>Ga0181526_10004092_pt1 | contig 11534 bp, 10 predicted proteins | sample PEATcosm2014_Bin_35_FD_119750 | JGI IMG/M metagenome (GOLD analysis project Ga0181526, IMG submission 119750) | Peatland microbial communities from MTU Mesocosm Facility, Houghton, MI, USA - PEATcosm2014_Bin06_30_metaG | ecosystem: Environmental > Terrestrial > Soil > Wetlands > Peat | place...
CAACTCGCAGCGAGGCGACGAAGGCAAGGGGCTCGACCTCTTCGTCTTCAAGCAAGGACTTGACGACATCGTGGCGTGAGCGCACGTCGCGAATAAGGGCATCGAGGCCAGCTTCAAGGGCAGCGAGACGCCGCCCGCCACTGACGCCTCGCGCCGCGTTAAGTTGAATCGCTTTCGCGGCATCCTCAAGCGACAGGCCGGCTGTTTCGCGGGCCCATTTGAGAATATCGGGGTTAACCTTCGGCATTGGCCGCAGCAATGTTTGTGCGAAAAGGTAGAGGCAATAGAGGCGATCCGCTGCTGTCGCGAGCGTTCCACCGCCGCGAAATTCGATTTTGCAAACTGGTGGGCGCTGTAGGGATTGAACCTACGACCTCTCCCGTGTGAAGGGAACGCTCTCCCGCTGAGCTAAGCGCCCGACTTTATCAACCGGCGACGATCCTGGAATGGCAAAGCCCGTCGGGACCGCCAGACCTCGATCCGCCGAACCACGAGCTCCGGCGCGATTTAGGCGAGGGCTCCGGGGAGTGTCAACCGCGCCGGGTCACTGCGCAGCCGGGGCGCCGGCCGCGGGGGGGCTAGCGGTGGAGCTCGTCTTGGCCGGCTTTGGCGCCGGTTTCCGCTTGGCCTTGGGCGGCGTGAGCGGCTCGAGCTGCGCCATGACCGGGCTCGGCTCGTAGCGGACCGTGGCCGGGCTGGAGCCGAGCCCGCTCGATTCGATCGGCAGCGGTCGCACCGGAATGGTCTGCGGCTTGTAGCCGGCGAGCGCGAAGCTCACCGTGAAATCGCCGGTTGCCGGCACCTCGAGCGAGCAGGGTGTCCGGCAGCTCGGACCGGTGGAGGATTTCGCCTCGGCGCCCGGCGGCTCGGACTGGGCCGCGAGGATGCCGCTGGTGGGCGCCGATGAGAACGCTCCCTTGAAATCCAGGCTCGGCATCATGTTCCCGCAGCCCGCCACCGCGAGACAGCTCAGCACCCCGACAACTCGCGCTACTCGACTCATGATCGTTTCGCTTGATGCGGACGCTCACCAACGGGCGGCTGCGGCCGTGTCCCCCAGGGCCGGACCATAAAAGGGGGCCGATGCCGGCGCAACTGAAAGCTTTCGGCCCGCCGACCAATCGGAAAACAGCGTTGATGCAAGCACCTTTAGATTGTCGATCAGCCGGCTTTCTTTGGAACGTGCATTCTTTGCGACGTGCGGCGCCCGGCAAGGCTATCGGAGAAGCGGCACGAGCTCCCTGACGGCCCCCGGCAGCTCGGCGAAATGGCTGATGACCCGGTCCGGCGCGAGCTCGGCGACCGGTATCTCGGTATAGCCGAAATCGACCGCCACCACCGGGATGCCCGCCCCGCGCGCCGCGTCGATGTCGGTGACCGAATCCCCCACCATCACGGCCCGCGCCGGGTCGCCGCCGGCACGCGCCAGGGTGCGCCACACGATTTCCGGGTCGGGCTTCTGCACCTTGAACGTATCCTGGCCGCAGATCGCGGCGAACCGCGCGGTCAGGCCGAGCTCGCCGATCAGCCGCACCGACAGCCATTCGAGCTTGTTGGTGCAGATGGCGAAATTGCATCCCGCCGCGGCCAGCCGGTCCAGCGCGTCCTCGAGGCCGGGAAATGGCCGCGACAGCTCGGCGATCCGGCTCGCATAGTCGGCTATGAAGTCTTCCAGCAGGCGATCGACGTCACCGGGGCTGAGCTCCACGTTCTCCTCGGCGAGACCGCGCTCGATCATGCGCCGGGCGCCGCCGCCGATCATGTTGCGGGCCTGCGCGTAGGGAAGCCGGCGCAGCCCCTGGCGGGCGAACAGGGCGTTGAGGGTTGCGATCAGGTCGGGTGCGGTGTCGACCAGGGTTCCGTCGAGATCGAATACGATTGTTGCGGCCGGCATCGGGCTCCTCGGGGAATCGGGTTTCCGACGATTTGTCGCATGTTCCGTGCGCGAGCGCCGCATGCAGAATGCACTGGTCGCAGCTGGGGAACGGCGCTAGATCCCACCGCGATGAACCTCGACGCCTTCAAACGCGATGCCGCCGCCGGCGCGCTGCAGTTCGTGCGGCCGGGCATGCGGCTCGGGCTCGGCAGCGGATCGACGGCGAAGCACTTCGTCGAGCTCCTCGCCGAGCGCGTGCGCGGCGGCCTCGACGTCATCGGCGTGCCGACGTCGGCGGCGACCCGACAGGACGCCGAGCGCCTCGGCATTCCGCTCACCACGCTCGACGAGATGCCGCAGCTCGATCTCACGGTCGACGGCGCCGACGAGATCGCTCCCGATCTCAGCCTGATCAAGGGCGGAGGCGGGGCGCTGCTGTTCGAAAAGATCGTGGCCGCTGCCTCCGACCGCATGGTGGTGATCGCCGACGACAGCAAATGGGTGAACGTGCTGGGGAGATTTCCGCTGCCCGTCGAGGTCGTGACGTTCGGCCTGGGCGCCACGCGCCGCAAGGTCGAGGCGGCCGCCGCCGCTTCCGGCGCCCCGGGGCCGGCGGTGCTGCGGCGCACCAGGGATGGCCATCCTTTGGTCACGGACGGCGGCCACCTGATCCTCGACGCCATGCTCGAGCGCATCGCCGAGCCGCGCCTGCTGGCCGACCGGCTCGCCGCGATCCCCGGCGTCGTCGAGCACGGACTGTTCATCGGGCTTGCGCAGGCGGCCGTCATCGCCGGTCCGGACGGCGTGCGCGTCGTCGAACGGCAGTGACCCGCACGCCAAGGAGGGAAGCCATGTCGGGGATGCTCGTAATCGCGCTGCGCGCCGCAGCCCTGGTGATCGCCGTGGTGGCGTTCGCCGGCGTCGCACGGGCGCAACAGCCCCAGCCGACCCCGGCGGCGATTGCGCTCGCCCGGGAAATCCTCGCCGTCAAGGGCGCAGCCGACATGTGGGATCCGGTGATCCCCAACACGATCGCCCGCGCCAGGAACATGTTCATTCAGTCGAACATCAATCTCGCCAAGGATATCTCCGAGATCGCCGAGCAGCTGCGCGTCGAATACGCGCCGCGCGCCGCCGAGCTCAGCAGCGAGGTCGCCCGGACCTACGCGTCGAGGTTCACCGAGACCGAGCTCAAGGAGCTGCTCGCGTTCTACAAGTCGCCGGTCGGCCGCAAGGCGATCGCCGAGGAGCCGCAGGTGATCGATGCCAGCGCCGCCCGCATGCTCGAATGGGGCGCCAAGTTCGCCGACGAGGTCATCATCAAGATGCGGGCGGAGATGAAGAAGCGGGGACACGAGCTGTAGAGCGGAGGACAGAGGACAGAGGACAGAGGACAGAGGACAGAGGACAGAGTGAAGGAGGTTGCGGCAATGGCACGCGGACCGGAATTCCGTCGTTTATCCTCGGCCCTCCGTCCTCTGTTCTCCGTACTCCGTCCTCCAGACACCGATGATCAGCAATCATCACTTTCTTCATCAGAAGAGGTTACCCATGACACGCGGCCTGGAATATTCCGTCCTCTGTTCTCCCTGTTGCGTGCTCTGTTCTCTCTCCCTCCGTCCTCCGTTCTCTGTCCTCCGTTCCTCCGTCCTCCGTCCTCCGTCCTCCGTCCTCTGACCTCCGATGTCTGACATCGACCTCTTCGTCATCGGTGCCGGCTCCGGCGGGGTGCGCGCGGCGCGCATCGCGGCCGGCTACGGCGCCAAGGTCATGATCGCCGAGGAATCGCGGGTCGGCGGCACCTGCGTGATCCGCGGCTGCGTGCCGAAGAAGCTATTGGTCCATGCGTCGCGCTTCTCCCACGAGTTCGAGGATGCGGCCGGCTTCGGCTGGACCGTACCTCGGCCGGCCTTCGACTGGCCGACGCTGATCGCCAACAAGGACAAGGAGATCGACCGGCTGGAGCGGGCCTATACGGCAAACCTGGAGAAGGCCGGGGTCGAGATCGTGACCTGCCGCGCCGTGCTCGAGGGGGCGCACACGGTGCGTCTTGCGTCCTCCGGCGCGCGGATTTCGGCCGCCCGCATCCTGATCGCGACCGGCGCGCGCCCGACCTTCGGTCACCACATTCCCGGCATCGAGCACGTGATCTCGTCCAACGAGGCGTTTCACCTCACCACGCTGCCGCGCCGCATCCTGATCCAGGGCGGCGGCTACATCGCGGTCGAGTTCGCGTGCATCTTCGCCGGGCTCGGCAGCGAGGTCACCCTGGTCTATCGCCGCGACAATATCCTGCGCGGCTTCGACGACGATGTGCGCCGGCATCTCCATGCCGAGATGGAGCGGAACGGCATCCGCGTGCTCACCGGCCGCACCGTCGCGGCGGTCGACCGGACCCCGGCCGGCCTGGTTGCGCGGCTGAGCGATGCGTCCGACGTCGCGGCGGACCGGGTGATGTTCGCGATCGGCCGGCATCCCAATGTCGACGGCCTCGGCCTGGAGACCGCCGGGGTGGCCATCGCGCACAACGGGGGGATCGCGGTCGACGCCTTCTCGCAGACCTCGGCGCCGCATATCCACGCGGTCGGCGACGTCACCAACCGGGTCAACCTGACGCCGGTCGCGATCCGCGAGGGTCACGCCTTCGCCGACACCGTGTTCGGCGGGCGTCCCACTCCGGTCGACCACACCCTGGTGCCGACCGCGGTGTTCTCCGAGCCGGAGATCGGCACGGTCGGGCTCACCGAGACCGCAGCGCGGGAGAAGCTGCCCGCGGTCGACGTCTACCTGACCATGTTCCGGCCGCTCAAGGCCACGCTGTCGGGACGCGAGACCCGCGTTCTCATGAAGCTCGTCGTCGATGCGGCGACCGACCGGGTGGTCGGCTGCCACATCGTCGGCCCGGACGCCGGCGAGATGATCCAGATCGTCGGCATTGCGCTGAAGATGGGTGCCACCAAGGCCGACTTCGACGCCACCCTGGCGGTGCATCCGACCATCGCCGAGGAGCTCGTCACCATGCGCGAGCCCACCGCGCGCCACCGCCGCGCCGCCGCCGAGTAGAGCACGTCCCTCCAGCTCCTCCAGGAGCCTCTGGCCCGATCCCGCCGCCCTCGTGTATAAGGCCGCCGCCCGGACAGTTTCGAAGCGCCGCACCAGGGGAGTTATTCGCGTGATGGCCGATCGCTGGACGCCCGACAGCTGGCGGACGAAGCCGGTTGCGCAGATGCCGGACTATCCGGATGCCGCGGAGGTCGCGGCGGTGGAGGCGCAGCTCGCGACCTTTCCGCCGCTGTTCTTCGCCGGCGAGGCGCGCAATCTGAAAAAGCAGCTGGGCCGCGTCGCGCAGGGCCAGGCTTTCCTGCTCCAGGGCGGCGATTGCGCCGAAAGCTTCGCCGAGCACAGCGCCAACAACATCCGCGACTTCTTCCGCGTCTTCCTGCAGATGGCGGTGGTCCTCACCTATGCGGCGGCGTCGCCGGTGGTCAAGGTCGGCCGCATCGCCGGCCAGTTCGCCAAGCCCCGGTCCTCCGGCATGGAGACGCGCGACGGCAAGCAGCTGCCGAGCTACCGCGGCGACATCGTCAACGACATCGCCTTCACCGAAAGTGCCCGCCGGCCAGACCCGCGGCGGCAGATCGAAGCCTACAGCCGGTCCGCCGCCACCTTGAACCTGCTGCGCGCCTTCGCGCACGGCGGCTATGCGAGCCTCGGCCGCGTGCACCAGTGGGTGCTGGAATCGGCGACCGACCGGCAGCAGTCGCAGCGCTTCATCGAGCTCGCCGACCGCATCTCCGAGGCGCTGGCGTTCATGCAGGCCTGCGGGCTCGATCTGGAAAGCCACGCCGAGCTGCGCGCCACCGATTTCTACACCAGCCACGAGGCGCTGCTGCTCGGCTACGAGCAGGCCTTGACCCGCGTCGACTCGACCACCGGCGACTGGTACGGCACCTCCGGCCACATGCTGTGGATCGGCGACCGCACCCGCCAGCTCGATCATGCGCATGTCGAGTATTGCCGCGGCATCAAGAATCCGCTCGGGCTGAAATGCGGTCCCTCGCTGGAGGCCGATAAGCTGCTGCGCCTGATCGACATCCTCGATCCGGACAACGAGCCCGGCCGTCTCACCCTGATCTGCCGGTTCGGCGCCGGCCGGGTCGGCGAGCATCTGCCGGCGCTGGTCCGTGCGGTCGGGCGGGAGGGCAGGCGGGTCGTGTGGTCGTGCGACCCGATGCACGGCAACACCGTCACGGCGGCGAACGGCTACAAGACCCGGCGCTTCGAGGCGATCCTGCAGGAGGTGAAGGATTTCTTCGCCGTCCACGCGGCCGAGGGCACCTATGCGGGCGGCGTGCATCTGGAGATGACCGGCCAGAAGGTCACCGAGTGCACCGGCGGCGCCCGCATGGTCACGGTGACCGAGGCCGACCTCGACGACCGCTATCACACCGTCTGCGACCCGCGGCTCAACGCCGAGCAGGCGATCGACCTGGCTTTCCTCCTGGCCGATCTGATCAAGCAGGAGCGGGTCGCCAAGGCGAAGCCGTTGCGCGACGCGGCGATGCTGTAAGGACGCGAGCTCTCAGTGCAGGTGAGCCGGCGCAGCCGCCGTGGCCGGCAGCTGCTGCGGCGTGGCGCCGGCCTCGGCCAGGCATGTCTCCACGGCCTGCAACAGCTCGCGCGGCCGGAACGGCTTGGCAAGGCTCCGGGTCGCGCCCAGCTTGGTCGCCATGCCGAGGAAGTCCGGCGCCGGGTCCTGGCCGTTGCGCGGCATGAAGCCGGAGATCGCGATGATCGGCACCGTGGCGTCGCGCCGGCGACATTCCTTGATGGTCTCCAGTCCGTCGATGCCCGGCATGAACAGATCGACCATGATCAGCTGGAAGTCGGATTTGTCGATCTCGGCGAGCCCGCTCATGCAGTCGAGCGCATGGATGACCTCGAAACCCGCGACCTCCAGCACCATCTTGATGGCCATACCGACCGCTCTGTCGTCATCGACAACGAGAACCCGTGTCATTGGCGTCCTCTCCATGCCCGGCTGATGCTCCCTAGGTATCTCTACTGTCGGTTGGCCGTCTGAATTTTCCGTAACTGATTAGCGTGGTAGTGATGGTAATATGGTGCCGTTGTGCGTGGTGTAGCCCGGATGGAGCGCAGCGAAATCCGGGGGCAGCGGTGCAACATGCTAGGCCGTTCCCGCATTCCGCTGCGCTCCATGCGGGCTTCTGTAACGGGCCGTGCCACATCCGAGGCTACGGGGCGATCCCGCCGAGCAGCATGCCGATGTGGCCGTTGCCCCAGAGCGGCAGCAGCAAGCGCCCGTAGGGCTGGTCGCCGGGATGGCGGTAATAGGTGGGCGCCCGGCGCGCGACGGTGGCGCTGCACTGGGCGGTCAACAGCTCGAAAGGGCTGTGCGGCTCGACCTCGTCGAAAAAGCGGCCCCCGACCGCCTGGCCGTAGCGCGCGATCACCCGTGCGCCCACGGTGTTGAAACGAAGGCGCGGCGGATTCTCGAATGCATCGATCAGCAAAGCGCCGGCGCCTGCGTCGGCCAGGGCGGACAGCCGGACGTCGTCCCAGAACGGAATGGCATTGCCGCCGCGCTTGAGGGCGTCCCAGTAGGTGCGCAGGCGCTCGAGATCGACCTCGAGGGTCGGCGGGAGCGGATAGCCGTCGGCAGGCTCGTGCATGACCGCACCTGGGCTCGAATCGTTGACCATTGTCAAGGCGTTCGCACGGCGATCCAATGATATGACTCGGTGCTGTCGGCCGGCGCCACCGATACGGGTCGCGGCGCGTCGGACTGTAGCGGATGGCCACGCTGATGAGCATTGTGCGCGACGCCGCGGCGACGCCGAGCGAGCACGAGCTCGTCGGCCGATTCTGGCGGACCGCCTCGGGATTCTGGACCAGGCGGCGAGGCCCGATGGCTTGGGCGCTGAGCATCTCGCTGATCGTCATCGTGCTCGCCCAGCTCCTCGTGCAGTATCGTCTGAATTTCTGGAATCGCGACTTCTTCAACGCGCTGGCCGAGCGCAACGGCGCCGGCCTGTGGAATCAGGCGCTGCTGTTCGTGCCGTTGGCGGCCTGCAACGTCACGCTCGCGATCGTCTCGGTGTGGGGGCGAATGACGATGCAGCGCGGATGGCGCGCCTGGCTGACCCGCCATCTGATCACCTATTGGCTCGCGGACGACCGGTACAGGCGGCTGTATCTGGTACAGGGAAACCATCAGAACCCCGAGTATCGCATCGCCGAGGACGCCCGCATGGCAACCGACGCGCCAATCGATCTGGCGCTCGGGCTGCTGGCCGCGTTGTTGAACGGCATCACCTTCATCAGCGTGCTGTGGAGCGTCGGCGGTTCCCTGCCGATCACCCTGGTCGGGCACCCCCTCGTCGTGCCCGGCTACCTGGTGATTGCGGTGGTCGCCTACGCGGCCGTCACCACCGGCGCCATGGTGGTGATCGGCCGCCGCCTGACCCATGTGGTGGAAGGCCGCAATCAGGCGGAAGCGGAGCTGATCGCGGCCGCCGCCCGGCTGCGCGTGCGCGGGGAGGGTGAGATCGGCGACATCGGGCACGACAGGGTCGCGCTCGACGGCGCCCTGAAGCAGGCGCTGGCCCGCTGGCGCGAGCTGTGCCGCCAGCTGATGCGGACCACCCTGGTGTCGCAGGGGAATCTGCTGCTGGCGCCGGTGGTCGCCTGGATCCTGTGCGCGCCCAAGTATCTGGCCGGCACCATGGAGCTCGGCGAGCTGACCCAGGCGGCCGCCGCATTCGTCCTGGTTCAGGGTGCGTTCAACTGGTTCCTGGACAATTATCAGCGCCTCGCCGACTGGGCGTCGGCGGCCCATCGGGTGGCGGCGCTGCTGCTAGCGCTCGATCAGCTGGACGGCACCGCGACGCCCGAGCCCGGCACGGAAGCCGAGCTGGGAAGCGATCCGGGGATCTGATCAACTGGTCGGCGCCGAAATCAGCCGCGCGTACCAGGCAAACGACGCCTTGGGGACGCGCCGCTGGGTCGGATAGTCCACATAGACGAGCCCGAACCGCAGCCCGTAGCCCGACGACCACTCGAAATTGTCGAGCAGCGACCAGACGAAATAGCCGCGGACGTCGGCGCCGGCGGCGATCGCCGAGCGCATCGCCGCCGTATAGGCCGCAAGATAGTCGATGCGCGGCTGGTCGGGAACGTCGCCGCCCGGACCGAGCTCCTCGTTGGCGCCAAAGCCGTTCTCCAGCACATAGATCGGCAGGCGGTAGCGCCGGTGCACGGCGAGCAGGGTGTCGTGAAAAGCCTCCGGATGGATCGGCCATCCGATGCCGGTGCGCTCCACATCGGCCGGCGCCTCGCCGAAGCCGAAGCCCAGCGCCGACTTGGGATCGGCACGCGCATAGATCGGCGAATAGTGATTGAGCCCGAACCAGTCGACCGGGCGGCAAATCCGCGCCAGATCGCCCGGCTGCTGCCAGGGCTCGAAAGCGGACGCCAGCGCCGCCGGGTAGCAGGCGAGCTGCTGCGGGTCGGCAAATGCCTGGTTCCAGTAGGTCGCGAACCGCTCGGCCGCCGCCTTGTCATCCTCGGTGTCGCGCGAGGGCAGGAACGGCTGCCAGTTGTGGATCGCGCCGATCGAGGCTGCCGGAGCCAGCGCGCGCAGCACGTCGACCGCCGCGCCATGGCCGAGGTTGACGTGATGGACCGCCCGCACCAGCAGGCCGGGGTCGGTGATGCCGGGCGCGTTGCCGCCGAGCCCGTAGCCGAACAGGGTGAAGACCGATGGCTCGTTGAAGGTCGCAAATCGCCTGACCCGGTCGCCGTAGCGCCGCGCCACCAGGGCCGCGTAGTCGGCGAACCAGCCGGCGCAGTCGCGAACCGTCCAGCCGCCGAGATCGTCGAGATCCTGCGGCAGGTCCCAATGATAGAGGCAGAGCCAGGGCTCGATTCCGGCGGCCAGCAGCTCGTCGACGAGGCGGTCGTAGAACGCCAGGCCGGCCTCGTTGGTGCGCCCCCGGCCATGCGGCAGCACGCGCGGCCAGGCGATCGAAAACCGATAGGCGCCGACGCCGAGATCACGCATCAGCGCGATGTCCTCGCGATAGCGATGGTAATGGTCGCAAGCGACGTCGCCGGTGTCGCCGTTGGCGACACGTCCGGCCTGGCGGCAATAGGTGTCCCAGATGCTCGCGCCCCGGCCGTCCTCGTGCGCCGCGCCTTCGATCTGATAGCTCGAGGTCGAGACACCCCAGACGAAACCGTCGCGACGGTCGGACGGCGAGGATGTTTCACTCATTGGCTGGCCTCCTGCTCCGGCGTTCTGATCGACCATGCTATCGAACTGAAATCCTCGCGGTCATGACCTAGGTCAATGGCTGCCGTCCGGTCGGCGCTACCATGCGGCCATCTCATGGAGGTTGTTTGCCAACCGGAGGCGGGTCCGAGGCGACATGGCGCGTGCAGGCAGGACGCGGTGGGGCGGCATTTTCGACGACCGCGTGACGGGAACGTGCTTCTTTCGCGTCGAGACGCTCGATGGCGTGTGGTGGCTCGTCGATCCGGATGGCGGCCGTTTCATCTCCAAGGGCGTCTGCAACGTATCGTTTGATCCGGATCAGATCCAAGGCACCGACCGGGCTCCCTATGCGGCGGCCTGCCGGCGCAAGTACGGTGGCATCCAGCAGTGGCAGACCGCGGTGGCGCGGCGGCTGGCGTCCTGGGGCTTCAACTCGCTCGGTGCGTGGTCCGACGACGCCGTCGCGGTCGCCGCGCCCGTGCCCCTGGCGGTCGCGCCGATCGTCCACCTCGGCGCCGCGTTCATCGGGCACCAGGAGCGGCAGGGCAAGGCGCCGGTCGGCTTTCCCGACGTGTTCGATCCGGACTTTGCCAGCTTCGTGCAGCGGATGGCGATCGAATGCTGCACGCCGCGCCGGGACGAGCCGGGCATCATCGGCTGGTTCACCGACAACGAGCTGCCGTGGGGGCCGGACTGGCGGGGCCAGGACGAGCCGCTGACCCTGTTCCTCAACCAGCCGGCCGCATGCTCCGGGCGGGTGGCCGCGATCGCGCACCTGCGCGAGCGTCACCGTGATATCGCGAGCTTCAACGCGGTGTGGCGCGGCACGGCCACGGGCTGGGACGGTCTGTCGCACATCGAGCCGCCGTTCCGCCGGGACCCGCTCTACGCCCAGTCCGCCGAGGTCGAGCGCCAGCGCAACGCCGCCGATCCGCGCCGCGCCGCCTTCGTGGCGGACTGCGATGCCTTCGCCGGCGCGCTGGCCGAGCGCTATTTCGCCGTCACGGTCGCGGCCGTGCAGGCGGCAGATCCCAACCACCTGGTGCTCGGACCGCGCTTCGGATACGCCCCGCAGACCCCCGTGGTCGCGGCGGCCGGCCGCCATCTCGACGTCATCGCGTTCAATGCGTACGACGCCGACCCGCTGCGCACGATCGACGTCTATGCACGGACCGGGAGGCCCTGCCTGGTCGGCGAATTCTCGTTCCGCGGCGACGATTCCGGCCTGCCCAACACCCGTGGCGGCGGGCTGCGGGTCGCCACCCAGGAGGACCGCGCGAGGAGCTTCGAGCGCTATGTCTCGGCGGGGCTGCGGCGGCCGAGCCTCGTCGGGTACCACTGGTTCGAGCACGCCGATCAGCC
>Ga0181526_10004095_pt1 | contig 11531 bp, 9 predicted proteins | sample PEATcosm2014_Bin_35_FD_119750 | JGI IMG/M metagenome (GOLD analysis project Ga0181526, IMG submission 119750) | Peatland microbial communities from MTU Mesocosm Facility, Houghton, MI, USA - PEATcosm2014_Bin06_30_metaG | ecosystem: Environmental > Terrestrial > Soil > Wetlands > Peat | place...
GCCATTAGACCCGGCCAGCTCTCGGTGTCCGCCGAGCAATCGCCGTCTCGATCCAATTCAGAGATCATGGATCGTCACCCCTGGTTTGAAATGCCCCGTGCCCCAGGAAGCGCTTGATCGCTACGTTTCTCCTGCCGCGTGCTGTCGACGGTGTCGTGCATTCGACCGACCGCCGTTCTACGCGATCGCCGACTGAGCGACCTGTGGCCGCCGTCACACCCGGATCGTGGCTGCCGGTCATTCCGGCTCTCCGCCGTCCCCGATCGTTCCGCTATCGCGGCTTGTCCTGGGCCGGGCTTGCGCTCGCGCCCGGTCCGCGGCACAAATCCGGGGGTTTCGCAGCATTCGCGCGTGACCGCGGCGGGAGAGCTGTCTTGGCGACCTTCAAGGCGATCCGGATCGACAAGGCCGACAAGGCGCAGACCGCCGCGCTGGTCGACTTCGACGAGGCGGATCTGATGGACGGCGACGTCACGGTCCGGGTCGACTGGTCGACGGTCAACTACAAGGACGGCTTGGCGATGACCGGCAAAGCGCCGGTGGTGCGCCGGTTTCCCATGATTCCTGGCATCGACTTCGTCGGCATGGTGGAGGCCTCGTCGCATCCCGAGTGGAAGCCGGGCGACCGGGTGATCCTCAACGGCTGGGGCGTCGGCGAAAAGCATCTCGGCGGCTACGCCGAAAAGGCCCGGGTGAACGGAGACTGGCTGGTGCCGGTGCCGCCCGGCATGACCGGGCGCGAAACGATGGCGATCGGCACCGCCGGCTACACTGCGATGCTGGCCGTCATGGCACTGGAGCGCCATGGCGTGGCGCCGGCGAGGGGGCCGGTGCTGGTCACCGGGGCGGCCGGCGGCGTCGGCTCGGTCGCGATAGCAATTCTCGCCAAGCTCGGGTACCAGGTGGTCGCCTCCACGGGGCGCGTCGCCGAGACCGACTATCTCAAGGGGCTCGGGGCCTCGGAGGTGATCGACCGCGCCGAGCTTTCCGGCCAGGCACGGGCGCTCGGCCGTGAGCGTTGGGTCGGCGGTATCGACACGGTGGGCTCGACCACGCTCGCCAACCTGTTGTCGATGACGGGCTACGGCGGCGCGATCGCGGCCTGCGGCCTCGCCGGCGGCATGGACCTGCCGGCGTCGGTGGCGCCGTTCATTCTGCGCGCCGTGTCGCTGCTTGGCATCGATTCGGTGATGTGCCCGCAGCCGATCCGCCGCGAGGCGTGGAAGCGCCTGGCGTCGGACCTCGACCGCGCCACCCTGCAGGCGATGACGACCGAGGTCGCCCTGCCGGGCGTGCTGGCGACGGGGGCCGACATCCTGGAGGGCCGGGTTCGCGGCCGGATTGTGGTCAAGATCGGGTAAACGTTCAGAATTTGTCCACGTTCGTTGGGCATCATCGCCCGCGATTTCGAGGTTAACGAGGAGTTGAGACCGCCATGATCCTGCGTATCGCCGTCACGGTCGCTTGCATGGTTGCCGCGCTGCCGGTCCGCGCGGCTGAGCTCAAGGCTGAGGAAGCGCGCCGACTCGTGGTCGGAAAGCTTTTTTCCTTCAATTGCTTCGAGGGCACATCGGGGGCCGGACGGGTGTTCGGCGATGGCTCCGTCAGCGGCATTGTCCGCTTCCAGGGCGGCGCCACCGCCCGCTACATCACGATGCCGCCGGGCACGCTGCGGGTCAAAGGCGAGGCGGTCTGCGCCTCGGTGCGCGGCATGGGGGTGGATCCCTGCTTCACCCTGACCCAGATCGACGACCGCACCTTTCGCGGTGCCATTACCGGCCTCAGCTTCGCCTCCTGCCAGTTCGTCCGCCGCAGCGGCCGCACCGAGGTCGCGCGGGCCGGCTCGTCGCGCGTGATGCACTCGGCCGTGGCCGGCCAGCCCGGCCAGGAGTAGACGGTCCGGCCGGCGTCGAGCACCGGCCGATTCGGCACAAGGCGCTGCATCGCCGATCCTGCGGGTCGTGGGCTGCGCGTTGGCGTATCGGCCCTGCGTCGCACAACCTGAATCGGCAATTCCATGGGCGGCCGCGGGCCGCCTCCGGGCCCGGGCCGGCGACGAGACGGGGAGGGCCCGCCGCCTGCCCGCCGATGCAATTTTTGAGAGAAATATTTCGGAGGCTCTTTCAATGCACGCCTCAGTAGTGTAGCTGTGGAACGGCGGCGAAGGTCGCGGCACGTGCTTCGACAGGACGCTCACCATGGCCAATCAGCTTTCCGCGATCAAGCACATCGTCCAGCTCATGCTGGAAAACAGATCCTTCGATCAGATGCTGGGCTTTCTGTATGAGACGTCCGGCAACAGATCACCGACCAACCAGCCGTTCGAGGGTCTGACGGGCAACGAGTCCAACCCGGACGGTGCCGGCCGCGACGTTCGCGTCTTCAAGATCGACAACGCCGCCGCGCATCCCTACTTCATGCCCGGCGCGGATCCGGGAGAGGGATTCTTCAATACCAACTTCCAACTGTTTTCGACCGACGATCCGGCGGCGGGGGCAATCCCGACCAACAAGGGGTTCGTCATCAACTTCAAGGCCGCGATCGCGTCCGACCAGGCCAAGCACTTCAAGGATTCGCTGCCTGGCACCGACCCGGCGGAAATCATGGGGATGTACAAGCCCGAGATGCTGCCGATCATGTCGGGACTGGCGACGGGCTTCGCGGTCTGCGATCATTGGTTCGCGTCGGCCCCGACCCAGACGATACCGAACCGTGCCTTCGCGGCGGCGGCGACGTCGCAGGGGCATCTCGACAATCACGTCAAGGTCTTCACCTGCCCGAGCATCTTCGGACGCCTGTCGCAGAAGAAAATCGACTGGGCGATCTACGGCTACAATCGCGACCCGCTGACCCGGCTCGACTACACCGACACCCAGCACGCCGACGAAAGTCACTTCGGTCATTTTCGTGATTTCCAGGAGCGGGCCGCGGCCGGCACGCTGCCCGCCTATGTTTTCCTCGAGCCGAGCTTCGGCTCCGGCGGCAACAGCCAGCACCCCAACTACGACGTCGCCCTGGGCGAGCTGCTGATCCACGATACCTACTACACGCTTCGCAACAGCCCGAACTGGAAGGATACGTTGCTCATCATCACCTACGACGAGCACGGCGGAAACTACGACCACGTGGCTCCGCCGTGGGGCGCGGTGCCGCCCGACGCATCGATCGGCGAATGGAGCTTCGATTTCACCCGTTTCGGCGTTCGGGTCCCGGCGCTGCTGGTGTCGCCGCGGATCGCGCCCGGCACCATCTTCCGGGCGAGGCACGGAACGATCGATCATACCTCGGTGCTCAAGACCATCGAGCTGCGCTGGGGCCTCGATCCGCTCACCGCGCGCGACAAGGCGGCGCCCGACCTCGGCGACGTCCTGACCCTGGCGACGCCACGCACCGATGACCCGCTGGTCGGCGTCGAGGTGCCGGCGTCCGACCAGACTCACCCCAATCTGTCGAACCCGTCCGCCATCGAGCTCATTCATGCCGCCAAGGTCTCGGAGCTGCCATTGCGCAACGACCAGGGCAGCTACGACCGCCACACGCCGCCCGACCTGTCATCCAGCGCGGCGATCGGCGACTACATTCATTCGCGCACCGCGGCGTGGAGCCAGCACCTGCAGCGTCGCCGCCGGCGGCGCGAAGCCCGTGCACCGACCCATCCGACAGCATCCCCGGGAGGGACCGGCAAGCGAGGCCGCGAGGAGCCGAGGCGGTGAGGCGATCCGACGAGCCGCAGGATCGTCTTCCGATGGAATCTCAACCGGGGTGCACCGACTCCAGCGCGGGCGGCGCGCGGCGCGGGAACAGCAGGCGCTGATAGAGCAGCGCGATCCCGATCAGGACGGCGCCGAGCCCGATGAACGACAGCGCCCGGAAGAAGCCGTCGAGGCTCGCGAGGTCGACGACGAAGACCTTCACCACCGTGATGATGACGATCGCCGCGGAGGCGAGCCGCGTCGGCTGCGACCGGAGCCCGATCCCGACCAGCAGCAGCGCGACCCCGAAGGCGAGCCACACCGCCGAGACGGTGTATTGCTCCGCATTGGTGGTGCGGCCGGCGCTGAGCACCGGACCGTGAAACAACCGGACCACCTCGAAGGTGAAATAGGCGAGCGCCAATCCGACCGCCAGCACGGTGGCGGTGATGCGATAGGAGGCAGGCCGCGTGGCGCGCGTGACCAGGGCGAGCGCCGTCATCAGCACTGCGTTCAGCCCGTAGCCGAGCAGGATCAGGTTGACGAACGGGCCGCCGACGCCGGCCGAGCTGATGAGCGGATTGTCGACGATCCACAGGCCGAGCACGACGCCGATCGCCACCAGCGCGGCGACCACCAGCGCGCCGATGTCGTGCACGATGCTGCCGGTGCGGCCGCGGATGCGCTCGAGCCCGATCACCAGCGCGAGCCCGGCCGCCACCTGAAGTGACAGCTCGGCAAGATCGGTGCCCGGGCGATAGACGTCGCCGCCGTTCATCAGGTGGCGCAGCTCGAGGAAGCCGAGCAGAACCGTGAACAGGATGGCGGCCGCATCCACGGTGCGAGCCGGCTGGTCGTCGCCGCGCCGGCGCAGCAGATGGCCGCCGAGCCAGAACGCTGCTGCCGGCGCGCCGTAGCCCCACAGCAGCCAGTTGAAGATCGGCGTGGTGCCGACATCGCTGCCGACGACGCGCGGATTCCAGCCGACGCGCACGACGACCAGCGCGGCGCCAGCGGCCGCGACGACGCGCAGCGCCGGCAGCGGCCGCTGCAGGGCGACCCAGGCGATGCCCGGCACCATCAGGCCGAGCGCCACCGTGAGCCAGCCCTTTTCCAGCGCGAAGGTGAGCGCCAGCGCCAGGGCGGCGATCGCGCCAGTGGCGAAGATCGCCGCGGACGCGGCGAGCCCGGGCCGCGCCGGGCGCTTGCCCAGCGTCTCGGTGGCGACCGCATACACGGCGGCGAGCAGCAGCGCGATGCCGGCGAAGGGGATCGAACGCTCGAACCCGGCGATCCGATAATACAGCGCGATGAGGACGGCGACCGGTCCGGCCACGGCGGTCGTCGCCCACAGCATCGGGGGCAGCGGGCGCTCCGAGCGTCCCTGGGCGAGGAAGCCACCCGCCGCAAACAGCACCATGAAGAAGGCGCCGAGCGCCAGGTGCGATCCGACCATGGCGCCGGAGGTGTCCGGAAGCACGCCGGAGGCCGGGCCGGCCGGCAGGACGAGAGGATCGACCCACGTTTCGACCGCCCAGTGCGCGATGACCAGGGCGACAAGCAGGCCCGCCGTCGGGACCGCGGCGGCGGCGGCATCGCTGCGCCACGCCGCCGCCACCGCTGCGGTCACCAGCATGGCGAACACGATGAGCGCGAGACCGTCGTGGCGACTGGCGATCGCCAGCATGGCGGCGGCGAACAGATAGGCGGCAAGCGCCCCGGAGGAGACGGCGTCGACGCGGCCGGGCAGCGCGTCCGGTCCCCACAGCAGGCCGGCGACGATGAGGCTTGCGACCAGCGCGAAGCCGGCGACCGCGTGGAACGCGTGGGGCGTGACCGCGCCGACATCGGCAATGCCCGGGAGCATCCAGAGGGTCCCGAGCACGATGGCGGTGACGGCGAGCCAGCGCCACATGCGGATGCGGGCGAGCCCGAACGCCGCGCCGGTCACCACGGCGAGGTAGACGTAGAGCGCCCAGTAATTGGGCTCATCGCTGGCGACCAGCAGCGGCGTCACGAAGGCGCCGACGAGACCGAGGCCGGCGAGCGCCGGTCCGTGCAGCAGCGACGCGCCCAGGGTGAGCAGCGCCACGATGCCGAGCAGCACGAAGGCCGCCGCCGGCGCCAGGAAGCCGTAGAGCCCATAGGCGGCGTAAACGGTCGCATAGGCGACCGTCGTGCCGGCTGCCGTCAGGATGCTCGGGATGTGCGCGCCGGGTAGCGCCGCGATGCCGGATACGTTGTCCTGGCGCCGCGTCCATTCGCCGGCTGCGATCAGCACGGCGGCGAGCAGGCCGCCGAGGAAGACCCGCACGCCCGGGCCGATCAAGCCCTGCTCGATGGTAAAGCGCACCATGAAGATGCCACCGAGCGCCAGCGCCAGGCCGCCGATGCGGACCACCCAGCGGGTGCCGAACCGTTCCTCGAAGCCCGGCTGGGCGACCGGCACGATGGCGGGCGGTTGCGCCGGCGGCGGCTCGGCCGGGGCGGGCGGCGCGATCGGCGCGTCAGGAGCCTGCGGGATCGCCGCCGAGGTCGGCTCAGCTTCGGGCCGGGGCGCAGGCTCGGCCGCCGGTTCTGCAGCCGGCCTGGTGCTGCGCCGCGGGGTCAGCTCAGCCTCGACCGCGGCGAGACGGAGCGCGAGCCTGCGCAACTCGTCGCGCGCGCCGATCGCCGTCACCAGCGCGATGATCGCCACCACCGGCATGGCGACAGCGGCCAACACTGCGAGCCCGATCAAGGTCTCCATGACGTTTCGCCCCCGGTGAATATGGCCGGCACCTTAAGGCGTTTTGCCGCCGAGTGGAGTCCGCGATGACCTCGCGAGCCCGGTGTGCGTCAGGCGAGATCCAGGCGAAACGGCATGCCCTCGTAGGCCGAGGCGCCGCGCCCGATCGCGGTGACCGCCTCGACCATGCGGCCCCTGCGGTCGAGCAAGCGGTCGGCGATGGCGACGATGCGGATGTTCGGCGTCGCGCTCGGCGAGGCACGGCGCAGGTCCAGCGCGACGGTCGCTTCGTCGCGATCGGGATTGAGCGCGCACACGGCCACGAAGGCGCCGGCGGTCGAGCGGCTGATGCCCGCATAGCAGTGGATCACCAGCGGCGCGCTGCGATCCCAGGCGCGCACGAACCGGAGCAGGTCCGCCACATGATCGTCGGCCGGTGGCGTATATCCGTCGATCGGGTCGGTGATGTCGTCCATCTGCAGGATCAGGTGATTGGCCTGGGCGATCGCCGTCGGACGGACCACCAGGTCGACGTCCTGCATCAGGGTCACGACATGGCGGGCGCCGGTTTCGTCCACGGTGTCGTGCAGACGGGCGAGGGAGCAGACATGGATCATCGGGCAGCCCTTCAAGGCGCATGGTTCACAGGTTGCCGCGCTCCCCGCGTCGGCGAGCCGGCGGCCAGCCCGGATCAAGTCCGGGGCAGGCCTTGGCCGGAGCATGCGCGAGCTTACTCCACGACGAGCTCGGAGAAACGTCTGATGTAGCGTGCCTCGGCTGCCTCCGCCGACCACGGCACGAGATGGTCGCGTTCGATGGACTCCGACACCTTGGGTGGGGGACCGAAAAACCGCCGCGCCTCGGCGGCGGCGAAGCCGGCGAGCTTGGTGGATTCCAGATAGGCGGCGGCGCGGTCGGCGGCCTTGATCAGCCGACGCGTATCCTCGGGAAGCTCCACCGCCAGGCCGAAGCGCAGGTGGATCGCGGCCAGCAGCCGCGCCTCCACCGACTTGTAGGCGTCGCCGATCACCGCCTTGAACGGCGAGATCATGTCGCCGATGACGTATTCCGGGGCGTCGTGCAGCAGCACGGCGAGCCGCACTCGCCGGTCCGGATCGGGCGCCAGCTGTCGCGCCATCTGCTCGACCAGGAGGGTGTGCTGGGCGACCGAGAAGATGTGGGCGCCGCGGGTCTGGCCGTTCCAGCGCGCCACCCTGGCGAGCCCATGGGCGATGTCCTCGATCTCGATGTCGAGCGGCGAGGGATCGAGCAGGTCGAGCCGTCGCCCGGACAGCATGCGCTGCCAGGCGCGGGGAAGCGAAGGGTCGTCGCGGCCGTCGGCTGTCTTGGCGCCGTAGGACTTGGCCGTGGTGGTCTGTGAGATGATGGTGCTGGCGTCTTTGGGCATGGGCTCCCCGCGCGTCCTGGTAGCCCGGATGGAGCCATCAGGGCGTTTTACGCCCGTCTTTCGACGGGCTATGGCGCAATCCGGGGCGGCGGTGCCGCACGTCGAGGCCGTTCCCGCATTGCGCTTCGCTCCATGCGGGCTACCGGAGCCGAGTCGGCGCTCAGCGCCGTGCGCGGCCTTTGGCTTTCGTCTCCGGCGGCGTTTCTGCGGCGAGCTCGGCATGCCGATAGCATGTGACCAGATGGTCGTTCACCATGCCGACTGCCTGCATGAACGCATACACGATGGTCGGCCCGACGAACTTGAAGCCGCGGCCGGACAGCTCCTTGGAGATCCGCCGCGACAGCTCGGTCTCGGCCGGGACCTGCGAGGTCGAGCGGAAGCGGTTCACCTGCGGCCGGCCGTCGACGAAATCCCACAGGAGCTCCGCGAAACCCGGCCCCTTCTCCATGATGTCGATATAGCCTCGTGCCGACACGATGGCGCCGGCGATCTTGGCACGGTTGCGCACGATGCCGGCATCCTCCATCAGCGCCGCGACCTTGCGGGCATCGTAGCGGGCGATCCGCGCCGGATCGAAGCCGTCGAAGGCACGGCGGAAATTGTCGCGCTTGCGCAGGATGGTGATCCACGACAGCCCGGCCTGGAAGCCGTCGAGAACCAGCTTTTCGAAGAGCGCGCGGTCGTCATGCTCCGGGACGCCCCATTCGGCGTCGTGATAGGCGACGTAGATCGGCTCCTGCTTTGGCCATGGACAACGGTGCAGGCCGTCGGGATGGGGCGAGGTTGCCATCACGCCGCCGTCGGGGTTTCACCGGGAAACGGGAAGCGCGCCCAGCCCGGCTTGACCAGCCGGATCGCGAGCCCGCCGGCCGACAGCGGCGTGCCGGCGGCGAGCGCCTCGCCGACGCGGTCGAGGCGCAGCATCGCCAGCCCGCGGCCTGCTGCCGCCGAGCCCATGATGCCGACCTCCCGGTCGCCCGCCATCACGGCGACGCCGACATCGGGCGCGAAGGCCTCGTAGGCGATCGGCACGATGCGGGTGCGGGCGCGGGCGCGGTGCTCGATGCGAGACACCACCTCCTGGCCGACATAGCATCCCTTGTCGAAATCGACCCCATGCAGCTGGTCCATGTCGATCTCGTGCGGATAGGCATCGCCATAGGCAAAGTCGGCGCCGCCGCGCGGAACGCCGAGCGCGATCCGGTGGGCTTCATAGGCTTCGGCGTCGACGAGCTCGGCGCCGAGACCGGTGGCGGCCGCGCCGGCGAGATGCGGGGGCAGCAGCACCCGAAGGCCCAATGCGGGAAGTCGCGGGTCCGCAAAGGCGAGCCCGTATTCGGTTTCGCCGCCACCGTCCCATGCGGCGAGCACGCCGAGGCTCGCGGAAAAATCCTCGGCCAGGACCTTGGCGCGCAGCTTGTAGAAGTTGAGCCGCTGGACCAGGGTGGCGCTGAGCGCGCGCGGGCAGTCGATGAAGAAGCCGCCGCCATCCTCGGTCGGCGCCTCGGCGACGATGCAGTCGACGATGATCTTGCCCTGCGGCGTCAGCAGCGCCGCATAGCGCGCCGCTTGCGGAGTGACCTCACCGATGTCGGCGGTGACCAGGCCGTTGAGAAATTTCCGCGCCTCGTCGCCCGCGACCTTGACGACGCCGCGGTCGGGCAGAAGAGCTGCGCGCATGCCGTGTCCCTGTGAAAATGCGTGAGCCGAACCTAGGGCGCGGCGCGACGATCCTCAAGGGCGCATGCGGAGCGGCGGCGGGGAGCGGATCGGAGCTCACCGTCGATCGCAATGGCTCGGGGCGAGGCGCCGGTCGGGCGAACCGGGCAGGATCGTGAGCCCCGCGGGCTCACGCCGCGTCGTCGTGGCGAACCTGGTAGAACCGCACGACGCGCTGGGCGATGTCGGGCTGCAGGCGGTCAAAGCTCTTGAGCGCCAGATCGAGATCGTGCGTGGAGACGCCGCGGCCGGAGGCACGCAGCAGCAGGATCGCCTTGACGCAGGTCCACGACAGGCCGGCGAATTTTCCCAGGATCAGGATCATGTCGGGCCGAGTGTCCAGCATCGCGGTTTCGACCACGTCGATCGGCAGGCCGCACAGCAGTGCCACGGCCACCGTGGTCTCCTCGAACTTTCCGAGCTTGGCGAGCGCGTAGACGTCGTCCTCGCCGAAATTGCCGGTGCGGAACAGGTTGTCGACCGATTGCCTGGCGGCGCTGTAGTCGGTCGATGCGGTGACCGACTCGGCGCGGATGCGGCCGACGACCTGCGCCAGCACGTGATGGATATCGGCGGTGGCGTCCGGGATGGCGGCAGCGAGCTTCATCCGTACCGCGTCGGACGCCTTGGCGATCAGCTTGAGGAAATGGTGGCGCGGGATGTCGCGACGCAGTCCGACACGCTCGGCGAGCACGTCGTCACCCTCCGAGCGCATCACCAGGATGCCGAATCCGGCGTCGGAGAACCGCGCCCCGGCGTTGCGCGAGACCGAGCGCACGACCTGCTGATCGCCGCGTTCCACCAGCACGTCGGTGACCGCCTCGCCGAGCGACGCGCGTTCCGTGATGGCGAGCAGATGCTGCTGGCTCCGGGTCCGCGCGGCGGCGATCAGGTCGGCCTCGTCGAGCCGTTCGGAATGGCTGAGCACCGGCCCGGCAACGTCGATGCTGTCGTCGGCCGCCAGCGCATGGATGACGTTGACCGGCGCGTTGCGCAGCCGGGCCAGCCGGCTCGCGAGCTTGGCGCGGGCCTTCACCTCGATTTCGGCGGCGAGCCGCCCGATCACGTCGTCGAACAGCGCGATCTGATCGTCGGAATACTGGCCGGCGCCGGTGATGAAGAGGTCGGTCACTCGCGACAGCGTCTCGATGCGCCGGTCCACATCGGCGCATCCGATGGCGTCCTCGAGCTCCTTGATCAGGGTCCCGTATGCGGTCATGTCAGTACCGAAATAAGTCCCGGCGATGCCGCCAGCAGCCGCAATCTTAGGCGCACTTCGTAAACAAACCGCGGAGCCAAAAGCTCGGATGTGATGGAGTTCAATCGCCGGCAACGAAGAAATGCCAGGTGCCGTCCGGACCAATGCCGAGGCGGTAGAACATGTACGCGCCGGTCTCCCGCATCGCCTTGTAGTCCGCGCCGGTGACGATCCTGAACAGCTCGACCTTCTGCGCCGGCGTCAGCGTCTCGAGGGGCGTGCGGGCGAAGTACGGCCACACGTACATGTCCTGCGGCGTCCCCCAGTCGACATGGACGAAGGGGGCCTCGAGCACAGCGATCATGATCGCCAAAATCTCGATGCCGTCGGAATCCGGGTAGCCCCCTTTCCAGTACGTCGTCGGGTTCTTGTCGGTGCCGCGCGAGAACACCGGCATGGTCTCGTTCGACTCCATCACGGTGACGACCTGCGTGAGGTCGCCGGATCGCGCCGCCGCGAGGATGCGGGCGCGCATGCGGGCGACCGGAGGCGGCAGCCGCGACAGATCCGAGATGATGTCGGACGGCGATCCTGACGGCGCGATGACGATCCGGGGAGGTGGCCTTGCGGGGGCGACGGCGGGGCCCGCCTCGGCGGGCGGCTCGGACTTGGGCTGCGGGGCTGCGGGACTCACTGGTGCCGGCGGCGGGGGCGGCGTGATGGTCTCGGTGCGAACGCGATTCTGCGCCGCGAGGCCGCCGCAGCCGAGCAGCGCAAATGCCA
>Ga0181526_10004096_pt1 | contig 11531 bp, 10 predicted proteins | sample PEATcosm2014_Bin_35_FD_119750 | JGI IMG/M metagenome (GOLD analysis project Ga0181526, IMG submission 119750) | Peatland microbial communities from MTU Mesocosm Facility, Houghton, MI, USA - PEATcosm2014_Bin06_30_metaG | ecosystem: Environmental > Terrestrial > Soil > Wetlands > Peat | place...
CCGAGGCCCTCATGGGGCACCGGCATGACCGCGATGGTGGCGGCGCCCGAGCGGTCGAGGGTGCGCAGGTGGGAGAACAGGTTTGCCGCGGCCTCGACCGGGTCGGAGCGGACCGAGAGATTGAGCCGGGCGGTGGCTTGGCCGCCGCCGCGCGGCAGATCCGGGCCAAAGGCGAGCAGCGCCTCGCCCGCGCGCACCTCATCGGCATCGAGCCGCAGCATCGCGTTCGGCGCGTAGTGCGAGGCGAGCAGGCCGGGCGCCAGCGGCGCTTCGCTGTCGCTCGCCTGCAGGCTCGCGGCCGGTGCGGAAAACGGCGCGAGCGGCGCGCCCAGCGCGCGCTCGATTGTTGCGCGCGGCAGACCGCCGGGGCGCAGCAGCATCGGACGGTCGGCGAGGCAGGCCACGATCGTCGACTCGACGCCGACCACGGTCGGCCCGCCGTCGACGATGAGGTCGATGCGGCCGCCGAGGTCGGCGAGCACGTGGGCCGCGATGGTCGGCGAGAGGTGGCCCGACCGGTTCGCCGACGGCGCAACGATCGGTTTGGCGAAGGCGGCGAGGATCCGCTGCGCCACCGGGTGGTCGGGCACCCGTACCGCGATGGTGTCGAGGCCGGCGGTGGCGAGATCGGAGACCCCGCAACCGCCGTCGAGCGGCATCACCAGGGTGAGCGGCCCGGGCCAGAACGCCGCCGCCAGGCGCTCGGCCGTCGGGTCGAGGCGGGCGAGCCGGCGCGCCGCCGCGACGTCGGTCACGTGGGCGATCAGCGGGTTGAATGCCGGCCGGCCCTTGGCGGCGTAGAGCCGGGCGACCGCCCGGCCGCTGGTGGCGTCGGCGGCGAGCCCGTAGACCGTCTCGGTCGGCAACGCGACGAGCCCGCCTCCGGCGAGGCAGCGCACGGCGGCGTCGACCGCCTCGGCGCCCGCCGCCATCACCCGCGTCGCCCGACCGCTGCGCGTCGCGTCGGTCTGCATCACGACCTGCCTCGGAATCCCATGAATCGCAGCGGGTGGCGCCCGCATGCGCCGCCGCTATGGCATCTTTCGCCGCATCCGCAAAGGTTCGCCGCCGTGGCGGATTTCCCATATACATGGATGCTGATGGTGGCGGATGGTATCGGCGACGAACCGGGTTCAACCCGGATCGAGTTCAGGGCAGGCCGTTTCCGGACGTCGCGCTCGGCGGCGCGGATCGGGTCGGCCGCCGCCAGCCGGGAGGAGGCAGCATGACGTATCGCGCGCCGGTCGCCGACATGGCGTTCACGCTCAAGCATGCGGCGGGCTTCGGCCGCGCCCTCGACGAAGGCCTCTACGGTGATCTCACCGAGGACGTGGTCGACGCCGTGCTCGAGGAAGCCGGCAAGTACGCAACCGACGTGATCGCGCCGCTCAACCGGGTGGGCGATACCCACGGCACCCCGATGCGCGACGGCGCCGTCGTGATGCCGCCGGGCTGGAAGGAGGCCTATGCCGGCTGGGCGGCGGCGGGCTGGAACGGCCTCGCCGGTCCCGCCGACTGGGGCGGGCAGGGATTGCCGCACGCCCTCAACGCCGCTTGCATCGAGATGTGGAACCAGGCCTCGATGGCGTTCGGGATCGGCCCGGTGCTCACCATGGGGGCGTCCGAGGCGCTCGCCGTCCACGGCAGCGAAGCCTTGCGCAAGACCTATCTGCAAAAGCTGGTGTCGGGCGAATGGACCGGCACGATGCAGCTCACCGAGCCGCAGTCGGGCTCCGACCTGTCGGGTCTGCGCACCCGCGCCGAGCGCGCCGCCGACGGCACCTACCGCATCTCGGGGCAGAAGATCTTCATCACCTACGGCGAGCATGATCTGACCGACAACATCGTGCATTTCGTGCTCGCCCGCCTGCCCGATGCGCCGCCCGGGACCCGCGGCCTGTCGCTGTTCCTCGTGCCGAAACGCATGGTCGACGACGGCGGCGCGCTGGGGGCGCGCAACGACGTGCGCTGCCATTCGGTCGAGCACAAGCTCGGCATCCACGGCTCACCGACCTGCACGATGGTGTACGGCGACCAAGGCGGCGCCATCGGCTATCTGGTCGGCGAGGAGAACCGCGGGCTCGCCTGCATGTTCACGCTGATGAACAACGCGCGGCTGGCGGTCGGACTGCAGGGCGTCGCCATCGCGGAGCGCGCCACCCAGCAGGCCCTGGCCTACGCTCACGACCGCCGCCAGGGCCGCGCGCCTGGCGGCGCGTCCGGCGACGGCATGAGCCCGATCGCGGCCCACCCCGACGTCAAGCGCATGCTGCTGACCATGCGGGCGCTCACGCGGGCGGCGCGCGCGATCTGCTATCTCACGGCGGGTGCGACCGACCGGGCCCATCGCGGCGCCGACGAACGGTCCCGCAAAGCCGCGCACGAGCGCGCCTCGCTGCTCACTCCGGTGGCCAAGGCCTTTTCCACCGACATCGGCATCGAGGTCGCGTCCCTCGGCGTCCAGGTTCACGGCGGAATGGGCTTCATCGAGGAGACCGGCGCCGCCCAGCACTTCCGCGACGCCCGCATCGCCGCGATCTACGAAGGCACCAACGGCATCCAGGCGATCGACCTCGTCACCCGCAAGCTGCCGATGGCGGGTGGGCAGGCGGTCGGCGCCTATCTGGGCGAGCTGCGGCGCACCGTCGACGCCGTCAAGGCGGTCAACGATCCGGCGTTCGGCCCGACCTGGACGCGGCTCGCCGAGACGATCGACTGCCTCGAGCAGGCGACGCAATGGCTGCTCGGCCGGCTCGACAAGGCCCCCGAGGCGGCGCTGGCGGGAGCCACGCCCTATCTGCGGCTGTTCGCCAATGCGGCCGGCGGCTGCGCGCTTGCCGAGGACGCACTCGCGGCGGTTCGGCTCGGCGGCGTCGACGCGGCGGGCCGTGTCGCCACGGCGCGATTCTTTGCCGAGAACCAGGCAGTGACCAGCTCCGGGCTGCAGCGGCTCGTCATCGACGGCGCCGACAGCGTCAACCAGTCCGATGCAGCGCTGGTCGGCTGAATCGTAGCCCGCATGGAGCGCAGCGCAATGCGGGGCAGCTTCTGAAGTGCGGCACGCCCGCTCCCGGATTTCGCTTCGCTCCATCCGGGCTACGGACACAACACCGGCGCATTCTTGGCGAGGAAACGATGGCGACACTGAAGGACAAGACCCTGTTCATCACCGGAGCCTCGCGCGGCATCGGCCTCGCGATCGCGCTGCGCTGCGCCGGCGACGGCGCCAACGTGGCGATCGCGGCCAAGACCGAGGCGCCGCACCCCAAGCTCGAGGGCACCATCTACAGCGCCGCCGAGGCGATCGAGAAGGCGGGCGGCCGCGCCCTGCCGCTGGTCGTCGACGTGCGCGACGAGGAGCAGGTCAAGACCGCCATCGACCGCACCTTCGCGGCGTTCGGTTCGCTCGACATCGTGATCAACAATGCGAGCGCGATCCAGCTGACCCCGGTCGCGCAGACCGACATGCGCCGCTTCGACCTGATGCATCAGATCAACACGCGTGGCACGTTCATGGTGTCCAAATATGCGCTGCCCTATCTGGAGAAGTCGCAGAACCCCCACATTCTCATGCTGTCGCCGCCGCTCGACATCCGCGAAAAATGGTTCGCACCGCACACCGCCTACACGATCGCCAAATTCGGCATGAGCCTCGTTGTGCTCGGGCTTGCCGGCGAGGTGCGATCCAAGGGCATTGCCGTCAACGCGCTGTGGCCGCGCACCACGATCGCCACCGCAGCGGTCAAGAACCTGCTCGGCGGTGACGCACTGATGCGCCGGTCGCGTACGCCCGACATTCTGGCGGACGCTGCGCACGCGATCTTTCTGAAGCCCGCGAAGAGCTTTTCCGGACATTTTCTCATCGATGACACATTTCTCGCCGGTGAAGGCGTCACCGACTTCGACAGGTACCGGGTCGATCCGAGCCTGGCGCTGGCGCCGGATTTTTTCGTGCCCGACAACATGCCGCCCCCGGCCGGCGTGAGCCTGGCGGCCCGGGGGTGAAAGAGTTTCCGTTTTGTTCCCGGCCATGATAGGATTGCGGGCTCGGAGGGACGTGTGGTGACAGAGGTCGGGCAGGCTATCTTGGAGGGCATCGGACGGATCGATGCACGGTTGGCCCAGGTCGACGGCCGTTTGTCCGCGATGGAAACCCGCCTGTCATCGGTCGAGACTGGCCTGTCATCGGTCGAGACTCGCCTGTCGTCGGTCGAGACTCGCCTGTCGTCGGTCGAGACTCGCCTGTCCTCGGTCGAAACTCGCCTGTCCTCGGTCGAGACACACCTGTCCATTCTCGAAAACCGTCAGTCGACGATCGAGGTCGTCGTTGCGGACCTGGATCATCGGATCAAGACTTGGCCCGACATGCATTTCCTGGCGGCCGCCACGAAAGCCCAGATTGGACATACGCGCGACATCAAGGCGGACGTGTCGGACATCAAGTCGCGGATGGCCGAGATTTTCCAGACGATGGCCACCGACCCCGAGATCCGCAGCCTGCGCGAGGAGGTATCACGGTTTCGCGATCAGAGCGTTGAGCTCACTGTGCGCATCGGAACCATCGAAAGCCATCTCGGTCTCGACACGACGCCTACTCCGCGCTGACGGCCGTTAGTCCTGAGGTCCCGAGAGCTTCCATGTCGACCCTCCTCATCACCCACCCCGCCTGTCTGGACCATCTCACGCCGCTCGGCCATCCGGAGCGGCCGGACCGGCTGCGCGCGATCGAGCGCGTGCTCGAGCACGAGAAGTTCGTCCTCCTGATGCGCGACCTGGCGCCCGCGGCCGACCTCGCCTCGATCGCGCTGGTGCACCCGATGGACTACGTCGAGCGCATCCGCGACGCCTCGCCGAGCGAGGGCCTGGTGCGCATCGACTCCGATACCTCGATGTCGCCGGGCAGCTTCGAGGCGGCGTTGCGCGCCGCCGGCGGAGCGATCCGGGCGGTCGACGAGGTGTTCGGCAAGACGGCCGGCAATGCCTTCGTGGCGACCAGGCCTCCCGGCCATCACGCCGAGCTCGCGGTGCCGATGGGGTTCTGCCTGTTCAACAACGCCGCGATCGCGGCGCGCCATGCCCAGAAGCGCCACGGCGCCGAGCGGGTGGCCATCGTGGATTTCGACGTTCACCACGGCAACGGCTCGCAGGACATCTTCTGGGCCGACGCCACAGTGATGTACTGCTCGACCCACGAGATGCCGCTCTATCCCGGTACCGGCGCCATTTCGGAGCGCGGCGAGCACGACACCATCGTCAATGCACCGCTTCGTGCCGGCGATGGCGGGCCGGAGTTCCGCGAAGCCTTCGACACCGCCATCGTGCCCCGGCTGCAGACGTTCCGCCCCGATCTCATCGTCATCTCTGCCGGCTTCGACGCCCACATGCGCGATCCGCTCGCCAATCTCAATCTCGTCGAAGCCGACTTCGCCTGGGCCACGCAAAAGATCATGGATATCGCCGACCGCCACGCCGAGGGCCGCGTCGTCTCACTGCTCGAAGGCGGCTACGATCTGCAGGCGCTCGGCAATTCGGTCGCCGCCCACGTGACCGCGCTGATGCACGGGTAGGGAGGTCGCTCGTGGCCGAAAACACCCATGCCGACGTCAAGCGACTGCCTTTCGAGAAGGCGCTGGCAGAGCTCGAGTCGATCGTGCAGAAGCTCGAACGCGGCGACGTGGCGCTCGAGGAATCGGTGGCGATCTACGAGCGCGGCGAAGCGCTGAAGCGTCGTTGCGATGAATTGCTGCGTCAGGCCGAGGCCCGCGTCGAGAAGATCACCCTCGATGCCTCCGGAAAGCCGAGCGGAACGGAGCCGCTCGACGTCGAATAGCGTGGTGCGGCCGAATTCGGGCCGCGGCCTCACCCGAATGCGGGCCCCGGACTCAACCTGTGTAACGGTCCAGCCTTAACTGTACTGTGTGACGAAGGTCACGGTTTGGCGGCGCGGGCGGCTGGTATATGGAGGATGGCGCATGGCCGCGGCGCGATTGCCGGGGCCGGCGTGGGGCACGACAGGAACACCGGCGGTGCCGCGGTGTTGATGAAGCGAGGGGATGGTCATGGTAGTGGGGAGCAACAATGGTGTCGTCAGGCTTGCGGCGAGGCTCGCCTGCGTCGCTCTGGTTGTGAGCGTGGTGTTTCCGGTCGGCAGGCTCGTATTTCCGTTGGTGGCGGACGAGCTTGGAAGCCTGCCGTTCAGCGCCGTGGAGGCGATGTTCAGTGCAACGGTAGGTTTCAGCCTCTATGCGACCTTCTTCGGTTGACGCCATTGGCACGGCGCCAGTCGCAATCTGAGTGCAATGCCGCGTTTGCCTCATTTGCGCCGCGGCCGGCATTTGTGCAAATCTGGTGGGATTGTGTCCCGGTCCGGGAGGGCCGCCGACTCATTTGTGTTGGGAGATGCCCGTGTCGAAAGCCTCGTTGACGCCACTGCTCGATCAGGTTCGCACGCCCGAGGAACTGCGTCGGCTCCCGAGCGAACAGCTCCCGCAGCTCGCCGATGAGCTGCGCACCGAGACCATCAATGCGGTCGCGGTGACCGGCGGCCACCTTGGTGCCGGGCTCGGCGTGGTCGAGTTGACAGTGGCGCTGCACCACGTGTTCGACACGCCGAACGACAAGTTGATCTGGGATGTCGGCCACCAGGCCTATCCGCACAAGATCCTGACCGGTCGGCGCGACCGCATCCGCACCCTGCGCCAGGGCGGCGGCCTGTCGGGCTTCACCAAGCGCAGCGAAAGCGTGTACGACCCGTTCGGCGCCGCCCATTCGTCGACCTCGATTGCAGCCGGTCTCGGCATGGCGGTTGCCCGCGACCTCGACGGCCGCACCAACAACGTCATCGCCGTCATCGGCGACGGGGCCATGTCGGCCGGCATGGCCTACGAGGCGATGAACAATGCCGGCGCCATGGATTCCCGGCTGATCGTCGTGCTCAACGACAACGACATGTCGATCGCGCCGCCGGTCGGCGCCATGTCGGCCTATCTGGCCCGCCTGATGTCGGGGCGCACCTATCTGTCGCTGCGCGAGATCGGCAGGCAGTTTGCCGGACGGCTGCCGAGGATCATCGAGCAGCAGGCGGCCCGTGCCGAGGAATTCGCGCGTGGCTTTGTCACCGGCGGCACCCTGTTCGAGGAGCTCGGCTTCTACTATGTCGGCCCGATCGACGGCCACAATCTCTCGCACCTGCTGCCGGTGCTGCGCAACGTGCGCGACTCCGACGCCGGGCCGGTGCTGGTGCATGTGGTCACCCAGAAGGGCAAGGGCTACAAGCCGGCCGAAGCCTCGGCCGACAAGTATCACGGTGTCGTCAAGTTCGACGTGGCGACCGGCGCCCAGGCGAAATCCAAATCGAATGCTCCGGCCTACACCAAGGTCTTCGGCCAGAGCCTGATCAACGAGGCGCGCAAGGACAGCAAGATCGTCGCCGTCACCGCCGCGATGCCGTCGGGCACCGGGCTCGACCTGTTCGGCAAGGAGTTTCCCAACCGCACCTTCGATGTCGGCATCGCCGAGCAGCACGGCGTGACGTTCTGCGCCGGGCTCGCGGCCGAAGGCTACAAGCCGTTCGCCGCGATCTACTCGACGTTCCTGCAGCGCGCCTACGACCAGGTGGTGCACGACGTCGCCATCCAGTCGCTCCCCGTGCGCTTCGCCATCGACCGCGCCGGCCTGGTCGGCGCCGACGGCGCGACCCACGCGGGCTCGTTCGACATCGCCTATCTGGGCTGCCTGCCCGGCTTCGTCCTGATGGCGGCCGGTGACGAGGCCGAGCTCGTCCACATGGTGGCGACGGCGGCGGCGATCGACGACCGGCCATCGGCGTTCCGCTATCCGCGCGGCGAAGGCCTCGGCGTCGAGATGCCGGAGGAAGGCAAGCCGCTCGAGATCGGCAAGGGCCGCATCCTGCGCGAAGGCACCAAGGTGGCGCTGCTGTCGTTCGGCGCCCGGCTCGGCGAATGCCTGAAGGCGGCCGACGAGCTCGCCGGCTTCGGCCTCTCGGCGACGGTCGCCGACGCTCGGTTCGCCAAACCTCTCGATGTCGACCTCGTCCTGCGGCTCGCCCGCGAGCACGAGGTGCTGGTGACCATCGAGGAGGGCGCAGTCGGCGGCTTCGGCTCCTACGTGCTCCAGGCGCTCTCCGATCACGGCGCGCTCGACCGCGGCGTGAAGGTGCGCACGATGGTGCTGCCCGACCTCTTCATGGACCATGACTCGCCGAACGCGATGTACGCCAAGGCCGGCATGGACGCCAAGGGCATCGTCGCCAAGGCGTTCGAGGCCCTGGGCAAGGAGCAGGCCGTCGACACCATCCGACGGGCGTAGCTGGCCAACAAACGATCCTGCGGCTTCGGCCGTCGCTGCGGGCGGCAGCCGGGGCCCCGAGGTTTGCCGGAAGCGCGTCACCGCTTGGTCAGGCAGGCCTTCTCGAGTGCCGCAAGGTGCGGGGCGGCGGCCTTCAACGGCACCGTCGCCTGCTTGCCGGCGACATCGATGGTGAGCGAGGGGCCTGCCCTGAGGAGGGCGAACAGCTTGGCGTCCGCCGGTGCCACCACCTCCAGATTGACGCCGCCGTCCATCTCGTTGGCCAGCGCCTGACCGTTGTATTCGATGCTTGCGGAGCCGTTGGTGAGCCTGAGCTTGGCGGTGCGACCGGGCGTCAGGCTGTTGGAGCTCGCGAACTCGTTGATGCGCACCGTCCTGGTATTGGCCTCGCAGCTCACTGCGACCACCACGTCGTCGGATTCCGGCGTGCCGTATTGCAAAGTGACCACGTCCGAGGAGTCGTCGAACAGCCAGGTGCGCGCGCCCTGCGCCGCCGGCGAAGAGCCCGCCACGGCGGCGAGCAACCCGACGATCAATGTTCTGCGCATGGTATCGTCCCCCTGAACCGCCCGGTGCCAACCATAGCACGAACCCCGGTTGGCTTGCCGGATGGCGACGTCAATTCCATGACACCGGGTCGCTGCATTGCCGGCACGGCCCGCTATTGGTAAGTCACATCCATGACGTCCCGCCTGCGCGCCGATCGCCTGCTGGTCGAGCGCGGCCTGTTCGACAGCCGCGCCGCTGCCCAGGCCGCCATCGCGGCGGGTCTGGTGATCGCCGACGGAGTGGTGGTGCGCAAGGCCTCCGCCGGCATCCCGGTCGCCGCGGTGCTGGCGGCGACGCTGGCGCATCCCTTCGTCTCGCGCGGCGGCCTCAAGCTGGCGGCAGCGCTCGATCATTTCGGGTTCGATCCCGAGCGCCGGGTGTGCCTCGACGTCGGCGCCTCGACAGGCGGCTTTTCCGACGTGCTGGCATCACGCGGGGCACTGCGCGTGTACGCGGTCGATGTGGGGCACGGCCAGCTGCACGAGCGACTGCGCGCGTGCCCGCGCGTCATCTCGTTCGAGCAGACCGACATCCGCGTGCTCGACGCGGCCCGCCTCCCGGAGCCGCCCGATCTGGTCGTCATCGACGTGAGCTTCGTGTCGCTTGCGAAAGTGCTGCCCGCCGCACTGGGGCTCGCCGGCCGCCCGGCACGTCTGGTGGCGCTGATCAAGCCGCAGTTCGAGGCAGGACGGCGCCGGCTCAAGAAGGGTGTGGTGCGCGACGACGGGATCCGCCGCGAGGTCTGCGACATGGTGGCCGCGACCGTCGATACGCTCGGCTGGAACGTCCTCGGGGTGATCCCCTCACCGGTCCTCGGCGGCGAGGGCAATCAGGAATTCCTGCTCGGGGCGGCGCGTGACTGAGCGCCTGCTCATCGCCCGCCTCGGCCGGCGCGGCGACGGCATCGCCGACACCGCGACCGGGGCCGTCTATGTGCCGTACACGTTGCCGGGCGAGACCGTGGAGGTGGAGGCGGCGCCCGGCCATCCCGATCGACGCAACCTGCTGCGCGTCGAAATCCAGGACCCCGACCGCGTGGCACCGGTGTGCCGCCATTTCGGCATCTGCGGCGGCTGCGCGGTGCAGCATCTGCCCGAGGCGCGCTATCGCGCCTGGAAGCGCGATCTCGTAGTTGGTGCACTTGCCGATGCCCGCCTCGACGCCGCCGTCGGCGATCTCGTCGACGCCCGTGGGGCCGGACGGCGACGCGCCGTGTTCCATGCAAGGCGCGGCACCCACGACGTGCTGGAAACCGGCTTTGCCGCAATCCGAGCCCATCACGTGGTGGCGATCGACCACTGTCCGGTGCTCGACCCCGGGCTCGCCGGCGCGCTCGACGCGGCCTGGGCCATCGCCGAGATCCTGACCGTGCAGGGCAAGCCGCTCGATATCCAGGCCACCGCGACCGATGCGGGTCTCGACGTCGACGTGCGCGGCTCCGGCCCGCTGCCGCCGACCCTGATGACGGCGCTCGCCCAGGTCGCGGACCGGCATCGGCTGGCGCGGTTGACCCGGCACGGCGAGCTCGTGGCGCAGCGCGCGGTGCCGATCGTGCGCATGGGTCGCGCCGGCGTGGCGCTGCCGCCGGGCGCCTTCCTGCAGGCGACTGCGGCCGGCGAGCAGGCGCTCGCCGATTTCATCCTGGCGCAGACGAGTCAGGCGCGGCGGGTCGCCGACCTGTTCGCCGGCGTCGGTCCGTTCGCGCTGCGGCTCGCCGAGCGGGCGACCGTGGTGGCGGCGGATGGCGACGAGGCGGCGGTCGCGGCGCTGTCGCGCGCCGCCCAGGCGACGCCCGGTCTGAAGCCGGTCACGGCCGAGCGGCGCGATCTGTTCCGCCGGCCGTTTCTCGCCCGAGAGCTCGAGCGCTTCGACGCGGTGGTGCTCGATCCGCCGCGGCAGGGCGCCGAAGCCCAGGCGCGCGAGCTCGCCGGCTCCGCGGTGCCGCTGCTGATCGCGGTGTCGTGCAATCCGACGACCTTTGCGCGCGACGCGAGGATCCTGGTCGACGGCGGCTATCGGCTCGCCGCCGTCGTGCCGATCGATCAGTTCCGCTATTCGGCCCATGTGGAGATCGCCGCGCGCCTGGAGCGATGAGCCCTCGCCGCCATTCGCCGCGCCGTCGCGAATCCAACCTTCAGGCGTGTGTCGCGACGCATCGTATTTGATTGGGCAGTCGCGGCGATTCCACCGACTCGGCCGGACTCCTTCTCCCCATTTGGGGAGCCTCTCACGGGCCCTTCGGCGTCGGGGTGATCTGGGCCGCCTGGCCGGCGAGCGCCAGCGGCACGGCGGTGTTCAGGCTGTCGACCATGCCGCTCGGGAGCAGGATGGTGGTGCCGCGCTCCTTGGTCGCCTCGTAGATGATGTTCATGGCGCGCAGATGCAGGGCGGTGGGATTGTTGACGTAGCTCATCGCGGCCTCGACGAACTTGCCGGCGATCTCCGCCTCGGCCGAGCCGAGAATGACACGGGCCTGCTTCTCGCGCTCGGCCTGGGCCTGGCGCGACATGGCGTCCTGCAGCGCCTCGGGAATCGCGACGTCGCGGATCTCCACCGAGTTGACCGAGATGCCCCAGTCGGCGGTTTTGCGGGCGATCTCGGTGCGCAAGTGGTCGTCGGCGGCCTGCCGCTCGGAGAGCAGCGTCGCCAGCATC
>Ga0181526_10004098_pt1 | contig 11530 bp, 11 predicted proteins | sample PEATcosm2014_Bin_35_FD_119750 | JGI IMG/M metagenome (GOLD analysis project Ga0181526, IMG submission 119750) | Peatland microbial communities from MTU Mesocosm Facility, Houghton, MI, USA - PEATcosm2014_Bin06_30_metaG | ecosystem: Environmental > Terrestrial > Soil > Wetlands > Peat | place...
GTCGGGCCTTGCGGCGAAGGGCTCCAGCAGGATCCGCACGACGCCGTGGCAGCCGAGGCCCACCCCCCAGACCAGGTCGTTCTCCGCCGTCGTGTCATACACGACGAGCTCGGGGCGTCCCGAGGCCCTCACCCGGCCGGAGCGCTCGACAAGGTCCTCCTCAAGGCAGCCCCCGCTGATCGAGCCGATCCGCTCGCCGCCCGCGGAAATCAGCATCCGGGCCCCGGGCCTCCGGTAGGATGATCCCTCGACGGCCACCAGCGTCGCAAGCACGCACCCCTCCCCGGCGGCGACAAGGCGGCCGACTATTCCCTGCCATGCGTTCATCGGGGGCTGGACCGGCCGGTCTGCGGCCGGCTCAGGACCACGAGAGGCTGGTCCGGGAGAGGGGGAGCTGGCGCACCCGCTTGCCGGTTGCGGCGAAGATCGCGTTGAAGACGGCCGGGGCCAGCGGCGGAAGGGCCGGCTCGCCCAGGCCCGTGGGGGGGTAGTCGGTCTTCAGGAAGTGGATCTCGATGTCGCGGGGCGCATCCGGGATGCGCAGCATGGTGTAGTCGTGGAAATTGCTCTGCACGATCCGGCCCTTTTGGATGTCGAGCTCCTGCCTCCATGCGGCGTTTAGTCCGTCTATGATCGAGCCCTGGACCTGGTTCTCGGCGCCGCTCAGGTTCACGATCTGGGAGCCCACGTCCACGGCCGCGACGACGCGGTCGACCTTGAGGCTCCCGCTCGGGGACACAGTCACCTCGGCCACCTCCGCGATATAGCCCTGGTGGCTGAAGAAATAGCCGAGCCCCATGCCGCGGCCCCGCGGCATCGCCTTTCCCCAGCCGGACAATTCGGCGACCTGCCGGACCACGTTGCGCATCCTCGCCGCGTTGTACGGCCGGCCCCTGGGGCCCGTGCCGGGCAGGAGGTCCTTGTCGCCGAGCACGTCGATGTTGAACTCCACCGGGTCCCGGCCCGCGGCGTGGGCGAGCTCGTCCAGGAAGCAGCAGATCGTCCAGGCGAAGGTGTTGCTGCCGGGCGCCCGCCAGGGCCCCTGGGGGATCTCATTGTCGAGCTTGCTAGCGAGCAGCAGGTAGTTGGGCACGAAGCGCGCCGGGAACTCGTCCGCCCCGAGCGCCGCGCCGAAGTGGACATGGTGGCTCCTCCAGGCGCTCAATTTTCCGGCGGAATCGACCGCGCCCCTCATGAAGTGGAAGCCGCCGGGCCGGAAGTGGTCGTGCTGGAGGTCGTCCGTCCGGTCCCAGGTGAGCTTCACGGGGACCTGGAGCCTCTGGGAGATCGCCGCCGCCTCGGCCGCGAAGTCCGAGTCGAGCCTGCGGCCGAATCCCCCGCCGATGCGGGTCATGTTCACCTCGACATTCTCCGGCGCGAACCCGAGGACGCTCGCGACCAGCTTCCGGAGGCCCTCCGGGCTCTGGGTGGGGGCCCATATCTCGGCCCGGTCCCCGTGCACGTGCGCCAGGCAGTTCTGGGGCTCGAGGTTCGCGTGGGAGATGAAGGGGTAGGAGTACTCCGCCTCGACAACCTTGGCAGCGCCGAGGAACGCCTGGTCGACGTCGCCGTCCCTGCGGACCTCGGTGACATTCGGGGCACCAGGCGCCGCGGCCGAAATCGCCTTTGCCTGGCTCGAAAAATCGTCCCAGCTGCTGTCCGGCAGGCGGCCCTCGCCCCATTGGACCTTCAGCTGCTTGCGGGCGCTGAAAGCCGACCAGGTCGAGTCGGCGACGATCGCGACGCCCGGTACGAGCCCGGTCACCCGGTCCCCCGGGACGGTCCGGTCCAGGATGAAGGCGTCCACGACCCCGGGAAGCGCCTTAACCTCGTCCAGGTTCGCGCCCAGCGGATGGGCGCCCCATACCGGGCACTTCTGGTAGACGGCATAGACCATGCCGGGGCGCGCCTGGTCGATCCCGAAGAGCGGCTGGCCCGTCACGATCCTCGGGTTGTCGACGCCGCCAACCCTTGATCCGAGCAGGGTGAAGTCCTTGGGGTCCTTGAGCACGACAGCGTCCTCCGCCGGCACGGGCAGCGCCGAAGCCTTCGCCACCAGGTCCCCGAAGCTGAGCGTCCTGCCCGTCGGTGTGTGGCGGATCCTGCCGCCGCCGGCCACGCACTCGCTCACGGGCACGCCCCAGGTCTGCGCGGCCGCCTCGGTCAGCATCGTGCGCGCGGTCGCCCCCGCCTTGCGCATCAGCGTGTAGGACTGGGGGGTCGAGGTGCTCCCGCCGGCCGACTGGTTGCCAAAGGAGCCGTTGACCGGCGCCGTGATGACGGTCACGTCCTTCCAGTCGACCCCGAGCTCCTCGGCCACGACCATGGGAAGCGATGTCTTTATCCCCTGTCCGATCTCGGGACGGGCCGAGTACACGGTCACGCTCCCGTCGGGGGCTATCCTCACGAATGCGTTCGGGATGAAGACGCCGTCCACCTTCTCCTCGTCGGGCTTGCCGATCTCGGCCGCTCCCGCGGGCCGCGCATAGTACCCGAGGATGAGTCCCCCGCCGGCCATTGCCGCCAGCTTGACGAACGACCGGCGGTCGAGCGGGGCCTGAAGCACCGAGTTCATGCCCGGGCCTCCTTGCCGGCCGCGGCAATATCGGCCGCCCGGTGTATCGCGGCCCGGATCCGGTGGTACGTCGCGCAGCGGCAGAGGTTGCCCGCCATGGCGTCGTCGATGTCCGCGTCGCTGGGGCTGGGGTTGCCGGCGAGAAGGGCGGCCGCCGACATGATCTGCCCCGGCTGGCAGTAGCCGCATTGCGAGACGTCGAGCTCGCACCAGGCCTTCTGCAGGGGGTGGCTTCCGTCGCCCGAGAGGCCCTCGATCGTCGTGATCTTCGAGGACGCCGCCGCCGAGACCGGCGTCAGGCATCCCCGTGCCGGGGAGTCGTCCAGGTGGATGACGCAGGCGCCGCACTGGCCGATGCCGCAGCCGAACTTCGTGCCGACGAGCCCGAGGGTGTCCCTCAGGACCCAGAGGAGGGGAGTGTCGGGGGCGACATCCACCTCGCGGGCCTTTCCGTTGATCTGAAGGGTGAACTTGCTCATTGGGGCGATCGGGGAAAGCGCCGCCAGCCTAGCCCGCGGGGCCCCCGTGTCAAATCCCCGGACCCGCCGGTACGCGGGACGCCGGCGAGGTCCACCGGGCCATCGCCAGGGCGAGCTCGTTGCGCCGCACGGGCTTTGAGAGATAGTCGTCCATCCCAGCGGATAGGCATTTTTCGCGGTCGCCCGACATGGCGTTGGCGGTCATCGCTATTATCCAGACGGGGCTCGGCCCCCCGGCGCCGGCCCTCTTCTCCTCCTGGCGGATCTGCCGCGTCGCCTCATAGCCGTCCATCTCCGGCATCTGGCAGTCCATGAGGATTATGTCGTAGGAGATCTGCTTCATCGCCGCGAGCACCTCGTGCCCGTTGGCCACGGCGTCCGCTGAGAAGCCGAGGGTGCGCAGCTGCGCCAACGCCACCTTCTGGTTCACGATGTTGTCCTCGGCCAGGAGGATGCGCGCCTTCTGCACGTGGGCCACGTCCGCGGCGGGGCTCTCGGGGCGCTGGTCCTTCGCGGGCTTCGCGAACACGTGCTCGGCGGCCGCGCGGCCGAGGACGTTGACAAGGCAGTCGAAGAGGCGCGACTGCTTCACGGGCTTGACGAGGAACGCGTCCACGCCCGCCGCCTTCAGCTCCTCCTGCGTGTGGATGTTGCCCATCGAGGTGAGGATGATGAGGCGGGTGGAGGCGATCGCGGGGTCCGCCTTGATGGCCCGGGCGAGCGTCATCCCGTCCATCTCGGGCATCTGCATGTCGAGCAGCGCAAGCTCGTAGGGCTTGCCCTCCTTGACCGCGCCGCGAAGGAGATCGAGCGCCTCAAAGCCGTTCGAGGCGCTTCCCTTCTGCATCTTCCAGGCGAAGAGCTGGTGGCGCAGGATCTGCCGGTTGGTGGCGTTGTCGTCGACGACCAGGACCCGCAGGTCGAAAAGGTCGCGGAAATAGATCGACGGCGCCGGCACCTCCGGCCCCGTCTGCTTCTCCAGGCGGGCGGTGAACCAGAACGTCGACCCCTTGCCGGCCTCGCTCCGCACCCCGATCTCGCCGCCCATCATCGCCACCAGCTTCTTCGATATGGCGAGCCCGAGGCCCGTGCCCCCGAACCGGCGCGTCGTCGAGCTGTCGGCCTGCGTGAAGGACTGGAACAGCCTGTTCTGGGCCTCGACCGGGATGCCGATGCCCGTGTCCTTGATCGAGAAGCTCAGCACCGCGTCCTTCTCGGTCTCGCTCTCCTTCGCGATCCGGACGACCACCTCGCCCTTGTCCGTGAACTTGATGCCGTTGCCGAGGAGGTTGGTGATCACCTGGCGCAGCCGGCCGGGGTCCCCCCTGAGGCGCACCGGGACGTCGGGCGGTATCTCGCAGGCCAACTCGATCCCCTTGGCCCGCGCCCGCTCCGCGAACATGTCCAGCGAGCCCTCGACGGCCTCGACCAGGTCGAAGTCGAGCGTCTCGAAGGAGAGTTTTCCCGCCTCGATCTTGGAGAAGTCCAGGATGTCGTTGATGATCGTGAGGAGCGAGTCCGCCGAGTTGCGGATCGTCTCCGCGTATTCGCGCTGGACCGGCGACAGGTCGGTGTCGAGAAGCAGGCCGGTCATGCCGATCACGCCGTTCATCGGCGTGCGGATCTCGTGGCTCATGTTCGCGAGGAACTCGCTCTTCGTCCTCGAGGATTCCACGGCCACGTCCCGCGCGCGGGCGAGCTCGATCTCCGTCTCCTTCAGGGAGGTGATGTCCTTGGTCACCCCGAGCGTGCCGATGATCTCCCCGGCCTCGTTCCGCACGGGTATCTTCGAGGAAAGGCCCCAGGACACCGTTCCGTCGGGCATGGCCAGCCTCTCGGTCTGGTTCACGAGCGGCTCGCCCGTGCTCATGATCCGCTGCTCGCCGTCGTAGGCCTTCTGGGCGTGCTCCTTGGCGAAGATGTCAAAGTCCGTCTTCCCTATGATCGAATTGTCCAGGCGCTTTGAGACGATGTACGACCGGCTGACCATGAGGAAGCGGGACTCCTTGTCCTTGAAATAGACCCTGTCCGGGATGTTCTCCATGAGCGTCTTCATGTAGAGGTGCTCGCGGTCGGTGGCCGAGGCCGAGGCGGCGGCGCTCTCACTTGATTTCCTTCCGCGGACTCCTGCAAGCAGGGGGACCAGCACGAAGGAGGCCGCTGCGGCGGCGCCGACCATGACGACGGCGACCAGCGCCGCGACGGGGAGGCCCGTCGGCCCGTGGTAGGCGAAGATGGCGCAGGTAAGGAGGACAATGACGCCGGTCGCCGCGAACTGGATCAGCGCCACGCGCTTCACGTCCTTGTCGGGCTGCGGCGTCATAGCCTCGGCCTGGGTCATTCCGGCCGCCGCGCGGAAAGCATGCGCCCTTCCGTGCAACTCATGGGGATCGGTCGGGGCATGATCGGATGGCCGCGCGGGGGCGGTGGCAACCGACGCAGACTAGCCGGGGCGACCCCGCTGTCAACGGCGCGCCGGGTCGCAGCCAGATAGGGTGAAAGCCCCAGCCCCGGGGCGCGCAGGAGGGGTTTGCCGCTCACGCAAGCGCCTCGCGCACCGTCTTGAGCAGGATGCGGGGGGTATAGGGCTTGCCCAGCACGAGCGAGAGGACGCCGTTCGAGGAGAGCGGCGTCACCGAGTCGCAGCTGTAGCCCGTGGTGAGGATCACGCGGAGAGAGGGCTTCTCGGCCATCAGGAGGGCCCCCATCTGCGGCCCCGAGAGATCCCCCGGGAGCACGACGTCCGTCAGCAAGAGGTCGATCTTCGCCGAATGCCACTGCCAGACCTCGAGGGCGTGCTCGCCGGTCTTTCCCTGGAGCACGTTGTAGCCGTCGTTCTGGAGGACCGCCGCCGCAAATTCCCGGACATTGGTCTCGTCCTCCACGAGGAGGATGGTGGCCTTGCCGGCCCGCGTCGCCGCGGGCCCGGGGGCCGCGGCACCGGGGGCGTCGGCCTGCGTGAGCGGCAGGTAGATCCGGAACATGGTCCCCACCTCCACCTCCGTGTCCACCTCGATCCATCCGCCGTGGTCCTTGACTATCTCGAGCGCGGTGGGCAGGCCCGTGCCGCGGCCCGCCTCCTTGGAGGTGAAGTACGGCTCGAAGATGCGCGGGAGCACGGCCGCGGGTATCCCCTTGCCGGAGTCGTGGACGGTGATGCACGCGTGGTCCCATTTCTGGGAGGGGGCCGACGCGCTCGCGCCTCGCGCGTGCATCCCGACCGAGATGCTGAGGCGCCCGCCGCGCGGCATAGCGTCGCGGGCGTTGACCGCGATGTTCATGAGCGCCTGCTCCAGCTGACCCATGTCGGCGCTTATCCTGGGGGAATCCGGCGACGGCTCGAACTCGACGGCAATTGAGCGGCCCAGCAGCCGCCCCAGCATGGCCACCACCGCCTCGACTTCGGTGTTGAGGTCGATCACCTCCCGCCTGGGCGTCCGCCTCCTGCTGAAGAGGAGGAGCTGGCGCACAAGCACCGTCGCCTGCCTGCTCGCGGTGAACACCCGCTTCAGTGGCTCGAGCGCCGACGCCGGAACCGACTCGTCGTCCAGCAGCATGCTCACGTACCCGGAGATGATCGTGAGCAGGTTGCTGAAATCATGGGCGATGCCGCCGGCCAGGCGGCCGACAAGCTCCATCTTCTGCGCCTGGCGCTCGTCGAGCTCCCTCGGCCCGCCGGGGTTGTCGAGGGCCCCGAGGACCGCGGCGGCAAGGCGCTCCAGGCGCTCCTTGTGGACAAAATCGCGCGCGCCGCGCTTCAGGCACTCCACCGCGCGGTCCTCGCCGATGGAGCCCGAGACGACGATGTACGGCACGCCCGGCTGCCTTATCTGCGCCGCCTCGAGGGCCGCCATTCCCTCGTAGCCCGGGACGCAGTGGTCGGCCAGGATGAGGTCAAAGCCGCCCCGGTTCAGAGCCGCCTCGAATTCCGCGCGGTTCGCCGCCCGCTCGAACTTGAGCGATCCGGGGGCCCCGGCGGCGCGCCGGACGAGCTCGTGGTCGGCTGCTATGGCCTCGAGATGGAGGACATGCAGGGGATCAGGGTTCATCGTTGGGGCGGGCGCTCCCGTCCGAAAGCCGCCGCTCCTGGGACGAGCGCCAATCGCGCGAAGCTCGTCCCGTTTTTGGGATGAGGCAAGGATTTCCCCGCCCGGCGGGGCTCAGATCCTGCCGAGCGCATAGAGGCCGAATGCGAACAGGATCGCGCCCGAGACCCGGTTGATCGCGCGCATCCAGCCGTCCCTGACCCGCGAGCGGAGCATGCCGACGCCGCCGCTGAGGATGAGCCACCAGAGCGCCGATCCGAGGAAAACCCCGAGGACCATCCTCCCGGCCGAGGCGTAGTCGGCGGCCCGGCCCAGGCCGAGGCCGGCAAAGACCGCCGCGAACGAGAGGATTGTCGCCGGGTTTGCGAGCGTGAGCAGGACCGTGGATCCGTACGCGGGCAGCAGGCCCCCGCCACCCGGAGACCCAGGATCCGCCGCCGGCGGTGCGGTGAATGTCCGGACACCCAGGTAGCACAGGAACACCCCCCCAACCAGGCCTAGCGCAAGCTGCTGGCGGACCAGGAAGCCCGAGACCGCGGTCAGCCCAAAGGCGGCGACGCAGCCGTACGCCGCATCGGCCGTGGCGGCGCCGAGTCCGGAAGTCAGGCCCCGGAGCACGCCGTCGGCGAGGGACCGGCGGATGCAAAGCACGCCGATCGGCCCGACGGGCGCGGCGATGGAGAACCCGATGACGAGTCCCTTGAGGAATGCGTTTCCCTGCATTGCGGCGCGGAGCGTCGCACGGGGCACCGCGGCGCGGCCAACCCAAAAACGGCGGCGAAGGGCGTCTGGCCGGCGCGGGTGGGTCATAGACCCCATGGCGCCGCGCCACGGCCGATGATAGGCTCCCGGAAGAAGGAGGGTTTTCCGATCCCGGGAAATCCGGGGGCGCCCGGCGGCGGCCGGCGCCCCGCAATCTCCCGCCGCCAAAAAGGAACCAAATGACCCTCGGAACACTCTTCTTGATACTGCTCGTCCTCCTCGTGATAGGGGCGATCCCGACGTGGCCCCACAGCCGCAACTGGGGATACTATCCGAGCAGCGGCCTCGGCATCGTGCTCGTCATCCTGATCCTTCTCATGGTCACGAACCGGATTTGATCAGAAACCCCCAACCCAAAAGACCATGGCCAAGATAATCCTGGCGCTCTTCCTCATCGTGTTCGGGCTGAACCTGCTCTTCGGGCTCTCGATCCCGATCTGGGTCACCGGCATCCTTGCCCTCGTCGCGGGCGTCATGCTCGCGATGGAGCATTTCTGCGTCCGCGTTGACAGGAAGTAGGCGAAGGCACCGGGCCCCGGCGCCCATCGCGCCGCCGCGTCACCGGGCCGGCGGCTCCTTGGAGATTGAAGCCAGCTCCCTGGCCATCTGCGGGAGGCCGTAGAGCCGCGCGAAGGCCTGGGCGCCCGGCATTACCGCGCGCGGCGGCTCCTTCGCGCTCCGGATTGCCCCCACGATAATGGCGCCCACGACCGGCGGCTTGACCTCGGCCCAGTCCCGCGGGACGGGCGAGCCTGTTTCCATGAACACGACGCGCTGGTCGGCCGCCATGAAGACGCTCACGTCCTTCGCCGCCCCGCCGGAGAGGTCGTGCACAACGAGCGGGCTCTGGCGGCTGTGGCGCAGCAGCGCGGCGTCCAGCCAGGTCTTGAGCCTCACCAGCTGCTCGGCCGAACGCAGCATCCGCTTCACGGCGACCGGCGCCGAGGGGCTCTCCCCCTTGTCGCGCAGCTCAAGGACGAGGCCGTTGAAGTCGTATTTGTCCAGGAAGCGCGCATGCAGGTCCGCCATGAAGTCCTTCCGGGTCGAGACCTCGCTCTCCAGCTCGCTGGCGAGGTTCGCCGGCGCGGCGCCCGCGGGCACGGGCGCGGCGGCGGCCGGGGCCGGGGCCGCGGGAGGCGGCGCGGGCGCTGCCGCGACGCCTGGGCCAGACTTGTGGTGAAACAGGGCGAATCCGACCGCCGCGGTGACGAGCGCGGCCGCGGCAATGCCCGCGATCAGGGGCCCGCGCCGCGCGGGCTTCGCCGCCGGTCCGGTCGGCTGGAACGGGGGCCTGGACCCGGGGCCGAGGGCCTGGGCCTCGAGCAGGAGGCGGTAAACGGGCATTGCCTGGGCGATGTTCTTCAGATCGCGCGCCCCCAGGCTCACCACCTGCATCTGGAGCTTGTTCTTCACGACGTCGTAGACTGTCTGCGAGATGCAGATCCCGCCCGGCTCCGCCTCGGACTGGATCCTTGACGCGATGTTCACGCCGTCGCCCATCACGTCCTTGTCCTGCACCAGGACGTCCCCCAGGTGTATCCCTATCCGATGCTGGAGCGCGGTTCCGGCGGCCAGGTCCTTCGCCTCGGCCGCGAACTGGCGCTGCATGGCGAGCGCGCATGCCACGGCCTGAACGGCGCTCGTGAATGTGAGCAGCAGGCCGTCCCCGGTCGTCTTCAGGACCTCCCCCTCGTGCTCGGAGCAGAGCCGGCGCATCTCGGCGAAGTCGCGCTGAAGCAGCTTGAGGGTCCCGACCTCGTCCGTGTGCATCCGGGCGCTGAAGCTCACCACGTCGGTGAACACGATTGCCGCCAGCGTGCGCTGGCTTGGCGCGCGGCCGGGGGCGGGTGGCTCGGGGTTCATTGTGGCTAAGGGAAGGTTGGTGCCGCCGCCTTCCGGGTCTCAGCGGTCCCTCGAGTAGATCCTGTCGCACTGGCGCGCCAGGGAGAAGTCCTTTTCCGTGACCCCTCCCTCGGAGTGCGTCGAAAGTGTCAGCGTCACCCTGTTCCAGCGAATGTCGATGTCCGGGTGGTGGTCGCACGCCTCGGCCTTCGCCGCGACGCGGTTGACGAAGCGGATGCTCCCCATGAATCCCCTGAATTCGAATGTCCTGCGGATGGACCGCGGCCGCCTCGACCATTCGGGGACGGTCTTGAGGCGGGCCGCTGTCTGCCTGGCGGTGAGGATGGCCATGGGGACGGGGGCATGATTCATACGGTGGTTTCCTTGGCAATGCTGTTGCCGCGGCGCCGAGTCCCCGGTCGCCGGCCCCCGGGCGGGAATACCGCTGAGATTGGCCTGTTCATCCCCTGTGAAATCCCGCAAGGGTAGCAGGCACCGGCATCCCCATGGCCCCGCAGCCCCATATCCAGTCAAGGCTCAGGGACCTGGGTGTGTCCGAGTCCGACATCGAGGAACGGTTCATCCGGGGCAGCGGGCCCGGCGGCCAGAAGATCAACAAGACCTCGTCCACGGTCTGGCTGGTCCACCGGCCCACGGGGGTGGGCGTCCGCTGCCAGGCGGAGCGCTCGCAGGCGGCAAACCGGGAGCGGGCCTGGCTCGAGCTTTGCCTCAAGCTGGAGGCGCGGTTCCGGGCCGCGGCGGACCAGGCGCGCCAGGGCCTCGAGAGGGAGCGCCGGCGCACGCGGCAGAAGAGCCGGGGCCAGAAGGTGCGGATGATCCAGGCGAAGAAGCACCGTGCCGGCATCAAGGGGCGGCGAGGACGGGTGGGCCAGGATTCATGAGCGGCGGCGCCGCGGAGTCCGCGTCGGATCCGTTCGATCCGGCTTCGTTCGACAGCCCGCTCGTGAACGCGATTGCGCCCCCGCTCGTCGGGGGCCTGGCGATCCTGTTCAGGCTGAGCCCGTTTGGATTCCTCCTCGAGGGCTTCCATGTCTGGGTGCATGAGCTGGGCCACGCGAGCGTCGCGTGGATGACCGGCAGGAAGGCGCTTCCGCTGCCTATCGGCTGGACAAACGTGGAGCAGGATCGGTCGATGTTCGTGTACGCGGGAGTCCTTCTGCTGCTCGGGACGATGGCGGTCGCCGGCTGGCGGGAGAGGAAGGCCTGGCCGATCGTCATGGCGGCGGCCCTGGTGCCGGCGCAGGCGTACATGACATGGGTTCTCCCGGAGGACCGCGGCCGCATGTGGATGATCTTCGGCGGGGTGGGCGGCGAGTTCGCCATCGCGGCGGCGATGATGGGACTGTTCTATTTCGAGTTCCCGGACGGCTTCAGGTGGGGCGGGTGCCGCTATTTCTTCCTGTTTATTGGCGCCGCGAGCTTTTCCGAGACCTGGGCGTTCTGGAGGGACGTGAAGCGCGGCATTGAGGGAATCCCGTACGGCTCGATGATCGGAGGGGAGGACGACGGCGGCGGGGACATGAACATCCTTAGGGACGACTATTCCTGGACCCAGCACCAGATCATCCACGCATACAGCCACCTTGGCGACGTATGCCTAATAGCGCTCGCGGTCATCTACGTGTTCTTCAACCTGAGGCTGGATCGGGTCTTTGACCGGCTGCTGGCCCGAATATGGAGGGTGAATCCTGTTTCCGCCGGCGGGGATTGAATGGGTGAGGACGCACGGCAGGATCTTGAATTGGGCCGCGAGGCAGTTGGATTCTTGGATGTGAATGAGAGATTGCTATCCAAGTGAGAGCGTA
>Ga0181526_10004101_pt1 | contig 11523 bp, 9 predicted proteins | sample PEATcosm2014_Bin_35_FD_119750 | JGI IMG/M metagenome (GOLD analysis project Ga0181526, IMG submission 119750) | Peatland microbial communities from MTU Mesocosm Facility, Houghton, MI, USA - PEATcosm2014_Bin06_30_metaG | ecosystem: Environmental > Terrestrial > Soil > Wetlands > Peat | place...
CGAGCTGTACCCAAAGGGAGCGTGCGAGTTTTCGCATCTGCGGACCAGGCAGTGAAGGTTTGGGACCTGGTCGGAAGCATACCGATGAGTTTGACCTCAACAGGCAGGCGGATGCCGGCGCGAATTATATCGTTACAGCGCTTGTATTATCAATATGTTGGGCTTCGTTTGTCCAAAACCCACTCCCGAAATCCGACGTACAAGAGAGCACAAAAAAGCACAATTCCGCACAAGTCCCGCACAACCCGCCATGCATCGCGGATGGATCCGGGATTTCTATCCCATCGGTGGGCAGAAGGTGAGGATGTCACTGCCCCGGGGCAGGCGGGTAACCCGCGTGGAACTGCTGCAGGCCGAAGCGGACATCCCGTTTACAGGAGGTACCGGCACCATCGAGTTCACGATTCCCAGAGTGCTGGACTATGAAATTGCTGCGCTCTATTCCGCATGACGCGCCGGGACGTTATAGATCCGGCACAACTGCGGGAGTCTCCGTCACACCCGCCAGTCGCTCCACTCCCACATCCCGCACGCGCAGCATCAACACCGCCGCCACCACGAAGAACACGCCGCCCACCTCCACTGCCAGCAGCCGGTTGTTGCCCAGCAGGTGTGCCATCACCCAGCCGAAACCGAGCGACGCCACGATCTCCGGCGTCACGATGAAGAAGTTGAAAATCCCCATGTAGATGCCGGTCTTTTCCGCCGGCAGCGACCCGGCCAGAATGGCGTAAGGCATCGCCAGCGTGCTGGCCCAGGCGATCCCCACGCCCACCATCGAGAGCAGCAACAGCCACTTGTTGTGGATCGCCGCCACCGACATCAACCCCGCCGCGCCGCATAACAGGCACAAGCTATGCGTCGCTTTGCGGCCCAGCGCTTGGGCCAGCGGCGGCAGCGCGAACGCCCACGCGAAACACACCGCCGAGTACATGGCGAAGCAGTATCCGCCCCACGCCACGCCCTCGGTGTAGAGCGCGCTGTGCGGATCGTCCGCGCCGAATACGTTGTGCGCCACCGCGACGGGGAAATACAGCCACATGCAGAACAGCCCCATCCACGTGGCGATCTGCACCCACGCCAATTGCTTCATGGTCTGAGGCATGCCGGCGATCGATTCCAGAATCTCGCGCGCATTCTCCGCCAGGCCGCGCTTCTCCGCTTTCATCTTTCGGAACGCTTCCAAATCGTCCGGCGGATACTCCCGCGTCGTCGCAATCGTATAAATTACCGCGGAGAAAAACGCCGCCGCCCCGATATAAAAGGACAGCCGCACGGGCATCGGGATGCGCCCGCCGCCGGCCGCGCCGCTGCCCAGCCACTTGAGCAGCAATCCGGGCAGCACCGAAGCCACCACGGCTCCCAGTCCGATAAATAAGCTCTGCATGGCGAAGCCGCGCGTGCGTTGGTCCTCTGGCAGCATGTCCGCCACGAACGCGCGGAACGGCTCCATGCTGATGTTGATGGACGCATCCAGAATCCACAAAAGCCCGGCGGCCATCCACAGCGCCGAAACGCGCGGCATCAGGATCAGCGCCGCCGAACTCAGCAGCGCCCCCGTGAGGAAGTACGGACGCCGCCGCCCCAGCCGGTTCCACGTGCGGTCGCTGGCGTGCCCGATGATAGGCTGCACGATCAATCCGGTCAGCGGCGCGGCCAGCCACAGAATCGGGATCTGGTCGGCGCGCGCGCCCATGTATTCGTAAATGGCGCTCATGTTGGCCATCTGCAACCCCCAGCCGAACTGGATGCCCAGGAAGCCGAAGCTCATGTTCCAGATCTGCCAGAAATTCAGTTGCGGCTTGTAAGTCGGTTTATCGGTCATAGGTGGCCACCATCTCTTTCAGCCGTGGCGCGATCGCCGGGGTCAACATCTCCGCGCGATAGCGCCAGCGCCAGTTGCCGCTGGGCACGGCGGGCGTATTCATGCGCGCCTCACGGCCCAGGCCCAGCACATCCTGCAAGGGGAATAACACAGTACTGGCTACCGACGCCATCAGCGCGCGGATGAACACCCAGTGGATCTCGCGCCCGTCGGTTGCTAGATACTTGCGCGTGAATTCGCGCTCTTCGCGGATGTCTTCCGCCGTGCGCGTGCTGTCGCCGGCGCCCGTGCTCGACCACCAGCCCACGGTCGTATCGTTGTCGTGCGTGCCCGTATACGCCACGCGGTCGCGCGGATAGTTGTGCGGTTTGAAATCGGGCGCTTGCGGATCCTGGCCGAACGCGAACTGCAGGATAGCCATGCCTGGAAAGCCGAACTGGGTGCGGATGGCTTCCACTTCCGGCGTGATTACGCCCAGGTTCTCGGCCACGATGGGCAACTCGCCGAGCGCCCTTTGCAAGGCTTCGAACAGCGCCGCGCCGGGACCCTTCACCCACCGGCCGTTGCGCGCCGTGGTTTCGCCCGCGGGTACTTCCCAGTAAGCTTCCAGGCCGCGAAAATGGTCCAGGCGGATCAGATCCAACTGCGCCAGCGCCGCATGCACGCGGTCGATCCACCAGCGAAAGCCGGTCTCGGCCATGCGCTCCCAGCGGTAAATCGGATTGCCCCACAACTGGCCGGTGGCGCTGAAGTAATCCGGCGGCACACCCGACATCACCGCCGGCTCGCCCGCCGGATCCAATTGGAACAGGTTCGGATTGGCCCACACGTCGGCGCTGTCGTGCGCCACGTAGATCGGCAGATCGCCCATGATGCGGATGCCGCGTTCCCGCGCGTAATTGTGCAGACTGCGCCACTGGCGGAAAAACATGTACTGTTCAAACTCCAACGCCGCGATCTCGTCCGCCAGCCGCGCCCGCCACGCCTTCAATGCTTCCGGCTCGCGCGCCGCGATATCCGGTTCCCAGCGGCTCCAAACCGACTCGCCGCCATGCGCCGCTTTCACCGCCATGAAAAGGGTGTAGTCGCCGAGCCATGCGTCGCACAGACTGCGGAAATCGCCGAAATCGTCACGATTCTTCCAACTCGTCTTGAAGCGCGCATAAGCCGCGCGCAGCAGCGGCAGCTTGCACCGGATCACGCGGCCATAATCCACTTCGTCCGCGGGAAACACCGGCGCCGCCGCCAGTTCTTCGCCGGTCAGCCAGCGCTCTTCGGCCAGTTGGTCGATACTGATCAGCAGCGGATTGCCTGCAAACGCCGAAAACAATTGGTAGGGCGAATCGCCGTAGCCTGTGGGGCCAAGCGGCAACACTTGCCAGATACGCTGTCCGGCCGCCGCCAGGAAATCGACGAACCGGTAAGCTTCCGGACCGAGATCCCCAATTCCGAACCGGCCCGGCAGCGACGTGGGGTGGAGCAGAATCCCGCTGGATCGTGGGAAAGTCACGGATTCATTGTAAGCCCGGTCGCGCGTATCGCGTGCTACCGTGAGACGAAAGGACGAAAAACCGCAATGAAATCCGTTCAGATAGGAGACAAAATTGTCCCGCTCGCAGCGATCACTTACATTCAGGTGAATCCTGCGGGCGATTACACCGTGTACGCACACGGACAACGTGTGGGAAACTTGAGCGGCCCTGTGGCGCAGGCGTTAGTGGAAGCGATCACGGGCAATCCTTCGCCAGTGCCGTAGCCCGAAAATCCAGGAGACTATGCGGCGTCAAAACGTGACACAAACGTGACACTTTTCACACACGATCCGCGCATTGGCCGCGTATAATCGTAGGAGGGACGGCGATTAGAATGACAAAAACAGTGCTGCTCTGTATGGCGGCGGTAATGGCCTCGCCTGCGCAGACCTTCACCACCTTGGTCACTTTCGACTGGATGAACGGCGCGGACCCCACGTATATGTCCCTGACACAGGGCCTCGATGGCGCCTACTGGGGCGCCACCACCAAGGGTGGAAGCTACGGCTACGGCACCGTTTTCAAGCTCGCGCCCGCCCGCATCGATGGTTGCCTATTGCCGTTCTGTTTCACGACCATCCATGATTTCGACCAGACCGACGGCTCCCTCCCCCTGGGATCGCTGCTGCTGGGCCTGGATGGGGCTCTCTACGGAACCACCGAGGCGGGTGGTACGGTCGCCGGACCCGCTGAAGGCGGTACCGTTTACCGAATTTCGTCGACCAACGCCCTCTCCACGATTTACAGCTTTAGTAGCGGCGTCGGCAGCAACCCCAACGCGGGGGTCATCGAGATCGACGGCGGGAATTTCTACGGAACCACCCTGTACCATGGCGGCCTGGGCTCCGGCACCGCCTACCAACTCACGACCGGCGGGGTTCTGACGACGTTGCACAGATTCGACTACCTTGGAGGCCCACCCAACGGGGCCTTTCCCTCCGCACCCCTCATGCAGGCCGCCGACGGGGCTCTCTACGGGACCACCGTCGCCGGGGGCACGGCCCCGGATGGAGGCGATGGCGAGATTTTCAAGATCGTCCTGGAAGGCCCCGACATTGGCGAAACGGTGGTGGCCAGTTTCGACGGCACCAACGGCGCCAACCCTTACGCCGGGCTCATTCAACTCCCCGATGGCGCGTTCTACGGGACAGCCTCGGCTGGCGGCGCTAACGGCAAGGGCACGGTATTCGCGGTAACTCCGGGCGGCACTCTGACCACGCTGCACAACTTCAATACGGCTGACGGCGCCAACCCTTACGGTGGGCTGATTCAGGCCACCGATGGAAACCTGTACGGAACCACGCTCAATGGCGGCGCCTCGGGTTATGGAACCATTTTTAAGATCACCCCTGGCGGCGCGCTGGCGACGTTGCACAGCTTCGACTTGACGGACGGCGCGAACCCCAACGGCGCGCTGCTGCAGGCTACCGATGGCAATTTCTATGGAGCCACCTCCGCCGGCGGCGCGAATGGCGACGGCACTCTCTTCCAACTGTCCATGGGACTCCGCCCGTTCGTGAAAACAGTGCCCACGTCGGGCAAGGTAGGGGCGGCCGTCACCATTCTCGGGACGCATATGTTGGGCCCTCTCAGCGTCACCTTTGACGGGATTCCGGCTGTAATCGAAGGCGCGACCCTATCCGCGATCTTTACCAGCGTGCCGGCCGGCGCGGCCACCGGCGAGGTCGCCGTGACTACGGCGGACGGCACGCTGCTGAGCAACGTGGTGTTTACACTGATTCAGTGAGTTTCTTGGTGGGGCAGGCTCCCAGCCTGCGGCGGCCTCGCAGGCCGCCCGCCTCGAAGCTCTGCCGGCTTTTTGCCCGGCTAGATGGCATAGACTTGCGCCTGGTGGAGGCGAGCTTCGCTCGCCGAAGAGCGGGCCTGCGAGGCCCGCGCAGGCTGCGAGCCTGCCCCACGCCATAACAAAAACGGCGCTGGTGGTGTCAAATGGATGAGGGGCGCTGTTGTCCGCATCCGATAAAATCGCCGACCGCTTGATTGCGGGATTTCAGGTGGCTGGCGTATTGGCCACCGGCTGGTTTGTTTGGACCTATAACATCCTGCCGCGGCTCGGCCTGCAATCCCTGGCCGGCATCGCTGCCGAAGCGCTGTTCTATGTGACGCTCGCCTGGATCTGCGGCGCAGTAACCACATTCTTGGTTTATTTCGTGATCGCGCTGGCGGATCTGCCGGGGGCGGCCCGTTTTTCGCTGCGTACCTCGGCGCCGGCGATGTGGTTTGCGCCGGCCATCGTGCTTTTATCCACCCGCTTTGCCGCGGCTTTCCCCGTAAGCCTTTTGTTGATCGCGAACGCCACGCGGCAACTGATCTCCCAGTGGGGCATCATAGCGTCGCCAATCCACAGGAGGGAAGCGGCGCGCACGGAGCCTACGCCGATGTTCAGCACGGCCTCGCCGGAAGCCGTTTATTCGTGGACCTCGGCCCCTTTTCTGATGGGATCGCTCTTGGCGCAGGCGGGCTTGGTGGCGATGCTTTGGGGCCATCCGTTCCGGGCGGCGGCGTTCTTCGCCATCAGCACCGCGATCTTGACATCGCTTTCCATCGCCACCGGCGCGTACCTGCCCGGAAAAACGCCCGCACTGCCGCACTCCGCGCTGAGCGTGGTGATGGCCTTCCTGCTGGCGGCGACTGTGACATTTGGCGGGATCGCGGTGCGCGGCGGAGGCGGCCGGGGTTCCGGCGCGGATTCCAGCTCATCGGGCGGTGGGGGCGGATCCGCGACCCAGCAAGACAAGGACCTCCCGGAGAATCCCGATGAGAATGTGGGATTCGGCGGCGACTTTCCCGGCGTGATCCTTTTGCCGGAGTTGAAGCCCTATACTACGCTCTTCGTTCCCGTACTCGCATCGCCGGCCAAATTCGGCGCCCCGATAGCGAAAGCGGTGGACATCCCGTTTTCGGGTCAATACTGGATGTTCCGGTTTCCGGCTCCGCGGCCTCCGCGGCGATCGATCATTCGGCGTGGCAGCGCATCGGAACTCTCGTTCCACACCACGGACGGTTGGCCCATGGAGATGGAAGCGCATCAAAAACTGGAACAGCCAGTCAGCACGAGATGCTGCAGCCAGATTCAGATTGCGATCCGGAACACCGACCCGTATCCGGGGACCGTTTCGCTCGAGTTGATTCTGATCGATACATCGATGCCGATGAATCCGGGACACAGCCTGGGAAACGTCACGGCCGGATCGCCGTCGCCAGCCGAGCGGGTTTTGAGCTTTCGCTTGCCGCCAGCCATGGAGCTGCTGAAGTTCGATGAGTTGAAAGTGGTGTTCCATCGCGACCGGATGCGCGCGGAAAAAAGCGCCCGGATAGCGATCGAGCGATTTATGCTGGCGCCCTAGCACCGGCAAAATCCGGTTTTCTCCTACTGGCACCGCCCCCAGAGGATCGGGATGATACGGATATGCCCCCGTATGGCATATCAAAATGTAGTACGACAGGAGGGTGAACTATGGCTTATCGCGTGGAAGGGGATTTACTGGAGGTTTGCGACTGCGGGATATTGTGCCCGTGCTGGGTCGGCGAGGACGCCGATAACGGCACCTGCGAAGCGGTGGTCGCTTACCACGTCGAGAAGGGGACTATCAACGAGGCCGACGTCAGCGGGCTAAGCCTGGTGGTGATGGTGCACATCCCCGGCAACATCCTGAAGGGGAACTGGCGCGCGGCCGTATTTGTGGACGAGCGCGCGACCAAGCAGCAGGAAGAGGCGCTGCTGGCTGTGTGGACCGGCCAACTCGGCGGGCCGGTCGCGGACTTCGCCAAGCTGATCGGCGAGGTGGTAGCGGTCCAGCGGGCGGCCATTTCTTTCGACGTCGTCGAAGGCAAGGGAACGCTCAAGGTGGCGGGTTTCGTGGATGCCGCCATGGCTCCCTTCAAGGGTCCGGGTGAACTGGTGACGACTCTCCAGAACAGCGTTTTTTCAACCATCCCCGGCTCGCCCGCGTACCTGAGCAAGGCATCGCACTACCGGCGCACGACCAGCAGCCTGGGCTTGGCGGACGTCAATCTGGAGGGACACAACGCGATTCAGGGCAAGTTCCTCTTCGCCGCCTGATCCGGTTGTGCCCTATGGCTTGGCCGGGCATTCGAGATGGCAGGATCCCCGCCGTGATGCTAGCCGTACTCACCGCGTTGGCGTGGTGGGCGCTGTGGGCCGGCCAGGATTCCCCGTGGGGACACAGCCTGATGCACGGCGGGCACGCCTTGGCCGTGCCGGCGCGCCGGGCCGCCTTCGCCGCGGCGTTCGTGGCCGGCTGGACCCTGATGACCATTGCGATGATGCTGCCCACCAGCGCGCCGCTCATCCTGCTGTTCCACCGCATGGTTTCGGGAAGATCGCGGGCCGGCTGGTTGGTGGCCTCTCTGCTTGCGGGGTACCTGGGTGTGTGGGCCGCGTTTGGCTTCGCACTGCACCTGGCGATCGAGGGACTGCGTGCGGCCGCGACGCGCATTGCCTGGATCGACCGCAACCCATGGGCGGCCGGCGCAGCCATCCTGCTTTGCGCCGGCGCCTATCAATTCTCACCGCTGAAGTACGCCTGCCTCGATAAGTGCCGCTCGCCGATGATGTTCCTGACGGGACGTTGGCAAGGCGTCCGTCCGGCCCGCGAGGCCTTCCGCCTGGGAGTGGCGCATGGCGCTTATTGCCTGGGCTGTTGTTGGTCGCTGATGCTGCTCATGTTCGTCGCGGGAATGGGAAGCCTGGCGTGGATGCTGGTGTTGGGCGTGGCCATGGGCGCGGAAAAGAACTTCCGTTGGGGCCGCCGCCTCAGTCCGGTGCTGGGCGCTTTGCTGGTGGCGGCGGGGCTGACCGCCATCGTGCTGGCGAACATGCCGCGATAGCGGCGCGAAGCCGAAATCGTGGCCTGCGGCGAACATAGTGCCAACCCCATTTCAGGCGGAGAAGGTGCGCTGGGGATTTCCAAACGGCACGCATATTGTAGTCGAAATTGGCTTTCACGAGACGCTTCCGGCAACTGAGGCGTGCTCAACAGTTTTGGGGAAACCGTGCCCTGACGATCGCGGCTCGGTAATACTCGCGTTGATTGCGCACGGCTTACTGAGCCACGGCCGTCAGGGCGCGGTTTCGGTTTCCGCGCCTTAACGGCGATAGAATGGGAGTCCTCTCCCCGGAGGCGTGCCCATGAATCGACGAGATCTCTTCAAGAGCGCGGCGCTGGCCGGCGCGTTCGCGCAACAGGCTCGCGCCGGGGCGCCCGCGGCCAGCGACCGCATCGGCATCGGCGTGATCGGGTGCGGCGGTATGGGCCGCATGGACCTGGCGGATTTCCAGAAGCAGCCCGAGGCGGAAATCGTGGCCGTCTGCGACGTCTACCAACCGAACCTGCAGGAAGCCCACAAGCTGACCGATGGCAAGGCGCGCACGTACTCCGATTTCCGCAAACTATTGGGCGACCGTGCAGTGGACGCGGTGGTCGTCGCCACGCCGGATCACTGGCATCCGCTCATCACTGTCGCCGCGTGCGATGCGGGCAAGGACGTCTACGTGGAGAAGCCCGTTTCCAACGTGGTGCGCGAAGGCCGCCTGATGGTGGAGGCGGCACGCCGCAATAAGCGCGTCGTGCAGGTGGGCTTGCAGCAGCGCTCCGGCTCGCACTTTCAGCGCGCCGCGCAAATCGTAAGCTCGGGCGAGATCGGCGAGATTCACTACGTGCAGACGTGGATTCACGAAACCAGCCCGCCCGAAGGGCTCGGCACGCCGCCCGATTCCGAACCGCCCGCGGGGCTCGATTACGATTTCTGGCTCGGACCGGCGCCTAAAGTTCCGTTCAATCCAGCGCGATTTCTGGGCAACTGGCGCTCGTTTTCCGCGTACGGCGGCGGACGCATCGCGGACTGGGGCGTACACCTGGTGGACGTCGTCCACATGGCGATGGGCGTGGATACGCCGCGTGCCGTCACCGCGTCGGGCGGCAAACTCTACGTTCGCGACAGGCGCGACACCCCCGACACGCAAGAAGTCACTTGGGAGTATCCGGGGTTCCTGCTGCATTACACCTGCCTGCTGCATAATTCGTACGGCCACAATGGCGACGCCGGACACAAGCCTTTCGGCAGTTACGGCATCCAGTTCCACGGCACGCGCGGTACGCTGTTCGTGGACCGCGCCGGGTACGCGGTCACGCCGCAGATGAAGAGCCACGCAGAGCCGGGCGGTATCTCGTTCCGCGCGGCTTTCGACGATCTCACCGGCATCAGCATGTATTACGATTTGGAAGGCGTGGCGGGCCGTGGCACCACTTCCGTGCAGCACGTGCCGCATGTGCAGAACTTCCTGAAGTGCGTAAAGTCGCGCGAGCTGCCGGTGGCGGACATCGAAATCGGACATCGCACGACGACGGCGTGCCACTTGGGCAACATCGCGCTGCGCGTCGAACAAAAGCTGCATTGGGATGGCCAGCAGGAGCGCTTCACCGGCAACCACGCCGCGAGCGGCGACGCCAACCGGATGTTGGTGCGCCCGTATCGCGCGCCGTGGAAATTGGAAGGCATGCAATCATGACAGACAAAACCCCGGCCCCTAGCCCCCAGTCCCCAGCCCCGGCAAGCGAAGCTTGGCCCAGGCGTGAATTCATCAAGGCGGCGGCTATGGCAACGGCCGCATCGTATGGCCGCATCCTGGGCGCGAACGACCGCATTCGCGTGGGCGGAATCGGCACGGGCGGGCGCTGCCAGTACCTGCTGGACCTGCTGAATAAGGGCGGCGGCAGCCAGATCGTGGCGATCTGCGACGTGTATGGACCGCACCTGGATGAGGCGCGCGAGAAGGTAGCGCCTGAAGCGCGCGCGTTCACCGATTACCGCAAGGTGCTGGAACTTCCCGGCGTGGATGCGGTGGTGATCGGCGCGCCCGATCACTGGCATGTTCCCATGGCGATCGACGCTGTGCGCGCGGGCAAGGATGTGTACGTGGAGAAGCCGGTGACGCACCGCATCGAGGAAGGCGAACCGCTGCTGAAGGCGGCCGCCGAATCGAAGCGCGTGGTGCAGACCGGCATGCAGCAGCGCAGTTGGCCGCATTTCCAGCAGGCGCGCGAGATCGTGGCCGGCGGCGGACTGGGGCAGGTCACGTTCATCCGCACGTATTGGTATCAGAATCACCTGCAGGGACGCGACGCGCGCCGGCCGATCGACGCGTCGAAGCTGGATTGGAAGATGTTTCTGGGATCCGCGCCGGAACAGCCGTTCGACGCGGAACGCTTCCGCAACTGGCGCTGGTTCTGGGATTTTGGCGGCGGTTCGCTTACCGACCTGTTCCTGCACTGGGTGGATGTGGCGCACTGGGCGATGTCGAGCGACACGCCCATCGATGCGCAGGCCATGGGCGGCAAATACGTGATTCAGGAATGGCAGTGGCCAGACACGGTGAACGCCGCGTTCCACTATCCGGGCAACTTCCTGGTGAACTTCGATTGCAGCCTGATGGGATATCTGGAAGGCGGCGGCCTGATCTTCCATGGGACGAAGGCGCTGATGCGGTTGCATCGCGGCGGGTTTGCCGTGTATCCGGAGCAGCCGCGATACACGGAGCTTCCCGACCTGAAGGATGTGGCGCAGGAGGTGAAGTCGGAGCACGATGGCGCGATCGAGCACGTGCAGAATTTCCTCGATTGCATCCGCTCGCGGAATACGCCGAACGCGCCGGTGGCGGTGGGAGTGGCGGCGGCGCGCGCGGGACATTTGGGGAATCAGGCGTTGCGCAGCGGGCAGACCGTGCGGGCGTGAAGTGGGGCAGGCCTCCCGGTCTGCGCGGGACCTGGTCGCAGCCGCGGGTAGTGTCAGGGCAGGGTAGTGTGATGGCTTGACAAAGCGAGGTCACGTACGTGATTACGGGAATGTTCAACGAGGTTATTCACGTGTGCAAGCTGCCGATCGCCATGCACATTCTGGCGATCAACTCTACGGGCGCTTCGCGCGCGGCCCGGTTAAGTGGCAATAGGCGCGCCGCGGTGGGGCAGGCTCGCTCTTGGTGGGACAGGCTTTAGCCTGTCGCTGGACTTTGGCCTTTTGGTGGGGCAGGCTCGCAGCCTGCGGCGGCCTCGTAGGCCGCCTGCCTCGGAGCTGCGCCGGGCTTGCTGGCATAGGCTTTAGCCTGTGGAGGCGAGCGTAGCTCGC
>Ga0181526_10004106_pt1 | contig 11512 bp, 9 predicted proteins | sample PEATcosm2014_Bin_35_FD_119750 | JGI IMG/M metagenome (GOLD analysis project Ga0181526, IMG submission 119750) | Peatland microbial communities from MTU Mesocosm Facility, Houghton, MI, USA - PEATcosm2014_Bin06_30_metaG | ecosystem: Environmental > Terrestrial > Soil > Wetlands > Peat | place...
ACGACAGGCCAGAGCGTCCTGATCCACGGTGCCGCGGGCGGTGTCGGCTCGATCGCCGTGCAGCTCGCTCGCGAGCTCGGAGCCACAGTGATTGGCACCGGTCGGGCGGCGGACCGCGACACAGCCCTCGGCTTGGGAGTGGACGCCTTCTTGGACCTCGAGGCCGACAAGCTGGAGGACGCCGGCGAGGTTGACGTGGTGTTCGACGTGATCGGAGGCGACATACTCGACCGCTCGGCTGCGCTGGTGCGCGCCGGCGGTACGCTCGTCACCACCATCAGGGTGCCCACGGTCCAACCCAAGGATGGGCGCGCTCTCTTCTTCGTCGTCGAAGCTGACCGTTCCCGGCTGGCAGACCTCGCCCAAAGGCTGAGGGACGGACGGCTCAAGCCGATCGTCGGGGCCGTACGGCCGCTCGCCGAAGCGCCGGCTGCGTTCGCCCCCGAGCGGCGCACCCCCGGCAAGACGATCATCCGGATCACTGAAGGGAGTTAGCAAGACGAAAGGGGTGTCCCGGTCGTGCCGGTCGGTGGCGGTTCGCGCCGAGCAAGCACCTGTCCGCGAATATGCGCCTCAATCCCGCCGACTGGGGCAGTCTCGGACAGACCCCGTGTCAGGGCCGCCGCCACCGCCGAAGAGGCGGACGCGAACGCGGCGGCCATTCCGTCGCCCATCGACGAGAACACGGTGCCGTCGTGCTCAGCGATGGCCTGGCACAACAGCTCGTCGTGACGGGACAGGGCAGATCGCATGGCCGCTTCGTCGTGTTGCCACAGGCGAGTCGAGCCTTCGATGTCTGTGAACAGGAACGTCACCGTTCCCGAAGGGCCTGCCATGCCGTGAAGCATCCCACGGAGGGTCTCTTGCGTGCTCGCTCAGCCCCGGTCCCGAGGTCCTTGATCGGACGCGAAGTTGACTATCCCAAATGTGCCTCGATAGGGGACAGGGCATCCCGGACCACGACCAAGCCGAAGTGCTCGGTGTATGGTCGCCCGCCATGACGTCGATCCCAAGCTGGGCCATCGAGCCAGAGGTGTCGCCGTGTTGATGGACGAACACCTGGCCCGCATGGCCGAGCAATTCGGCGACCGCACGGCCTTCGAGGTGGTCGACGTCGGGTCCATGACCTTCGCCGATTGGGACGGCGCGGCCAACGCCATGGCGCGCCGCCTGCTCGGCGCCGGCCTCGAGCCCGGCGGCCGGGTGGGCATCCACCTCCATCCCGAGCTCGCCCTCCGCTGGCTCGTGTCGTACTCGGCGGCGCACCGGGCCGGAGGAGTGGCAGTGCCGATGAACCCGCGCCTGGCCTCGGCCGAGGTGGCGCACGTGCTGGCCCACTCCGGCGCCACCGTGGTGGTCGCCGACGGCGAACTGGTGCGGAGCGATGACGAGGCCGCCGCCGCTGGCCGCCTCGTCGCGCTCGTCGACGCCGGGACACAGGACGGGTCCATGGGCGCCGTGGGCACCGCGGCGCCGCTGCTCGGCTGGGCCGAGGCCACCGCCGGCGACCGCGCGCCGTTCCAGGCCCCGCGTCAGTCCGACGACCTGGCCGACATCCTCTACACGTCGGGCACGACTGGCCGGCCCAAGGGGGTGGCGGTACGCCACTCCAACGGCTCCATGATCGGTGCCATCGAGCCCAACTGGACCGGCGACGGTTGGCTGCACGCCAGCCCGCTGTTCACCTTCGCCGGCATCGCGCTCGTCTACACGCCCATGAAGCTCGGCCTGCAGGTGATCTACCTGCCGCGCTTCGACGCCGAGCGGTGGCTCCGCGTCGTCGAGGAGGAGCATCCGAGGGCCGTGTTCCTGGTGCCCGCCATGGCGCACCTGCTCATCGACCACCCACGTTTCGACGAAGCCGACCTGTCCTCGGTGCAGATGTGCTCGGTCGGGAGTGCCCCGCTCGCCCCGTACGTCCTCGAGCGGCTGCAGGACAAGATGCCCGACGCCCTGGTGTCGAACAACTACGGCATGACCGAGGCCGGCTCGGCGTACTGCATCATGCCCAAGGGCGAGGCGGTCAAGCGGCCCGGCTCGGTCGGACAGATCGCCCCGCCGGCCGTCGTGCAGATCGTCGACTCCGACGGCCGGCCCCTGGCGCCCGAGGAGGTCGGGGAGGTCCGCCTCCAGATGCCCGGCCGCCAGCGCGAGTACTACGAGGACCCCGAGGCGACGGCCGAGATCTGGCGGGACGGCTGGCTGGTCACCGGAGATCTCGGCAAGCTCGATGCGGACGGCTACCTCTACATCGTCGGCCGGTCCAAGGACGTGATCATCCGCGGCGGCAACAACGTGCACGCCACTGACGTCGAGCACGCCCTGGTCCAGCACGACGCCGTCAAGGAGGTGGCGGTCGTCGGCGCGCCGCACCCCGTGCTCGGAGAGGACGTCGTCGCCTTCGTCGTGCTCCAGCCCGGCGCCGTGGCCGATGCCGAGGCGCTGCGCGCTTTCGGGCTCGAGCAGCTGGCGGACTACAAGGTGCCCCGACAGTTCATCTTCGTTGACGTGCTCCCCCGCAACCCGACCGGGAAGGTGGTCAAGCCCGAGCTGCAGGCTCGGCTCACCGATACGCCGGCCTGACCGGGCCGCCGGAGACCCGCACGTGGACGCGCTGCACGGCCTCACGCTCGGCGACGTGGTGCGCGAGCACCGCCGCAGTCGCCCTCTGCGCACCGCCCTCGTGTGCGGTGAGTACCGCGGCACCTACCCCGAGCTCGATGCCCGGACGAATCGGCTGGCCAACGCCCTCCTCGCCGCCGGCGCCGGTGAGGGCGACACCGTCCTGTGGCTCGGGCAGAATTGCCACCGCTTGATCGAGACCCTGGTGGCGTGCGCGAAGGCGGGCACGGTGCTCGTGCCCGCCAACTGGCGGCAGAGCGCGGACGAGCTCGTCACCGTGCTCGACGACGTCGCGCCGGCGGTGGTGATCTGGCAGTCCGAGGAGATCGGTCCGACGGTGCAGGAGGCTCGCGATCGCTGGCGGGGCACGGCCCGCTGGCTCCGCCACGATGCCGGCGCCGCAGCTCGCCAGGAGACGTACGAGGCGTTCCTCTCCTCGGGCCGCCCGGAGGACCCCGGCCGCGCCGTCGACCCGGGCGCTCCCGTCATCGCGCTCTACACGGCCGCCTTCGGGGGGCGGCCCAACGGCGCGCTGCTCTCCCACGACGCCGTCCTCTCCCAGGCGCTGATGATCGCGCTGGTGCAGCGCATCACGGAGGATACCGTCTACTTGAACTCCGGCCCCATGTTCCACATGGCGACGCTCATGACGACCTTTGCTGCGCTCGCCATGGGCGGCACCAACGTGATGACGCGCCGGGTCGACGCAGAGGAGCTGTGCCGGCTCATCGAAGCCGAGCACTGCAATTACGGGTTCTTCATGGGGCCGACGTCCGCCCAGATCCTCGAGCTGAACCGGGACGGCCGCTACGACCTCTCCTCCCTGCGCACGTTCGGCGGCAATGCGGCGTGGAACGCCATGGTCCAGGTGGACGACAGCCCCTGGGGCACCCACCCGGCCGGCTACGGCCAGACCGAGGCCACCGGCATGCTCACCTTCAACGCGCTGGGCATGGGCGCGACGGGCACCAGCGGCCGCCCGTCGCCCTGGGTCCAGGTGCGCATCGTCGACCCGGACGGCAACGACGTGCCTGACGGCGAGACCGGCGAGATCGTGGCCCGCGGCCGGGTGCTCACCAGTGGCTACCACGCTCGACCCGAGCTGAACGCCGAGCGCACCCGCGGGGGCTGGTGGCACACCAGCGACCTCGGTCGTCGCGAAGCCGACGGCTCCATCACCTTCGTGGCCCCCCTGACCCGGATCGTCAAGTCCGCCGCCGAGAACATCTACCCGTCCGAGGTCGAGGGCTGCCTCGCCCGCCACCCCGGCGTGAGGGAGGCCGCCATCATCGGCGTGCCCGACCCCAAGTGGACCCAGCGCGTGGTGGCCGTCGTGGTGCGCGCCGAAGGCCCCGAGGGACAGGCGGTGACGCAGGAGGAGCTCATCGCCCACTGCCGCTCGCTCATTGCCTCTTACAAGAAGCCGTCCCGGGTCGAATTCGTCGACGAGCTGCCACGCCAGGGGTGGGCCGTCGACTACGACGCCCTCGACGAGCGCTTCGGGGGCGGGGGCTACCCCGGCCTGGGGTCCTCCATCTGATCGGCCGGCCTGTCCGGCGATCGGAAGCCGGCTGCACGCGCTTCGGAGCTCAGCGCAGCCATCTGCTGGCAGCAGGGTCGGTGAGCGGTGCTCGAAGCGCACGCGTCCGTGACCCGTCGCTCGACGCCGCTCGCCCCGAGTGTGACGCGCGTATGAACTCTTTCGCTGGACGCCGACGCGCGTCGGCGGACGTGGTGGCGTCTCGTATACTGGCCCCATCATGACGCAGCACCGTACGCGGAAAGCCCGGCCAATCCCGGGCGAAGAGGGCGGGAACTCCCTCGGTCAGTCGCGCGTCGCCATGTCCGAGGTACAGATCTGTGGGATCCCCAAGCTGAGCTGCCCGGAGGTGGCCCTGACGCCGTAGAAGGACTTTCACAGAGTCCAGACGTCGAGGAGCCGCTTCCCACAGGGGGGCGGCTCTTTTGCATCCGGGGCGATCGGCACCCGCAAGGGGGAACGACCGAATGGAATCGAAATGCACGAAATCTCCAGTTGGAAAGCGAGTACCACGATGACGACGCTGTGCCGACGCTGCGGCTTCCACCCGGCTTCTCCTCGGATCGCGGGGTACTGCTCCTGGGACTGCCACGACGCGGACGACGAGGAGGACGGCGACGACGAGGACGAGCAGGCGGCCTGACCTTCGGCCGCCGTCGATGTCACCGCCGGCGCCGCATGGTTGAGCGTCGGCGACGGGGAGAACCGTCGCGCTCGTTGGGATCTGGCTGGGGAATCAGCCGACTTCGCCGGGGAAGCGCAGCCGGGCGAGCTGCGTCGACTGCGCCACCACCTGGCCGCGGCTGTCCCACAGGATGCAGGTCTCGTCGACCATGCCGCCCGCCACGAGGCCCGCCGTCATGCGGATCCCCAGCCAGCCGGGCGCAGGGTGCGCCCTGACGTAGGAGGACATCTGGAGCGTGGGCACCCAGCCGGTCGAGCCGATCCGGAAGGTCGCCGGTGGTATGGCGTCGACCGCGAAGAGGAGCGAGAGGGGGTCGGGCTCCCGCCCGTCCTCGAACCTGGTCCAGCCGCGCAGTTCGGCCCGGGCGTCTGCGAGAGGGTGCGGGTCCACCAGGGGCATGGTGTCGGGGTCCAGCCGGAGGTCCAGCACCTCCATGATCCCGACGTGCACGCCGCCCGGCATCTTTGGGGGGAGGCGGACGCAGTGATCGGGATCCGGGACCCGGAGCGGCTCGATGGCGTCGTAGCGGACGGGTGCCACGTCGGCGAGCGACCCGAGCACGAATACCGCGTCCACCAGGTCGGTGCCGCCGGCGACGAGCACGGCGCGCACGTGCGCCGCTGAGCGGCCGCGGCGCATGAGTGTCGTGTGGATGTCGGCGGGCCCGAGCCCGGGCGGCCGCAGGTAGGTGATGGAGGAGGACACGACCTCCCAGTCGGGTTCGCCGTCCCCGCGTCCGGCGACCAGCGCCGCCCGGCCCAGGAGCGCCAGGAGGTAGCCACCGTTCGGCTTGTCGCCCACCGTCCACAGCTCGTGGACCTCGGTCTTGAACAGGTCCGGTTCAGCGGTGGGCCGGACCTCGGTCGCCGCGTCGAAGGAGAGGTCCGCGGGCTCCCGCATGCACCGGACCCTACCGGCGGCGAAGATGGCGCATGACGTTCGACATGGAGGCCACCTTCGGCGACGACTACCTCTACTTCTACGAGGAGTCCATCGACGACGAGCACTCGGATGCCGACACCGCCGAGATCCTCGGGTTGCTCGACCTGCCCCCGGGGTCGCGCATCCTCGATGCGCCGTGTGGCCACGGCCGGATTGCGCGCCGGCTGGGCGCTGCCGGCATGCAGGTGACAGGGGTCGACCTCACGCCTGCCTACCTCGAACAGGCCCGCGCCGACCCGACCCTCCCCGCCGATGCGGTGACGTACCTGCAGGGTGACGTACGCAGCCTCCCGGTGGACGGTCCCTTCGACGCGGTGGTGTGCTGGCTGAACTCGTTCGGCTACTACGACGACGACGACTGCCACGAGGTCCTGCGTGAGTTCCACCGCGTGCTGCGGCCGGGCGGAAAAGTGGCCATCGACACCATGCACCACGACGGCGGCGTCCGGCACTTCACCCCGGCCCCTGACGCCGTCGTCGTGCAGCGCGGCGATCACACCATGGTCGAGGTCTCCACTTTCGACCCTGTGCGGGGCAGGATGGTCATCGAGCGCACGGTCCACCGTGACGGAGTGGCGCGTCACGCCCGCTACTTCGTCCGGCTTCCGACCCCGCCGGAGTGGGTCGTCTGGCTCGAAGACGCGGGCTTCCGGGACGTGACGTTCCGGGCCGGTGGCGGTGGCCCGCTCGAGCTCGACAGCTGGGAGATGGTGGTGGTGGCGACCGCCTGAGCGAACCTCTGGGGTGCCCGGAAGGGCCATCCGGTAGGTCGACGATGGGGTGACGGACGCCCGGGGGGCCGAAATGTGTGCCCGGTGCAGGTCCTCCCGGGCACGCCGTTGGCGGACCGGGTCTCCGTGCTACGTAGGATCGGGTCATGAGCGGAGGCATCGCGGCGTGGGGCACGTACCTGCCCTACTGGCGGTTACAACGATCGGCCATCGCCGGGACCCTGGGGAGCGGGGGCGGCAGGGGCACCCGGGCAGTCGCCTCGTACGACGAGGACACGACCACACTGGGGGTGGAGGCTGGGCGACGCGCCCTGGCCACCGGCCCCGGAGCGGGCGCGGTCCAGGACCTGTTCTTGTCCACTCCTGACCCGGGCTACCTCGACAAGACCAGCGCGACCACGGTGCATGCCGCGCTCGGGCTCGGACGCGCCAGCGGGGCCTATGACTTCGCGGGGTCGTCGCGCTCGGCGACCGCCACGTTGCTGCAGGCGCTCACCGGCGCCGGCGCCGGCGCCGGTGGTCGCACGACGCTGGCCGTCCTCTCCGACCTGCGAACCGGGCTGGCCGGCTCGGCCGAGGAGCGCGACAGCGGCGACGGGGCATCGGCGGTCGTCTGCGCGCCCGAGGGTGCGGTCGCCGAGCTGGTGGGCCGCGGCGCCGCCAGCGACGAGTTCCTTGACCGCTGGCGCGTGCCGGGCGAGTCGGACTCGCACGTGTGGGAGGAGCGGTTCGGCGAGGAGCTCTACGTGCCGCTGGCTCGGGAGGCCTTTGCGGCGTCGCTGAAGGACGCCGGCCTGGCCGAGGAGGACATCGACCACGCCGTCGTCACCGGCCTGCACGCGCGGGCGGTCAAGGCCACCGCGTCCGGTCTCGGCGTGCGCGACGGGGTCCTGGCGCCGGACCTGACCGGCGCGGTCGGCAACCTGGGCGCGGCGCACGCCGGCGTGGCGCTGTGCGACGTGCTCGAGCGCGCCGAGCCGGGGCAGGTGATCGTCGTGCTGTCGCTGGCCGATGGCGCCGACAGCTTCCTCCTGCGCACCACCGACGCGCTGCCGGGCGCGCAGCGGGACCGGGCCGAGGCGGGTGTGCCGACCGTTGCCGAGCAGGTGGCTGCGGGGCGAGACGACCTCGCCTACGCGACCTTCCTGACCTGGCGGGGGCAGCTACACCGCGAGCCGCCGCGCCGCCCCGACCCCGAGCGCCCCAGCGCCCCGACGGTGCACCGCTCCGAGGAATGGAAGTACGGCTTCACCGCCAGCCGCTGCCTCGTGTGCGGTTTCCGCCACATGCCGCCCACCCGGGCCTGTCTCTCGTGCCACGCCATCGACCAGATGCAGCCCGAGCGGCTGGCCGACGTCCCCGGTACCGTGGCCACCTTCACCATCGACCACCTGGCGTACTCCATGTCGCCCCCGGTCGTGGGCGTCATCGTGGACTTCGACGGCGGCGGCCGCTACCGCTGCGAGATGACCGACGTGCGCGCCTCCGAGCTGTCCATCGGGGACCGGGTGTCCATGACGTTCCGCCGCGTGTGGACGGCGCAGGGCGTGCACAATTACTTCTGGAAGGCCCGTCCCGCCGGGGATCAGGTGGCGCCGTCCGGGGCAGACCCGGACGGGGAGCGAGGAGAGTAGGAGCGATGGCGAGCAGCGGCATCAAGGACCAGGTGGCCATCGTCGGCATGGGCTGCACTCGCTTCGGCGAGCGGTGGGACATGGGCGTCGACGACCTCCTGACCGACGCGGCGACCGAGGCGGCGACGTCGGCCGGGATGTCGATCCATGACATCGACGCCTTCTGGCTCGGCACCATGACCTCGGGTGTCTGCGGCGTGACGCTGTCACGGCCGCTCAAGCTCGACTACAAGCCTGTGACCCGGGTGGAGAACTACTGCGCCACGGGATCGGAAGCCTTCCGCAACGCGTGTTACGCCGTAGCGTCGGGCGCCTACGACACTGCCATGGCCATCGGAGTGGAGAAGCTCAAGGACACCGGCTTCTCGGGGCTGACGGGGATCCGCCCGGTGGGCGACGGCACGGACCCCGGGCTCTCGTCGCCGGCGGCCTTCTCCTTCCTGTCCCCTTCCTATGCCCACAAGTACGGCGTCGACCGGGACCAGCTGAAAGAGGTCATGGGCCGCATCGCGTTCAAGAACCACCAGAACGGGGCGCGCAACCCGCGGGCGCAGTTCCAGAAGGAGGTCTCCATGGAGACGATCGCCAAGGCGCCGCTGGTGGCCGGCGACCTCGGGGTCTTCGACTGCAGCGGGGTGAGCGACGGCTCGGCGGCGGCCATCATCTGCCGGGCCGCCGACGCCCACCGCTATTGCGAGAACCCGTTGTACGTGAAGGCGCTGTCCTTCGTCGCCGGGCCGGCGGCGGGGCCCATCGACCCTGGCTACGACTACACCACCTTCGAGGAAGTCGTGCGCTCGGCGGCCGACGCCTACGCGCAGGCGGGGATCACCGAGCCCAGGGTGCAGCTCGCCATGGCGGAGGTGCACGACTGCTTCACGCCCACCGAGCTCGTGCTCATGGAGGACCTGGGCTTCGCCGAGCGGGGGACCGCGTGGAAGGAGGTGCTCGAGGGCACCTTCGACCGCGACGGGGACCTGCCGGTCAATCCCGACGGCGGCCTGAAGTCGTTCGGGCACCCGATCGGAGCCTCGGGCCTGCGCATGCTCTTCGAGTGCTGGCTCCAGCTCCGCGGCGAGGCACCGCCGGACCGCCAGATCAACACGGTGGGACCCGGCCGGACCCTCGGGCTCACGCACAACCTGGGTGGTGCGCCGGGTGAGGGCGTGAGCTTCGTCGGCATCGTGGGGACCGAGCTCGGCTGATGAGCGCGTCGGAGGTCCAGGGGGTCGATCTGCTGGCCGAGAGCGACGACCAGTCGGCGCTGCGCCAGCTCGCACGTGACGTGGCGACCCGCGAGGTCGCGCCGAGGGCGCACCAGGCCGACGAGGAGGGCGCGGTGCCCGCCGAGGTGCGCAAGGCACTCGCTGCGGCCGACCTCCTGCGCATCACGGTGGGGGAGCGCTGGGGTGGCATGGGCCTGGGTGACGTCGAGGCCTCCATCGTGCTGGAGGAGATCGCGCGGGCCGACGTCTCGTCCGCCATCTGCTGTCAGCTCACGTTCAACGGGCCGCCGCGGGGGATCGAGCATCTCGGCCCGGAGGCGATGAAGGAGCGCTGGCTGCCGGCGGCGGCCGACGGCGAGGCGATCATCAGCATCGGGATCACCGAGCCCGACGCCGGCTCCGCCGTGCAGGACATGCGCGCCGCACTGACCGAAGACGGGCCGGGGCGTTGGCGGCTCAACGCCTACAAGAACTACTCGACCCTGGGGGACGTGGCCCAGGGGGTGCTGGTCTGGTGCCGCTGGCCGGGTGGCGGGGGGGCCAAGGGCATCGGCGCGGTGATCGTGCCCACCGACCGCGAGGGCGTGTCGGTCACCGGGCGGCACAAGGGCATGGGGATCCACGCCGCCACCGAGGCCGAACTGGCCTTCGACGGCGTGGAGATCACGGCCGACGACGTGCTGATCGCGGGGGACCCGGCCAGCACCGACGCTTTCAAGGTGCTGCTGTCGCACCTGAACCACGAGCGCTGCGGCAACGCGTCCATGTGCATCGGCGCGGCCCAGGGCGCGCTCGAGCACTCGGTGCGCTACATGAACGAGCGCGTCATCGGCGGCCGACCGCTGGCCGAGCTGCAGGGTCTGCAGTGGAAGCTGGCAGACATGGCGGTGCAGCTCGAGGGGGCCCGGCTGATGCTGGCCCGTGCGGTGCGTCTCGCCGGCCCGGGCGGGACCCCGCCGCCGCTCGAGACGGCGCTGGCCAAGACGGCGGCGAACCTGGCCGCCAAGTTCGTGTGCGACGAGGCGATGCAGATCCACGGCGGCTACGGCTACTCGCGTGAGTACCCCCTGGAGCGGGCCTACCGCGACATCCGCGGCCTGTGCTTCGGCGCCGGGACGGTGGAGGCGCAACGGAACTTCATCGGCCTGCGCGTCTCGGCCGGTGCCCGGACGGGCTCGCCGGGGTGGCGGGACCCGCTGGCGTAGGCGCGTCCGTCCGCCCGCCACCGGCGGAGCCGTTCGCCTACTATGACGGCGGCGTCAGGCTGGTCACGGGGGCAGTGGGATGGGGAAGTTCGGGTCTTGGGGTTCACCGCTGGCAGCCGCGCTGCTCTTCGGCGCCCTCGTGGTCGCCCTGGTCTCCGCACCGTCGGCGTCCGCCTCGCCCTCCGCGACCACACCGGGGAGCAGCGTCCCGACCGTGCACGGCGGCGTGAAGGGGGGGTCCGGATACCTCGTCTACTGGGACCAGAACGAGGAGGTTGACTTCCTCTCCATGCCGACGGGCCTGCAGGGCCAGCTCCTGCCGGCATGGGACCTGAACGGTCAGGTCTGCGTGTTGCCCGACGGCCGTTTCGTCGGCGGCTACGATCCGACGTTGCCGAGCCAGCACAACCTCGGTGGGCTCAAGCCCTACAAGGAGCCGCCGGACGGCGAGGAGCTCGACGAGCCGAATGGCTCGTTCAGCGGCCAAACACTGTACGTGCCGGGACCGTACAAGATGCGCGGCCAGTCCATCGGGAGTGATTCACCTCCGAGCTCGAACGGGGTCTTCAACAACAACCAGACGTACACCGGGTGTGCGATCGACAGCCATCAGAACATCTTCGGGAACGACATCGCGACCGCGCAAGGTTCGTTCCCGGCACCCAGCAGCGGGCGGCTGGTCGAGTGGTTCGCGCCGAACTACACGACCGACTGCATCGTGTACGGCCCCACCGCGGGCGGGTACGGGCCGCACCACACGGACGGCACCGGCGGGTTGGCCCAGCCCGGCACCATGGCGCTCGCCCCCGACGGCGACCTGCTCGTCCCGAACGTGGGCACCTCCAGCGTGCTGCGCTTCGCCCACTCGTCGTTCCCCACCAGCGCGGCGCAGTGCCCGGGAGGGGTGTATCCGCGCAGCAAGGTCCA
>Ga0181526_10004111_pt1 | contig 11504 bp, 8 predicted proteins | sample PEATcosm2014_Bin_35_FD_119750 | JGI IMG/M metagenome (GOLD analysis project Ga0181526, IMG submission 119750) | Peatland microbial communities from MTU Mesocosm Facility, Houghton, MI, USA - PEATcosm2014_Bin06_30_metaG | ecosystem: Environmental > Terrestrial > Soil > Wetlands > Peat | place...
AGTACTGCGCGCTCCGAGCAGGCCTGCGAAGGGGACTTCCGGCACGCTTGTGGAGCCGCTCACAGAACGCGAACTGGAAGTTCTGGGACTTGTGGCAGCAGGCCTTGGCAATAAAGAAGTAGCCTCGCGCCTGGAAATCTCCGAACATACAGTGAAGTTTCACGTGGCGTCCATCATGGGCAAACTCGGCGCCGGCAGCCGGACGGAGGCCGTCACGCTGGCCATCCGCCAGGGTTTAATTATGATCTGAAGACGGGCGGTCTTCGAACCGCGGAGACGCAGAGGCGCGGAGGAACAGGAGTAACGAACCTCTCTCTGCGCCTCAGCGACTCTGCGGTGAAGATGTGTTTTGGGCTGGACTCGGGGCAGCCGGAAGGGCCGCCCCTAAAATCGGCAATCTGCGATCGACAATCGTCAATGGTTAGTGGTGCCCGCCGCCTCCACCACCCGCGCTGGCTCCGCCACCTGAGTGTCCCCCTGCGCTGGCGGAAACGCCGCCTCCGCCCGAGAAGCCACCCCCGCCGCCGGACGCCGAGCCTTTGCCACCGCCACCGCTCGAGCCACCGCCACTTGATCCGTGCGAAGCTACGACAACTCCGGACCCACCGGACCGGCCGGAAATGATAGGGCCACCCCCACGACCGCCCGAGTTGCCAGAATGGCCGTGCCATCCACCGCCGGTGGCGGCGCTGCCTCGGAACTCACCTGCTGAGCCGGAGACTGGATAGCGTCCACCCAGGGTTGTGCCTAGAGCAGTACGCAAAGGTGCATGGGCGCCGGCGCCCAAAAGCCCATGGTGGGCCAGCAGCGAGCCCTCCGTGGCTTCCTCGCCACCCATCAAAACGGTGGCTGGTGCAGTTGCATGGCCGAAGCCCGGTTGCGCCTCTTGCGGAGCGGGCCGACCAGGCATCGCCGCATTTGCATTGCTGGCAAACGTGGTCCGTGGACTTTCTTCGGCAGGCGGCTGCTCAATCTTGTTCGCGTCCGTCGCCGGAACGCGAGTCACCACCTGGGCCGTAACCATCTGTCCCTTCTGAATCACGCTGGCCGGGACCTTAACAATCCGCAGAGAGCGCTGGCTGGTGAGAGGTCCCACGCCGGGAAGACGAGGACGTCCGGGAGGAACCCTGGGATGGCCAGGTTGAATCGGCGCCCAGCCGTACCAGCCCGGCCCTCCGAACCAATTTACAAGCGAGGGGTACCACAGGCCGCAACCAAACATCGGATTCATCCAATACCAGCCGAAGGTCTGGTCAAAGTCCCACATACCGCAGTGGTCAGTCACCCAACCCCAAGGGTCGGCGGAAATCCATGTCCAGCCCATGCCGCCGTACGAATTCCACATGCCATAGGTGTAGGGCGACCAACCCGCCGGCGCGTAGGGCGACCAGCCGAAGCGATTGCCGGGAAGCGTAACCCACTCGCCGTAGGTGTTGAGGTCACTCCAGCCGTAGGCAGGCCCGGTGGGGTGGACGGGCTCATCCTTGCCGGTGAGCTGTGCCTGGCGATCGCGAGCCTCCGTCCACTGGTCCCAATCGTCCTTGGTAATTCCCTTCTCGGCGTTGGAAGCCAAAGTGGTACTGGCGGTTTCCTGCACCCAGACCTTTCCTTCGTCGAGCCTCCTCGACTGATTATCGGCGGCCACCTCGACCGAGCCCTTGAAGACCTCCACTCGGTAGCGGTCCTCGGCCAAGTCCGTCCGGAACTCGCACTTGCCCTGAGCGTTCAGGATGGCGTTGGCGATCTTCACCCGATAAGCGTCCTGGCCGCCCGACTGCAAGCCGACAGCGGCATTGCGTTCGTGTTGGTTCGCCGGCCGCCGTTCAGGAACGAAGTTGAACGTCCCGTATCCCTCCTCAAAGGTAATGCCGTTCAGCTTGTTGCCGTTAGCATCAAGCGCCAGTTGATCGAAGAGCAATCTGGATCGTTCGCCAACGCGTGCGGTCGAACCGTTTTCGAACTCCGCCTCGGCATAGCTGGCGCCGCCAGTGGAGAGCTCGAAGCCCTCCTGGATGGGCGTGTTCAGCAGCGCCTTTTCCTCTTCTGGCGAGCCAGGCCGCTTGAGCATGACCGCGCCGCTCAGGTAACTGAGCCGAACCACGCGCGCGTGCGACACCGCTGCCATCGGTCCGGCGGAAGGGTAATACTCCAAAAACTTCCCCTTCCCCAAAGTCTGCGAGCCGGAATGGGCGGAGACGGCCAACGAGCCCTCCAACACCCGCAATCCCATTTTCCCTTGGCTGAAGCCCGCTTCGAACTCAGCCCGGCCATTCGGAAAGATCGTGGCATCCGCAATCTGGAGCCTGTAGTCATCCCGTTTGTTTGAAACGAAACGGAAACGGGCCGCACCCTGCTGCAAGGTGACGACCATCTGTCGCGTGCCGCCCTGCCCCGCTTCCGTTTGCGCAAAGTCGGCTCGGGTGAGTTCGCTGAATTCTATTCTCGAGCCGTTTTCCAGTTGCACGCTCGCTGAACTCGCCGTCGAGGTCGACACTTCCGAGCCTGCCTCAATCGGCATATTCACCTGAGCTGAAACTGCTTCGGCAGCGCCTGGGCCCTTCACCATCACACTTCCCGTGAACGAACTGAGAAGCGCCCCGGTGGCCAAGGGTTTTTGTTGAGTAAAGAGAGTTGCCGGCAGGAGCAACCCCGCGACCAACACCACGAGTACACGTCGCAACTGATCGTATCTCACGGTCGGCCTCCTGGGGGGGTATTATAACCTAACTTTCCATACATACAGACGTTTCCTGTTGCAAGAAGGTTGCCGTATAAACGGGGCACGGGGTCTTGCCGGGGCGTTAAGTCAAACTGAGGATCTCAGATTTCAGATTCCAGATTTCAGACACGTGTCATTCTAAACGAAGCGAAGTCGGATTTCGGGACCCCGATGGGGTCCATCGGACCCCAGCAATCGGGGAATCCCGGCAGTTCGCGGCACGCACAGGAACCCAAAGAGCAACTACGGAGATTCTTCGCTACGCTCAGAATGACGCACGATTTCGCTCAGAATGACACACGACGGAGATCTGCAATCTGCAATCTGAAATCTGGAATCTGAGATCTGCGATGGGGTTGGCAACCTCCACCGAAATTCTGTTCAACCGATCTCCCGATCACTACGGCCTTACGGTCACGATGACGGCGGCGTGGGGCGCGACGGTGGCCGTGAAGGAACCCGTCATCGTGCCCAGGTCTTTATGCTGCCACACATCGTGCAAGGCGGCCGAAAAGTGCGCCGGGTATCCGATCTCTTCCCACTTTACGGTAATCTCCTGCGGCGTGGCGGCGCGGTTCAGCAGTGCCACGGCGCGGTTCCCGCCCGCGAGTTCGCGCGCCCACACTTCCTTGCCGACCTCCTTGCGCACCCGGCTAGCCTGCTTGCCGAGCGGGTCCTGATCGATGGCGATGACCTCTTTGTTGGTAAGAACTGCAAGCGTATCCGCGTCCATATGGCGCAGGTCGTTGCCGGAGATCAGGGGCGCGGCCAGCATGCACCACATTCCGAAGTGGGCGCGCGACTCGTCCGGGGAGAGCTTGCCATTGCCGACTTCCAGCATGTCCGGATCGTTCCAATGCCCGGGCCCGGCGGCGTACTCGAGGCCATCCATCAGGTCGAGGATGGTAACCACGCCCAACCCGTCGTCCTTTTTCTCCTGGCAGTCCCAGCAATTTTGGATGTCGCCGGTGGCGCGCCAAAGGTTGCCGACATCCTTGGCCCACTGCCAGGGCTTTGTGGAGCCCCACTCACAGAGCGAAAAAACGATGGGGCGGCCGGCGGCTTTGAGCGCGTCGCGCATGAGGGAATAGGACTCGAGGGAGTTCTGGCCCTCGGCATGGCACCAGTCGAACTTGAGGTAATCCACGCCCCAGGTTGCGTAGGTAAACGCATCCTGAAACTCGTGCCCACGTGCCCCGGGACGGCCCTCGCAGGTCTGCCGGCCGGCGTCGGAGTAGATGCCGAACTGCAGCCCCTTGGAATGCACGAAGTCGGCCAGTGCCTTGATGCCGTTGGGGAAACGATCGGGATCGGCAACGATCGTGCCGTCCGGGTTGCGCTTCACTTGCCAGCAGTCGTCAATGACCACGTATTGGTAACCGGCATCCTTCATGCCGCTGGACACCATGGCGTCGGCCGTCTCGCGGATCAGCCGGTCGGAGACGTTGCAGGCGAACTTGTTCCAGCTGTTCCACCCCATGGGCGGCGTCTTGGCCAGACCATTGTCCAGGGCGCTCGCAGGCGCCACACAGAGGATCAACAAGAAGAATGTGCATATAAATCGCAACCGCATCGCGGGAACCTCCCATGCAGGATTCAACCGGAATCTCGATCTTGGAAACCGGGCACATGGAAGAATACACCCAACCACGCCGATTGCGTCCCATTTTTGCAGCCCACCGAACATCGCGGCTACGGGCACGCCATGGCGTGCCCTACCGATTCGCACCACCGTTCTACAGCGCAACTAAGCCGCAACCAAATGCAGATCCTTCGCTTCGCTCAGGATGACAGGGACTTTAATCCCCCGTGGGTGGGCCGCAGGCCCATGGACCCTCAGAATGACATGTCATCCTGAACGAAGCGAAGGATCTGCATTTCTTCGCGCGCCTCGAAGGAACTCCTCCCTAATACTGCAGTTGCTCTGCGGAGTCTGTTGGCTATAATGATGAGTCTCAAATACAGGGGGAATTCGATGGCAGAAAACAAAATTCTCGTGGAGATTTGCTGTGGATCGCTGGAGGATGCGATCGAGGCGGAAAAGGGAGGCGCGGACCGCGTTGAACTCTGCTCGGCGCTTTTCCTGGGAGGCCTGACGCCCTCGATGGGAACGATCGTCGAAGCCAAGGCACGGCTGAAGATTCCGTTCATCGCCATGGTTCGGCCGCGCGGCGGAGGCTTCTGCTATACCGACGTTGAAATGGCGGTGATGGAGCAGGATACCGTGGCGGCTCGAGAGCACGGCGCGGACGGAATTGTGTTTGGGATACTGAACGCCGACGGCAGCATCGACGAAGCAAGGTGCAGGCGCATTCGGAAGCTGATCGGGGATCGCCAGGCGGTCTTCCATCGCGCCTTCGACGTAACTCCCGACCCTTTTCGGGCTCTCGACCAACTGATCGACATGGGCATCACCCGCCTGCTCACCAGCGGCCAGGAAGATTCCGTCCCGGAGGGGGTGCCGCTCATCAAGCGGCTGATCGAATATGCCGGCGATCGAATCGAGATACTGCCAGGCGGGGGCATAAAACTCTACAGCCTCCCCCAGGTGGTTGAAGCGACGGGCTGCAAACAGATTCACCTCACGGCCTTCAAGACTCAGCTCGATCTTTCTGTGCGCGGGAGGCCCTATGTGACCTTTGGCGGGGCGCTCTATCCACCCGAAGATCAATTTCAAGTGGCGGACCGAAGCCTCGTGGAACGTGTTGTGAAAACCCTGAAGGTAACGACTAAGTAAGTCTCCGTGTCCTCAGTGCCTCCAAAGCACCAACACAGAGGTCAGGGAGGTTCTCGGTGCTCTCCGTGTTTCATGTTTGCGTCGACACGGAGGACACGGAGAAGAAAGGCGGTCCGATCATGACTGTAGATGGTCCCATTTACTCGACACTGGTCAGAGCCGGACTCTTTATCGCGGCCTTCTCGGCCCTCGCGGCATTTGTGTTTTTTGCTCATCCCGCGCGCGCACAGAGGCAGCAGATTGTTTGGACGGAGCAAGAAAAACCCATCGTCCAGCAGTTGCGCAGCCTTCGCCAGGTCCCGGACGAAAAGCGGGGGCAGGTCACGAAGGACCTGGCGCTCGAGATCCGCAAGTTGCCGGCGGCGTCCAACAAGCTGACCTTGGCGAAAGGCCTCGCCAATCTCGCCACCGAAGGCGACTTCGGCCACGACACGCTTCAGGAAGTCGCCACGACGCTGGCCGCGGCGCTCGCCGAGCAGCCTCCCCCCGGGAACGGCAACGAGCCCGCAGAGACGTACGTCGAATTGGCCACGCTCGTCCGGTACGAGCACGTGCACGCCGCTTCGGACTCGCCCCAATTCGCGGCGGCGATGTCCAAGCTTGCCGACGACGACCGGAGCCGCGAGCACGCGGATTTCACGTTGACCGATCTCGAGGGAAAGTCCTGGAGTTTACAGGCTCTGCACGGCAAGGTCGTGCTGGTGAACTTCTGGGCCACCTGGTGCCCGCCCTGCCGCAAGGAGATGCCCGATCTGGACAAGCTTTATCAGGAATTCAAAGATCAGGGCCTTTTAATCCTTGCTATTTCTGATGAAGAGATAACCAAAGTACAACCGTTCATTGCCGAGCATCACTATACATATCCTATCCTGCTCGATCCGGGTAGCAAGGTGCACAAGTTGTTCGTGGTCGAAGGAATCCCCAAGAGTTTCGTTTACGACCGAAACGGCAAACTGGTGGCGGAAGCGATCGACATGCGGACTCGGAAGCAATTTCTGGAGATGCTGGCTCAGGCGGGAATAAAATGAGTTGGCTTGCCGCCCTGAGCGAAGCGAAAGAACTCCGCAGTTTCCGGAAATGACCCCTCACCCGGCCCGCGACGGCTGATGAAGGCGCCGTCGCGGGCCACCCTCTCCCCAAGGGAGAGGGCTTCTCAACAAAGGTGCTACTTCGAAGCGCCGGAAGAGGACCCAGACGCGGCGGGATTGACTTTCTCGATGGCGTCCCGCATCCCTGTCTCCCATTTTTCCGTTGAGTCGTAGCCGACGCCCTTCAGGCGTATCACGCCGCCCGAATCCACGATCCAGTTCTGCGGGATTCCATTCACCTTGAGCGTTTCCGTCACGTAGTTGTAAGCCGGAATCACAGTGACCGCAAGTTGATGCTCCTTGAGGAAGGGCTCAACCACTCCGGGGTTCTCATCCATATTCAAGGTGATGAACTGAACGTCGGTGCGATTCTTGTACTGATCGACAAGTTTTTGTAAGCGAGGCAACTCCTCGCGACAGTACGTTCACCAGGATGCCCAGAAATTCAGGAACGTCGTCTTACCCTTAAGCGAGGCCATGTTCCAGGTCTTGCCGTTCAGATCGGCGAGTTCGAAAGTGGCCAAAGACTGATTGGCATCCTCCCAGGTCAGGGTGGCTTGGTTCGCCAGAGCGTCCGCTCGCCGCCCATACCACAATTTCCAGCCTTCGTCCGACCCGCCGAGGCTGTCCCAGAGCTGGTGGGCGTTGTCGGCCAACTCATCCTTCATTCCCGTCTCAGGCTTTTGCCGGGCATCGAGGCGGGTAAGCAAGGCATTCTCATAAAACCCCATGGCATCGAGCTTACGCCCATTGAGTTGCGCCCCGCGGGCCATCAGCCCCCAGTAAATGGTGAGCTGCTCGGCATAGGTTCTCTTGCGATCCTGCTTGTCGCCGGCGAGCGTCTTGAAGTCGTCGAGCCGCTCGTCCATCTGCGCTAGGGCGAACTGGGCCTTCTCCCGCTGTTTCAATTGCAGATAACCGTCGATTTCGAACCCCATTCCCTGCAAGCGAGAGTAAGCCTGCCAAAACTTGTTGCTGTCGAGGTTATCCTTGGTGGCATACAGATCGTAGAACGGGTTCTTGGACTCAATTTCCCATTTTTCCAGCCCCTTCTGAGCCATCTCGACCTGGCGCTCGGGCTCGACGTGTTTCTTGGAGAGCACCTCGGCGACGTTGAAGTCGTCACCAGAGTACGAGCTCTCCGGCCCGGCATTGGCCTTCATGACGTCGATCGTCTGCTCCACAGCCGCCTTCACGTCAGCCAAAGGCATATCTTCCAGGTGCTCCATAGCATCCAGCCGCCGCATCCAGATGTTGGTTGCATAGGGCCGCTCTTTGACCCACTGGGCGCTTTGCTGCAAGACACCCTTGAAGTAAGCGCGCTTCTGATCCGGCGGGGCATCGTCAGCCGGATAGTGGTGATCCTTGAACCACTTGCTCATCGCCGGCAGCGACCAATTCGTAGGAAAACGTGCCGTCTCCTGGTCCAATGCCCAGTCGGACTGTTGCTGATCGCTCACCAGCTTATAGCCCTCCTGGAGCGCCGAGTACCATTCCCGCTGGTCCTCGAGCTTGAGCTGGCGAATGCGCTCGAGGTCCTGGCCTACTTGCTTTCGCAGCTGTCCATATTCCGACGGCGGATGCAGCTTGAACTCGAGCGACCAGAGTGTCGTGTAGGCGCCAACGGCCTCGGCGTCGCTGCGGCTCGCCAGCATGGCGCGCAACTTGACTGCATAGTTGCCCTGCAGGTCCTTATCGTCGATTCCAGTCAGCCGCTCGTAGCCCTCGAAGGACGCTGGACAAGCGTCCACAAAGGCCTTCAGGTGCGCAAGGCGCTGCCCCTTATCCAGGAATACCGGCGAGCTATAGATCGTGACAAGCTGCAGGTGCGGCGGCTCGAAGTTCGGATCTTTTTGGAGAGCGCTGTTAAAGAGTTTGATGGACTCCGGCGACTGCCGGCCCAGCAACGTAAGACCGTAAAGGTAAGCCAACTGCGCGCTGTCGGGGTTTTGCTCGTGGCGCGCCTTGTAGTCGGCAATCACTTTGTCCCGATTCTTATCCCCTTCCATCGAGTTTATGTAAGCCCTCTGCACAAACACGTCGCTGGGGTACTGCCGGAGCAAGGCTTGAATGGCGGCGGTATTTTGTTCATGAAACTGCCATTCGGTCTGCGTCGGGGTCTGCTTGGGCAAGCTATCAATGGCCAGGTTAACGGCGGGCGCGGGACCACACACGGCTCCCGACTGCGTCCACCCAAGGCGCGGCGCGAAACTCATCAGCAGCATCAGGAAAGACAGTGGAACCACCCAGCGACAGGCGGGGAGAGCTTTCTGAGTTGTCATGTGAACCTCCAAGCTGCGGAGTTCCCGATTGTTCAGTGGCGCCTATTTTACCGCAATAGTCCCGCGAAACAAATTGGTCTTCAGCCTTCAGGGTGGATTATCAGCTCAGTAGGTCTGAGCGACCGCTTCTATAGGCCCGGAGGGCCGACAGAGGGTAGCCCACGGCGCAAGCCGTGGGTTGGCAGACTGCACCCTCTCCCCCAATCCTCTCTCGCCCCAGCGGGAGAGGGGTGCCAAAGGTGGGGTGCGGGCCGTTCAACCCAGGGATGGGAAGGAGTGAATAAATCGCCGGCCGAGACGTAGCGGCGGGTTTACCCCGCCATATCTCCAGCGTTTTCAGAACCGCGATGGCGGGATAAACCCGCCGCTACGATTTATTCACAGCTTCTTGCGCCCTGGGCTACACTATGCCGCCCCTACGGGGCTCCGATGCGGGACACCGCGGCGCGATCGAGCACCGCTTTTTTGACGGACCAGCGGCACGCTTGGTTAGCATTTCCTGTTCTTCAAGGGGAGGATGGAGCAGTTTTTCTGACTCCTGACTTCTGACTCCCGACTCCTGGCTTACCACTCCCAACTTCCGGCGCTGCCTTCCGGTTATAGACGTTCTCCCACGACCCGAGGGGAAAGCCCGGCACAGCCGCAGAACTCGCGTTCGCCGTGATTTGGACGATGAGGTGCCGGGCATCGGCCGACAACTGCCACTTCTGTTCCATCTGAAGTGTAGCTTTGGGGACCTCGACGGTAGACTTGATCAGCAGTGTCGCGAATTGCACGGTGGCCGTATCTTTGCTGGGCGCTCCGCCCGCCGCCCGGTTCTTCGATTCGGTCCCGTCCAGACGGTAAACGCAGGTTCGAGCTTTCCCATGCTCGATGAAAGTGGCGTGAAGGGTGCGTTCCTTCTGCACGACTCTGAGTTCGGCGGGGCTCAGTTTCCTGCCGTGACGTACTTCCGGCTCCGGCCAAGCCAGTACCCAGGCGCCAGTGAAGTTCGGTATCTCTTGCGCAAACGCGCCCAACGGCAAGAGAAGCAGAACTATTGCCGCTTTGATGGACAGTCGCATGTCGCTCCGGTGGTGTTTAGCCCTCAACCCGTGAGAAACCCCTCACCCGTCATGCTCCGGCTGATGAAAGCGCCGGAGCGCGACACCCTCTCCCCTGGGAGAGGGCGGTCAACTCTTGTCTCCTGAATCCTGACTCCTGCCTTCTCAGCTTGCGCCCCGCCCTAGCAGGACTATGGGAACCGTCTTAAGCAGGATCTTACAATCCAGGGCCAACGACCAATGGTCGATATAATCGAGGTCGAGCTCCATCCAGCGGCGGAAGCTCAAGCGGCTGCGCCCTTCGAGCGCCCAAAGGCAAGTCAGACCCGGCGGCATGCGCAGGCGGCGACGCTGCCAACTCTCGTACTTAACCACTTCTTCCGGAAGAGGCGGCCGCGGACCGACGAACGACATATCTCCTTTGAGGATGTTGAGCAGCTGCGGAAGCTCATCGAGGCTGAACTTGCGCATGAAGCGTCCTATGGGCGTGCAGCGCGGGTCGCGGCTGATTTTGAAGACCGGCCCATCCACTTCATTCAGCGCTTCCAGTTCCTCGCGGTCTAGGCCGGCATCCGGACGCATGGAACGGAATTTATATAGGGTGAACTTTCTACCGCTCAGCCCGCAGCGCGTCTGCCGAAAAAGCACCGGACTTCCGGAGGTCAGGCGGATGAGTAACGCCAGGAGGGCCATGAGCGGAGACAAGAGCACCAGCAGAACAAGCGCCAGGGCGAAATCCAGGACACGTTTCAAGAGCAGCAGGTATTCGTTCTCGGGCGTCGTGACGAAGGTAAGCAGAGGTTTCTCACCGAGATGCTCCAGATAAACCTTCGAAATCTCGTGCGGGAAAAAGGTGAGCAGGACACGGCTCTTCACGCCTTCCACTTCACAGGCCCGAAACGAATCCCCGAGTCTTTCCAGGTCGTCTTTGGTAATAGCGAAAATCACCTCATCGATGACCTGCTGGCGGAGAAGCTCCGGAAGCTGGGCCAAGTCAAAAACGGAGTACGAACCGCGCAACGGAGACTGCTCGAGCAAGGTTGACAGAGAAGCGCCGGTGCGGATAAATCCCACCAGGCGCATGCCGTGAGCTTCATGAGCCTCGATGGTGCGCGCAATGTCAATCACCTCCGGCCCGCCCCCAACCAGGAGGAAACTGCGCAGCCCGGACAGGCTTCGCCGCAATGGCCCCGCAAACTGCCGGGCCACCAGGCGGAAAAGCGTCGCGGCCACCAGGTCCGTCACCGCGTAGAGAACCAGCAGCAAGCGGCTGAGATATTGGAATTTGATGGCATAAGTGGCTGCGAAGACCAGGACCATCGCTCCCAGCCCGACTTTCAGAGGGTCCGTGAAAGCCCGGCGCAACTCCTCTTCCCTGATGTCGCGGTAAACCCCGGCCAGCAGGCCCACCAGTATCCAGATCCCCACGGAAAGGGGAACGACCCAAGGGTAGTTGGAAACTGAATATAACGGCCGGGGAGTTATGAGGTAAGAGCGGATCTCCCACGCCAACCAGAAACTGAGTAACGCCAGCAACATGTCGGCGCACAAGTAAAAGACGCCGATGATGCGGTTATGGCGGGAAAACATTAGCTAGTCCCTCGTGTCCTGTCACGCCCGGACATGTTTATAGTA
>Ga0181526_10004112_pt1 | contig 11501 bp, 10 predicted proteins | sample PEATcosm2014_Bin_35_FD_119750 | JGI IMG/M metagenome (GOLD analysis project Ga0181526, IMG submission 119750) | Peatland microbial communities from MTU Mesocosm Facility, Houghton, MI, USA - PEATcosm2014_Bin06_30_metaG | ecosystem: Environmental > Terrestrial > Soil > Wetlands > Peat | place...
GCGCGCGCGCGCGAACGATAGAGACTGGATCACATTGACGCGCGCGGGCGGGGCGTCGAGCATAGCCGCCCCATGAGAAACACGGAGCGCCACCCCCCATCCGCGCCCGCGCCGCCGGAGCCGGAATTTCATTTCAATGTCGGTGAGGCACCCGATTCGCTCGAGCGCATGTGCGAGCTGTACGCGCGCTTCGGCGATATCTATCGCATCTACGTGCCATCGCGGCGCGACTACGTCTACGTCATCAATCATCCCGATGACGTCAAGCGCGTGCTCGTGTCCAATCACGGCAACTACCGCAAGGGCTTCGGCCTCGACCGCGTGCGCATGCTGCTCGGCAACGGCATCGTGACCAGCGATGGGGAGCTCTGGCGCACGCAGCGCTACATGATGCAGCCGATGTTCCATCGGCGCGTGGTGACGCAGTGGGGCGCGATCATCGATGCCGTCAACGACCGTCTCATCGAGCGCTGGCAGCGCCTGGCAGGCGCGGGCGAGCCGATCAACGTCACCGACGAGATGAGCGGGTTGACGCTGGATTTCATCCTGCGCGCGATCTTCGGCGAGGACCTCGACCGTCTGGCCGCAGAGATGGGCCAGAACCCGTTCGACATCATTTCGCAGGACTCCGCGCGCGATCTGGCCTTTGCATCGAAGTTCTACCGGCTGCGCAAGCTGGTCGCCGGGATCGCGCTGCGCCGCCGCGACCGGCCTGCCGAATCGCTCGATCTGGTCGGCATGCTGGTGCAGGCGCGTGACAAGGCGAGCGGCGCTCCGATGGGCGAGCGCGAGCTCGTCGATGAGGTCATGACGCTCATCGTTGCTGGCCACGAGACTGCGGCGAGCGGTCTGAATTCGGTGTGGTACCTGCTGTCGCAGCACCCCGAGGTGGAGGCGAAACTGCACCGCGAGATCGACGCCGCGCCCGCGCGCGCGGCCACGGACCTGAAGCTCAGCGAGTCGCTGAGCTACACGCGGCGCATCATTCATGAGGCGCTGCGGCTCTATCCGCCGGTATGGGTCATCTCGCGCAGGAGCATCGCGGCGGACCGGCTCGCTGGTTACCAGATACCCGCCGGCGCCGAGCTGCTGCTGAGTCCCTACCTCGTGCATCGGCATCCGCGATTCTGGCCCGATCCGGAGCGCTTCGACCCGGACCGTGCCGAGCCCGAGGCGCAGGGCGCCGGCTCGCTGTTTGCGCGCATTCCCTTTGGCGCCGGAGCGCGGCACTGCATCGGCGAATCGATGGCGCTCTACGAGATGAGCATGCACGTGCTGCGCGTGGCACGGCTGTTCCGCCTGACGCACGCGCCGGGCCCGCCGCCCGAACTCGAGGCGATGATCAATCTGCGCACGCGCCATCCGGTGTTCATGCAACTCGAACGAAGGCAGGACCCATGAACGATGCTCATTGCGCCCGCTGGACCGCAGGGCTGTTGCGGGCCGCCTGTGCGCTCATCGCCGCGCTGCCCCCGGGCGTGTGGGCCGCGGCGCTGCCGCCCGTTGAGTCCCAGGCCGGCATGGTGGTCACCGCGCAGCACTATGCCTCCGACGTCGGAGCATCCGTGCTGCGCGCCGGTGGCAATGCGATCGATGCCGCGGTGGCGGTGGGCTACGCGCTCGCGGTCACGCACCCCTGCTGCGGCAATATCGGCGGCGGCGGCTTCATGGTGGTTCACCTGGCCGATGGCCGCGAGAGCTTCATCAATTTTCGCGAACGAGCCCCGCTCGCCGCCAGCATCGACATGTACCTCGATGCCCAGGGCAATGCCGTCGCCGCGCGCAGCATCGACGGCTACCTGGCCGTCGGCACGCCCGGCACGGTGCTCGGACTGGAGACGGCGCGCGAGAAGTACGGCACCTGGACGCGCGAGGCGCTCGTGGCGCCGGCCATCCGCCTGGCCGAGCAGGGCTTCACCTTGATGCGTGGGGATACCGATGTGCTCGACGGCAGCGTCGATGCGTTTCGCGCGCAGCCGAACATCGCGCGAGTGTTCCTGCGCGACGGGGCGCCGCTGCAGCCGGGGGATCTGCTGCTGCAGAAGGATCTGGCGCGCACGCTGCGCGCGATCAGCGAGGGGGGCGCGCCAGCCTTCTACCAGGGCACAATCGCGCAGGCGGTCGTCGCCGCGAGCCGTGCGAATGGCGGGCTGCTCACGCTCGAGGATTTCGCCTCCTATTCGGTGACGGAATCGAAACCCCTGAGTTGCCTGTATCGCGGTTACACCGTGCTGTCCGCGCCGCCGCCGAGCTCGGGCGGCGTGACGCTCTGCGAGATGCTGCGCATTCTCGAGGGTTATCCGCTCAAGGCCCTGGGCTACCACTCGAGCGAGTCGGTGCACGCGCTGACCGAGGCGATGCGCTACGGCTATCGGGATCGCAATACCTATCTCGGCGACCCGGATTTCGTCGACAATCCCATCGAGCGGCTGCTGTCGGATGCGCATCTGAAGGCGATCCGGGCGCAGATCCGGCCGCATCGCGCCGGCGTGTCGCGCGTGTCGGATGTCGATGCGCTGGCCGGCGAGCATGCGCAGACCACGCACTACTCGATTGCCGACCGTGCCGGCAACGCCGTGTCCGTCACCTACACCATCAACGACAATTTCGGCGCCAAGGTGATCGCCGGCGACACGGGGTTCTTCCTGAACGATCAAATGGACGATTTCACGGCCAAGCCCGGCGCGCCGAATCTCTACGGCCTGGTGCAGGGCCGCGCCAATGCCGTCGCCCCGGGCAAGCGGCCCCTGAGCTCGATGACGCCCACTGTGCTGCTCAAGGACGGCAGGCCGGTGCTGATCATAGGCACGCCCGGCGGCTCGCGCATCACGACGACCGTGCTGCAGGTCATCGTCAATGTCATCGACTACGGCATGAGCCTGCAGCAGGCCGTGGACGCGCCCCGGATCCACCACCAGTGGCTGCCCGATACGCTGGCCGCGGAGCCCTTTGCGCTCTCCGCCGACACGGTCGCCGCGCTGACGCGGATGGGCTACCACGTGGTGCCGCTGCCGGTCTGGGGCGCCGGCAACTCGGTGGAGGCGATCGGTATCGCACCGGCCGATGCCGCGCGCGCCGCGGAGCTGAATTTCCCTCGCGCCGGCCGATTCTATGGCGCCAGCGATCCACGGGCGCCCCAGGGCTCGGCGGCCGCTCCCTGATGTCGGCGGCGCTGCGCATCTCGACCGGCTCGGCCGCCGATCACTCGGAGGTCATCGAGCTCGTCAACGCCGCCTATCGCGGACAGGGTGGTGAGAGCGGCTGGACCAGCGAGATCGGGCTGGTCGATGGCCTGCGCGTCACGGCCGAGCGGCTGCGGGAGGAGCTGACAGGCGAGGGCGAGCCGACGATCCTGCTCATGCGCGAAGGCATACGGCTGCTGGCCTGTGTGCATCTGAAGAATGCGCGCAGCAGCGCGGGCGAGCCGGCCTGTTACATCAGCATGCTCGCGGTGCGGCCCGGGCAGCAGGCTCGCGGGCTCGGGCGACGGATGCTCGAGCAGGCCGAAGCGCAGGGCCGCGCGCGCGGCGCGCGCGTGGCGCGCATGACGGTGGTGTCGGTGCGCGCATCGCTGATCGCGTGGTATGAGCGTCGCGGTTATCGGCGCACGGGCGAATCGGAGCCTTTTCCCTACCATGACGTCCGCTTCGGCGTGCCGCAGCGGCCGGGTCTGGAGTTCGTCGTGCTGGAAAGGAATCTGATGCCGCAGGGGCAGCCATGACACTTGAATATCGAATCGATCCGGAGATTTTCCGCCTCTACCCCGGCTATCGGCGCGGGCTGGTGCTGGCGCAGGCCTTGAGCAACGGTGCCGCCGACGCGGGCCTGCTCGCGCAACTGCGCGCGCAGGAGCTGGCCCTGCGACAGCGCATCCAGGGAAATCCCGCCGAGTACCCACGGATTGCCGCCTGGCGCGAGGCCTATCGGCGCTTCGGCGCGCGGCCCTCGGATTTCCGCGCATCGGTCGAGGCGCTCGCGCGCCGGGTGCTGCGCGGGGATGAACTGCCTGCGATCAACGCGCTGGTCGACATCGGCAATCTGATCTGCCTGCGCTACGTCGTCCCCGTGGGCGTGCATCCGGTGCCCGCAGGCGCTGGGGCGCTCTGCCTGCGACTGGCTCAGCCGGCGGACCGCTTCCTGCCGCCCGATGGCGGTGCCGCCGAAGCGCCCGAACCGGGCGAGGTCGTGTTCGCGCAGGATGGCGCGGTGCTCACGCGACGCTGGACCTGGCGGCAGAGCGCGCTCACGCTGACCTTACCTGAGACCACGGCCGTGATCTTCAACATCGATGCGCTGCAGGGCGTGCCGGATGAGGACCTCGCTGCGGCCGCACGCGATATCGAGCAGCTCGTGCGCGAGCACTGCGGCGGGCAGACGCAGTCAAGCGTGCTCAGCGCGCAGACCCCCGGCTGGAATCCCAAGCTCAGCTAGCGCATCGGCGCACGGGCCGCTCAAAGCGCAAAGGACTGCGCGCGAATTTCGGTGTACCAGCGCTCGGCATCGAGTGCGGCCGCCGCCGCGGCGCCCGGCTCGATGATGGTCGGCGCAGCGGTCGATGCCGCGGTCGCCGGCTCTGTTGCTGCGAGTATCCTGCCGTCGCTGATCGCAAAGCGCCCGGGAATGGCGAGCGCCCATTCGGGACTCACGCGCGCGTAGCAGATGCTCTCGAAGACGGGCTCCGGCATTTCCCGCCCGGAGAGCAGCGCGGCGATGGCGCGCGCGCATTGCCGCGCCTGGCTCAGCGCCGCGGATGCGGACTTGGGCATCGCATCGGCAATGCAGGCGTCGCCGATGACATGCACGAGCGGCCGCAGCGTCGATTCGAACGTCCGCGGGTCGATGGGGCACCAGCCATGATCGGATGACAGGCCGCTCGCGGGCGCCAGCTCGCCGGGCGCCTGAGGTGGTATCAGGTTGGCGACGTCCACGCGGTGCGCGCTGCCGGCGGTGAAGAGCGTCATCGTGCGCGCATCGACGCGCTGCACGGCGCCATCCTGCGTCATCGGAATCCACTCGATGAGACCCGCATAGAGTCTCTGCCACGCATCGGTGAACAGCGGCTGCTTCGGGAAGGAATTGTTGGCGTCGAGGATCAGCAGCTTCGCGCGCGGCTTGTGGCGCTTGAGGTAGTGCGCCATCAGGCTCGCACGCTCGTACGGGGCCGGTGGACAGCGAATGAGCCCTGCAGGCACGCTGATCGCAACCACGCCGCCCTCGGGCATGGCGCGCAGCTGCGCGGCCAGCCGGGCCGTCTGCTCGCCGGCCTGCCAGGCATGCGGCATGCGCTGCGACGTGCCCGCGTCGTAGCCCAGCAGGCGATGCGTCAGCAAGCGGATGCCGGGCGCCGCCACCAGCCGGTCGTAGGGCAGCGCGCCGCCGCCGGCAAGATATGCACGGCGATTGGCGGCATCGATGCGCGCGACGCGAGCGGCGATGCAGCGCACGCCCGCCCGCTCGAGCCCGGCGCGCGAGACGGTGATCGATGCCATCGCACGCGCGCCGATGATGACCTCATTGCTCATCGGACAGGTGACGTAGGGGTCGATCGGATCGATGAGACAGACATCGATGCCGGCGTCGAGCCGCCGCAATTCGAGCGCGCACGCGGCTCCGGCAAAGCCGCCGCCGGCGATGAGCACGCGCCGGGCGGCGCGTGTCCGCGCATTGGGCGCAGCGCGGCCGATGCCGCTGATCGCGGCCGCTGCGGCCCACGCGGCCGTCTCGAGCCAGCGGCGGCGATTCATCAGGGACTCATTTCCATTCGAGCTGCTGATAAACGCGCGTGACGTTGCGTGGGTGTGTGGTGTCCCACAGCAGCCACTGCGGCTTCTCCGCCGCGGCGACACGATCGATGGCCTCCGGCAGCGACTGCCCGAGATCGATGGCGGACTGTGCGCCATCGAGCAGCGCGCGCAGATACCGACGCTCGGGGATAAAGGCCGCGCTGAGGTCGGTCACGAGCGGTCCATGGCCCGGGACCGCTCGTCTGACCTCACTGTGCGCGAGCTCATCGATGACCGCGAGCCAACCGGCCACATCACCGTCCACGGCCGGCAGCCGCTGCACGAAGAGCAGATCCCCGGTCCAGAGCGTTCCGGTCTTCTCATCGAGCACCGTCAGGTCGCTGTCGGTGTGCGCCACGGGCCACGCCCGCAGGTGCAACACACGGCCGCCGAGATCCAGATCGAGGGAGCTCTGCACCAGGCGATCGGGTGCGATGATCTGTTCCGCGGTCGCGGGCGCATCCAGATCGCCCGCGTAGTGCTGCAGAAAGTACCGCCGGCTGCGCGCCAATGCCGCAGGCAGCGCCGCATGTCCCACGAAGCTCGGACGGAGCGGTGCGAAGGCGGCATTGCCGAGCACATGATCGACGTGCACGTGCGTGTCGATGACGTAGCAGATCGGCCGCCGCGTTTGACGGCGCACGGCCGCGAGCAGCGCGCGGCCGATACGGACCGAGCCGCCGGTATCGATGACGGCAGTGCAGCGCGCGCCGACGATGAAGCCGACATTGGCAATGTCGTCGTGATCGGGTGCATCGAGATCGAGCGGCCTGCCTAAGTGCACGAAGACGCCCGGTGCGAACTGCGTCAGCGTGAACTCGCCGGGTGCAGCATTCGCACTGGCGCCGAGCACGCAGAGTGCGAACGCCAGCCGCGGCCGGAGCATCGGCTACCGCGCGGAGACGGCCGCGTCGCCGATGGTTTCGCCGCCGCTTGCGGGTCCGCGCCAGCTGGCGTTGAAGTGGGCGTCCTTCGAATCGGTCACCTCCACGCTCACGGGCTCGGGCAGCGCCGAGTCGGAGGCGATGCGCAGCGTCGGATTCTCGCTCAGCGAGATGCCGGTATCCACGTCCAGCAATGCGCGTCCGCTGGCGCTGAAATGGATGTGCGAGACGTAATGCGGTGGAATCGGATTGCCGCTCAGCGGATCGATCTGGAAGCCGGAGTTGTTGGGATGACGAATGGCGACCTGCAGCGATCGGCCGTCCGGAGTGTTGCGGAAGCGAATTTCCCCGAGCGCCCCGCCCGAGGCGGCAGTCGGCGCCGCGGAACAGCCGCCGGCCGCGTTGACCCAGACGCTGCGCATCTGCAGCTGACCGTCGGTGGTCTCGGCGATGGCGCGCACCGAGGTCCAGCGATCGACGCGCACGCGCAGCTCGATTTCGGCGATGCGCGCCCCTTGCGCAAACTCGAATGTCGACGCCACGGGCGAGGGGTTGTTATCGATGATGACGCGCAGCTGCCGGACCTGTCCGATGTCTTGCGCGCCGAAGCGCAGGGTCAGCGACGTGGCGGCCGGATCCGGCGTGCTCGCGGGCGCTTCCAGACTGAAGGCGGCCGCATCGGCAATGCCGATCTCGCGCTCGCCGTAGAAGTAGGTGCGCATGGCGGCCCAGGCGTCCTCGGCGGGCGACTGCGATTGCGCCTGCACCTCGGCGAGCGCTGCGGCGGGAACGGTCAACGCCAGCAGCGACGTCGACGCCAGCAGCGGTGCCATCGGCAGCAGCACGCCCATTGGACGCCATCGACTCCTCATGAGACGCATCTTACCGCCGCGCCGCCTGGCGGGCATCAAAAAAGGCCTTTACGGCATAGCCGCCGTCGCTGGCCCCTTGTCCGCGCCGCGCCGCGCCAGCGCCTGTAGGAGGCAGCTTGCGGCGAGGCTCGCGCGCGGCCGGTTTGCGGCGGCCCGCGCACTGCGCGAACATCGCACGCCAACATGGCCACGGATCCTCCCAAACAGCCGCTGCCGGAACAGATCGATCAGAACATCGAGAGCATCGTCGCGCTTCAACGGGGCGAATGGCAGCAGACCACGCCTTGGCAGCGGCGCGTCGAGCGCGCCGGCCGCTTCATTGCCCGTCCGGTCTACATCGTCGGGCTGCTGCTCGGCGCCGCCAGCTGGGTGCTGCTCAATGTGGCGGCACCTGCGTTTGACCGGCGTCCGTTCGATCCGTTTCCGTTCCCGCTGCTGGATGGCATTCTCACGCTATGCGCGCTGCTGACCACCACCGTGGTGCTGATCGCGCAGGGCCGTCAGGCCAAGCTCGAACAGCAGCACACGCATCTGAATCTGCAGGTGACATTGCTGACCGAGCAGAAGGTGAGCAAGCTGATTCGCCTGCTCGAGGAGTTGCGTCACGACCTGCCGATGGTCAAGGATCGACACGATCCGCAGGCCAACGTGCTGCAACACGCAACCGATACGGCTCAGGTGCTCTCGGCCATCAAGGAAGTCGGACTGACCGGGGAGAGCGCACGCGACAAGCTCGCCAGGCGGGAGCCTTAGGCGAGCACCGAGTGGTAGAGCGCGAGCAGCTTGCTCCAGGCGCGCTCAGCGTCGGGCATGCTGTAGATCGGCGCGCCGTTGGGCTGCAGCGGCATGTCTGAAACGCACCAGCCATGCTGCGCGCGCGGATAGACCTCGATGTCGGCCGGCACCTTCGCGGCTGCGAACGCCTCACGCAGCCTGTCCTTGGCGTCGGGCTGGCGTTGATCGTCGCTGCCGGCGATGGCGATGTAGAGCCGGGCCTTGAGCTTCGGCGCCAGCAGGTGCGGGCTGTCGGGCTTGTCGGTTACCAGGCCGCCGCCGTGGAATGAGGCTCCGGCAGCGACGCGCTCAGGGTCAGCCGCGGCGGTCCTGAGCATCAGCGGGCCGCCCATGCAGTAGCCCTGCGATCCGATCTTCCTGGCCTTGTTGACCGCGCTCTGCGAGTCCAGGAAGTCGATGTAGGCCCGGGCATCGGACTCGACCGCTCCCGGCGCCGACAGCGGGCCGGTCAGTGGCGGCAGTTTCGCCCGATCGGCATCGCTCTGAAAGTTGAAAGCGCCGACGTCGGTGAATACGGGTGACTTCGCCGTACGATAGAACGGGTTCGGCACCAGCACGGTGTAGCCCTCCGCGGCCAGCCGCCGACCGAGCTCGCGGAAGACCGGGCGCAGCCCGAAGACGTCCGTCCAGACGATGACCCCCGGATGCGAGCCTTTGGCGGGATGAAACAGGGCGGCATCGCAGGTGCCATCGGGCGTCGCGATGGCGACATCCTGTTCGACAACGTTTGCGGGCGCGGCCGATATCGCATGCGTGGAGGCCGCGAGCCCTACCGCGGCCGACAATGTGACAAAATCGCGGCGGGACTGATTGTCCGGCGACGCGCCGCCCAACTCGCGACCTTGCTCGTCATGCCCCATACGACATCCCCTCTCGAACATGGCTGCCCGCGAAGCCTAGCATGGTAATGCGAAAACCGCGTCCGCTCGACTGCCTCGTAGGGCGGGAGATCTGCGGCGACCTCGCGCAGGCGCTGCAGCGCGAGTGGCTGGTCTCGAACGGCATCGGCGGCTTCGCCGCCGGGACGATCGCCGGCTGCCAGACGCGCCGCTATCACGGCCTGCTGATCGCTGCGATCAAGCCGCCTGTGCATCGCTGCGTGTTTCTGGTCGATCTGGACGTGACCGCCGAGGTCTGCGGCAAGAGATATGAGCTGGCGTGCCACGAGTACGGCGGCGGTACGATTCATCCCACCGGCCATCGCCTGCTGCAGAGCTTCCGTCTGGACGGCACTGTGCCGGAATGGATCTACCAACTGGGACCGGTGCTGCTGCGCAGGCGCATCTTCATGCCGCGCGGAAGCAACTCCAGCTGCATCCAGTACGCGCTCGTGCGCGGCGATGCGCCCGTGACACTCGAGCTGCGCCCGCTCTGCACCGCACGCGACTATCACGCTCTGCGCCGCGGCGGGGAGGGTTTCCAGGTCCTTGCGGGCGCCAGCGGCTGTCGCGTGCTGGGTGGCGACAGCGATCAGGTGCTCGAGCTCGCGGCCGACCACGGCAGCTTTCGGGAATCGCCGCACTACCATTGGAACCTGTTTCATCGCCAGGAAGCCGAACGCGGGCTGGACAGTCTCGAGGATCTTTACGCGCCCGGGGTCTTTCAGACCCGGCTCGAGCCCGGCGGCGGCGTGACGATCAGCGCCACGATCGAATCGCGCCCACCGGACACGGCCGCGGCGCTCGCCGCACTGCGCGCACATGAGGCATCGTTGCTGGAATCAACCTCCGCGCAGGAACCGGAGTGGATCCGGCGGCTCGTGCTTGCGGCGGATCAGTTCATCGTCGCGCGGCACGCCGCCGCGCCGTCGGCCGACGCGAGCGGCGCGAGCGGCAGAACCGTCATCGCGGGCTATCCGTGGTTCGGCGATTGGGGCCGCGATACCATGATTGCCCTGCCGGGACTGGCACTGGCCACCGGCCGGCCGGCCATCGCCGCGCAGGTCCTGCGCACCTTCGCGCCGTACATCAGCGAGGGCATGCTGCCGAACCGGTTTCCCGATGCGGGCGATGCGCCCGAGTACAACACGGCCGATGCGACGCTGTGGTTCTTCGTGACACTGTATGAGTATCTGCGCTTCACCGGCGATGTCGCGCTGGCGCGCGAGCTCTGGCCGGCACTGCTCGACATCCTCAGGTGGCATCGACGCGGGACCCGGCACGGCATCGCCGTGGACGCAACGGATGGCCTGCTGCGCGCGGGGGAGCCCGGCACGCAAGTGACCTGGATGGATGCCAAGGTCGGCGACTGGGTCGTTACGCCGCGCATCGGCAAGCCGGTGGAAATCAACGCGCTCTGGTGCAACGCGCTGCTCATTGCGGGCGACATCGCCGGCCGCATCGGCGAGCGCGGCAGCGCGCAGGAGCTCAACGAACACGGGCATGCCGCAAGCGCGGCCTTCGGTGAGCGCTTCTGGTGCCCCGGCGGCGGCTATCTCTACGATGTGATCGACGCGCCCGGGCAGCGCCTGGACAGCTCTCTGCGACCGAACCAGCTCATCGCGCTCGCGCTGCCGCATGCGCTGCTCGATGAGCCGCGAGCGCGTTCGGTGCTCGCGGCCTGCGAGCGCGAGCTGCTGACCTCGTACGGCCTGCGCACGCTCGAGCCGTCAGATCCGGCCTACCTCGGCCACTATGGCGGGGATCAATGGCAACGCGACGGGGCTTACCACCAGGGGACGGTGTGGCCGTGGCTGCTCGGCGCGTTCGCGCGCGCGCACCATGCCCTCTACCGCGATCGTGAGCGCGCGGCCTCCTACCTGGCACCGCTCGAGCAGCATCTGATGGATGCCTGCCTCGGGCAGATCAGCGAGATCTTCGACGCCGATCCGCCGCATCGGCCGCGTGGCTGCTTCGCGCAGGCCTGGAGCGTCGCGGAGATCCTGCGCGCCTGGCGTGAAATTCACGGCACGGTCCCCGCAGCCTCCACCGGCTGAGGCGGCTGGTCCCGCACCTCCGGCAGCCGCAGCAGCGGCTCGCCCATGCGTACGCGGGCCCCTTCTTGAATGCCGGGGCAGAACGCAAAGCTCTGCGGCGCAAAGACGATGATGGTCGAGCCGTGCTGGAACCAGCCCATCTCCTCGCCCTTGGCCAGCATCGCATTGCAGGCGATGGGATTCGGGCCGCGGTATCTCAGATGTAACAACAGGTCGAGAAAATGCAGGCGGA
>Ga0181526_10004113_pt1 | contig 11500 bp, 18 predicted proteins | sample PEATcosm2014_Bin_35_FD_119750 | JGI IMG/M metagenome (GOLD analysis project Ga0181526, IMG submission 119750) | Peatland microbial communities from MTU Mesocosm Facility, Houghton, MI, USA - PEATcosm2014_Bin06_30_metaG | ecosystem: Environmental > Terrestrial > Soil > Wetlands > Peat | place...
CCCCACCATGGCCGAGCCCACCCCCTCGCGCGAGATAAGACCCCCCTTTTTAATGTATAGCCTAATTTTTCCATAAGACCTCTTGACGAAAGCTATTTTATAAGTTACTACCTATATAAAGGTCTAACGGTAGGAGGATTTCATGTTCTACGTCTATCGCTTCTTCAACACCGCCGGCGATCTACTTTGGGTAGGGCAGACTACGCAGCTAGCAAGCCGGTTCGCAAGCCATTGGCGGGAACGTTCATGGGCCAGTGAAATTGTTACCGCCGAGGTAGCATTTGCTGACACTCTAGAACAAGCGCTCACAGAGGAAACTAACGCAATCAAAAATGAAAACCCAAAATATAACCAAATAGTTGGAGGGGACCCCCATAGCCGGTTCCACCCGGGATATGGGATATGTCCTAAATGTGGAAACCCAAAAGCAAACCAGAAGGCTTGGTGTTGTCCAGATTGTCTTCGGATATACAGGCGTGCCGAGCGTGCCGCCAAGGGGATTGCGCCACGAAAACCCCCTGTTGTCATTTGCCCACGCTGTCAGGGACCCAAGGACCCAGGTCCCTCATATTGTAAAAAATGCAAAATAATTGTGAACCGGGAGTATCACCAGAAAAAAGCTTTAGCAAAAAGGGGCCTTTAACGATTTGTTAAGGTGTAAAGGTTACACCGTCCACTGCTATCACGCGGGATCAGGAGCCGACCATGGACAAGTTAATCCGCCGGCTCCTGGCCGTTCTCGAACAGCAACAGTACAGGATCAACGCCATGGACGCCCAGGTCGCCGCCCTCACCCAGAATGTTGCCACCCTTCAGACCGAAGTCACCGCTGTGCTCGCCGCAGCGAAAGTCATCGATCCGGCCGACGAAGCTGCGCTCGTTGCCGCCAACGCGGCGCTGACCAGCGTGAATGCCTCCTTGACCGCCTTCCTCAATCCGACCGGTACCACCGGCCCGTCGGCGCCGCCGGTCGCGTAATATCTCGCCCCAGCCGGCCCCGACAAGGATCACCGTCTGGAACCTACGAGAAGGGACCCCGTCGGGCTGCGCGCGCAGAATAACCACGGGGTCCCGCCGTTTACCCGCTCACCGAGGAGAGTACGATGGAACCGTGCGACGATGAACTGAACCACAGTGACACGGGTATCCCGTGGGTCATCCTGGTCTTCGCGTTCACTGTCGGCTTGCTGCTTCTGGGAGCGTACTATGGTTGATATCCCCGCCCTCGTTGCCGCAAACGCCCATCGCTGGGCTTCCATGAAGCTTGATCCGGCTCGTGTGCCGGCTTTTGCCGCGACTGCGAAGCGCCTGTGCGATCCCGCCGCTAAGGCGAAGTATCAGGCAGTTACCAATCAGCTGGTTGCGAAGGGGTATCAGGCTGTGCCGTGGTGGTTCATCGCCATAGTATCCGAGCGCGAGTACGGAGGGCCGCCACACTGGGATAAGCAACTCGGACAGGGAGATAACCTCCACTCCGTTTCACAGCACGACCCGGCCGGCCGAGGGCCGTTCCTTGATCACCCCGGAGACGATGTCAACAATAACGCATGGCTGCGTTGCGCCCTGGATGCCCTTATTGACTGTGCCCCCCATGCTGCTCTCTGGCACGACTGGACTTCCGGCGGCGCCACCACGATTTGGGAGGAGTACAACGGGCTGGGTTATGCTGCACGGGGGGTACCGTCTGCTTACGTATGGTCCGGAACCGACCAATACACCAGTGGTAAGTACGTGGCAGATCATGTGTATCGACAAAGCGCTGTCGACGTGCAGGAAGGGTGTGCGCCGATCCTGAAGGCGATGATGCAGCAGGATACATCAATCGTACTCGCTGATGTAGCCGGCCAGATCATCGTTCCGCCGAAGCCGATCGTGATCACCCCGACCCTTCCCACCGTGCCACCGGGACCGACTTCCGGGCAGCTGCATCCGGGTGGTGTTCAGGTCGTGCCACCGGTCGGCCTCGTGCAAGAACTGCTTGACGCGTTCCACCGACTGTGAGAGGATACCCATATGACAACCACCGTTCGAGTTACCGCGCACAACTTCCCGGCTACCGTCACGGTAACAAACCGGTGTACGGTTGAGGGGCCATCGAATACATCGCATGTCACTACGGAGACTGAGTATGTGCTCCGAGATGGTCAGAGCAGTGAGTGGATCGTGACTGATACCCAATCAGTCCATGTCGAGGAACGTCCTGCCGATCGGGACCCGCCTACATCTTGATTATGCAGGAGTGATCAGTGTCCGACGAAGACAACAACGTGATCTTTGGTTCACGAAAGCCGCGGCTGATCCGCCCTGATGGTGGGTATGTCGGTCCCAAGCCGGAACCTGTTGTTCCTCTCCGCACCACACCGGTTCCGGTCGCAGAGGGTGAAGGGGAACACTGGACCAGCGCGCTCGACGTGCTCCGGGAGTTGATCGTTGACATAGAGGCCGGACGCATCAGCCCGCCCGAGGTTATTTACATCTCCATGCAGTGTAGAAATCCGCTGAATGAGTTAGAGATAAAGAGGCCGGCATATTCCTGGGTCGACGATCGGTGGAAAATACAGTCGCGGCTGGTCATAAAGGGACTGCTGGCCCACCACCAAGAAAGTCTCTAGCCATATAGGTAACACGATGATCCTTACCGTGGACGCGATGCGGGCTGCCTACGCGTATCTCGCGGAGACTGAACCGTTCAAGGACTGGAACTTGCACGATGCCGAGGATGTCGAGTTCAAGGTGACAAGGATAGCGCGCGTGTACGGTGAAACGCACACAACGGTGCGAGACGATGGTAAGTTTGAGTTTACCATTGATTTGTCCGGTGTGAAGCATACCCATACCGCGAGTATCATGGTGACCATGGCGCACGAGATGGTTCATGTCCACCAGCGACACAACTGCATCAACCTCACCAACAAAGCCCATGGAGCCGACTTCCACGCTCTCGCTGCTGAAGTTTGCACCGCCCACGGGTTCGACCCAGGTCAATTTTGAAGATGTGCGTCGGCGCTGGCAGGACATATGTGGTCCTTTACCCAGTGTACCTGTGGGCGAGTGGCCCGCGACCTCATTACATAGGGGGCAGAACATGTTAACGTTCGAGCAGCTCACAGAGATCGAGACCAAGCGCCGCGAGATCGAGCAGTTGCAGGATTTGTTAAACCAGCAACGGAAATACGCCGAGTTTGGTGTGCATACTGGACAAGGAAAATTCGCCGCCTTGCCAAGGGACGTGAACTCGCTTATACACGAGGTTGTCTGTAAGTTCACAGTCGCGAAGATCATTAAGCTGCTTGACGAGTGCGAGCATCTGGGTGTAGACGTGGTTGAAGCGAAGCAGACCCTAGCCGGGTTCCTCGCGGGACTGAAAGCGGAGCCGACCTGATGCCCTGGTGGTTCTGGCCATTCCTGATTGGATTTTGTCTGGGACTAGCCATTGGCAGTGATCCTGTTAATGCGCAGTCCAGCGCATGGTTTGGAGGGTATCATGGAACGCATGTTCGATCTCATGCTGCTCGTCATCATCACGTCCATCGTCATAAGCGGCGTCATGGGGCTCGTCATGGACTACACCGCGCCGCGCCGGCTGCGCAAGCAGCGCGAGCGTCTCACGCACACCAAAGGACCATTCACATGAGGCCCGCCGTCGTTGCCGTTGTAGCTGCGTCGTTATCCGCTGCACCGGGCGCTTCCGCGTCTTTCGATGCTCTGAAGCTTGCATGTGGTGGGGATGCCCTGCGGCTTTGCGCCACATCGATCCCTTCAGGTGTTCCGGCGATAACCGCTTGCATGCAGGCGCACTGGGCCAGTGTCAGTGCGACATGTAAAGCGGTGGCTGACCAGAAGGGGAAACCGACCGCAGCATCTTTACCAAAAATTAACCACCGGCAAGTAAGTTCACCCCCGACGAAGATAGTTTCACCGATCCCCCTGCCGCCGGCTCGGGTCGTTGTCACCACTCCACCGATACAGGAGACTACCATGAACTGGGCTGATCTGCTTCTGAAGGCCGCTGCGCTGCTTGGCGCCGGTACGTTTATCTGGTTTGCCGCGAAGTATGGCCTCGGCCCGCTCTGGACCAAGCTCGTCAGCTTCGGCGCTGTTGCCAAGTCTGACCTTGCCGCTCTCGAAGCGCGCGTGGTGGGTCTGGAGACCGCTGTAGGCGTCGCGACGCCCGCTCCTGTTGCTCCCGCTCCGTCGGCGAAACCGGCTGCTCCCGCTCCGTCGGCGAAACCGGCTGCTCCTGTCCATGTGACCGCGCCGGCCGCCGCTCCTGCTCCCCCGGCCGCGTAACTGCGGCCAATGGCCCCACCCCGGATGCTCCCCAACGGGGTGGGGTTTTCTTAACCTGACCACGCTATATAAGAACCGGGCCTGCCGGTTCGCGCTAGCGGGGTCGCCTTCGAGCTTGATGCCGCCAATGTGGGGGCGCAGACGGCAGGCCCACTTCGGATACCCGCTATGAGTTCGGGAATGACCGGCACAATGGTCTTCGACAACGCGATCATCCGCGCAGCGGACGAAGGCGTGCCAATTCAGGCCATCAAACGCATTTTCAAGATGCTCGTTGACACGGTGAATATACGCGAGTTGCTCGCCACTGCGGTGCGGGCCGGCCGGCTGATTGGCCTTCCGCGAGAGGATTGGCCGCCGAAGGTGGCGACGGATGCACGTACGCCGCAGCATAAAGTTGCTGAGTGCGACGACGACGAGATGGTTTTCAACATTTCCCGGCAGATGAAGTTCACGCGGTTGGAGAGCCGCATTTTTCTCGTGCTGATCCGCCGCGGACAGGCGTCGCGCGAGCAGCTGCATGACGCCGTTGAGGCGAACCGGGGATACCCGGACGAGACCACCCAGGAGAAGATTGTGGACGTGGTCGTGTGTAAATTGAGGAAGAAATTGGCCCCGCACGGGCTAATCCTTAGTACAGTTCACGGGCAGGGTTACGAGATGGCCGATGCGCACCGTGAAAAAGCGTGGCAACTAATCAAGGGAGAACCCACATGCCAGCAGGAGCAATCCTCTACCACACCGGCTTCCTGATGCGGGACCGGCTGTTCGATCGGGAGGCCAATACCAAGGCCCATAAGATGGCGCGGCGTTATGAGCGCGGTGAGGTTCATCTCGTCCAGAAGCGGGTCACATACGGCGTTTTCGAGTATTTCGCCGTACCTGTCAGCGGAGGGTCAGTCCTATGTTCAAGTATTTCTTGATTGTTTGGATCATGATGGCGGGCTCGCCGCCAATCAAGCTTGAAGATACGCCCGTGGCGGATTTGGCGGAATGTCAGCGTGCGGTTACAGAGACGCTTGACAAGTCTGTCACGTTTCTGGGGGAACACAAGGACTTCTTGGGGTTCCAAGCTACGTGCATGGTTGAACCGGTTCCCGGTCAGAATTTGTAAACTTTCTCCTGTTACCTGTGCGGTAACAGGAGATTTTCCATGCCCGATCCCCGTCCACCTATCGTTGACGACGAGCGCTACTTGCTGGGCAAGATCGCAGCCGTCGTGGAAGCACTTCCGGCTCGAATGGACAAATTTGAGCATGAAATGAACGCCAACATGCACGGTTTTCACTCGCGATTGGCGTCCATTGAGCAAACACAAGCCGGGATTACTGCGGCTCGTGCGGCGCATCAGCGGTTCACGACTGTCGTCGCTGCCTTTATTGGGTCAGTTTGTAGCGGAGCCGGCGTCTGGTTTCTTGGGCGCCACTAGGTCCAGCCCGCTGGCGCGGGGGCAGCGCTCTGCTGGGTTTTAATTCTTGGTGTGATCCGCCGTGCGATTGCCGTCATCATCCCCCCACTGCATGCCAGACATGCGTATTGTAGCGCATCGGCGACGTGGGAGTATTCGTCCTTCTTGGGAACCGGCTTTCGAATGCCATTGACCTTGGCAAACTCGAAACGATAGCCGCCGGCTAGTGCTCGGATCAGCTTCGGGCACTTCTGCCTGTTGATCAGCATGCTAGGACCGCCGTTAGTGTGTCGGCCAAGGAAGCTCTCCACGGCACGAAGGCGTGGGTCGAGATCGTTGGTAGGCGCGGGAAAGCATGGAAAGCCCAAACGATCCAACAACATGAAACTCGTTTCTTCACTGTGTGTGGATTTCGCTATGCCCGCCGGGTCGCCAACGAGAGCGATCTTGCACCCAAGGTATTCGTTCTGCATCAGGGCGCCGCGCAGGTGCTCCTGACAGTGCTTCTCCAGGCCGATGTTGTTCGCGGGCACTTCCTCGTGAACAAGCAGGCGTCCCATGTGATCTGGCTGACATATGATGCTCCAGGGGTCGCGGCCGAAGTCTTGGCCGACAATGAGGGGGTAACCGGGAATGACAAGGGTTCCGTCGACGCAGTGCCAACTGCTTCGAAAGGTCTCACGGAATACGGCTTGGCCGCTAGGATCGTCGCCATATTCGGCGCGCACGTAACGTTTGACGTGGTCACTCTCCAAGCCAAATTGACGCACAATGCGATTGTAATATTCTCGGCCTCGGGCGATGCGATCGGGATGCCCGAGCGGGAGCTTCACGGTGTCTTCGTTCTGGAGGAGATGGTCGAGGTTCTCAGCGTTCCAGGCGAGCCCGGAGGGCTGCTTGAATATTTGCCAGTCGAGCGGGGGTGCCTCCATGAACGAGTGCCATGGGGTCATCTCGGATGGCATGTTGGTGTCGGCCATGACGCCATTCCAGGTCGGCGTGCCCTTCTCGCCGCTTGGGTAGCGTCCGATGCGGCTTGCCAGGGGGCCCAGGATCGAGATATCCATCTCGATGCACTCGGACAGCCACGCGCCGGTCAGCTGCATGGAGAGCAGGCGCCCCTGGTCTGTGCTGTCTTCCAGCGGGAGGAATATCCACTCGCTCCGGACCCGATCGAAGTCTACGTAGTAGGTACTGTCCGAGACCTTCCACTGGCCCAGCCCATTTGTCTGGAGCCACGTGTCACAATCCTTGAGGACGGTGTCCTTCAGCTGTTTCAGGGTTTGGCGCACGACGGCGAAACGGGTATGTTTGAACCCATCTGACGCCGAGTGCTGCTGCATCGCGCGCCGTAGCATTTCGACGATTACACCAGTGGTCTTGCCCGAGCCGACCGGGCCGGCAATGAGCCGGCCGAATTTTTCAGATTTGGCGAAGGACGCGACGGTGGCCGGCGCGGTGTAGTTGAAGGACATAGCTTACGCCTTTGGGGGCTCCAGGATGGCTTCGCGGATACGTGCGGTCTCCCCGTAGTCCTTGTGATATGTGATGGTTTGCATGGATCGTCCAGAAAGGAAGCCAGAACCCCAATGCCATGCGTCCATGGGGATAGGGGCTTGATGGCTTTCGCAGATAACGCCAGCACCTTCGGTGGCGAGCACTTCCTTGTGGTGAATATGGAAACCGTGGATGTACCGGAACTTCGTGAGGCCCCAGTCTTCCGCTCTACGGTGTGCCATTATTGAAGGCATTTGGGAGAGCTTCACGGTGTGCCCGTGAGTTGCCCCCAGCAATACGCTGCCCCACCGCTGCCACCAGAACAGGGAAGCGTCCAGGTCAACTTCCACGCGAGGTTCATCACGGTACCACGCGGCGAGAAAGTGGGTGATCGCGATGCTGGAGTATTCGTCGTGGTTACCGGGAAGTATGCGAACGATGACTTTTTCATTATGCTGGAGGGCAGCGTCGATCGTGCGCACCTTCAGGCGCTGGGCGGCCTCGATCCCCTTCCGGAACCGGCCATCGGTATCCAGCTGGTTGCCGGACTTCGAGGTTCGGTTCGTATTGTCGTCGTTGTGCATCAGGTCGCCACCGCCAAGCACAACGGCTATCTTCGCTGGCGCTGTGCGGAGAATAACTTCGTCAATCGCTGCACCGATGGTGCGTTCGGCGATCTTGATATCCCAGTTCTCGCCAACTTCGCGAGCCCAGCACATCATGTTAATGTGCCAGTCGTTGCACGGTATTAGGGTGAGAAGTTTTTGCTGGGGTTGGCTTCCAAGGACAATCGGTTTCGCGCGACCTTCGTACCGGCTGAACGCTTTCTTGAAGACCTTCTCCCAATCGACGGCCAGTTCACCATCCTTGCGGGTAAGAACCCACTGCTGTTTGATCCGTCCTTCGTCGTCTAGAAGGGCGGAAATACCCTTGATAGCAAGACCCTTTTTGACTTCAAATTTCTTGCGGGGCGCCGGCGCAGTCTTGATGAAGTCGCCTTTGGGTCCATTGGTAATCTGCTTGACTTCAAAGCCCGGCAGAACCGGCGGCGAGAACCCAAGTAGTCCTTGGCGTGCCGCTTCGCTTATCCTGTGTTGCAGAGTGGTTCGAGAAACCCCAAGGGCTTGCGCCGCATGGGTCATATTGTTATCGGCTTCCCTGTACGCGGTTGCAGCTTCGATCAACTTGTCTTGGTTCAACGGGTTCATCACACGCGCTCCTCACGGTCATCAAGTTCAGGCACCGGAAGGGCCGCAAGTGCGGGATTTGCACTGATTGGCGACCGGGAGCCTTCGAATTCCAGTTTCGTGTCAGCGCCAAGGTTAATCGTGATCTGGAAGCGTTCACTGGTTTGCCCTTGGCCGGGTTGCTTCTTCACGCCGCCAATATCGGCGCAAAGCTTTAAGAAGTCCACCACATGGTTGAGCGGTTCTTTGGGATCGACGGCGCGAGCGTACCCAAACGGCATTGCCTTTTCGAGGGTATAAATGGCCTCAATTTGGGTCCTAAACAGTGCATTATCAGCACTATTCCACTCTATTTTGGCTGTGTCAACCGCTTTTTGGAACCAATCCTTGGTTTTAAGCTTTTCGTAAGTAGCGGTAGATATTTTGTAGGTGGCGAGGATGTCATCCAGATCACGCATGTTAATTCCGACTTCCCGCGCCAAACCCCCCAAGAGGGATGGAGTTAGGACGGCTTCGGGTTCTGGAACGGTTACCGGTACGGTAACACTGGGCACGATCTGTGTCATGGAGAATTTCTTAACCCACATAGGTTACAGGTTCGTTTATGGCTTCACTCGGGCAAAATGGCTTGATCCAGGTAGTGCCGCCCGCCGCTCTTGACGCCCAGGACCAGTCCAAGGCGCAGATGCAGGCGCAGGCGACGGCTGGCGCACAGCAAGCGGTGAACCAGCCCGACGTGTCCTCTCTCGTGGGATATATCAAGGGCCAATTCGAGATTTTCCGCAACCACCGCAACACCCAACAGGGATGGTCGGAACGGCTCCTGGTCGCCTTGCGCGCGTTCAATGGGCAGTACGAGGAAACCAAGCTGCGGCAAATCCGGCAGTTCGGTGGCTCCGAAGTCTATATGCGGATGGTGGCCCAGAAGTGCCGCGCCGCCAGTTCACTGCTCCGGGATATTTACCTGGGGCCTGATCGGCCATGGGGCCTGAAGCCGCCTACTGACCCGGACATTCCCGCCGATATTCTTCAGAAGATTGACCAGCTGATGCAGTCCGAGGCGCAGATGATCCAGCAGACGCTGGGTACACCACCGTCGCCGACTGATTTGCAGAAGCGCAAGTCTGCGCTCTTGTCGAGCGCCTCCGATGCCGCCAAGAAGAAAGCGGCCGATCAGGCGAAAGAGAGTGAAGACAAGATCGATGAAATCTTGCGCGAGGGAGGGTTCTACCATGCCTTGGCCGAGTTCCTTGTTGATCTTCCAATATTCCCTTTTGCTTGCATTAAGGGACCAGTGGTTCGAGTGGTACCGACTGTCACTTGGCCTTCCGGCGGAGGACAACCCACCGTCCAGATGAAGCCGACGCTCACCTGGGAGCGCGTGTCGCCTTTTGATCTGTGGTGGACGCCGGGCGTCGCCTCGATCGAGAACGCTAACGTGATTGAGAAGAAGCAGATTACCCGTGCCGAATTGAACGAGTTGCTCGATTTGCCGGGGTATAATACCGCGGAAATTTATGCAGTCCTGGACGAATTTGGCCGCGGTGGCATATATGACAACTGGGACATGACTGACGCGGAACGTGCCGTTCTGGAAAGCAGGGAGAACCCCGCATGGAACCGGTCGCAGATGCTGGCAATGATGGAGTTCAATGGGAACGTGCAAGGCCGCTGCTTGCAGGACTACGGGCTCGCTGTGCCCGACGAGCTTCGGGATTATCACGTGCAGGTTTGGTGCATCGGATCGCACGTAATCAAGGCGCAGCTATCGCCCTCTCCCCGTATGCGTCATCCCTATTTTATAACGAGCTTCGAGAAAGTGCCGGGGACACCGGTTGGGAATGGCCTTACCGACTTGCTTACTGACGTGCAGGAAGCGTCCAACGCGACCTTGCGCTCGTTGATTAATAATCTCTCTATTTCATCCGGTCCCCAGGTGGTGATCGATGACGATCAGGTAGACCCGAGTGAGAATTCGGAGGCTTTATTCCCATGGAAACGGTGGCACGCGCGCAAGAACCTACTGGCGGGCGCGACCAGTTCCAAGCCCCCGGTGGAGTTCTTCCAGCCGCTGGACAACTCGGACAAGCTGATCAAGGTGTTGGAGTATCTGACCGGGGTAGCAGACGATGTCTCGGCGATCCCGAAATATGTCGGTGGCTCCGCAGGTGGGAACGCGGGCCGGACGGCGTCGGGCCTTGCCATGCTCATGGGCAATGCCTCGAAAATCCTTCAGACAGTCAGCGCCAACGTCGACCGGGAAGTGGTTGAGATGGTGCTGTTGCAGCTGTTTGACATGATCCTGCTGACAGATACTAGCGGCATGTTGACCGGCGAGGAGCGTGTCAGTGTTCAGGGTGTGAATGTTGCGATCCAACGCGAGACCGAACGTCAGCGCCAGTTGGAGTTTCTCCAGACCACTGCTAACCCACTCGACCAGAAGATCATGGGGATGGCGGGCCGCGGTAAAGTCTTGCGCGCGGTTTCTACCACGGTTGGTCTCGCCGGCGAGCAGATTGTTCCGGATGACGATAAGCTCGATCAGATGGAGCAGGCCGAGCAGCAGAATTCGCAGAACGCCAGTGCCGTGGAGGCGATCAACAAGGGCGTCGATGCGGGGGTCAAGGCCGGGGTTCAAAGGATCACGACGGAACTTACGTCAGGTATCCTGGGCACGGACGAGCGGCTCCCGATGGGTCCGCCGACCCATATTGGCACTCCGCCGGGCGGCGGCGAGCCAGATGGTGACGAAGGTGGCGGTGGGCCAGCAATGAAAGGCTCACAGGGCAAAGGTGGTCCTGGAACCCCATCAAAGGGCGACGGTGCCCCCAAGAGCACCCAGCATGCTGCTGCACGCTCTCAAGGGCAGCAACCGAGTCAGCAGTCCACAAATCACATGGGGCCGCAGACGGCCTTGACAGGTAACGCAAAGGGGCCCGGCGCTGTGCCCATTCAGGGCGGCGCAGGCTAAGAGGAGGATACGATGGCTCAAGGACCGTTTGGATTTCAGAACATTGACTTTACCGCCGGTGGAGGGCCGACACTGGTTCATATTGGTTTCTGTAAGGTCAATAACATGGCTGTCTATAACCACAGTAATACGCTGATTGTGGTTCAG
>Ga0181526_10004114_pt1 | contig 11500 bp, 9 predicted proteins | sample PEATcosm2014_Bin_35_FD_119750 | JGI IMG/M metagenome (GOLD analysis project Ga0181526, IMG submission 119750) | Peatland microbial communities from MTU Mesocosm Facility, Houghton, MI, USA - PEATcosm2014_Bin06_30_metaG | ecosystem: Environmental > Terrestrial > Soil > Wetlands > Peat | place...
AATGCCGTAAGCCTTGGCTCGGTCGGCAAGATTTTCGAGCGGGACTTGGCGGCGCACGGGCGTGGAGTATGCCCACAGATTATTTTCGAGAATGAGGACGAGCGAGGCTTTTTGGGAGGCAGCAAGATTCAGGCCTTCGTGGAAGACCCCCGTGGAGCTGCCGCCATCGCCGATCCAGGTCATGGTGACGATTTTCTGGCCGAGGTAACGGCCAGCCATGGCCACCCCGGTCATGACCGGGATGAGATCGCCGAGCATGGAAATCGGCGAAACAATGTGGAGATTGTCGAGGTCGCCGAAATGGCTAGTGCCGTCTTTGCCTTTGGTTGGCGAGGTGTACTTGGCCATGTGTTGAGTGAAAATGTCGCGTGGAGGAACACCTTTGACAAGGAGCGCGCCGATGTTGCGAATCATAGGGGCAAGCCAATCGCGTTTTTCGAGAGCGTACGATGTGCCGACGGAGATGGCTTCCTGGCCGAGACTGGCGTAGAGGCCGCCGACAATTTTGTTCTGGCGGAAGAGCCGGGTCATGGTCTCCTCGACCTCGCGGTTAAGGCGCATGTAGTAATAGAGGTCGAGGTATTGCTGGCGAGAAAGTTTTTTTGGCTTCGCGGGAGTTTCCGAGACAGGCATCGTTGGTGATTCTCCGAGTCGGCGGTCGAGCGTTCTATCTTAAATCGGATGGTCTCAGGTTGCTAACGGCGAGGGGTCGTGCGAGGCGACGCGTTGGATGAGCCCCTGCGCGTCGAAGGGAGCGCGGACTTTGGCGTCGTTGTCGAAATAGACGAAGACGTCGCGACTTTTGGACTTGGCGATTTTCTTTTTGAGGATGGTTTTGGCCGGCGGTTGGCTGCCGCGGGCCCAGGCAAGGACCCAGTCAGCCCATTGATCAAGAGATTTGGAGTCGTAGCCGCTGGCATGGAACACCTCGGAGCCGTGCAGGCGACAATAGACAAATTCCGAAGTGATATCGTTAATTTTAGGCCATTCGACAGTGTCCGCGCAGACGATGGCTACGTCGTACTTGTGGAGAAGCTCCAGAAATTCGGGAATGGCGAAACTAGCGTGACGAATTTCAATCGCATGCCGCAGCTTGGGATTCGGGTCCACATCTTCGAACGAAACGCGCTTTTTCATCCATTGGTCATGTTTTTTTGCCAGGCGCTTTGCGGCGCCGGCGTCATGGGGAAGTAGTTTCAGGAAACTCTCCAGTTTTGGAGTGTCGAGTTTGAAATTCGGCGGAAACTGCCAGAGGAATGGACCGAGCTTTTCCCCGAGGAGCAGCACGCCGGAGGCAAGAAAATTGGCGAGCGGGCCCTGAACTTCGCGCAGTCGCTGAATGTGCGTGATATAGCGCGGGCCTTTGACGGAGAACTGAAAATCGGCGGGAGTAGCAGAGTACCAACTTTGAAAGCTGGTCGGTCGCTGGAGTGAATAAAAGGTGCCGTTGATTTCGAGGGAGGTGAATTTGTGCGACGCGAATTCCAGTTCTTGGCGTTGTGGCAGTTTTGCAGGATAAAAGACGCCCCGCCAGGGCGTGTAGCGCCAACCGGAAATGCCGATGCGAATTTTGCCAGTCGTGGCCATTAAAGGAATAAAGGTTGCGCCTGAATGGGAAGAAAAGGCAATAGGGAGAAACGCTCCTGAAGCAAGCACACCGGGCTTGCCCATCGAATAGGGTGGGGAGGCGCTGGACCCCTAGGAAGAGGCAGTCGAGGGCGCGGCCTGCAGGAGGGACTGAAGCTCCTCGAAGGAAGTGAGGCGAGGCTCGAGGGAGAGAAGTTCGGCGAGGTGACGGGAGAGGTAGGGCTTTGCTTCGGCGAGGGAGACGGTGCGCTCGAGAAGTTTCTCAAGCGAGGTGGCTTTGCGGTCGACGATGCCGCAGGGAACGATGAGATCGAAATAGCGCAGATCGGTGGAGACGTTGTAAGCGAAGCCGTGAGAGGTAACCCAGCGGCTGATGTGCACGCCGATAGCGGCAAGTTTTTCTTCGGTGGTACCTTCCTGAACCCAGATGCCAGTTTTTCCGGGGACACGATAGGCGGTGACGCCAAAATCGGCGGAGGCGCGGATCATGCCTTCTTCGAGCGTGCGGACGTACCAACCGACGTCGCGTTTAATTTTGTCAAGATTCAGGATCGGATAGCCAACGATCTGTCCGGGGCCGTGATAGGTGATGTCGCCGCCGCGGTTGGTGGAATGGAGTTCTACATTTTTTTGACGAAGGACATGCTCGGAGGCGAGGAGATTGCCACGGTTGGCGTTGCGGCCGAGCGTGATGACGTGGGGATGCTCGCAGAGGAGGAGAACATCGTCGATGGCGTTTGCTTTGCGGGCGGCGACGAGGCGCTGCTGGAGGAGGTAGGCTTCGGTGTAGGAGATTAGACCGAGGTCGGTGATAAGTAGGTCGCTCATCGGTGAGGTAGTTTAACGGTGCAAGAGCAAAAGAATGTAAGAATTCACCTCAATGCATGTGGCCCGTTCGGTGGAAGACCTTCGAGCGGAACGGCAGCTCCCGGGGACGACACCCGTTGCCCCCTAGACGTTGATTTGGAGGCCACGGACGGAGGCGAAGGCGTCGCCCATGGCTTCCCAGACCGTGGGATGGGCGTGGACCATGTGCATCATATCGTCGATCGTACCTTCCAGATTCAGGACTGCGGCGGCTTCCGAAAGAATTTCCGTGGCGAGCGGGCCAATGATGTGGATGCCGAGAACTTCGCCATATTTCTCTCCGGAAACGACTTTGACGAAGCCGCCATGGTTTCCGAGGATGGTGGCTTTGCTGTTACCGAGGAAGGGGAACTTGCCGATTTTGACAGCGTAGCCTGCGTCCTTGGCTTGTTTTTCGGTGAGGCCGATGGAGCCGATCTGCGGCTCGCAGTAAGTAGCATTGGGAATGCGCGTCTTGAGAAGCTTTTGCGTCGGAAGGCCCTTGATGTGAGTGACGGCAATGATGCCTTCCATCATGGCGGCGTGGGCGAGTTGCGGCATGCCGGCAACGATGTCACCGACGGCAAAGAGGCCGGGCTCGGCGGTTTGGAAGTGCTCATCGACGAGGACGAATCCGCGTTCGAGCTTCGCTTTGGATTTTTCCAAGCCACAATTTTCGGTTAGGGGCATACGGCCAACGGCGAGAAGCAGTTTTTCGGCTTGTAGCGTTTGTGCTTTGCCGTCCTTATCCTTGAAGGAAACGGTGACACCCTTGGCGTCTTTTTTGACACCATCGACGCTGCAGCTCGTGAAAATGTTGATGTCCTTTTTCTTATAAGTCTTCTCGAGTTCGACGGAAATGTCCTCGTCTTCGACAGGAACGACACGCGGAAGAGCTTCGAGGATGGTGACCTGCGTGCCGAAGGAGTTGTAGATCGAAGCGAACTCGACGCCGACCGCGCCGGCGCCGACGATGATCAGCGTTTTGGGAATCTCCGTCAGCTCAAGAATGGAGCGGTTCGTGAGAATCTGTTTGTGATCGGGCTCGATGCCGGGAAGCGATTTGGCTTCGGAACCGCTGACGAGAAGAACGTTAGCGGCTTCAATGGTGGATTTCTTGCCGTCTTTTTCGACGCATACTTTTCCGGGACCATCATATTTGCCCCAGCCCTGGACCCATTCCACCTTATTTTTCTTAAAAAGAAACTCGATGCCCTTGGCGTGTTTGGTGACGATTTTATTTTTGCGCGCCAGGATGTTCGCCCAATTGATTTTCAGCCCGGAAACTTCGAAGCCAAGTTCGGAGCCATTCTTGAAGTGGTCGTACACGTCGGCGTGATGCAGCAGAACTTTGGTGGGAATGCAGCCAACGTGGAGGCACGTGCCGCCGAGAAAGGGGTCTTTTTCGACGACGACAGTCTTGAGGCCGAGTTCGCCGGCGCGGATGGCAGCAACGTAGCCACCCGGACCACTGCCAATAATTGCAACGTCATAGTTCGCCACGCCGAATCTCCCTTCGCGAGAAAAGCAGACCGAATGCAGAAAATTAAGTTTGCCGATTGTCCGGCCGAGCCACCACAGCGGCCGTAAAAGCCACAAAACCAATTAGATGCCGATTGACACGGCCCGGGTAGAAGCCCGCTCGAACCGAGACAGAACCCGGTAAAACAAGAATTGTAGCAGCGGGTTACACGGGGTCGCAATGCGTGTTGGGGGAAGGGAAAAACCTGCCGGAGCCAATGTGCGAGGGCGGAATCAGGCGCGTGCCAGCGCAGACAGATACCGTTGTTCGAGAAGCATGCGATGATGGCGCTCGTGCCCCGCAATGACAAAGGCCAGGGCGAGCACGCTGACTTCCTTCTGACTGGCTGTGCCGCGACGGAGCCACGCGGCATCATCGAGCGAGCGAACCAAGGAGAGGGTGGCCTCGCGAACGGTGCTGAATTCAAGGAGAAGATCGGAAAGTTTTCGCGCGGAGAAGTTTCCTGAAGCGATGTACGGATCCTGTTCGAAACTGGCAAGAGGGGTTTGGTCTCCGCGGGCGATACGCAACAGCCTGTAGGCGAAGATACGCTCGGCGTCGCTGATATGACCGAGCACCTCCTTGATGGACCATTTCCCGGGAGCATAGCGAAATTCCGCCTGTTGCTCGGTGAGCGGAGAGAGCAACCGCAGTAATTCGCGGTGTTGGTCTTCGAGAATTTCGAGAAAATCACCGCCCGGAACGAGGTCGATATAGTTCCCGTAGAAAAGGGCGTAGTCGCCCTCCTGCGGCCGTTTCTGTGTCATGATGCGTTGACCTCCGGGGCAGATGGAAAGAAGAATTATAGCGCGGAGAGTGGTTTTCGAAGAAGAACAGGTAGAACGGACCACAGCGGATGAGCGAATTGAATTTCGAGAAGATGCGCGTCGCGTTTCAAGGGGAGCCGGGAGCATTCAGCGAGGCGGCTGCCGTGCAACTGCTGGGCGAAGAGATCCGGACTGTGCCACGAGGAACGTTCGATGCCACGTTCCGCGCCATTGCGGAAGGCGCTGCGGAGGCGCTGCTGGTGCCTGTGGAGAACACGCTGGCGGGTTCGGTAGTGCGCGTATACGACCTGCTGCTGGAAAGCCCGCTGGAAATTTGCGGAGAGACGATTTTGCCCATTGAACATCACCTGATGGGCTGTCCGGGCGCGACGTTTGCTGACGTTCGCGCAGTGGCCTCGCACCCGATGGCGCTGGCCCAGTGCGAACGGTTTTTCGAAGCGAATCCCCGCCTGAAACGCGTGCCGGCTGAGGATACGGCCGGGAGCGTGAAGGAAATGATGGATCGGGGTGAGAAAAGTCACGCTGCGATTGCTGCACGGCGCGCCGCGGGACATTACGGGGCGATTGTTTTGCGCGAAAGCATTCAGGATAATGCCGAGAATTTTACGCGGTTCGTGTTGCTGTTACCGCCGGAGGAAGCACAACGCTATCGGGCTAAAGATGCAAAAAAAATGTCGCTGGCGATGCGGCTGGCGCACAAGCCGGGAGCGCTGCTGGCGTCTCTCGATCCGTTTTCAAAGCATGGCGTGAATCTGCTGAAAATCGAGAGCCGGCCGATTCACGGAAAACCGTTTGAGTATCAATTTTACGTGGACGTGGAAGCGGAACGCTTTGAACAGCTGGAGAAGGCGTTGCAGGAAGTGCGCCGGGCAACGAGCGATTTGCGCGTGCTCGGGCGATACGCGGCGGCGCGGAGGTAGGATTTCGATTGCGGGATTGTGCTTGAAAATTACGCCGATTCTCCTTGGCGCGAACTGACGCACCCCCCAGGATGACAATCGCACTTTCGGAAGACTTCGAACGAACCCCTGTCAACCGAAAGGGGCGGCAAGCCGACGCATGCAAAATCAATTGCTGGCGGTAGTGGTTTTGGGTGCACTGGCCAGGTCGGGCGGGGGACCGATGTTTTCCGGGAGCTTGCCGTTCAGGGAATCGAGGAACTGGAGAAGTTCATCGCGCTCGTCGAAGCTAAGCGTGTCGAGAGAGTGAATTTCTTTGTCGAGATGAGGATTCCAGTTTCCGCCGCCGATGTAATGAGCGAGTGCGTCCTTGACGGAAGGAAAACTCCCATCGTGCATATAGCGGCCGCGGTTGGCGAGATTGCGGAGGCTGGGAGTTTTGAAGCAGCCCATGTCTGCATCGACCTTGGTCACGGCATAACGGCCGACGTCGTTGAGCTCACCCTTTGTGTCTGCGCCGACGCCGAGATTGTGGAACTTATTGTCCGTGAACAGGGCATAGTCCTTGTCGATGGTATGGCACACGGCACAATTGCCTTTCTTGGCGTTGATGAAAATCCTCAATCCTCGCTGCGCTTCGGGAGAAAGCGCTTTGGAGTCGTGGCCATAGTAGAAGCGGTCAAAGGGAGAGTCGCCGGCGACCACGGTGCGTTCAAACGTGGCGATGGACTTGGCGACCATGTCGATGGTGATCTGGTCGGTGCCCCACGCCTTCTTAAACAGATCTGGGTAGTTCGGATCGGCTTGCAGGCGCTTTACAACGCCGTCGAGGGTATGGGCCATTTCGACGGGATTGGCCATGGGACCTTTTGCTTGTTCCTCGAGGTTAGGCGCGCGGCCATCCCAGAATTGCACCGTGAAGTAAGCGGAGTTGATTACCGTCGGGGCATGACGGGTTCCGGTCTTCTTGCCGACGCCTTCCGAGACCGGGCGATGATCGGAAAAGGCAAATTGTGGAGCATGGCACGAAGCGCAGGAGATGGTGCCATCGAGAGAGAGGCTTGGATCGTAATAAAGCCGCCGGCCGAGAGCGATGGTCTCTTGAGTGGGCGGATTGTCCGCCGGGATGGGGACCGGAGGCAAGCCAAGAGGAGCTTTAATCTGAACGGGCTTACCGATGGGCATCGCGGGCGAAACGGCAGCAGACTGGGCGTGGCCCGGGAGTGAAGCAAGGGCCGCAAGGCAGAGAGTGCCGAGCAGAAAAACGGCGAAACTAAGGACACGGGTAGTGGGTTTCATGAGGAGGGGCCCTCCGTGGTACGGAAGGGTAGCAGCGCACGGGCGGGGTCTCAGTGACGACAGACACAAGAGCCTTGGCGTTTCCGAGGGGGCGGAGAGGGAAACCACCAAGGCTCTAGGCAGATGACGGTCTCAGAACAGACAGGTCAGCAGTAACTGCAAGCTTCGTCGCCACCCATGTTGGTAGACATGTCGTCCTTGATGCGACGAAGGCGGCGGCCGAGGCGGGCGGCAAGCTGATGCCGCGCGCGCCAGAGGCGAGCTTTCAGGGTGTTTTCGGTGACGCCGAGCTTCTTTGCGGCTTCGCCGGTCGAGTAACCCTGCACTTCGCGCAGCAGAAAAGCCGTACGCAGCAGCGGAGAAAGCTCGTCGAGATTTTCGTTAATCATCTCGCGAATTTCCGTGCCGGCATAGAGCTGCTCCGGATCAGGGCTGTCGTCGGCGAAGCGCTCGGCGGCAGGCAGCTCGTCCTCATGATGAGTCTCATCAAGAGAGACGGCCGGCCGGGCCTTGGCGCTGCGGCGTTTCATGAGAGCCGCGTTGATGACGATGCGCGTGAGCCAGGTGGAGAACTGCGAGCGACCCTCAAAGCGCTTCAGGTTGCGGTAGGCCGAAAGCAGTCCATCCTGCAAGGCATCTTCTGCATCCTCGGCATTGCCAAGGACGCGAAGCGCGGTTTGGAACAGCGGGCGGTGATAGCGGCGGAACAGAGTTTCGATCGCCTGAGCATCCCCCCGGCGACCCGCGCGTATCAGCTTTTCCTCGCTAACTTGCGTGGTGTTTATAACTTGCGTTGCCATTTGCGTTGCCATTTGCTCCCCCCATGTAGACCCGTAAGAGTCTGTTAGACGAAAAAGGTTACAGAAACGTTTCTCCCTCAATGTACCGGTACGCTCCCGCCGCCCATCTTCGGCCGCTTCAACAAGAAGAAAATAGGAATGATCGCGAAGAAGATGACGCCCAACAGCTTGAAATCGTCGAGAAACGAAAGCATGGCGGCCTGGCGCTGGATCATGCCGTAAATCATGCCCTGAGCACGCGCGGCGGCATTGGCCGCCGAGGAACCCGAAGCCGTGAAACTTGTGGTGAGCGCGGCGAGCATATTGCGGTAAGCGCCGTTGTAGTTATTCGCATGTTCGCCGAGTTGCGCCATGTGGAATTGGGTGCGGCGCTCGAGCAACGTGGTGACGGAAGCAATACCGACGCTGGCGCCCACATTGCGCGCGAGGTTGATGATACCGGTGCCCATGTTGGTTTGTTCCCGGGGCACGTAGGCGAACGCGGAAACGTTAATGGGAATAAACAGGAACGCCAGGCCAAAGCTCTGGAGCATGCGCCCATAGACGGCGTGCCGATAGTCCAGTTGAAGATTCCAACCTGCCATCACAAACAAGGAAAGCGCGGAAACCGTACATCCGAAAGTAATGAGCCATCGCGGACTTACTTTCGAAACTAGGATGCCCACCACTGGCATCATCAGCATAATCACCGCGCCGCCGGGAGAGAGGGCTAGGCCAGCGAGTTCAGCCGGATAACCGAGCAGTTCCTGGAGGAGCTGAGGAATCAAGACAGTACTGGAGTACAGAACGAACCCAAGGAAGAACATGGCAGTGGTGGCAATCGCGAAATTGCGGTTCTTCAGCATCCGGAAATCGACGACGGGATCTTTCACGCGCAATTCCCAAATGATTCCGGCAATCACACCGACAAGCATCAGGACCGCGAAGATACGGATGAAATCGGAAGCAAACCAGTCCTCGCGCTGCCCCTTGTCCAGAATGATCTGCATGCTGCCGAGGCCAAGGCTAATCAGGCCTAGACCGATGTAATCCACGCGGAAACCTCCTTTGAGGTTGACGCGCTTCATGTACGGCGGATCGGAAACCAGGAAATAGGTGAGTGTGAGAGACAGAAGCCCGACCGGCACATTGATATAGAAAATCCAGCGCCAGGAATAATTGTCCGTGATCCAACCACCGAGCCACGGGCCGATGGTGGGCGCCACGACGACGGCAATGCCGTACACAGCGAAGGCCATGCCGCGCTTGCTGATGGGAAACGTGTCGTTCAAGATGGCCTGTTCGCTCGGCTGCAACCCGCCTCCGCCGACTCCCTGCAGGATGCGGAAAATCACCAGCATTCCGAGACTGGCCGCAAAGCCGCACAAGAAGGAGCTGATGGTGAAGATCGCCACGCAAGCCATATAAAAGCGCTTGCGGCCAACCACGGAAGAAAGCCAGCCGGAAAGCGGGAGAATGATCGCGTTGGACACCAGATAAGATGTAAGCACCCAGGTGGACTCGTCGGCGCTGGCGGAAAGATTCCCGGCAATGTGCGGAAGAGCAACGTTGGCGATGGAAGTGTCTAGAACCTCCATAAACGTTGCGAGGGTCACCGTAATGGCGACGACCCAGGGGTTGATCGAGCCATCCGGCATCCGCAGCTTCGATTTGAATCTCTGCAACATGCGCTTCGTAAATCGCCCCCGACTCACTTGGTGATTACGGTTGCTTCTACGTTCATGCCCGGGCGCAATACCGCCACGCTCGGAGAAATGGGATCAAGAACAATCTTCACGGGAATGCGCTGAACCACCTTGACGTAATTTCCGGTGGCATTTTCCGGCGGGAGCAGGCTGAGCACTGCCCCGGTGGCGCCGGCGATGGAATCGACATGGCCGCTGAAGGTTTTGCCGTAGGTATCGGATTCGATGTAGGCCTTCTGGCCGGCCTTCATGTTGCGCAATTGGGTTTCCTTGAAATTGGCGGTGACCCAAACATTCTGGAGAGGCACAACGACGAGAAGCCCTTGACCCTGCTGGACGATCTGGCCCGGCTCGACGGACTTGTGCGTGGCTACACCATCCACCGGCGCGACGATGTTGCAGTAGCTGAGATTGAGTTTGGCGGCTTCGAGTGCGGCGCGGGCCCGTTCAACGCTGGCGAGTTTTCCTTGGGCATCGGCGGAGCGCATGGCGATGCTCTTCTGATTTGCGTGAGCCGAGCTAACACCGGCTTGCGCTCCCGATACACGGGCCTTGGCAGATTCGAGTTGCGCGCGGGTGATATCGATGTTGCGTTTCGCCTGTGCCAGGCGCTGCTCATCGGCGACCAGGGCACTGCCGGTGGCGTCCGCATTGGCTTTGGCGGCGTCGAACTGTTGCTTGGAAATTTCGTCCTTTTCGACCAGCGGGGTGAAGCGAGCGAGATCGGCCTGCGCAAGTTGCGCGTTGGCGCGGCTGTGCGCAACGTTGGCTTCCGCAACGGCTAGATCGGCAGTCTGGGCTTTATCATACATGGCCTGAGCGCGAGTGAGATCAGCTTGCGCGCCGGCGAGTTGCGCATCGGCATTGGACGTTCCGCTTTGCACCGTTTCACTCGTGCGCGGCACATCGACACCTGCCGAGCGCGCTTCACTTTCCGCAAGACCCAGTGCGGCACTCGCTTGATCTACCGCAGCTTGATAATCGGCCGGGTCAATCTGCACGATCACCTGGCCGGCCTTCACCGGCTGATTGTCGTCGATGAGGACTTTGGAGACACGGCCATAGATTTTGGAGGCAATCGGGGTAATGTGGCCGTCTACCTGCGCGTCATCGGTCGATTCGCGATGGTGAAAATAGAGGAACAACGCGAGAGCCACGGCGGCGAGCACAATAGCGGCCAACAGCAGGCCGCGGCGCAGCTTGGGGGTAGTCAAAGGTTTGGCCGCCGGCGGTTCCGGCTTGGGCGGCTCGGCAGGCGCGACCTTCACATTTGCCGCATTTTCCAATCCAACATCAATCTCCACACTCATCGTGTCCTCACTTCGCGTATGTCTTTTCCGTCTGCCCGATGGAACGTGCAAAGTCCGCGCGAGCCTGATTAAAGCGATACAGCGCGGCAATCTGGTTATCGTTTGCCCGGGACAATGAATCTTGGGCGGAAATGACTTCAATGTTGTCGGCGACGCCAGCCTTAAAACGATCGCGGGCTTGTTCCACTTCTTGCTTGGCGAGTTGCACGCCGAGATCGGCAACCTGCACTTCACTGCGAGCGGATTGCAGGTTTAGCAGAGAAGTCTTCACATCCAAGGCAATCTGGTTGCGGAGATCGTCCTTCCGCTGCTCCAGCTTTTGCAGCTCCAGGTCTGATTTGGCGACTTCCGCCTTGATGCGCCCGCTTGTGAACAGAGGCATGTTGACCGAAGCCTGATATTGATACGTGGGGATTCCATCGCTCGCGGTGATGCCCAAATAGGCCCAGTTACCGTCAAAACGGAGAGAAGGCAGGCGTTCGTATTGCGTTGCCTGCTTATCGAGTTTCGCGACCTTTTCTCGAGCTTCGATGGCTTTCCATTCCTCGCGACCGGAAAGGGCTTGATCGATACTGGAATCAACCTCCGGTTGCGGCGTATCGAAGAAAGCGAGGGAATCAGCGAGTTCCAGTTTCTGACGTGGATCGAGATTCAGAAGCTTGCTGAGTCCGAAGATGGAAGTGTCGCGGTCATTTTCCGCTTCAATCAGGCGTTGCTTCTCATTCTGCAGTTCGACATTGGCGCGCAAAGTATCAATGCCTGTG
>Ga0181526_10004120_pt1 | contig 11490 bp, 6 predicted proteins | sample PEATcosm2014_Bin_35_FD_119750 | JGI IMG/M metagenome (GOLD analysis project Ga0181526, IMG submission 119750) | Peatland microbial communities from MTU Mesocosm Facility, Houghton, MI, USA - PEATcosm2014_Bin06_30_metaG | ecosystem: Environmental > Terrestrial > Soil > Wetlands > Peat | place...
CAGAAGGTTGGCACGCTAGGGAAGGAGGGCGGGAGCGGCGGCTGGTCGCACCTGCACTACGAGATCCTCAGCCGGCAAGCATCCGGCAGATTAGGGACCCTGGAAGGCTATGCGCTCTTATGGGAGGCCTACTTGCGGCAGTACCAGCCGCACGTGATTGCGGTCGCGCGGCCGCATCAGGCTGCACTGGTTGGGGAGAAAGTGCGGCTGGATGGCTCGCGGTCGTATAGCGACTCGCGCATCGCACGGTTTGAGTGGACTTTCACGGATGGCGGGAAGGCGTCGGGACAGAGTGTCGAGCGGATCTACTCCCAGCCCGGCACGTACAGCGAGATCCTGAAGATCACCGACGGCGGGGGCCGCACGGACTACGATTTCGAGACGGTGAACGTGCTCGATGCGCAACATCCGGAGCAGACGCCTCCGTCGATTGAGGCGGCCTACTGGCCAACCACGGGCATTGCTCCCGGAGCCTCGGTAACCTTCAAAGTCCGGACGTTTGGCACTACCGATGGGGAGGAGGCCTGGTCGTTTGGCGACGGCGGCACGGCGCGGACGAAGTCGGATGGTAATGTAGTGCCTCTGGCGAAGGACGGGTTCGCCGCCACGACGCACGTTTTCCAAAAGCAGGGCGATTACATCGTGCGTGTGGAGCGCGACAACCGGTTGGGCCAGAAGGCCATTGCGCATCTGTTGGTGCGAGTGGGCGACGCCGAAGCAACGAAGGCTTCAAATTCAAAGAGGTAGTGTGCCTTGGACCGAGGCTGTGAGGCGCCCGCACGCCTCCTGAGTTTCTACATTTTGTTCGCTGTAGTGGGGCAGGCTCGCAGCCTGCGCGGGCCTCGCAGGCCCGCTCTTCGGCGAGCTGCGCTCGCCTCCATAGGCTAAAGCCTATGCCACCACGCCCTGCAAAAAAGCCTGCCAGATCCAGAGCTTCGCGGCAGGCGGCCTACGAGGCCGCCGCAGGCTGCGAGCCTGCCCCACCAAAAGGCCAAGCGGGGCCAAGCGCGATGGCGGCCTAAGAGGCGGCGTGGTTAGTAGTTCAGATTGGAACTGAAGTCTGGTGTGACACCGGCACGAATGGCGCCGATCCACTCGTCGAGCTTGCCGTAATCGAGTTTCCAAAAACTCTTGCACGCGGCCAGGTATTCGAGCACCGGTTGGGCCTGGCCTTGCGCGAGGAGGTCTTTGGCGAGTGTCAGGTTGGGGCCGAAACTGTTCAACTGTGGCGACCCCGGCGTGGCGCCCGCGGCCAACAGTTGGCTGGCCGCGTCGTTTGTATTGCCCTGCCGTAGCGCCACCCGGCCCAGCACGAAGTGGCCGTAGTAGATGGCGTTGCCGTAATTCCAATCTTTAGGAAACTGCGGCGCCATCCGCAATAGTTCCTGGGCATGAGCGGTAGCCTTGGCCAGGTTGCCGGTTTCAAACGCCACCTTGGCCAGATTCACCAGTGCGTAGAATCGTTCGAGACCGCTCTTTGCGGCGGCGGCCGATACCAGCGCCGCGTAGCGGTCCGCGGCGGTGGCGGGCGGCAGGTTCATACGCGCCAAAAGCTGGTACAAATCGTGCGCGGTCCGGGCTTCGGCGTCCTCATCCGACGACCCGGCCGGTGCCTCCAGGCTGGCGCACAGAGTTTCGGCGGTTTTGTAACCGCCATTGGCATCCGACGGTTGGCGTGCGCGCACCATCTTAACGATTCCGCATTCCTTTTTAAGCGCCGGAATCAGTTCGCTGTCGTCCCGCACTTTATATTCCGCGGGGACTTGAAACATCTTCTCATCGGGTTCGTCACGGCTCAACTGGGTGAGAGTTACGAACTGGGTTCCGTACCGCGGATCGGTGTGCCGCAAGGTGATGTTCATGTGCAGTTCGTCGGAATACCAATACTCGTCCGTAATTGTCAGCGGCCGATCGTTCCGGTCCGCGCCTTGCGGAATCGTTCGGGATTCAAGGAAACCGTGCACTATCAGGCCGTCGATAGAGGACCAGCCCAGGTCTTCCGGCCGATTCCCCGGCCGAGCGGCCCGCGCAGGGTCACGCGGTTGCGGTGGAGGGAGAGTGGAAACGGCTGCCTGCAGTGTGGCGGGGGTCAGCGTAGTCTTAATGCGTGCCGTGGGATCGAAAATGGTGATGTCGCGGATACGCCCCTGGCCGTTATCGGACGGCGTCAGATAATAGCGATTCTCATTGTGCGTGCGGCCTTTCGAGTCGCGGGCAATCGTGGTCATCGTTTTGGTGGTCACCGTGGCGCCATCCGCCAGCGTTTGCGTATTGTCCATCATGGTGGTTGCGCTAAACGGAGCATTTGGAACGGCGGGGATGTTGACAAGCGAAAACCACATGGATAGGCCCGCTGGGGCGGCAGGGACGTTCTGGCCGGCCGTTTGCTGGGCTGATGCGGCGGCAGGGATCAGCAAGATTGCAGCGCAGGCAGGAAACCAAATATAGCGAAGCATCGGCGTTACCCTTATCAAGTATAGTGATTTCTTTTGGCTGGGCGTTACAGGTCCTTTGCGCCGGTTAAGCACGACATAAAAATGGAAGGGCGGGAAAGGCTCAAGGAAGGCTGCTGGTATATCGTCCGGTTAGTTCCTTAAAGATTGGCGGCGCAGCCAAAATGCCAGATCCGCGCTGGCCCGCAAGCGAGCACGACCTTGCCCGCTCACTTTTCCCAACCTGGAATGCCGCATAATTTGTGGGGCAGACCTCCAGGTCTGCGCGGGTCCTCCAGGACCCGCTCTTCCCCTCCGAGCACAAAGAGGGCCGGCGTTGCACGCCGGCCGCAGGACTGGAGTCTGCCGCACAATTGATGCAGATGTTCCGGAGTGGGAAAGTAAGAGGTATTGGGCAATCCTGCCTTGACGGTAGGCGCCGTAGAAACAAGAGCCGCCTGAAAGGTGGCTGCGGCCACGATTGGCCGCCCTCCGGTGCAACTGAACCACCTTTATTCTATAGAGGATTCGGAGAGATCAGTTGGCGCCGCCCAGCGTTTCGTACTCCTGGCTGTCCAGAATATATTCCACCAGCGTTACGCTGGATAAGCCACGATCGAGTTGCCGCGTCCAAAAAGCCGCTTCTCGCGGCACTGGAGGACGGCCCAACAGATATAGGTACATCAATCCGATGGCCGTTCGGTTACCCCGCGGGCCAGACTCGATTTCACCGGCAATTTCGGCCGGGCTCGCGAAGTGCGGGAGAGAGCCGCCCGGAAGCGCGCTTCTGTTCCGATATTCTTCGCTACGCAGGATGCCGCCCGCCACGTCCTGCTCCGTGATGCGGCCGCTGGCAAGCTGCGGCGACAAAGACCGCCATGCATCTTTGTCCGCATCCCGATCCAACAGACTCAAATAGGCCTTCTCGGCAAACGCTCCCCGCCGGGCTTCGGGCGTTTGGATGAGACTGAGGATTAAGCGCGCCCGGCCGCCGTCCCGGCCATCGAGGGCGGCTTGGGCGGAGGCCGCTTCATCGGGCCGCGGCAAACGTCCCAGAATGCCGACATAGGACCAGCGGACGAACTTCTCGACCGGCGAAGGCGTGCCGGGCGAGACGATCTCCAGCCGCAGCGGAGCGGACGACCCGGCCTGCGCGCCAGGGTCTGGCCGGAGCCAACAAGTGAGTAACTCGGCCGGGCTGCGTTTTTGCCATTTGGAGATCCCATCGAGTGTGTGGGCATAATCCACGCCGGTGGCTACGGGGGCAAGAAATGGATACCCTTCGGGGAAGTATCCGGAATAGCCATTGACCGTGGCCACGCCGGAGACGAGTTGCGCCCACATGGAGGCAACTTGCAATTCCATGATTTCCGACGGACGGTCGGAGGCGCCGCTAACCAGGAAAGAGTTGCATTGCGGCTTCAGTTGGGCGATGTAATTCAGCGCGCGGCGCTGAAAGGCTTGAAAGTCATAGTGCTGTATGAAGTTGAACTGCTCCAGCACGACCACCGCGCCCAGCAGTGCCGCGGGCGCCCACCCGCGGCTTGCGTAGATTCTGTCCAGGCAGGCGGCCAGCGCGATGCTGAATGGGAAGAGAAGAAATACACCCCATCGCGCGACGACCCGCACGGCAGGGGCTGCTGGAACGGAGCGGTATACGGCCTGCCAAAGGGTCCAGCCGCCGGGGAGCGTGAAAGTGAGTGCAAGCACGACGACGGATGCCAGAAAGATGGGGCGAAACACGGGACGGCGGCGGAACCAAATGGCCCCCGCCAGCACCAGAATTCCGGTGATTACGCCTACGCCATTGGCCCGCTCCCAGTACCTTCCGACGCGCGAGATTCGCGGAAACCAGCGGATCCAGGAATACAGAAGATTGTTATCGCCTGCATAGATCCAGGAACCCAGGGTGGGCATAATCATAGCGTCCGGGCCGGCGCCCCGCAGGTTGAGTTTACCGGCGGCGGCGAGGTAATGTTCCAGGGTAAAACCGGTGAGACAAATGAACACGGCGGCGGCGGCGATCAGGGCAGGCCAGAAGCGGCGGACTTGCCCAAACAAAGCCTGGCGCGGCCCGCGCGCGATCAGGCTCACCCCCAGTGCCACCATCAGCGAGAAACAAAGGAACCAGCCAAAATAGAAGCACGAAATCAATTGGAGTGCGACCGCGGCGCTGGCCAAAGAAAGCCACAGCACTGCCTTTCCGCGCGGCGCGTCTGTGCGCAGTTGCAGGAAACGGATCAGGAACCACACGGCCAGCACCACATAAAACTGAAACCAGAGTTGGGCGTGCTCAGCCTGCAGTTCGTTCACCCGGGGGCTTCCGAAGGCGAAGAAGTAAGCGCCTAACGCCGACGGCAGCCCGCGCAGCTCCATGACCTTGCGCAGGAACCCGTACATGGCGAGGAAGTTCAGGATGGAGAGCGAAACGAACCAGAGTTGGTAGGAACCGCCGGGATCGAAGCCCAGAGCGCGCCAGACGGCGTAAAAGGGGAGCACGCCAATCAGGAGTTCCGAGTAAGCCAGCGAGTTTCTTTGGGGATAGAAGAAGGCAGGGTCCCAAAAGCTCTGGTGCACAATGCCTCCATGCAGCCATTGGTATTCGTGTTCCAGCACGTAGTGGAGGAAGGCCGTGTCAATGCGGCCGCCGGGAATCTGTGTGCCGCGTCCCAAAACAAAGCGGTAATGCACCAGGGCAAGCCCGAGGAGAAGTATGCCGAGGGGAATCGCGGCGCCGATCATTCCTCGCGGCCGGCGGGCGGCGGCGGCCCGCGCTCCAATTCGGGATGTCGGGGTCATGATAGAGCCGGCCACCGGTCCTTCAGCCCCGCCAGAGGCTCGGCGCAGGGCGGGAACCCGCCCCATGTTCTTGTGGCCGGAATAGTCACCGTATTAGGCGAGGCTGCAAAGTCCTGCTCTCGGGTAAGTTCATTGCTTGTCCAAAAATTGAAGTATATCGCTTACGGCCGCACTGTGCGGGCGCCGCTGTGGGTGTACTCTGGTCAGCATCCGGCCAACTTGTGTGTGAGTGTTTTATCCGCGTGCCGCGATCCGTCGCCCCAAGCCCTTCGGCGTCTCCACTCTTATGTCGCAACGCGGCGCGGAGGGTATATCGGGTTTCATGAATTGACGCGCTTGTCTCAGCTATGAGATCGGCGGCGTGTACATACTAGTCATCCGCCACGCGCGGTATGCGATGGTGCCCTCCAGGCTGAATACCTGGGTGCCGGTGATGGTGCCGGGCGTGGGCAGAATCTCGATGGCATAGCCGGTTGTGTTTTGTAGGAACCCCGCCAGGAAGAAGTAGTTGGCGTCGCCCAGCAATTGAGCGCTTCCCAACGCAAACGAATATACCCCCAGGTCCACACTCAACACGGGGGTAACCTGCATGCCGGATTCGTCAACGGTCAGTGCCATGCCCCGGCTGTCGCAGTCACTCGGCCCGCAGTCGCTGCCTAACTGAGCGAGCCGCGTATTGCCGTTGTCGAACAGGTCGAAGACGCCTGTGCTTTCAAAGGCCGCCTCGTGTTGGTGCGAGAACCACGGCCAGGGATCGTTATAGAGGTTGTTGAAGCCGAAGTCGCCGTCCAGGCCCATCCGCCACAGAATATTCCCGGCGCCAGTCCCGTCTTGATAATCGACACGCATCACCCAGTCCTGGTGACGCGACGACCAGACCAAATCCCCCTTCGTACCGGCGTCCTGCGGGGCCGGCCAGTAGTACAGACTGTTGCCATGCAGCCAGTCGCGGGCTAAAGGCGCGATGCCGTTGCCCAGGAGCGACACGGGCGGACAGCCGGATTGGTTCACCGCGCAAGTCTCCCCCAGCACGGCCGCCCGGTTGATATCCAATTGAGGCGGTCCATTCGCGTGCTCAAACGCGTCAAAATACCAGACAGCCTGCCAATTCTCATCGAGCACTACGATCATGTTCCCTATAATGTCGACTGGTAGGCCGCTGGTGTCGCCCTGGGTTCCCGCCGGGTAGATTTTTTCAACGTCCGCGATCACCGCGCTGTAACCGTTGGGCAGAGTTTGGATGAAATCATGATCGAAATCGTCCAGGCAAGCCGAACCCACTGGGGCCGGCTTGGAGATGGCTGTGCACGGTTGCGCATCCGTCGCTCCCAGCGCCAGCAATTGCTGCTGGATTACACCCGTGTTGGTTTCCCTTACGAGGTTACCCGCCCAGTCGACCTCGCGCAGCAATTGCAGGAGCTGCGTGGCCGGATTCCAAGCGGGACCGCCCTGAATGGTCAGAATCGTGTTTTCGAGGGGGCGGGTGAATAGGTCCGACTTGGTTGCGGGGTAGTAGTACCAAAGAATCTGGCCCGAAAAGTCCGTCGCGACCTCCGGGTAACCAATCGATTGGCCGGGCAATGTGGGGCCTTCGAGAAGTATATGATCGCTCGTATCCGCCCCGGAGCCGGCCGGTACGGCTACAGTGAATTCAGGGAAAGGACTGTTGGTTGGAAGAGCTCCGGTCTTGAATCCTATGATTGGTCCATCCGTCACTTTGCCGGCCACGTCTGTCTGGCTGAACATGTGGTACCAGGAACTCTGGTGCATCCCGGCAATTTCGAAAGTCGTCGTATTGGAGGCGTTGCAAGGAGTCCAGGGTGTCGTTGTCCCCGTGGTGGCCTTGCTTTCCGTAAACTTGACACGCATTTTGCCGCCCGCCGGACACGGTGGCGCACTGAACAATGCCACCAGCGGGTTAGCCGTCGCTACCGCCACTGGCCGCGTGCCGGTCACCAGCGGATTCACCTGGAAGCTGGCGATGGACGTAGCTGTTTCCCCGGAAACGAAGTCCTTGGCGACCACCTGGATCTGGTAGGCGCCTTCGATCCCGGTTGGCGTCCAGACGAATGTCTGCGCAGTCCATGTGCCGGAACTATAAGTCCCCAGGTTGAAATCCTTAACCATGGCCATCTGTCCACCTGGCGGAGCTGCGTTGAACTGGAAAGTTAACGGCCCTGCATTAGTATCCGTGGCCGCGACTGTCCACTGGATCGTGGTACCGATCACTTGGGGCGGCGTGGGCGAAGATGTCACAGATTGAATTTGCACCGCGGCGAAAGCCGGCATCGACAGCGCAAACGTCCCTATTGCGGTTAGCACATGGATCCTGGCCATCCGATTTCATCTCCTTTCTCTATTCCGAACGGGGGCTCGCAAGAGGCAGTATAGCGACGCCGTCCCGGTGAGGTCCGGCCATGAACGCGTGCGGTTAGGGCGCATACGTTTTGTCGATGATATCACGGCGCGACGGGTTTCCGGTTGGCGTTCCGCGGCCGCAACGGCGCATGAAAAGACACGCGCTGGCGCGTGGGCGGCCCGAGAGGCCGCCGGCCGGCCACGGGCCTGCGCCACGACTGCCGATCACTGAAAAAAATGGCCAAAGTCCAGTGAGAGGCCGGGGAGCCTGTCCCACTGGTAGAATCGTTGCAGGATGTCCACCGCCGCGCCCTCGCCCTCCCTGCGTAGCTTGTTCTCCGAGCTCGAGCAGTTGTTCCAAACCGAAACGGAAGCGCGCGTCTCCACCAGCGTGCAAGCCGCGGAGCGGGCCTTGGCCGAACATTTGAACCAGGCGGTGCGGCGCTTGCGCCAGGCCGCGGCCTTCCCCGAGATGGCCGCCATCTTATGCGACGCTTCGGTCCCGTTCGCCAATGCTTGCGGCGTCTTTCACGTCAGAGAGAACACCATCGGCGGAGAGCGCCTGCGCGGCGCGGCCAGCGATGCGGCAGCGCGCTTTCGCGAGATTCGTTTTCCCGCAGCCGAAGCGGCGGCCTTTGCCGGCGGCATTGATTCACGTGAGCCGGTTGTGGCGCTTTGCTCCGCCGCCGAGGTCTCGCCAGCCGTGGTGGAAGCGTTCGGCCACGCGCCGGGCGATAAGGCCTACCTATTCCCGCTGACGGTGGATCAAACCACGGTCGGGATGCTGTACGCCACGGGCGCGGTCGACGCCGCGGCTCTGGAGTTGTTGGCGCAGGTGACAGCCGCGGTGATGGAGGCGCGACAACGTCCCGCCAGGCGACGCGACAGGCCAGAAAGCCTATCCCACCTGCCTCCGGATTTGGTGCACATTGAGCCGGCCTCCGCTGTCTCCGCCAGCGCCGCCCCGGATTGGGACGATCTGAGCCCGGCCGACCGCCAACTGCATCTGCGCGCGCAGCGCTTCGCCCGCGTTAAGGTCGCGGAAATGCGCTTGTACCGGCCCGATGCCGTGAAAGCCGGACGCGCGCAGGTAGATCTGTACTCCGCCTTGCGAGAGCCCATCGATGAAGGCCGCGAGGCGTTCCGGCAAACGTTCGTCACGGCCAGCAAGACCATGGTCGATTATCTTCATTTGGAACTGGTGCGCACATTGGCGAATGACAATCCTGCCTGGTTGGGAGGAGAATATCCTGGGCGTCTGGTTTGACAGACCGCTTCCTTACGGGCGCGGCTCGGTAGACGGGCGGGGCTCGGTAGCCGTGCGCGGCTCAGTAGCCATCTGCCTCCTGGCGGCCGCGGCCTTTGCGCAAACCGCCGAATCCCTCGGCCGCGCCTACCGCGAATCCCCCACCCCCGCCCACGCCAAGATGCTGCAAAGGTTCGCGGCCACTCACAAAGACGTCAACGGCGCATTGGCGTATCTCACCCTGGGCGTGGTTTCATTCGAGCAGAAGCGCTTCCCGGATGCCATTCTGCATCTGGCCGCGGCCCAGCCGCGCCTTCCCAAGCTGGCGGACTACACCGCGTATTACCTGGCCGCGGCACATGCGGAAACCCAAGACAACGCCGCCGCGGCGCGCGAAGCGGCCGTGGTGCGGAGCGTGCCGCTGCGCTCCCCGTTCGACGCCAAATCCATCGTGCTGCAGGCGCGTGGCCTGGCAGCTTCCGGCGCCGCCCAGGAAGCCGTGCGCATGCTGCGGGAACGCTACTTCGACCTTCCGCAGCCGGATGCCGACCTCGCGCTGGCCATAGCCTACGAAGCCGCCCGCGACCTGCCGCACGCCGCGCAATACTATCAGCGGGTCTACTACGAATACCCCACTGGCGATCCGGCCACGCGCGCCGCCGCCGCGCTCATCACCCTGCGCGACGGCATGGGAGCGGCCTATCCCGCACCGGCGCCGCAAGCCATGATCGAGCGCGGCCACAAGCTGCTGGCCCAGCGTGAATACACGCGCGCGCGATCGGAGTTCGAAGCGCTGGTGCCGCAGCTCAGCGGCCCGGAACGCGACCAAGCCCGCGTGGCCATAGGCGCCGCCCAATATCTTGCAGGCGACGTTTCCGGCGCCTATTCGCGACTGCGCGGCTTGGAAATCTCCGACCCGGAACCGCATCCGGAGGCAAACGCCGGGCGCCTTTATTACATCGCCGAATGCGCCCGCAAGCTGAACGACGAAGACCAGATGATGGAGGCGGTCAAGAAACTCGCCAAGTACGGCGATTCCCTGTGGCGCTATAAGGCGCTGACGGCCGCGGCGAATCGGTTCCTGGTGACCAACCAGCCCGAAAAATACGTACCGCTGTACAAGGCCGTTTACGAGTCGTTTCCCGATCAGCCGCTAGCCGCATCCAGCCATTGGCGGGTCGCCTGGGCGGCCTACATCCGCCGCCGGCACGACGCGCGCGAATTGCTGCGCGAGCATTTGCAGAGGTACCCCGGGCACCCCTCGGCCAGTGCCGCGCTCTATTTTCTGGGCCGCCTGGCAGAAGCGGACGCCGACTATCCTGCCGCCCGCACCTTCTATACCCGGCTCTCGGCGCAGTTTCCGAACTACTATTACGGCATCCTGGCCCGCGAGCGGATGCACCAGCCGAACATCGTGGCGGCGGGTCCTTCGGATAAGACCGCCAAGTTCCTCCGGCCCATCGAATTCCCGCCGCACAAGCCTGGGGTGGCGAGCGCGCCGGATGCCGAAACCGCCTTGCGCATCGTCCGCGCGCGGCTGCTGGCATCCGCCGGATTGCCGGATCTGGCCCAAGCCGAGTTGCGCTTCGGAGTACGCAACGGCGGCCAGCCTTACCTATTGGCGATGGAACTCGCGCACAGCGGCAAAACGCCGCACGAACGGTTGCGGAATATCAAGAGCGCCGCGCCGGATTACCTCTCGCTATCCTTGGAAGACGCGCCGCCGGCGTTCTGGCAACTGCTGTTCCCTTTGCCTTACGAGCAGGACTTGGTGCGCGACGCCAAACAGCAGAACCTGGACCCTTACATGGTGGCGGCGCTCATCCGGCAGGAATCCGAATTCGACCCGCAGGCGCTTTCCCCCAAGCACGCTTACGGACTCACGCAGGTGGAGCCGGCCACCGGCCGAGCACTGGCTCGCCGCGCGGGGATCAAACATTTCAGCAATCGATCTCTGTTCCAGCCGGCTATCAACCTGAAGCTGGGCACAACCTACTTGCGTGGGCTGCTCGATCAGTGGGGCGGCAAATGGGAGGAGACGCTGGCGTCTTACAATGCGGGGAAGTCGCGCGTGAACGACTGGATTACGTGGAACCAGTACCAGGAGCCGGCTGAATTTGTGGAATCCATCCCATTTACGGAGACGCGGGAGTATGTGGAGGCGGTGTTGAGAAACGCTACGGTATATCGCCAACTCTATGCCAACAAAGCTCCCGCGAGCCGGACGCCCAGCGCACGGCGGAAGCGCCCGGTCCGTCAAACGGGCCAGCCCCCACCGCGTAACCGACAATTCACCCAATTCGCCTTCCTTTTTAACAAAAAATGTGCGAATCTTAATTTAGGCAACCCACTACATTAAGGAGCCGAAACTCTAGAAACACGACGATAGGAGTGCTGTATGCTGCCAGGTTTCCTACTTCCCGAAACGACCATCCGCGAGGCCGGCGCAGGCCCCGACGTGGACCTCGGCGATTCCCGGGGCGTTCCGATCCTTCTCACACTCGGCATCACTCGCATCATTGAGCAGGAAAGCCTGGATGTTTCCATCTGGGGTTCCGCGGACAATGTCGAGTGGGGAGCCAAACCCATCGTCTCCTTCCCGCAGAAATTCTATTGCGGCACGTATCAGATCCTGGTCGACCTGCGCGCTCACCC
>Ga0181526_10004122_pt1 | contig 11487 bp, 8 predicted proteins | sample PEATcosm2014_Bin_35_FD_119750 | JGI IMG/M metagenome (GOLD analysis project Ga0181526, IMG submission 119750) | Peatland microbial communities from MTU Mesocosm Facility, Houghton, MI, USA - PEATcosm2014_Bin06_30_metaG | ecosystem: Environmental > Terrestrial > Soil > Wetlands > Peat | place...
AGGGGAGGTGTTTGCGCTTCGCTATCGCGTGCCGCGGGGTCACGACCGTGTTCTTCGATTCAACGATGGCGTGTACGGTGCGCAGCAAAAGCTTGCCGATGAGGTGGAAGACTTCGCCCTGCTGCGCTCAGATGGGATGCCGACGTATCACCTGGCTTCGTGCGTCGACGATGCGGATTTGCGGATCAGCCACATCATCCGCGGGCAGGATCACCTGACGAATACCTTCAAGCACCTGCTGATCTTCGAAGCGCTGGGGGCGACGCTCGGCGTGGAGACGCCGCAGTTTGCGCATCTTCCGCTGCTGGTTGCGCCGGATGGGGCGAAGCTATCAAAACGGAAACATGGGCCGGTGGTCAGCGTAACGACATATCGCGACGCTGGATTTCTGCCCCAGGCGTTCATCAACTTTCTTTGCCTGCTGGGCTGGTCGCCCAAGAACGATCGGGAGTTCATGACGCTCGACGAGTTGACTTCGGCGTTCACGATTGAGGGCGTGAATCGCGCGAATGCGGTAGTGAACTTTACTGAGAGCGATCCTTTCGATGCGAAAGCTGTGTGGTTGAATGCCGAGCATCTGCGGGCGCTGCCAGTGGAGGAGCTGAGCGCACGGCTTGCGCCTTTCTTTGAGAAAGCCGGCCTGCATGCTTCCGCGGAGAAGCTGCTGGCGGTGACGCCGTTGATTCGCGAGCGCATCCGGCTTTTGGGAGAGGCTCCGGCAGCGGCAGATTTCTTTTTCGTTGATCGGCTTGCGCCCTACGATCCGGCGGAGCTGATTCCCCTAAAAAAAGGAGAATCGACGGGCGATGCCGCTCTGGCGCGGCGCGTGCTTGAGACCGCGCAGAAGGTTCTGGCTGAGACACCATTCGATCACGACTCGCTGGATAAGGCACTCCGCGCGGCCGCCGCATCGCTCGGTCTCAAGGCCGGACCGATGTTTCAACCGATCCGGGTCGCTGTGTGCGGGCGGAAGAACGCGCCGCCGCTGTTTGAAACCATGATCGTGCTGGGGCGCGAGGTTTGCCTGGCACGGATTCGGCAGGCGGAAAAAAGCCTCGATTTGCTCGGTTGAGCTGAAATTTTGGGTAGGCTTCTGGTTGACAGTTTGTAATCGAACGATTGCACTTAGACCATGTTTTCCGTCAGGCCCCTTCCCGGACTGAAAGACAAAAGGGTGCGGGGGCGCGGTGGCGGAACGAATCAAACGCCTCTCGTTCGGCTTGCTGGGTGACTTCAAGGCGGTTGGCGACGGAGTGATTGAGCTGCGCATCGACTTCGGCGCGGGCTGGCGCCTCTATTACACCCAGTTTGGCGCGCAGATCATCGTGTTGCTTGCGGGCGGTTCCAAACGCACACAGAAGAAGGACATCAAGCGGGCAAAGGCTTTGGCCGCATTGCTCAAAAGCGAGAGGGACTTGAGATGAGAAAAACCGTCAACGTAAATAACCTGCCTGAATTCGATCCCGCAAAGTATCTCGACAACGAAGAGAGCATTGCCGTCTATTTGACAGGAATTCTGGAAGCGAATGACGCGGCTCTTCTGGCTTCGGCGCTGGGGGACATTGCCCGAGCGCGCGGCATGACGGAGATCGCCAAGGCTGCCGGAATTACGCGTGAAGCTCTCTACAGAGCTCTTCGCCCCGAGAGCGCGCCGCGTTTTGATACCATCAGCCGCGTCTGTGCCGCGCTCGGTGTGCGTTTAGTCGCGCAGCCCATCCCGGGCGGCAAAGCAGCCGCCTGAAGGCGAGTCCCTGGCCGAGCAGCCCTGTCCGCGGAAGAAATACGCGCGGGCGCCTTTTGAAACCAAGTTCGTCCTCGGCCGCCAGGCGTGCCTCGAGCGCTCGCGTTGAGCGGAGCCCCCGGTGGAATAATGAATTAAAGCCATGACCATCGAAATTCCGGATAGCTCAATCCCTCAAGGACCCGAAGCCCAACCCGTCAACAGTTTTCTCCGCGAGCAAATCGCCGAGGATGTGCGCACCAAAAAGTTCGGCGATGCCGTCATCCAGACGCGGTTTCCACCCGAGCCCAACGGCTACCTGCACATCGGCCACGCCAAGGCTATCAGCATCGACTTCGGCCTCGCCGACGAGTTCGGCGGCAAAACCAACCTGCGCTTCGATGACACGAATCCCGAAAAGGAAGAGCAGGAATACGTCGATGCCATCATGGAGGACATACGCTGGCTCGGCTTCGAGTGGGAGCGGCTTTGCTACGCGTCAGATTATTTTGGCCAGCTCTACGAGTGGGCGCTTCAGCTGATCAAGGCCGGCAAGGCTTATGTGGACGATCTCACGGCCGACGAGATTCGCCGGCATCGCGGGACGCTCACCGAGCCCGGCAAGGACAGTCCGTACCGGAATCGCTCGGTCGAGGAGAATCTCGACCTGTTTCAGCGTATGAAGTCCGGCGAGTTCCCCGATGGAAGCCGCGTGCTGCGGGCCAAGATCGACATGGCCTCACCGAACCTCAACATGCGCGACCCGGTGATGTATCGCATATTGCACGCCACGCATCACCGCACCGGCGACGCGTGGTGCATCTACCCGATGTACGACTACGCGCATGGCCAGTCGGATTCAATTGAGAAAGTCACGCACTCCATGTGCTCGCTTGAGTTCGCCGATCACCAGCCTCTCTATCGCTGGTTTATCGATAACCTCGGCATCTTTCCCTCGCAGCAGATCGAGTTCGATCGCCTCAACTTCACTTACACCGTGCTCTCGAAGCGGAAGCTGCTGCAGCTCGTACAAGAGCGGCGCGTCTCTGGATGGGACGATCCGCGCATGCCCACGCTCTCCGGCCTGCGCCGCCGCGGCTTCACCGCAGAGGCCATCCGCGCCCTCGTCACATCTCTCGGCGCATCCCGCACCAATGTCGTGCAGGACATCGAGCTGCTCGAGCACTTCCAGCGCGATGATTTGAACCGCCGCGCGCGGCGTGCCATGGCTGTGCTGCATCCGCTCAAGGTGATCATCGATAACTACCCTGCTGGTCAGGAGGAATTTGTCGAGGTCGCGAACAATCCCGAAGATTCTTCTGCAGGGACGCGCCAGGTGCCATTTTCGCGTGAGCTTTATATCGAGCAGGATGATTTCCGCGAGGTGCCTCCGCCGAAGTACTACCGGCTCTCCCCTGGTAAGGAGGTGCGGCTGCGCAATGCCTACTTTGTGACTGCGCGGAGCGTGGTGAGAGATGCGACGGGCAATGTTGTTGAGGTGCACTGTACCTATGATCCGGCCAGTCGCGGCGGCAACTCTCCCGACGGGCGCAAGGTCAAATCCACCATTCACTGGGTGTCGAGTGCGCATGCGATCTCCGCCGAGGTTCGCCTCTACGACAGGCTGTTCACCAAGGCCGATCCCTACGATGTGGGAGAAGGCGAGGATGTGCTCAGCAATCTCAACCCGAATTCGCTTGAGATTCTCAGCGACGCAAAGCTTGAGCCCTCTCTCGCGGAGGTGAAGGCTGAGGACCAATTCCAGTTTGAGCGCGTCGGCTATTTCTGCGTCGATCGAGATTCCGCTCCAGAGAAGCTGGTATTTAACCGGACATTGTCGCTCAAGGACTCGTGGGCAAAGATCGAGAAAGCCACCTCCGGTGGGGGAGACGCTCGCTAATCGCTCGCAGGAGTGTTGTGCCTTCCGTGCTCTCTCAATCCGTCGCACAGAGATCAGCGTTCACTGCCCATTACTGTCACTTCCCAATCACATCGATGGGGACGGTGATGGTCTTGGGGGGCATGCAGGCGTTTTTGTCGCAGGCCTGGTAGTGCAGGCTCGCCTGCACCAGGTGATTGCCGCGCTGTGCGACGATGTGCGCCTGGATGGTGAATTCGCCGGTATAAACGCTGAGTTTAGTGCTCGGATCGAGCGGCAGCGTGAAGTCGGCTCCGTTTGGGTAGCTCGCGGACTCGAGACGTACGTTGGAGTCCTCGGGAACCGAAAACGTCGTCGGAATCAAGTAATCCTCTTTCGGCGTGTGTGAATTGATGTGAAAGCCGGGGGCAATGCGGAAGTGCAGCGCGACCGGGCTGGGCTTGCTCGCGAGCACGGTGATCTGCTCGGGGAATAGATATTCGACTGCGGCGCCGTGGAGGATCGAGCGGGTGGGCGAGTCGGCGAGCGGGGATTGGGCGGGCGCGGCGAAGGCCGAGAGGACGAGAGGTAGGAACAATGCAATCTTTCGAAGATCAAACCGGCATCCGGACGGGGCGCAAAAAGCAGATCCTTCGCTCCGCTCAGGATGACACCTCGGTTGATCTAATGTCGTGCTTTCCCATGTCTCAGAAGCGAGACATGGGGCACCCATGCTGATTGGCGGACCCCAGTTCCCTTCCCGGATCATTCGCTGAGCGCCTTGCGGATGTTGCCCTCGATGTCGTCCTTGGATGTGAGGCCGAGTTGAGCGGCGACGACCTTACCATTTCGATCGACGAAGTAGGACGTGGGCAGCGCGTCGAGCCCGCCGTATGGCTTATCGATCGAGCCGCCGTCGATCAGGACCGGGTATTGCATGTGCTCCTGTGCGGCAAACTTCGCGATGTCGCGCTTCTCTTCGGCAAGCATCTTCTTGTCGTCGGGATCGAGATCGTCCAGAGACACGCCGAGGATTTCGAAACCCTTCGAGGCATATTGATTGCGCAGCTCGACGAGCCAAGGCGTCTCGATCTTGCAGGGACCGCACCAGGTAGCCCAGAAATTGATGAGTACGGCCTTGCCTCTGTAACTCGCCAGCGAGACTTTTTTACCATTCAGGTCTTCGAGGGCAAAGTCAGGCGCGGGATTATTCACCAAGGGCGAAGCAAATTTCGGCACGTCGCCGGAGCTGTTGGCCACGAGCTCGGCCTTGGCAACCATCGCAAGACGCTTTTCGGCGGCCTGTTTACGGGATTCCCAGTTGGCCCAGCCCGCCCAGGCGAAGGCGGCGAGGAGAACAAGAACGACGGAAAGAACGATAGTATTGCGCTTCACGGGGACGCGACCTCTTGTGTTTATTGTACGAAAAGCGCGCTGCGATAGACCGGATCGCGAGAATTTGAGACATTCGAATGACAAGCCCGGGCCGCCCGTAAGAAAGCGGCAAAGTCCCGGACAGGTCCTCATCTCCCGGGTGGTTTACCATCAGAAGCCGATGACTCCCAATAAAAAAGAAGCGTGTCTTAAGCCGGCAGAGCTGGTGCGTACGGAAGCGGCGGCACTCGAGGGGTTGGCGGCACGCCTCGAAGGGGCAATGGCCGAGCCGTTTGAGCGCGCTGTGGACCTGATCGTGCGCTGCGGCGAGAGCAACGGGCGCGTGGTGGTGACGGGGATGGGGAAGAGCGGCATTATCGCGCAGAAGATTGCGGCAACCCTGAGTTCAACGGGCTCGCCGGCGCTGTTCCTGCATCCGGCCGAGGCGGTGCATGGCGATCTGGGCGTACTGATGCCGGGCGACGTGGTGATTGCGCTCTCGGCGAGCGGGGAGACCGAAGAGATTCTGCGGCTGCTGGCCACGCTGAAGCGGAAGGGCGATGCGCTGGTGAGCTTTTGCTGCAATTTGAAATCGACGCTGGCAGAGGCGAGCGATGTGGCGCTGGATTGCGGCGTGGAGCGCGAGGCCTGCGGACTGAATCTTGCGCCCACGGCGAGTACGACGGCGATGCTCGCGCTGGGAGACGCTCTGGCGATTGCGGTGAGTTTGCGGAAGGGCTTCAAGGCCGAGGATTTTGCGGAGTTGCATCCGGGCGGCAAGTTGGGCAAGCAGTTGGCGAAGGTGCGCGACCTTATGCATGCGGGTGATGAATTGCCTGTGGTTGCGACGACGACGCCGATGACGGATGTGATCTTTGAGATGTCGTCAAAGAAGCTGGGCATGACGACCGTGCAGGAAGGCGGGATACTACTCGGCGTGATTTCCGACGGCGATCTGCGGCGGCTGCTGGAACGCGAAGGTGGCGCGGCGCTGAGCCGGAAGGCAGGCGAGGCCATGAATGCGAAACCACGGACAATTGCGGCGGGAGAATTAGCGGCGAAAGCGCTGGCGATTCTGGAAGAGCGGAAGATTACGTCGCTGGTGGTGGTGGACGCGGGCGGCAAGGTCGAAGGCGTAGTACACCTGCACGATTTGTGGGGAGTGGAGCTGATTTAGAGGCAGTGGTCAGTGGACAGTAATCAGTGATCAGCTGCACCATGACTGTGCAGCAGCTCCAGGGTGGTTCTGAATCAATTCTTTAAATGAAATGAACAAGACTGTGCTCATCACTGGGGCCTCCAGCGGCTTCGGGCTGCTGACCTCGATTACGCTCGCGCGGCGCGGGTGGCACGTGATTGCGAGCATGCGCGATCTGGGCCGGAGATCGTTGCTCGAGGATGCGGCGCGGACGGCTGGCGTCTTGGAGCGCATCGAGGTTCACGCGCTCGATGTAACGAATGCGGCGCAGATTACCGCGCTGACTGAATTGATTGAACAGCGAAAGTCGCCGCTCGATGCAATCGTGAATAACGCGGGTTTTGCGGCTCCGGGATTTGCCGATGATGTGACGGATGCGGAGTTGCGCGCGCAGTTTGACACGAATTTCTTTGGCGCGGCGGCGGTGACGCGTGCGTTTTTGCCGCAGTTGCGGCGGCAGGGGTTTGGACACATCGTGATGGTGTCTTCGGTCTCAGGGCGCCTGGGCTTTCCGGGCGTGGGGAGCTATGCGGCCTCGAAGTTTGCGCTGGAGGGATGGACCGAGACGCTGCGCTTCGAAGTAAAGCCGTTGGGGATTCAGGTGGTGCTGGTGGAGCCGGGAGCGTTCGAGACCGATATCTGGACGCGCAATGCGAAGCTTTCGGCTGGCTTGCAGAGTCCGGGTTCTCCGAATGCCTCGCGAATCGCAGGCTGGCGCAAACGGATTACCGGCGATCAGAAGAGGGCGAATCCGCAAGTGGTGGCGGATACGATTGCGGCGGTGCTTGAGAATCCGCGGCCCAAGCTGCGCTATGTGGTGGGTAAGGACGCCAAGGCCGCGCTGGTGATGCGCAAATTGCTCCCGTGGGCGGTCTTCGAGCGGATCATTGTGAAGAGTGCCGGGCTTGAGTAAGCCTCATCTCCCACAGCAAGTCCTATTCCGAATACTTCCTGGACGAGACTTGAGCAGAGCCTCCTCCAGAGCGTGTCAGCAAATCCACTTGCGTGTCGCTGCTGACACGACCCACGCTTCGGCGGGATGCATAGGTTGTTTGTTTTCAGTGGCGCCAAAAAGGCCTCCGTCTTGCTTCATCTCGTGCAGGAAAGCAGAGGGGGCTCGAGGTGGCGTCAACTTCACTGACAACGTGGCTTGCTTTGGGAGGCACAGCACAAGCACCACCCCGACACCCGGAAGACTACGAACATTTAGAATGGATTCTGGTTCATCCGAACGCCCTGCGTCCGTGTTCCACTCGGCGGCCCGAAGCTCAAACGCGCCGCACGCAAACGGACGGGAAAGCAAGTACGTCTTTTTCTATGCATCGTTGGTCGAAGCTCTTTATTCCTACTCTGCGCGAGGCCCCGTCGGAAGCCGAAGTGGCCAGCCATAAATTCCTCCTCCGGGCCGGGTATATCCGGCAGCTTGGCGCGGGCATTTACAACTATCTGTTTCTCGGCCAGCGGTCGCTGAACAAGATCATCGGCATAGTGCGCGAGGAGATGGACAAGATCGGGCAGGAGTTTCTGCTGCCGGGCATTCTCCCCAAAGAGCCGTGGGTGGAGAGCGGGCGCTGGACCGGCATGGGCGACAACATGTTTCGCCTGAAGGACCGCAAGGGCGCCGAACTTTGCCTGGGCATGACGCACGAAGAGATCATGACGTCGATTGCGCGCAACGAGCTGCGGAGTTACAAGCAGCTGCCGCAGATCTGGTACCAGATTCAGACCAAGTATCGGGACGAGCCGCGGCCAAAGGGGGGGCTGCTGCGGGTGCGGCAGTTCCTCATGAAGGACTCGTATTCGTTCGACATCGACAAGGCGGGACTGGACCGAAGCTTTGACCTGCACGATGGGGTGTATCGCAGGATTTTCACGCGCTGCGGGCTTAAGTTTGTCTCCGTCGAAGCCGATTCGGGGGCCATGGGCGGATCGCAGTCGCAGGAGTTCATGGTGTACACCGATGCGGGCGAAGACCTGATCGCCAGCTGCCCGGTGTGCGGGTATGCGGCGAACTTAGAAAAAGCCACCTCGCAACTGGAGCCGGTTGTTGAGATGGAGCCAACTGGCGATGGCAAGCCGGAGCTCGTACACACGCCGGGATGCGGCGCGATTGCGGATGTGGCGGAGTTCTTCAAGATCTCGCCTGCGAGCGACATCAAGTGTGTGGCGTATATGGCTCTGAAGCGAGGGACCGCGGGGAAAGATGGCAAGCCGGACACTTGGCACGGCGTGGCAACATTCCTGCGTGGCGACCACCAAGTGAATGAGACGAAGCTTCTGGGCGCAATCGGGGCGGGGGAGTTGCGCACGATGCAGAGTGAGGAGCTAACAAAATATTTCAACGGGCCCGCGGGATTCCTGGGACCGGTTGGATTAAAGCACGACGACAAGCCGCTGGGCGATGGACTCACGGTAATTGTGGACAAGTCGCTCGAAGGCCGGAAGAACCTCGTCGCGGGCGCAAACAAGCTGGACTACCACTTGCGCAACGTGGTGCCGGGCCGCGACTTTACGTGGACGTTGAGCGCTGACATTCGCAGTGTGAATGAGGGCGAGGCCTGCCCTGTTGATGGTTGCGGGGGCAAACTCGTTGTGGGCAAGGCGGTCGAGGTCGGCCACATTTTCAAGCTGGGCTACAAGTATTCCGAATCGATGGGGACGCGGGTGCTGGACCCAAACGGCAAGGAAGTGATGCCGATCATGGGCAGCTACGGCATCGGCATCGAGCGCATTCTTACGGCCGCCGTTGAGCAGTCGAATGATGCAAACGGATTCTGGCTGCCGGAGTCGATTGCGCCATTCACCGTTGTAGTGACGGTGACCAATGTGTCCGATGCTGCATTGCGCGAGACCGGCGAAAAGCTGGCAACAGAGCTTGAGGCGGCTGGGCTCGATGTGCTGTTGGATGACCGAGACGAGCGTGCGGGCGTCAAATTCAAAGACGCCGATTTGGTAGGGATTCCTTATCGGATCAACGTGGGCAAGAAGGCGGCGGGCGGGCAGGTGGAGCTTGTGACGCGCGCACAAGCGACCAGTTTGGATGTGGCGTTAAGTGAAGTCGTTGCGCATCTGAAGAGGCTGGTGTAGGAAGAGGAATTGCTGGATACAGCCGTGTAGATGTTTCGACTGCGAGGCGAAGATAACCTGCTGGGTTGGCGTTTGTGGTTTCCCAGGTCTCAGAGTCGAGACCTGGGGCACCCAGCATTGTAGGCGGCGGTTGGACCGTAACGCGCTGGGTTGAGATTCGTGGTTTCTCACCCAGCATTGTTGATGGCCGTCGAGCCGTCAGGTCGCGAATTGGGGTTTGTGCTTTCCCAGGTCTCAGAATCGAGACCTGGGGCACCCAGAATGCTCAACCTCGAAGCGACAAAGGAGTGAGGATGGCGTTGAAGATCAAGCTGGCGATGCCCTCGGGGAAATACCCCTGGACCATGCTGGCGCTGCGCGTCGCCCTGGTCGGAGTCGGAGTCGCGACCGTATTGATGGTGGGCGTGTGCAGTTTCTATTACCTGAAATACGAAGGGATAGTGAATGAGCGCCTGAAGCAGCCGCTGTTCGCTCAAACGGCCAAGATTTATGCGGCGCCTCGCGAGGTGCGGCCGGGGCAGAAACTTGGGATCGAGCTGATCTCGAATGAACTGCGCGAAGCCGGGTACACGGGCGATGATGCCGCGAAAAAATCGCCGCTCGGCACCTACAGCGAGGACGGGCAAAACATTACGATCCGGCCAGGGCCGCAGTCGTACCACGCGGAAGATTCGGCAACGATTCGCGTGAGCGGCGGCAAAGTGCAGTCCATCACCGACGATCATGGGCAGGCGCTGGCCAGCTATGAACTGGAACCGCTGCTGATCACTGGGCTCAGCGATGCAAATCGCATCAAGCGGCGCCTGGTGACGTATGACGAGTTGCCACCCAACCTGGTGCATGCCGTGGTGGCCATCGAGGACCGGCGTTTTTTCGATCACGGCGGCGTTGATTACATCCGCATCCTGGGCGCGATTCGTAACGATCTGACGCCGGGACATCACTACGTTGAGGGTGGCTCGACGCTGACCATGCAGTTGGCGCGCGGCTTCTTTCTGACGCCGGAGCGGCGGATCAAGCGGAAGCTGAAAGAGATCATCATTACGTTTCAGCTCGAACATCGCTTCAGCAAAAAGCAGATCTTCGAGATGTACGCCAACCAGATCAACCTCGGGCAGCGGGGCAGCTTTTCAATCAATGGATTCGGCGAAGCGGCCCAGGCTTACTTCGGCAAAGATGTGCGGCAACTCGACCTTGCCGAGTGCGCGACTCTGGCCGGCGTGATTCAGAGCCCGAACCGTCTCAGTCCGTTCCGGCATCCGGAGCGCTCGATGGAGCGCCGTAACCTGGTGCTCGATTCGATGGTCGAGATTGGAGCCATTACCAAGGACCAAGCCGAGGAAGCGAAGGAGGAACCTCTCCATCTGACGCCAGGCAGCGTGGATGCAAGTGAGGCCCCTTACTTTGTCGACCTGGTACGCGATGATCTGGTACAGAGACTCGGCGATCGCGACTTCAACGGCGAAGGATTGCGCATCTACACTTCGCTCGATCCCGACCTGCAGCAGATTGCGACGGCTGCCGTGGATTCAACCGTTCCCATGATCGATGCGCAGGTGGACCGGTTGCATGCGCGCGCGAGAAAGCTGAAGCAGCCGTACGACAACATTTACCCGCAGGTGGCTTTGATTGCGCTGAATCCACATACAGGACAAGTGTTGGCGCTGGTGGGCGGGCGCAGTTACGGAACTTCGCAGTTAAATCACGCTGTGGCGCATCGGCCGACCGGCTCCATCTTCAAGCCGTTTGTGTATGCGAGCGCATTTGCCACGGCGGCCGAAGGCACCATGCTGCCAGGACAGGATCACCTGTTCTCGCCGGTGACCACGCTGAACGATCAGCAGACGACCTACGGCGAGGGCACACAGTATGAATACACCCCGCGCAATATGCACGGGCAATATCACGACCAGGTGACAGCGCGTTATGCGCTGCAGCGGTCGCTGAACAACGCAACGATCGGCCTGGCTTCGATGGTGGGCTTCGATCGCGTGGCGGCACTGGCGCGTGATGCGGGCATCAAGAGCGCCCGCGGCACACCTTCCATGGCGATCGGATCATATGACGCAACGCCTCTCGATATGGCAGGCGCATACACCGTGTTCGCGAACAACGGTCTGCATCTCGATCCCTGGCTACTGGCCAGCGTGCGCGCCCCTTCGGGCGACGTGATCCAGGACTATACGCCAACTTCGAAACAGGTGCTGGACCCCCGCGTGGCGTTTTTGACGACGAGCATGATGGAAGACG
>Ga0181526_10004125_pt1 | contig 11478 bp, 9 predicted proteins | sample PEATcosm2014_Bin_35_FD_119750 | JGI IMG/M metagenome (GOLD analysis project Ga0181526, IMG submission 119750) | Peatland microbial communities from MTU Mesocosm Facility, Houghton, MI, USA - PEATcosm2014_Bin06_30_metaG | ecosystem: Environmental > Terrestrial > Soil > Wetlands > Peat | place...
AAAGTGGCGCTGTGCATCGAGTCCTTTTCGCGCACGCCGGTTTCGATCATCCGTGACGCCGTTGGCTTGCAGCGGCCTCATGGCGGACAGACGGCCAACCCCCGGTCAACGGCCGCCTCCGGGCGGCAACTTGATGTGCAATTGCACTAGCGATGAGCGCGGGCTCGACTGCGGCACTCTGCAGCCTTCACCGAAAGCATAAGATGTTGTTAGGCCAAACCGCAATCAATTTTGCCGCCAACGTGTTCTCGGCGGTGTTCGGCCTCATCAATGTTATCGTGTTCACGCGATTGCTCGCGCCGGCCGAGTTCGGCACCTATGTGCTCGGTGTCGGATTCGCTCAAATTGCCAGCACATTCATGATCAGCTGGTTGCGGCTTCCCATCATGCGGGAACAAGCGCGCGGCGACGGGACCGACGTGCGTCCGTCGGCGCTCGCGGCATTGCTGCTGTGCGGGCTCGCCTTGCCGGTCGGCTACGTCGCGGCGCGGCTCGCCGATCTGGCGCCGGCGGTCGCGGCCGCCTCGATCGGGCTGACACTCGCCGTCGTCGTTTACGACACGAGCCAGGAGCTGCTGCGCGCCGAGCAGAAGGCGGCGAACTTCATGCGCGGCACGATCGTCCGCGCGCTCCTGGTCTCGGCGCTGGGGATCGGCTCGACCCTGTTCGGCAGGACCGGCGCGCTGCTGCTGGCCTCGATGTCGATCGCCTATCTCGTGGCGACGTTGAGCTTCTGGCGGACGGCCTGGGGCGCGGCGAAGCCGCGCTTCGACGCCGCGCGCCTCGTCGAAATCGTCCGGAGCGGCTTTCCGCTGACGATCTCGCTGTCGCTCCTGGCGCTGTCGGGCATGACCGACCGGTTTCTGCTCGCCAATCTGGCTGGCGTCGGCGCCGCCGGTCAGTTCGGCGCCAGCCTCGACATCGTCCGTCAAAGCCTGATCATTCCGGCGATCAGCATCGCCGCGGCCTTCGTGCCGACGGCGGTGCGATCGCTCGCCACCAGCGGCGCGGCGGACGCGCGCGCCCACCTCGAAAAATACCTGGAGATTCTGCTCGCGGCGACGCTGCCGGCGTGCGTCGGCCTCGCCATCGTCGCGCCGCAGGTCGCCGATCTCGTGCTGGGGCCGAATTATCGCGCCGTCTCGCACGCGGCGATGCCCGTCTTCGCCGCGGCGTTGCTGTTCCAGATCCTGACCCAGCAATATTTCCACACCAGTTTCCTGCTTTCCAATCGCACCGGCCTCTATCTCGCCAACACCGGGTCGGTCATCGTCTGGAACCTCATCGCCTCGTACCTGCTGATCAGCCGCTTCGGGGTGATGGGCGCGGTCTGGGGACGACTGGCGACGGAAATCTTCGGTTGTCTCAACGCGGCGCTGCTGAGCCGCTTCGGCTTTCCCATGCCGCTGCCCTTGCGCCGGATCGCGCGGGTCGTCGCGGCGACGGCGGCGATGGGGTGCGTCGTCGCCGCGCTGGAGAATCTGACGGCCGCATCCGGGCCGGCGGCCCTCGTCGTCCTCGTGCCGGCGGGCGTCGCCGTCTACGCCGCGGCCGGCTGGTGGCTGGACATCGGCGAGCTGCGCGCCGTCTGCCGCGGCTTGGCGCAAAAGCTCATGCGGTCGGGCCGCTCGCTCATCGATCGCGGCGCGGACCGCGCGGCGGCGAAGCTGATCGCCACCAAGCGGTGAACCGATCGCGCCCGCGCCGGCGGGCCAGCCGAGGGCCGCGCGCGGCCGCTCCAGGCGGCGCTCACGCCGCCCGCGGCCGGCTCGGCGCGCGACCGTCCCCGGCTCGCGCGGCGAGCCCCGCCGCTTCGCGGATCGTCGCCGTCGAGGTACGCGAAAACGACTGGACGCCCAGCGCGACCTGCGATTTCGCCGCCTTGGCGATCATTTCGGCCACCGCCGCCGCGTCGAGCGGCGCCCCGCCCCAATGGGAAACGGCGAGGCTTCGCGTCGTCGTCTCGTGCTCGGCGCGCCGGGCCGGCGAATTCTGGACGAAATGACCGTAGAGCAGATATTCGGAGAACGCCCGGGTCCTGCACAGCGCCAAGGGCCAGCTCAGCCCGGTTGCGCCTTCGATCGCCCGCGCCATGTCGCTGACCGCGTCCTTGTCCCAGACGATGACGTGGCCGATGTAATCGTCGGCCGGAAACGCGGTCGCCGCGTGGCCGAGCAGGCGATCGCAATTGCGCGTCCACTTCGCGTGCAGCGGCTGATCGGCCGCGATCGCCCGGCGCGCGAGGTAGAGCGGCGCGCGCGCGCCGCCGGCATAGGCGGCGACGTCGAACGGGCGGACGAACACGTTGTCCGAATCGACGAGGCAAAACCGCTGTTCCGGCATTTCGATCGCCGCGGCGATCTTGACGATCTGTTGAACGTGCCAGCCATGGACGGGCCAGGCGCGCAAGGACCACCAGATCTTGCGGCCGTCGCGCGGTCCGAGCCGCGGCGCCGGCCGGAGCCATCGCGGCAGGAAACGCGAAGTCGGCAGCACGATCCGGCGCTCGCCGCCGAACGATCGGAACAGCGGCGCGTCGTCGTCGCTGACGACGACGTAGTGCCTTTCGTAGCCGGCGACGCGACGGTCGATGCTGTCGCACAGCAGCGCAAAGCGCTCGAGGTCGCCGCGGTAGCTCGGCGTAATCAGCGCGACGGGTCTGGCCAAAGGTTCGCTCCCGGCGTTATTGCGACGGGGCCGCCGCGTTTCAAAACGAAACCCGAGCTGGGCTCACGCGCCATGGCGCAAGATCGAGGCCATCCGCGCCAGCCGACCGACGCCGCGCTTCGTCGGCAAAGCCCTCTGACCATTCGTTAACCAAGATCGACGACAATTCCCGCGTCAGCGGCGGCGACGGGACGGGCCTGGTTCGGCGCGATGCAAACCGGCGGATAGACAGTTCATGCTCGAATATGGCCCCACGCCCGCCGAAGCGAGCGGCGGCGACGCCCGGGCGCCCCGCCCGGCCGACGGGTTGCGCGACCGCGCGCTTGCCGCCGTCGACATCGCCAAACGCCACAAAGCCTTCGTCCTCGGTTGCGCCCTGGCCTGCGCGACGCTCGGCTTCGTCGCGTCGCAGACGCTGCCGCCGCGCTATGTCGCGGTCACCCAGATCTACATCGACCCCGGCGCCCTGCCCGGCTCCGGCAAGGACGTGCCGGCGCCGGGGCAGGATTCCAACGGCTTCATCAACTACGTCGAGAGCCAGAGCCTGATCATCACCTCGCGCGCCGTGCTCGAGCGCGTGGTGGCCGACGAGAAGCTCGACGCCGACCCGGATTTTTCCGGCGGTTGGCGATTCCCGGCCCTCTTCGGTTCTTCGCCGGACCCGGCGGACCGCGCCGCCGCCGCCGCGGCCGTCCTCGAATCCCGAATTCAGGTCAAGCGCCCGGAGCGCACCTTCGTCATCGATCTCGCCGTCGGCGATCGCGATCCAATCAAGGCCGCCGAACTCGCCAACGCCACCGCGCGCGCTTACGTCGACGTCTCGTCATCGTGGCAAGCGGAGGCTTCGCGCCGAACCGAGGCCTCGTTGGCCGGGCGACTCGAGGCGTTGCGCCAGCGGGTCGTCGACGCGGAGAAGAAGGTCGAAGACTTCAAGGCCGCCAATGGGCTCGTCGGAACCCGCGATCTTCTCGTCAGCGAGCAGCAGCTCAAGGACATGAACGAGCAGATGATGCTCGCGCGCGCCAAGGCGGCCGAGGCGCGCTCGCGTCTCGATCAGATCGCCAGCGCCCACCGGCGCGGCGGCGACGTCGCGGCGATCGCCTCGCAGATCGTTTCCGCCAGCCTGGCCGCGTTAAGGACCCAGCAGGGGCTGGCGCGCCAGCGCCTCGCCGACCTCACGGGCGAACTCGGCCCGCGCCATCCCCAGGTGATCGACGCCAGGGCGCGCGTCGAGGCCGCCGATGCGGCGGTCGAGGCCGAACTGACGCGCTTCGCCGAGAGCCAGCGCATCGAATACGACAGCGCCAAGCAACTCGAAGCCTCGCTCAGCCGCCAGCTCGACCAACTGAAGGCGCAGTCGAACGCCAATGGCCAGAGTTCGGTCGGGCTGCGCGATCTCGAACGCGAAGCCGACGCGGCGCGCAGCGTCTACGAATTGTTTGTCGCCCGGTCGCGCGACGCCGGCGAAATCCAGCAGGTCGAACCGTCGCGGACGCGGATCATCTCGCTCGCCATCGCGCCCAAGTTTCGCGCCTTTCCGCCGAGCGGGACGGTGATGGCGGCGGCCGGCTTGCTGCTCGGCCTGGGGCTCGGCGTGGCCGGCGCGCTGTCGCGCGAGCGCCGGGGCGCGGCATGGCCGGCGCCCGCGCGCCGGCGCGCCGCGGCGCCGGAGCGCGCGGCGGACGAGGCGGCCGAACCCCCGGCCGCGACCTTCGCCATCACGCCGCGCTCGCAACTCGCCACGGCGCTGCGGACGCAGTCCCTGGACCGCCTCGACCTGACCGGTCTCGGCTTCCCGGCGTTGCCGGCCGACGCCGACGGCGCCGAGTTCGACGCGATCCTCGACGCGCTCGGCATCGACGACGGTCCGCGCCGAGGCGCGCGGCGCGCCGCCGTATTCGCCGTCGCCGGTTCGAACGGCGCCGGGCTGCGCACCACGCTGGCGATCAATCTGGCGCTGTGCGCCGCGCGGCGCGGCGTCCGCGTCGCCTTGATCGATGCGGCAGAGCGCAACGCCAGGCTGACGCGCGCCATCCGACACGCCGCGCAGACGCCGATCCTCGACAAAGGCGCGTTCTATCTCGCCGCCAACCGGGTCCTGCTCGCTTTGCCCAAGGGGTTCGACGCCGAGATCGGGCGCATGCGGCCCGACGAACTCCTGCGATCGCTGACGCGCTTGCGCGATGAGGCGATCGAACTGGTCATTTGCGACGGGCCCGATCCGGGCGACGAAGGCGCGGCGCGGATTCTCGCCATGGTCGACGAGGTCGTGGCGATCGAGGAAGCGCCCGGCGACGACGCGCAATTGCTGGAGAGGGCGCTCGCCGAGGCCGGGGTCGCCGCGCGCGCCCGCGTGCGGTTCGACGCCGCGCGGCCCGAGCGGCAGAAACGCGCGTAACGCCCGCCTTCACTCCAACGCCGCGCGCAAGGCGGTCGCCGCGTCCCGCCACGCCGGCGCGAATATCTCCGGCGCGACGGCGCGCCGATCGGCGCCGATCGCCTCGATCGCCCGGGCGAAATCCGCCGGCGCGGCGGTCGTCGGCACGATCCGCAGCGCGCCGCTCGCGATCAAGTCGCGAAACACCGGGTGATGGTCGAATTCGCTGGCGCTCTTGGCCGCGTTGACGACGACCGGACGTCCCGACTCCAGGCAAGTCAGGACGCTGCCGCGCCGCGAGGTCAAGCCTTCCGAAAACGAATAGACGAAGAGATCGACCGCGTCGAACAAGGCGAAGATTTCCGCCTCCGATTCGACGTAGCCGCTGACCAGGATCGACCCCTTGAGGCCGAGCCGCTCGGCGTGGGCGAAGAATTGCTCTTCGACATCGTCGCTCGCCTGTACGAAACCACCGATGAAGACGACGAAAACGCTGCGATTCATCGCTTGCAGGGCATGCGCGACGTCCAGCGCGAAAGTCGACTGCTTCTTGGGATAGATCGAACCGAAATGGCCGAGGACGAGGCGCCCCTCGGCGCGCTCCGCCTCGACGCGATCGACGGCGGGAGAGCGCCGGCGCGCCTTCGGCGGCGCGATATTGGGCGGGATCGGCGCGAGGCCCACGGCGAAGGGCAGCCGACCGACCGCGCTCGCCAGAAATCCGTCGCGCACGCTCGGCGAGGAGAACAGGACGACTTGCGCCAACAGGAGATAGGCGGAAACGAAGGCGCGGCGCAGCGGATGAAGATCCTGCCATTCGTGGACGACGACGATGGTCCGCGCGCCGCGCAACCGGGCGATCGTCAGCGCCAGCAGCGGCGTCAGCAGCGCCCTCTTCCACGCCACGACCGGCAGATTGACGACCAGCGCGGCGGCGCCCTCCAGCGCGCGCCAAAGCGCCGGCGTGTCGCGCGATCGGCCGGCGACGGCGAGGAGACGCGAGTCGAGGCCGAATTCGCCGGCGGCGCGGGCGAGGCCGCGCGCGAACATCTCGACCCCGCAGGGCGCGGTCGCGGGCGACACGAGCGAGACGACGAAACCGCGCTTCGCGGCGGCGGCCGGCGTCATCGCGGCGAGGTCCGAAAGCTCGCGATGTAGCGCAGCCCGAACACCGCGAACAGGAAGGTGAACCAGATCGGATCCTGGCGACTGAACAGGAACGACTCGAGCGTCGAAATATAAAGGCCGAACAGCCAGATTTGGGTCAACAGCGTCACCAGCGCCGGGTCGGCGCCGTTGGCGACCGCCTTGCCGATGTCGGCGAGCGGTTGGGCGACGAAGGCCCACAGCGCCAGGACGAGGCCGGGAACGCCCATCGTTATGGCGACGTCGACGAAGCCGTTGTGCGCATGCGCGGCGCCGGCGACCCAGGCGGCCGGATCGTCGGTGCCGTAGCGGACCGACTCCGTGTCCCAGTACGCCTCGAACCCGTATCCGAGAAACGGATGCGCGGCGAGCTTGCCGAGGGCGTAGCGCCAGATGTCGGTGCGCCCGGTGAATGTCGCGTCGACCGGCAGGCTCGCCGCCAGCGAGGCGAGAGGCGCGGAGATCACCGAGCCGACGCCAAGCGCGTTGAGCGCCGCGAAGGGCGCGAGCGCCGCCATGCGCCATGGCCATCCGGCGCCATGGCGGGCGACGAACAGGCAGACGGCCAGCGTGGGCAGGCACAGCAGGTCCGCGGCTTTCCCTTGGGCGAAGAGCACGAAAGCGGCGGAAAGGCCGACAATCAGCGCGCCGGCGACGCCATGCCCGGCGCGCGCGACGTAGACGCCGATGAACGCCATGAAAACGAAGACGACGCTCGCCTGGTTCTTGTGGCCGAAAACGCCGCGCCAGTCGCCCGCCAGACCCGGCTCGACGAGGTCGCTCGCCTGATGGACCGCGTAGCGCGGCATGAAGATCACGCCGAGATAGGAAAGCGCCACCAGCGCGCCGGCGGCGACGGCGAGCAGGGTCGCGAGGTGAAGCCGTCCGCGCGGCAGCAGCGGCAAAGTCGCGGCGACAGCGACGACGAATCCGCACAGCGCGGCGCGCTTCAGCGACGTCGCGACGTCCTGCGACGTCACGCAGCTGAGCCCGATCCACAGGGCCAGGCTGACAAAGGCCGGATTGGCGAGGCGCCGCAGGCCGCGACGATCCGTCAAGGACGCCAGATAGAGGCAAAAGCCGGCTGAGCCGGCGAAGGCGAAATAGGTCGCCGTGTCGCGGCCGGCGCCGAGATCGAGCGCGTCCGCGGCGCCGAGGTCGGCGAAGGGTTGGAGCGTGATCCAGGCCATCGCCAGGGCGGCGACGAAGGCGATGGCGCGCCACGGCGCCCCGTCGCTCGCCTCGGCCGGGAAGCCGGCCGCCGACGGGCTCACGGCCTGCGCTCCGCCGCTTCGAGGCGATATTGCTGAGGCTCGACCCCGAGCCAGGCCATGATGCGCCCGATCGCCACGACCGTCGGATGGGCCGAAACCAGCGCCGGCTCGCCCCGCGCCAGCAGTCTCAGCGATCGAAAGGCCGAGACGGGGAGGAGAACGACATTCTTGGCCACGAGCCTGGCGCGGCCGAGGGCCGAGCGGCTCGAAGCCTCGTCGATGCGAAAGTTGATCGCGCCGATGCGAAGCCCGCGCCGCAGAACCCATCCGGCCCGGACGCGCTCGCGCGGCACGCTCTCGACGATGCGCGCGGCCTGCTCCCAATAGAACGTCAGGCCGGCGCGGCGACAGCGCGTGAAAAAATCGGTGTCGCCGCCGCCGAGAAAATTGTAGCGCAAGTCGAATTCCGGATCGCTCAGCCGCTCGAACGCCTCGCGGCGGATGAGGAAATTGCCCGATCCATAGATCATCGGCACGAAGCCGCTTCGGCCGTAGGCCGGCCAGTAGACGGGATGGCGGGCGAGCGCGTCGCCGACGCCGTCGGGAAAATGCGGCGTCACCGGACCGCCGACGATGTCGACGCCTCTTTCGCGCGAAGCGGCGATCATGCGGGCCAGCCATTCGGGGTCGGCGACTTCGTCGTCGTCGATCATCAGAATGTAGGACGCCGACGCAAAGCGGCGACGCGCCTCGCCGAACGCGCGATTGCAGGCGCGGCAATTGCCGGGCTGCGCCTCGACCACGCAGAGCCCGTCGAGCCGGCCGCCGGCGAAGAAGGCGTCGGCGATCGGAACGCCCTCCATGCCGAGCGGGTCGTTGTCGACGACGACCACGGCGAAGCGGGTCGGGCCCTTCTGCTCGACCAGCGACTGCAACGTCCGGCGCAGCATGTCGGGGCGTCGGCAGGTCGCCACGCAGACGACCGCCTCCGCCCGCCGTCGGGACGGGCGTCCGGCGGCGTCCGTGACGGTCGACGCGTCTTCGACCGGCGCCTTTTCCTCATGCATGGCTGCGGCCACGAGCTTCGCTTCCCGACGCGAGGACGCGTCGAACAGGGTTGAGCCGGATCGCTCGGCGCCCGGACCCGGGCATCCCGGCGCCGCCGGCCGACTCGCGACGGTTACGCTACGAAAGTTTCAATTCCTTTGCCTCGCTCGCCGAATGCGCGCCCTCGCCGACCGCGCGGCTGCGTTCGAGCGCGGCGGCGATGGTGGCGATTTCGACGCCGCGCGCCGCCGCGCCGTCGAGCGCGCGCTGATAAAACCCCGGCGTGCAGCCGTACTCGCTCGGCCGCTCGGCGATGTCGTGCAGGCATAGGATCAGCCAGCCGGTCGAGCGCACCGCGGCGTCGAGGTAGAAGGCGAGCCCCTCGGGCGTCAGCCGTCGATCCGCCAGCTCGACGCAACGCAGAAACTGCGGATCGAAGTCGCCGGCAACGATTCCCGGCGCGATGCCGCGGCTGGAGGCGACCAGCGCGTAGAGCTGGCGTTTGCGGGCGAACGAGGCGAGGCCATAGGGGTAGGCGAAATTGGCGGGGTTTATGCCCTCGTCGACGGCCTCCAGCCAATCCCGGTTCTTGCGCAGGTCGTCGCGGAATTCCAGCGCGGAAAAAGCGCCCGCCGCCCGGTGGGCGTGGCCGTGGAGCCCGATCTCGTGCCCCTTGCGGTGCAGTTCGCGCACCGCCTCGCGCCCCATCAGGGGGTAGGGACTGTCGTTCCGCCCGATCAGGCCGGAGGCGATGTAGTAGGTTCCGCGACCGCCCATTTTCTCCAGCCGCTCGGCGCCCGTCAGGCCGGCGCTGGCCGCGGCGTCGTCGAAGGTGAAGCTGACCATCGGTCCGGCGCTGACCAGCCGTCTGCGTTGCAGCGCGACATGGCGCGCCAGGCGCGAGGAGATCTTGCGCCGCAGGATCGCCAGGGGTCCTTCCGCGGCGCCGCGCGGCGCGAAGCCAACGGCGTCGTTCAGCGTGTTCGGCATGCAACCTCCGTCGTCGGCCGCCCCAGGATGAGACGACGCCGGGCCCCAGTCGCTGCTCATGTGGAAGAATCGTGCCATCGACGGCGCCGCCGAGGACGCGGCGGCGCGGCGCGTTCTCGACGCGCGATCGCGCCGCATCGCCGCAGACGAAGAAGGGTGTCCCGATTCGGGAGGCCTGCGACTTGCGTTTTGCTCCGTCTCTCAAGGGAACGGAGCGTTGCGATGCGACTGGCGGCCCGGAATTCGCCACGGGAAAGGCGACGCGTCGTCCGCGTCGGCCAGTTTCCCATCGACGCCGTCGATATCCAGGAAATGGCGCACGCGTTTGTCGACTATTGCCGCAGCGCCGAACGCGCCGAGGCGACGCGGCCGCTCTATTCCACCTCGCTCAACGGCCACGTCATTTCGCTCAGCGCGGTGGATCGAGAGCTGAGGGAATCGATCCTGTCCGCCGATTCGGTGAACGCCGACGGCCAGCCGCTGGTGTTGCTGTCGCGTTACCTCTGCGCCAATCCGCTCCCCGAGCGGGTCGCCACCACCGATCTCTTTCCGGCGGTGGCGCGCCTGGCCGCGCGGGCGGGGGTGACCTTTTACATGTTGGGCGCCGCCGAAGAGGCCAACCGCAAGGCGGTCGAGGCCGCGCTCGCCGCCTATCCCGGGCTGCGCATCGTCGGCCGCCGCAACGGTTTCTTCGCGCGCGCCGAGGAGGCGGCGATCGTCGAAGAGATCGTGCGAGCGAAACCCGACGTGCTGTGGGTGTCGCTGGGCGTTCCGCTGGAGCAGCAATTCTGCGCGCGCAATCTCGGCGCGCTGAGGGGCGTCGCGATCGTCAAGACGGCCGGCGGCTTGCTCGACTTCCTGTCGCTGGAAAAGCCGCGCGCGCCGCTGTGGATGCAAAGAAGCGGGATGGAATGGCTGTTCAGGGTGTGGCGCGAGCCGCGGCGGCTGTTCCTGCGCTACCTCGTGACCAACCCGCACGCGCTGTTCCTGATGCTGCGGGACCTGCGGTGAATTGGCCTTCGGCCGCCCGCCCGGACGGCCGCGATCGACCCTCGATCTCGCAAGCCGCGCCCGCCGGCCGCGGCTCGAGCAAGCGCTATCGGCCGAGGATGACCAGTTCGGTATAGGCGAGATCGCCGAGGCGCGGCTGGGCCGGTCCCTTGAAGTATTTCGGCGGGGCGCGTCCGGAGACGAACCAGCCGACCAGCCCCGGCAGGCGCTCCACCGCGTCCACGACGCAGAACGGCCCGCCGCGAAACAGCAAATAGCGTCCGATCGGGTTGGCGAAGCGGACGAATTCGCCGACCTCGCGGCAATAGACCAGCTCCAGGCACGGGACGAGTCGGCGCAGGATCGTTCGCGGCTGGAAGACGAAGGGATAGGCTTGGCCGTCCTTCACGCAGACCAGCGCGCGGCATCCCAACGCCGCGTGTTCGGCCAGAATCTGGCGCTCGCCCTGGGTGAGAAGGGCGGCCTCGGGCCCATCGGCGCCGAAGGCGACGACGCGGACCTCGCGTTGTGGCGACGACAGAATCGGCGCCGAGACGATTTGGCCTTCGGAAAAGCGGCGGAAGCCCAAGGCCTCGATTGTCTTCAGCGTATGCGCAGCCGCCGAAATATTGAGGTAGGTCACTTCGGAGCGCTTCACGGCGTGGATGTGCAGCATCAGCGCGTGGCCGCGGTGCTCCGCGTCGACGCACCAGCTCGAAAGGTTGCAGCGGATGCCGGCGCCGGCCGCCGCGTCGCGTCGCGAATAGATTTGCAGCAGGACGCCGACGACCTTTCCCTCGGCGATCAGCGCATGGCCGTAGCGCGGATAGTCTTCGATCGCCGGGCGTTGCGACATCCGTTCGAGCGCGCGGCGCCAATAGCGCCTCGGACGCTCCGGAAATCCGCGGCGCAGGCAGGCGACCACCGCGTCGATGTCGTCGTCGTCGATGGGACGGCAGATGACTTCCGACCGTTGCGACGACGGCATTGCAAGAGTCCAATGTGTTTTGGTGAACGAGCCGCTCGCACAACGTATTTATCGATCGA
>Ga0181526_10004126_pt1 | contig 11477 bp, 6 predicted proteins | sample PEATcosm2014_Bin_35_FD_119750 | JGI IMG/M metagenome (GOLD analysis project Ga0181526, IMG submission 119750) | Peatland microbial communities from MTU Mesocosm Facility, Houghton, MI, USA - PEATcosm2014_Bin06_30_metaG | ecosystem: Environmental > Terrestrial > Soil > Wetlands > Peat | place...
TTCATTCAGGAATACATCCCACAGGACTATCAGCAGCTTTTTCGGGAGCACCTTGAAACGAATCACATTCCGCTTAGTGCATTCCACAAGGATGTGCAGGACATCGAACCAAGTCTCCAACGGCGGGCCTACCGAACGACCAAAGGTGGAATGATTTCTGTTCCCGCCGATGTTGCCGACATCGTTGAAATTCGAGCCAAAGATATTCTCGTGAAGGACACAGTTGCGAAAGTAAAGTGACTGCGATTGAAGATGCCAGAAAACGTTGGATTGCCGAACGTCCAAAGCACGAAGCGTTCGGAACCCTGTTGAAGGGACGACTCGAAGCTTGTCTCAAACCGCTGGGGCTATGGTTCGAAGTCGATTCTCGCGCAAAGACGGTTGATAGTTTAGTGAAAAAGCTGCTGCTCAAACGGGGGCACAGTTTTGACAGTCTTCCCGATAAGGTTGGTGTTCGCGTTGTAATCAGATACCGCGCCGATGTCGATGAGGTTATTAAGTGCGTTCGGGCTTCATTCGATTCGGACGAACCGGAAAACAAAGAGGTCATACTCGGAACCGACAGAGTCGGGTATTTAAGCGTTCATCTCGACCATGTCAGGCTCCGACCGGGCGATGCCGATGCTTCATCGTATGCGCCTGAAAGTTTCTGGGCTGAATTGCAGGTGCGGACACTGGCTCAACACTTGTGGTCAGAGATGTCGCACGATACGGTTTACAAAAACGCTGAGTTGATGGCGAAGCTGCCTCCAGATGTGCAGCGCCGGGTTGCGCTGATGGCAGGACAAATCGAAATTGCAGATCGGGAATTTGATCGTCTGAATATGGAATTGTCCGCTAAGGGTACGGTTCGGCTTCTACAAGTGCTTGAGAAGCACTACTACAGCGTTGCGTCCCATCAGCCGAACTTGGAGTTGTCGGTCGAGGTTCTGGACACTCTCATGCCCTTGGTCAAGGGCGATGTGAGCGCGTTCGCCCAACAGTTGAATGACTTTCTTTCGGCGAAGCACACCGTCATCGAACAAGTCTATTCGAGGGCGCTGGAAATCGGATTGGAAAACGAAAAGATCACAGCCTTCCTGTTTCAGCCCGAAGTCCTTCTCGTATACAAGCTGCTGAATTCCAATCCAGATGAGACGAGGCAAGTGTGGAGCGAGAGTTTTCCAGAACTGGAGTTGGAGCGCATCGCGAATACCTTCGGTCTGTCTCTCGATTGAAAAATGAACATTCAACCGGAAAAGCCTTCACCGCTCTCGCCACAAGAGATTGACGATTTCATTCACAAGTTTACGACGGACTCGAAGCACGTGTTGGCTCTGTTAACCGCCTGTGGCGTGAATTGCATCGTGAACGGAACCGCAAGGAATGTCGCGCGTTCTCTTGTGGTGTCTCCTCGACATGATGTCGGGATGGTCGAAACTTCGGGGCTGACAATAGGCATATCCCAGTTGCGAACCGCTACCTGCGCTTTCATAGACCCCAGAGAGTTTAAGTCCACACCATTCGCTTCATTTTTCGATAAGGAAGTGCGGCTCGAATTCTGTCTTTGCTTCATGTTTCCGCAGGGAGGAGTTCTATGCCTCGCCGAAGTCGCGACCGGAGAGCTATACTCTGCCGAGCAAGGTGACAAATGACAATCAATATTTAGAATGAAGTCGCATTTTGGTTGGACAAGAAAGGCGACATTGCAGTGCATTGGCAAACGTTTGCATGCCTTCTGGATGCAACAGCGACGCAGAGAGGGGTGAGTCAGGGCGGAGCCGAATAAAGATAAAGATTGCAAAAGACAGCACAGTCCCGTTCTAATACCATGGTTGTCCGAATTGTTGAGGCAACGAGTGTTTGCCGGAGGTGCTCGATGCGGCATGTGGGACTTGTGACATTCTTGGCCATTGTGCTTCTTTCGATCTGTTCAATCCTTGCGTCAGGAATACCTAGTGCGGATGCGGCAGATCATCTGCCGTCCATGTCTGAACTCGAAACGCTGAGTTTCACAGCAGCAGAGGCCGCGAACGTACCAGACCCACCCTACACAGAGGTCTCAGCCGTACGGGGACTTTTTCTTGCCTACAAAGCCGGGGCAGAGGCCGTTTCAAAATATCGCGATCCTGTCCTGACAAGAGGAACGTCGGGCATAACCGTTTTCAAGTCCGTTTCTCCCTCTGTTGTTGTCGTCGTCGTGGGTAGCATTAAGGACGATAAGTTCAATGCTGAAGGCATGGGCACCGGCGCAATTGTCGATCCACGCGGCTATGTGCTCACAAACTGGCATGTCATTCAAGGCTACTCTACAGCGGGGATTTTCCTGAAGCCGAACACCGGTGCTGATTTGGCCAATGCGGAATGCCGCGTTGCACGGGTCGTTTATCAAGACTCAGGGACCGATCTAGCGTTGCTAAAAATTATTGATCCGCCTTCGACTCTGCGCTCTATTTCAGTTGGCGACATCGGTCAGATACAGGTAGCGGAGGACATCCACATCATTGGTCACCCCCATGGCAACCTGTGGTCGTATAGTACCGGTGTAGTTAGCCAGATACGAGACGGCTATAGTTGGACTTATGAAGATGGTTCGAAGCATCTGGCAAAGGTTCTCCAACTTCAGACGGCAATAAACCCTGGCAATTCCGGCGGGCCAGTTGTCGATGACGCCGGAGAGATTCTCGGGCTCGTGGCCATGAGCGAAGAAGGGCAAAATCTGGATTATGCTATTGCCGCCGATGTCATCAAGCGATTCTTGCTTACGGGGATGCAGGTGACTACTAGGGGGGTAGACAAATCCATCACTCCGTCAAAACCGCCACAGCAAGTATTTTCGGGCAAGGTAGGAGATTCGCTGCTGGTTTCAAAGGCCGTCTTCTCGGATATGGTTTTGTACAGCATTGATGGTAAGGATTCGGGTCTTGTTGCGAAGTTCGACGATGGCACGATAGTCAGAGCTTGGAATGCCAACGCAATCCACGAATTCAGATCGTGGTCCGCCAAGCTGCCGAACGGTAAAGAACTTGTAGCAACTGCATCCAACGGAACCTTGACTCACATTGGGATGGGGCAATAGGGCAGGCTTACTCTCCGGTCAGTACAAATGGAGCCCAGTAAAACGGGTTCCTATATTCCGGCGACATTGACGCCAGTTTTGATCTTGCAGCTGCCAAAGAGGCGGCTTTGGGCATTCCGGCCAGGAGATTTCGGTAGAACTCCTGCATTAATATCGCTGTGGATTTGTCCGCCACATGCCATAAGCTGACTGTAGCACTCGACGCGCCAGCTGCCAGGAATGCCGTCCCGAGGCTGGCAACTCCCTCGGCTCTCGTGACCTTTCCTGATCCGGTATTACAAGCTGACAAAACAACCATATCGGCGTGCAATTTCAACTGAAAGACCTCGGAAAGAGTAAGCAACATGTCATCTTCGTTGGTTCCTTCGAAGGAAAGAACGAGAGCGGGTTCTTTGATTCCCGCCTCTACCGGAAGAATTCCGTGAGTTGCAAAATGTACGAAACGAAACCTGCCAAGATCGGTTTGGATCAACTCTTGTTTTGTCGCGTCGATTCCAGTGCGCACTTCAGTGCCTGAGGTTCCCGGAAAAAGATTGGCAATCGTTCTTACTTCCGTAGCGGTTTCAGGAAGTCGTTCGAGATCGAGACCACGCAATTTGATTTTGGAAGTGGACGACCCGCGAACCGCAGGAGTATCAGTTTTCGCTGATGCTGCCTCAGCGGTTTTTGGTGCCGGAAGGATTGTGGTGGCGACGTATCTCTCGTCATCAGGTGATGTGATTGGATCGGCGATTCCGATGAACTGTTCCTGCCAGCGTGCCTGGGAACGAACAACGGCTCTCGACAAGCTGAACGTACCTGAAGAAGGGAAATAGTCGGTCGCAGTTGTTAATAGGGAAAAATCTCCCTCGGAGGCCTTTGGCGAAAGCATCTCGAATGGGAGCAGAAATAGAATATCGTCGGGAACAAAAACGACCGATTTAGCAGTTGTCAAATTTTCGGCGAACGGTTCTGGGAACAGACTATTAAAGAGTTCCTCTGATACCGTTGGGTCAAATTGTTCGGGATGGCCGGAGTTGAACGCATCCCTGAAAGAAAAGATGCGGTCTTGAAACCACTGCCTGGTGTGATCAACCTTGTAGAACGCAATTAACTTCCCACCTTGGGGCGACCCGCTGACCATCCAAACCAGCACTGCTTCACGCAGCATCTTGAACTCGACGAGTAACTCTTCCGAGCGAACCGGCAGCTGCGCCAGAACGACGGGCTGGGGGTAGCGAATTTCTGCATAAGCTGGACTCGCCTGCCGGAGTTCTTGCGTCAGTTGAGTCTCCTCATGTTTGAGCGAATTCAATGCCGCCTCAACCTGCTCAACAGTTCGGTGCGCCGTGCCCAACAATGATTCTTGCAGTTCAGACTGAACACCAGCCTGTTGGGCCAACATCGTCCGTTCTCGCTCTTGCAACTGTGAGGGAACTTGCCTTCTAAGGCCATCAATGAATATTTGTCCCCACGAGTTTGCGAAAACTCTGGATTTGTTCAGCTCTGTATATTCGAGGGCCTTATCGGCTGACGAAAGTGCGTATTGCCTATCTGAGGTCCCGAGCGAATAGTATGCATCGATCAGTTCGTCATAGATGAAACTGTAGGTCTCCGACACTAGTCGTCGATTGCCACTGTTGCTAGAGCCAGACTTGAATTGCTCCAGCATTGCAATCACGCGCTGATACTGTTCAATGGCTTCTCTAAATCTGCCTTCCTTTTTCAGTAAACCAGCTTGCTCATAGTACAAGCGTCCTGTGACATAGAAATTCCCGACAAGGTCCACCAATGGTTTAGCGAGGCCCAGGGTGTGTGTAGCTGCTTGCACATCCCCATCCGAAGTCTGAGCCTCTGCCAAAGTGATCAGCGCATTCACCTGGCCAAGTTCGTCCTTTAACCCTTTGTAGTAACTCAACGCTTCAGTTGATTTGGCGATTGCGTCTTTGAATCGACCCTGATCCCAGTCAATCTCAGCAATATCTAAATTCAGTGAAGCTACGCGCTCGGGATGATTCTTCGATAAAATTCCATAGGCCATCCCGTAGTAATCAAGTGCCTTATTTAGGTCCTTAATCTCTGATTCTCTTGCCCCGTAAGTACCCATGAGCTCCATATACGCAACCGCTTCGTCATAGGTATCTTTGAATTGCTGCAACACGGGAATGGCTGAATTGATTTGCTCCAAAGACTCCTGCCACATGCCAATTGTTCGCAAATACCCCGATAGCTCCAAAGCCGCCCAAGCGGAATCCAAAGGTTGATTTGCCAGTTCGCTAATGTCGCGTGCCTCTCGCAGGCAAGTAACGCTGTCTTCATATCCTCCCTGAATGCCATAGAGTTGGGCAAGTGCCCTGCGAGACCAATATTGAGAGAACCAAGATTTGCTCGTGTCCGCCAAGCTCTTCGCTTGAAGTGCTGCTTCAAGCGCTTCAGTCGGTTTATGCATATCGCTAAGAGCCAACGCCACGTTTCTGAGTTGAAACGCTTCATCTGCGGAATCACCAATTCTGTGGTATATCTCCGCCGAGTCTTGGTAGTAGTCCTTAGCTTTCGCGACTTCGTTCGAGGATCGGTAAGCCAAACCGAATTCGGCCAAAACACCGCCTTCGAGCTCATCCTTCTTTGCTTCGCGTGCTAACCTTAATGCCGCTTCCAATAGTTCCTGAGCTCTTTTTGTGTTATGTTTCCCCTCGTAATATTCGGCTAAAAACTCGTCTCCCTTGATTTGCCCGTCAGAAGAGTCAATCTGCTTGTACAGAGCAAGAGCTGCTTCAAGGTGAACACGTTTGGTTCTATCTGCTTCCTGATCGTTTGATATAATTGAACTCGCCAACAAGAGGTGAGTCGATGCAGCTCCCGAAAAGTCTTTCTGTGATTCGTACAGTTGAGTAGCATGCTCCAACGCCATTGTTGCCCCGGCGAAGTCACCCTGCTCACTTTTGAGTTTTGCTGATGTCACATACAACACTGGATCGGTAGGTTTTGTCCGTTGTAGAAACCGCACGGATTCTTCGGCGTCGGCTTGCTTACCAGTAGCCTCCGAGACCCAAACGTTGGATTGATGGGCGATGGCCAAGAGTTGAGGATCGCCAAAACGTTTGGCGCTGCGAAGACAGGGTCCGACGTATTGAGTGGCCGCCTTCAAATCCTTTTGGAGCAGTTGGGCTACGGATAATTCACAGACAAGCTCAACATCCCACCGATTTGGTTTGTCGTTCTCTCCAAGACGGAGATAAGGCAATGCCGATGTCGCGTACTTTGCGGCCATCTCTGGATGCTGTTGCATCATGTAGTAGTTGGTAAGGGCAGTCAGGATTGGCAGCTTTGCCATCTGAACTATCGGCCCCGCTTGCATGAGATTGTTCTCAAGTCCCTTCGCCCCATCGGGTTTGGTGATGATCTGGAATGGAAGGGCTAAGACCCTCTGCACGGCCACGTTTTTTCCAAGATTACTTGAGTAGTCGTCAAACTTACCGTTCCAGCGTGAATCCATGTGTTCGAAATATTGAACCAGCTCAAAATAGAGCAGCGCGGTAACAAGATCACCGTTGGCAAGAGCCTTCTCTCCGGCATCAATGGCATTGATCGCCGCGAGTTTCTCTTTTACCTGGGTATCGAGCCATGCCATCGGTTTCATGTTCGGTGATGTGGAGGAGGGGCCAGTGCCCAAAACCTCGGCAGGAATCATGGCCTTTTCTAATGCCAACAATTGTTCTACAGGGTGACCTTTCTTCTCTTCCAAACTAGAGAGTCTCACATATAATTCCACCACGAAGTTGGGTGAGACATCCTTTACCGTTAAATCGGGAGAAATCAAGGACTCAGCGTTTTTAAGCGCTATCTCGGTACGGTCGAGACCACCTTTATCTTGCAGCGCCTCCGCTATGGCTAGATTGACAAGAAATTCGCGTCGGACATCATGCAATGCTTTCGCCAGAGGCAGAACTTCTTCATCCAGTTGTACTGCCTTCTCGACCTGCCCTCGGTTGAACAATAAAGCTGCCTCTGACGAAAGGGCGTCAATCTTGCGTTGCTGGTTGCCACCTGTGGTCCATGCTTGGGCAGCAAGAGAGTAGTAGGAGATCGCATTGTCGTAGTCCTTTTTAGAACTGTAAAGATCAGCCATGGCATGGAGTGCTTCGGAAGCGGCCAGAGTGAACCCAGCTGTTTTCGCTGTGTCATAAAGTTGCTGCCAGGACTTGAGTGCTTCGTCCGGGTGTTGGCCTGTCTGGTATGCGGTCGCGGAGGCTTCTAACAACACGACTCTCAAAAAGGGCAATGTCACTGCGGCTTGGTAGCTGGCCGGACGTTTAAACAAAGGTTCCCCATTATCTGACGCACCGTTTTGTGTCCGCTCCAATATTTCTATTCCTTTGCTTACTTGTCCTTTGCGAACATACATTTGCCCTAGAGAAGTGGAGGCCTGGATGAAAACAAGGTAGTTCTCTTTTTGAATCGCAAGTTTCCGTGCTGACGTTGCGATGTCCAGTGCCTTATCAGGATTCGAGTCAGGCTCTGCGGCTGTTATCCAAGCCAAATAAAGCAGATGACCCGCTTCCCACTCATATTTGTTCAACCGATCTATTCGGAGTGCCTCCTCAACAGACGCAGTGGAGTCTGCTTTTTTGCCCAGTGCAAGCTGCAGTCGCCCCAATTCTCCCAAAGCACGAGATTGTAGATATAAGCTCTTGCTCTTACGAGCTGTCTCCAAAGCGCGATTCGCGAGATCGAGCGCTTCAGCCAAATTGCCTATCCCTTGGGAAAGCACCGACAGCCCAACGAGCACGTCCGCCTGCAAAACTAGGTTTTGAGAAGTGATGCCGTCGGACAAGGCATTTGCCCATTGTCTTCTCGCCTCCTCAACTTTTCCATCTGAGGCGGACGCGATTCCAAGAAGGTCTTCGACAATTGCTTTGTCGGCGATAAATTTCTTTTCCTCACAACGTGCTAACGCCTTTTGGAGGCTTTGCGTCCGTTCAGAATAGTTACCATGTGCAGCAGATTCTGTTGCGGAATCGATTAAAGCCTTAACCTCGGAGTCAGAAACTTGAAATTCATCAGGAACGTAGCGCTTCGATGACTCTGGAGCATCCTGGCAAAGGCCAAACACAGAAACAAAAACAATCACAATCGTCGTGACGATCTTTGGTTGGGAGACATTCATTTTTGAGAAAAGGCCCGCACGTGCTTAGCAAGTTTCAGATTTGTTTTCTGGCCCGAGGCAACGGATTGTTCCCTAGAGCCACCTGGAGACTCCACCGTGATGTGAACAAGTGCCTCGTCGGCTCTGGCTGAAGCTGTAACTTCCATCTCGACACTGTGCGGTGGCTCCTCGTGGCGGCCCGGAACAATTCTCCGGTCTCTGAACAGTATGCCCTTTGCTGTTTAAGTAGGTGCCGTTGTTGGTGCAATTTACCTTACCAGTTTTCGGTCCGGTGTCTCCTGTGGCAGCTGAATTCGTGCTCGGCTGAGAAGACGATTGAGTCTGAGAGATTATCTGCTGAGAGAACAGGAATACGAGGGCAAGAGCGTAGACGAGGTGCCGCGAAGAGCACATGGGTCGCATAGTCCTCTCCCTGGTTCGGAGTGACTCGCTCCCCCTCGAAGCAAGTCAGCCACTTTCTTGGTGGCTTTTCGGCGAGGATCATAATTAGAGCACTGGAGCCTACGCAATGGCCAAAGAGTGTGGACGAACACAAGGCGAAATAATCTACGTTGCCATGATGGAAGAAGGCCGCAAAACGAGGCTTGCAATTGTGGCGAAAATCCCATTGGCGCGTTGCTATTTAGAAAGAGTTGGGCTACGCAATTGGTGAAACACCCACGAGCCGTGCCAGAGCCTGCCAACGCCGTAGATGCAGCGAGGTCGCCTGCACGAATGTTAGCAGTATAAGATTCAGAAAATGCTGAATGTCGAAGCAAAAGCAGAGATCGTCACTTCCGAGGACCACTAGGTACGTAGCGACTCCAATGCCGAATCAATTAAACGGTCCTGCTTGACAAGCCCTGCGCCGGAGCGCAGAATTCGACTTTCCTCCCCTTTCGCATTTTACGGGCCGATCCCTAGGCAACCTAGAGTAGTTTGGATGCGCGAGGTGCATACTTCTCCGCTCGGAGGCAGTTCATGCGTAGGTCAGAATCCCAATACGCAAATTCACGGAAGGAGCCAGCCGTAGCCCGGCTCGATTCGTATCTGGAAAAGAGATTGCTCTCCTATGTTGCGGCTGCCAGCGCGGCTGGAGCGGGAGTGCTAGCCTGCCCACTACAGGCCCAGGCCAAGGTGGTTTTCACCGACACGTGGATACCGATCGCTCCGATTGCATCGGTGACATATCTCGATTTGAATAATGATGGCATCGCTGATTTCCAGATCTCGAATAAGCACAACGGATGCAGCGCCAGTTCGAGTTATGGATATTGCGTCACTATGAAGGTAATCCCGCAGAATGCCAGTAACGCGATCTGGGGGACAAATAACGGGCTATTTCACGGTTCTGCCTCTGCGTTGGGAAGCGGTGTCACGATTGGATCGCAAGGCAAGTTTCAGTCCGGTCATGAGTTCATGGGGCGCGCAAGTCGTAGCCTTCGTAATGGGACTAGGTCTGCGGGTAGCTCGGGGCAATGGAAAGAGACCACACGCGGTTTTCTAGGTCTGAAGTTCGTTATCCAAGGGCAAGTCCATTACGGCTGGGCGCGGCTTAGCGTTAGCGCCGCCGTGGGTGGGATGTATGCTGCAATCAGCGGCTATGCATACGAGACGGAGCCTAATACGCCAATTGTTACGGGACAGGAAAGCGGTGCTGCAAGAAAGAAGGGTCGGCGGGGGAAGACTGGCTCTACTTTGGCTTCAACACCAAGCGGGTTAGGTACGTTGGCTGCGGGTGCGCCCGCCCTCAAGAAGCGCGATCCAATTCATCAGTAACCGGACGCACAATAACCCGAGGACTTCTCATGAAACCACTTTGTCTGCTGTTCACCCTGATTCTTCTGTCGACTGCCGTTCTTGCGCAGACCAATCCGGTACCCATGATTTACCAGCCCTTGCTCCCGGTCACCGTGAAGCCGGGAAATGGAGCATTCATGCTCACGATAAACGGTACCGGATTTGCGAATCCTGTTGTGACGTGGAACGGCTCGACCCGAACCACTTACGTGATTTCGAATTCGCAAGTTCAAGCGCAGATCAGCGCCGCCGATGTTGCCAACCCTGGGACGGCGTTTATCAACGTAGTGAACCCCGCTCCGGGCGGGGGAATATCCAACACCATATTGTTTCCAATTCAAACACCTTCTCCATCGGTGGTGGTGTTTGCTGCTCCGGGTTTCTCAGGGTCGGGAGTCAGCGTAGCCGGTGACTTCAATAATGATGGTTTTGCTGACTTGGTGGTGGCAGACAATACCAACACTAGCAACGGATTTTTTATTAATAGCTATCTCGGCAAAGGGGATGGCACTTTCAATCCCCCCTTTCCCAACCATTCCATAACTCCGGTCGCTTTTATGGCAACGGGAAATTTCAATAATGATAGTTTAGTTGACCTTGCAGTGTTCGACGCTCTCGGCAATACGACGATATTTCCAAATCATGGGAGTGGCATTTTCATCCAGCGGCAGGTCTTTCACTCTCCCCCGTTTGGTCTGGCCACGGGAGACTTCAATGGTGATGGAAAGCTGGATCTGGTGATCGCAGGGTACATTTTGGAGATATTCTTGGGCAACGGCGACGGGACATTCAGTCAGGGAACGTATATCTCTAACGAGGCCTATTCCTGGTTTTACACACCGGCGGTCGGGGACTTTAACGGCGACGGGAAACTTGACCTGGTGGTCCCGGATAGCCAAGGGAACATGCTGGTATTCCTGGGGAACGGCGATGGCACGTTCCAGCAGCCCGTTTTCTACAGTAGCTGCAACGGGGGTAATTCAGCGACGACGGCAGACATAAACGGTGACGGAAAGCTGGATGTGCTGACCAACCAGGGAACAATTTTGTTAGGAAATGGCGATGGTACGTTTTCGTGTGGGCGAGAGGCGAAGTTTGGCGGGCCAGGGGTGACTTTTTCTCCCCCGCTCCTTGGGGATTTTAATGGCGATGGAAAGCTCGATGTTGCTCTGGAAACCGTAAATCACGCAATCTACCTGTCGCTCGGGAACGGCGATGGCACTTTTCAGCCCGCTATTCAACTTGCCTCAGACAACGCCACCACTCTCGCCATCGCTGACTTCAACAGTGACGGCAAACTGGACCTGGTTGGCACCTCGCTCTACTTACAGTCGCCTATCATTTTCTCTCCTCCCAGCCTTAATTTTGGAACACAGAACGTTGGTACTAAGAGTCAGCCCCAGAATGTCACCGCTCTCAACGACGGGGGATCTGCACTACCGATCACGAGCATAAACATCGGCGGCAGCGATCCGAATGACTTCAGTCAAACAA
>Ga0181526_10004135_pt1 | contig 11467 bp, 10 predicted proteins | sample PEATcosm2014_Bin_35_FD_119750 | JGI IMG/M metagenome (GOLD analysis project Ga0181526, IMG submission 119750) | Peatland microbial communities from MTU Mesocosm Facility, Houghton, MI, USA - PEATcosm2014_Bin06_30_metaG | ecosystem: Environmental > Terrestrial > Soil > Wetlands > Peat | place...
CCCGGTAGGTTACAGGGAGCGTTTGAAGGGCGCCCTTCACATCCAGCCCCGCAAGCGGTAGATGGCAATGCCCAGCCACTCGTACAAGGCCGCGTCGGAGTCGACCAGGTTCTTGGCGCTGGGCAGCCATTTCTCCATCAGGTACCCGTCGCCCCAGCCGGAGTGGAAGTCGGCCGGCACCGCGATTACCTCGAACCCGGCTTTGCGAAAGGCTCCCGCCGCCCGGGGCATGTGCATGGCGGAGGTCACCAGGAGGATCTTGCGGATGCCGTGGGGAGCCAGCATCTGGTAGCTCAGGATGGCGTTTTCGTGGGTGTTGATGGAGCCGCCTTCGATCTGGATGGCGGTGGATGGGACGTTCCATTCTTCGAGCAGCCGAGCCATCCAGAGGGACTCGGGAGTCCTGCCGATGCCGCCGAGCGGATTCCTTCCGCCGGTGCAGAATACCAGCGGGACCTTGCCGGCGCGATACAGCCGGAAAGCCACCAACAGGCGATCGCTTGGATCGATCAGCCCGGTCAAATGGTGCCGCAGATGCGTCGGGTTTGCGTTAAATAACGCGAAAAATAACGCGAAGTGGAGGTCGGAGGCGCTGTTTGGGTGTCTTGCCTCAAAACATTTTTGCTAGTAGATGTTCTTATTCAAGAACGGCGCCTTGGACGGCGGGCTCAGGCTTGCCTGAGTTGTTGGAGACTGTTTTCTTTTTGAGGTTGGGCTCCCGGTCTGTGGTTGTAGAGGTGTTGGTTCTTGGGGTAGACTTTTCTTCGGCCGGGCCCGTGGAGGCGAAACCTTCACAAGGTTTCTCCCCCACGCCCCCTCTTCCAACTAGCCACGCGTGCGGCGCCAAGCGCTTGCCATCCATCGCATGACCCAGCCGGCGCCTCGCCAAGAATATCTGAGTTCGGCATTACGCCAAAAGAGGCGTTTCGGCTCGATTAATATTCAGGCACGGGTCCAGGGGTAAGCGAGGAAGGATGGTTGGCATGGGCCGACCTTCCCGGCGGGACGCATGGCTTGGCCGCGGGACTGCCCATCAACCCAAATGTTATCATCGGCCTTCCCTGGCGAAGCACATGTGACACGTGAGGATCACGACGCAGTCGAACGGTCCGATCTTGCGGACACCGGCGTGGCGGCACGCGGCGACTGATCCTGCGCGGATAGAACCGTTTTCAGCCTCGCCAGTTCGGCATTACGCCGGATTTCATCTTTGTTATCATAAACTTACGTAAGTTTTTTCAAAACTTTCCCGCGAGGCGCAGCGTCTTATCTAGCGAGACCTTACGCCGTCGGCCGGTCCTTCCAAGTCCCAAGATGGAAGGGCGTCGGCTGACGAAGCAGGATCGGCGGTTCAGGCTCTGGACAGCTCCGATCAACATCACAGTCGTAAGGTAGTCACCAGAAGCCTTAAGGGTTTTTAGCGGGCTTCAGACGGGTGGATTTTCACCCTCCCCGGCCGGAGGCCGTCCAAACGCCGTTGCGCTGGCACAACCTGCCCGTATTGAGCTGATCGATCTGGCGACCCAAAAACAACCCCTTTGATGCAGTGGCCGACGGCAGCGCCGGTGGCGTCGCCAGGACCGCTTAGCCCAAGTGACTACAGGCGAGCCGTTTTCCCTTGGATTCGGAGCGGACAAATCACCGACGGCCAGAGGGGCGAACCGCCCGGAGTGATGCATCCCCGAAAGGAACATATACGCCCATGAGCTCGAACAGACCAACCAAGCGCGGCAAGCCATTCGAGCTCGGCAATCACTCCGGTAAGGGCCGCCCCCCGGGTAGCGGCAACAAATCCAATCTTGCGCTCGAAGAGATGTTCGATGGCAAACGTGAAATCCTTACGCGCAAGATGTTTGAGCTAGCGCAAGAGGGCCGCCCGTGGGCACTCAAGTTCTGTATGGAAAGGATCTTTGCGCGGCTCCCGGAAAAGCCCATGAACCTGCAGCTGCCCAAGATCCACACGCGAGAGGATCTGGTCCAGGCGTATCAAGAGGTGGTCCAAGCAGCGGCTGAAGGACGGATGACCAGCGAACAGGCCGAGCGGATGACGACGGTTCTCGTAAGTGGTCAGAAGTTCATCGAAAACGACGAGTTGAGTCTCGAAGTACAAGCGCTGAAAAAAGAAGTGCAGGAGTTGAAAGAGGAGATCCATGCAAGGCCCGTTACGTAACCAGATACGAACAGTGAAGAATGAAGTCTCTGAGTTGAGAACTGCGGTGCAGCGTGAACGCGAACAGCTACGCCAGGCGGCGCTCTATGCCTTGAGTGACCGGCAACTGAAAACACTAGCCGCGGCGGATCCCGATCCGGAAGCCGTTTCCGCATACCTCCGCGTTTTGGATGCCGCCGCCCGGCGGGCTGGCCGGACTTGTCCCTCAGGAGAGCTGCCGGTAGATGCCATAGCCCAAGAGCTCACCATCCGCAGCCGGTCAAAGCTGTACACCATGTTCCCGGACGAAGGAGAGTTTCGCAGGGAGCTGTATCCCAAGCAACTGGAGTTCTTCCTGGCTGGCCGGGATCATCGCGAAGTGGCCTTCATCGCTGGCAACCGCTGCGGCAAGAGCGAAGCGGGAGCTTATCAGACCACCTTGCACCTCACCGGCCGTTATCCGGATTGGTGGGTAGGTCGGCGTTTCGATAAGCCCGTTAACGTCTGGGTCGCCTCGGATACAAACCAGACCACTCGTGATATTCTGCAAGCCAAACTGCTTGGCAGGATGGTATCCGGCACCGGTGACCTTGGCCAGATGACGGGGCCGGGCACCGGAATGATTCCAGCCGGCGCCATTCGGCGCACGCGCCGCAAATCCAGTCTGCCGGGAGCCATCGAGGTGGCGGAGATCCGGCATGTCTCCGGTGGAACTTCCATCTTGACCTTCAAGTCTTACGAACAGGGCCGGGAAGCCTTCCAAGGCACCGCCCAGGATCTCATCGTCTTTGACGAGGAGCCGCCCCTGCATGTGTATCTGGAAGCCCTGACCCGTACCATGGCTACCGGTTCTTTCCTGGGCGGGCTCATGCTGCTGCTATTTACGCCGCTCAACGGATGGAGTGAAGTGGTGAAGTTGTTTCTCAATGCGGAAGCGAACGACACAGCCAACCGGGTGTGCGTGCGAGCCGGTTGGGATGATGTGCCGCACCTGAGCGCCGGCGAGAAGGAGTCCATGCTGGCAGCTTATCCTGGGCACCAGAGGGATGCGCGTTCGAAAGGCGATCCGCAGCTCGGCTCCGGGGCGATCTATCCGTTTGCCGTTTCCGATATCGCGGTCAAGCCGTTCCCGATACCGGCCCACTGGCCGCGGATTTACGGCCTGGACCCGGGCTGGAACCGTACCGCCGCGCTGTGCCTGGCACTGGACTCCCAGACAGATACGCTGTATGCCTATGCCGAGCATTATGTTGCGCGTTGCGAGCCCTGCGAGAATGCGCCGGCGATCCTCGCGTGGGGCGACTGGATTCCGGGCGTAATCGATCCGGCGGCAAACTCCAGTAGCCAGGAGAATGGCCACTGCTTGATGAACCTCTACAAGGAGTCTGGATTGAAGGTACTGCCGGCGGTGAATGCCGTAGAAGCGGGACTGTTCGCAGTCTCGGAGCTGTTCGTCAGCAACCGGCTCAAGGTCTTCGACCATCTCGTCAATTTCTGGCAGGAGTTCCGGCTATATCGCCGGGATGAGAAGGGCCGGGTCGTCAAAGAAAATGACCATCTGATGGACTGTCTGCGCTATGCGGCCACGAGCCGGGTCCATATGAAGACCGCGCCGGTAAAGAACCGGCCGCTCGATCGGGAGCCGGTCACCAGCGAACGGGGCTGGATGGCTTGAGGCTGGGTGCGGATCGCAGACAGGTTGAGGTACTCCGCGGTTATCGGAAGGGCAGCATCTTCGTCTCTGCGCCGGACCCGTAGGGGCGAAACCTTCGCAAGGTTTCTCCCCCACACCCCCCTCTTCCAACGCTTCTGCCTGCACCGCGACAGCCCACGGCGATGCTATCGATTCCCACCCCAGATCGCTGCCTGCCACTGCTTTGCGTCATCGGCATGCGCCAGGCGGGCGATCCGGTCAGATTCCCGGGGGAAAGGCGTGGATGGCGGGTCCATCTCCGTGGTGGCGGTGAAGATCGGGTGAGCAGCTAAAAGCCGCGCGTCAACCCAGAGACCGGCCGCCCCATCTCCCAGGCCCGACTTCCGGATGGCCGCATCCGGAGTCTATCCACTGTACGTGTAATGCCCGACCGGTAGATGTGAAGCCCAAAGGCCCGCAAAATCGGGTTGTGGGAGACGAGGTATGTGCCCGCCCTCGTCGGCCCCGCCGGCCGCCTTTCCGCGCCACTTGTCCGAGCACCCCTTCACAGCCCGGCGGAGCGCTGTTTCCGCCGGCTTGATTGCTAATGGGAAGGGCTGTTCTCGCCACTAAGCCAGGCCTAAACGCTGCGGAACGTATAAACTGCTGGCGTTGCAGGTGTGCCCAAGTAGGGCGCGGCCTCTGTAGCCAGCTATTCGAACGTCAGGGTGGTCCGTCATGTTCGACATGTCCGACATAACCTAGCCCCTCGAGGTCGCAACCCGATACCACGGCGTTCGGTCTTTGCGTGGTGGACGTGCCAGCGCGCAAACGCACAAACCGGCTGAAGCTGAACGACGTGTATTTCGGACACGATAAACCTCAAAGCCGGGTGTGTTCATGCTACACTGATCGCCGGAGGCCCGTATCAGTAAGAAATGGTACAACCTGTTCCTGTCGGTCGATCAGCCGGCCGGAGGGGAGGGTGCGCCGGAAGACAGCCCCCCAACCGCTAAGACTCCCGCCCAGACCGTCGCCGAGATCGCCTCCTCCGTGGCGGTCGAGACGAAGTTCTCTAGCCCCGTTAGCGCCGCGGCGGGTTTCGACGAAATCTACCACGCCGCGGAGATTCAGGCGCCCGCCCACGGCTATACGATCACGAAGGTCACCGAGATGCTGCAAAGCGAGCGTATCCGCACCCTTCCAGCGGAAGTGAAGAAGAACTCGGTTTTGCTGGCATTGGACGCCGCCGGCGTCAAGATCGAGGAAGTCATCGAAGACGCCGTAAAGCGGGATCGCGCGCTCGATGGCTTCGAGCGCGTGCAGCAGAAGTCGCTCGACCAGTTGGAAGCCCGCACGGTACAGGATAACTCGCAGATTCAGGCCGAGTTAGACCGTCTGACCCAGGAGCACAAGGCCCGTATCCAAGCCAACAACGACGAAGTGGCTAAACAGAAGGAGCGTTTTTACGCCTGGCGGTTGCAAAAGCAGCAAGAGGAACAAAAAATCGCCGAATCCGTTTCTTATTTTGTGGCCGAGAACCCTATCACTACCGGCGGCGCCGCGGCTGCGTCGCGCGGTGCGCAGGCAGGCGCCAAGCCAGAGCCCCCGAAATCTTCGGACTCATAGCCGTAAGGAGAGGAATTACTTATGTTTAAGCGGCTGTCCCGCATGCTGCGTTCATTCTTCGGATTTTTCATCTCCGTAGCGGAGAACCCGGAAATGATCCTCGAGCAGAACATTCGCGACATGAACGATCAGGTGCCGCGCATGAACGAGTCGATCGCCATGGTGAAGGCCAATGCCACGCTGCTCGAAAGGGAGGAGGCCAAGTATAAGAACGATATCAACGACCTGACGGCCAAGACCAAGGCCGCTATTCAGGCGGGGCGCGACGACTTGGCCGGGAGCTTTGCCACGCGTCTCGAACAGGTGCGCAGCGCGCTCGCCCGCAACCAGGCGCAGCTCGCCACCGCGCGCGGGGCCTTCGACAAAGCTATGGCGGTGAAAAAGGCCTTCATGATGGAGAAGGACCGCAAGACGCACGAAGCCTTGGGTGCCATCGCCGACTATCGCCGCTCGCAATGGCAGAAGAAGGTTGCCGATGTCATGGAGCAGTTCGACGTCTCGGGCATCAGCGCCACGCATGACGAAATGGTGCGCAAGATCGAGGAGACCACCGCGGTGAACGAGGCCCGCATGGAAATGGCCATGGGCAACGTCGATCAGCAGCAGATCAAGATCGAAGAGGACGTCGAGAAGCTGCGCGCCAATGAGCTGGTGAAGCAGTTCAAGGTGGAGATGGGCATTGTGGCGCCGGAGGCCGCGCCGGAAGCCGCCCAGAAGACCATCGGCGCGTGCGAGGCGGAAAGGAGCGCCTGAGGTAAATTATGGCTGTCAAAATCGAGAAGGGCGGATGGGCCCTCATATTCCTCGTCGGGCTCGGCCTGGTGGGCTACAGCCTGCAGAAGTACGGTATCGTAAATTTCCGGAAGGTGCTCGGCTCGCGTTCCGATACAACTCCGACCGAGCCGGTGGACACTTCGAAGCCGTTGCCGGTCGCCGCCACAAGCGATGCAAGCTGCGACAACGTGCGCGTACGCGTGAATATCTGGGTTGGCTGCGCGGCGGGCCTGGTGGCCAACGGCGGCCTGGATACCGCTGCCGGCTCCATCTACGACAAGGCTGGGCTAAAGGTCAGCTTCAAAATCATCGACGACTGGACCGAAGGCGCCGCGGCGCTGGCCACCGACAATGTGGATGTAATGCTCACTACCGCGGATGTCTGGGCCAAAGACTACGCACAGTTTCAAGACAAGAAGGTCGGCGCGCACGCCTTCTTCATGGTGGATTGGTCGCGCGGCGCCGATGGCGTGATCGGAAAGCAGGGCATCAACAGCATCGAGGATCTGGCCGGCAAGACCGTGGCATTCGCGCCGTACACGCCGTCCCATTTCCTGCTTTGGAACGGCCTGAAGAGCTCGGGCCTGACCACCGAACAGCGTAACGAGATCTTCTCCAAAGCCGTGCACACCAAGGACGGCATCGAGCCGGCCACGCTATTCGCCCAGCAGAAAGTGGATGCCGCGGTAGCCTGGGATCCGGATATGAGCGACGCCGTTACCAAGCGCCCCGGATCCAGGAAGATCTACGACACGCGCATCGCCAACCATTTGATCGCCGATATTCTGGTGGTGAGCGACCGTTTCGCGGCGCGCTGTCCGCAGACAGCCGTGAAACTGGCCCAGGGCTGGCTGGAAGGCGTAGAGTTCATCAAGGCGCATCCCAATCGCGCTTACACCCTGATCGGCACCATCAAGGATTTCAACATTCCCGAAGATCTCGCCAAGACCATGCTGGGTGGCGTGAAACTGGCCGACTATGCGGACAACAAGGCTTTCTTTGGCATGCGCGGCGCCGATACCGACTACACCAACATCTTCAAAATGGCGCAGGAGATGTACCACGAGGATCGCATCATCAAGCACACCTTCGACGCAGAGTCCAGCGTGGACCGTCGCTTTATCGACCAGTTGAGCGGTAAATTTTCAGGGGAATCCACGGAGCCGCCCACCGAATACAAAGCGCCGGCCAAAGGAGCTACGCCCTTCGCCACGCAGCGGCGCTCCATTTACTTCGACACGAACTCGGCCCGGATGAGTCTCGACTCGCGCGCTGTGGTGGACGAGATCGGCGATTTCCTGAAAGCCTACGGAAACACGGTGGTGGACATCGACGGCAACACGGATGCGAGCGGCGCGCGCGCGCACAATGTGGAACTTTCCAAGGAGCGGGCCGAGGCGGTGAAGCAGTATCTCATCGATAAATATGGATTCCCCACCACGCGTATGCGTACTGCCGGCAACGGGCCGGACCGGCCGCTGGCCGACAACTCCACGCCGGAAGGCCGGGAGAAGAATCGCCGCACCGACATCAAGGTGTATGCAAACCCCGGTGCGTAGGTTTGCCTGCGGGCCCTGAGCCGGCCGAGTCTTTCGAAACATCTGCATGCCCGACCTCTTCACTATCCGTAAAGACACTTCGCGCCGTACCCGGCTGATCCTGGCGGTATCGGCGTGGGCCGGTATCCTGGCCGCCTGGTTCCTACTCACGCATTGGGAAATATTGCCGCCGTTTTCCCTCCCAAAACCCCTCGGCGTGATGAGCGCGTTCTTCCGGCTTTGGACCGAATACGACCTGCTCGGCAATGTAATCAAAAGCTGGTGGCGCATCGCGCAGGCCTTTACGATTTGCGTGGTCATCGCCATTCCGCTGGGCCTGCTGATGGGCAGCTTCCGGTGGGTGCACGACCTGGTCAATCCGGTCGCGGCGCCCATGCGCTCCATGCCTATAACGGCCTTCCTTCCGGCGTTCATCGCTCTGTTCGGCATGGACGAAACCATGAAAGTCGCGTTCCTCTGGTTCGGCATGTTCTTCTATTTGCTGGCTGTGGTGGTGGAGGAAGTGAACAAGGTGGATGACAGCTTGCTCGAGACCGCTTGGACATTGGGCGCGCAGCGGCGGCATATCCTGTGGCTGCTGTTCCGCGCGTCAGTGCCCTCGATCTTCGGCTCGTTTCGCATCCTGTACGACATCGGGTGGACTTATGTGATCCTGGCCGAGATGGTCAACGCGCGCAAAGGAGTGGGCTACATGGTGGAGGCTGCGCGCAAGGTGCTGGATTTCGAACGCGTCTATGCGGGGATCATCGCCATCGGTGTGGCGGCGTTCTTGTTCCGGTTTCTGCTGACTTTTTTGGAGACCCGACTATTTCCCTGGCGCCGCGTGTCGCGCCCCCTTTCGGAGCCCGTGGTGGCCGCCCCCCATGCCAAGTAAAAACGGAGTGCGTGGTGCATGCTTTAGCGTGCAGCGGCGAACTTCGGTTCGCCGTCCCCGCGCCATGCGCTCGACCATCGGTACAGAGGATGTTCTGCAGCCAGTCCCGCTCGCACGGGGTTGTTCTCTATATACGCTACAATCCGTTCCACCGCCGGTCCGTCCCGCGCCCAGTGATCGTACGATTTGTGCTGCCAAAACGGCTGGCCTGCGCGAGCGAAGATCAGGTTTGCTTCCCGCGCCGTCGTCTCCTTCAGCCATTGAAGCACTTTGCTGGCCTGCTGCCGCTGCCGGATTAACACGTGAACGCGATTGCCTATTGCTACGAAGGCGCGCGAATCGTACAGTCCCTTTTCACAACCGCGGCCAAGCGTTTCTAGTATCAGATCCGCCACCTTCGGAAGCTTCAAAAACATGGGCCCCAGCCGCGTGGTATCCAGATAGCGATCCATCCACACGAAGGCTTTGCCTGCAGACATCTTGTCCGACGGTCGATATCGCGCTTTGGGCGGGCTTCCGTGCAGGGGCTACGTTACGAACAGCCACTCGCTATCCGGATACACGTGGGGCAATCGCCTTATTGACGTACTCATGGAAGCAGTGTGCGCTGAGCGGTAGGATTGTCTCAAGTGCTGCACAGCGAACTGAAGTTCGCCGCAGCACGCTAAAGCGTGCGCCACTAGACACCGGAAGCCGGACTAGGGCAGGAGGGGATAGAGCATGAGTAAAACCAAGATCTCCGTGCGCAACCTCTCCCGCAGCTTCGCCGGGCCCAACGGAACCCGCATCGAAGCGCTGCACAACGTGAGCTTCGAAGTCGAAGACGCCTTCTCCGCGGACGGAAAGGACATCGGCGAATTCAGCGTCCTGCTGGGACCCTCCGGCTGCGGCAAATCCACACTGCTGCGCATGATCGCCGGCCTCGACCATCCCTCCTCCGGCGAGATCCTGGTCAACGGTAAGCCTGTCGGTGCCCCCGGCCGCGATCGCGGCATGGTTTTCCAAAAGTACACGTCCTTCCCCTGGTTGACGGTCGCCGATAACATCGCCTACGGCCCGCGCATCAATGGCGTGCCCGCTGCCGAGAGCGGTCCGCTGGTCGAGCATCTGATCGAGGCCGTGGGCCTCGGCGGTTTTGAGAAGTCTTATCCCGATACGCTCTCCGGCGGCATGCAGCAACGCGTGGCCATCGCCCGCACTTTGGCGAACCGCCCGCAAGTGATCTTGATGGATGAACCCTTCGGCGCGCTCGACGCCCAAACCCGCGCCGATATGCAGCAACTTCTCCTGCGCGTTTGGGAGGAAACCGCCAGCACCATCCTTTTTGTCACCCACGATGTCGACGAAGCCATCTTTCTTGCGGATCGCATTTTCATTCTGAGCGCCCGTCCGGGTACTATTGTGGAAGATATCCCGGTTCCGTTCGGGCGGCCGCGCTCGCCGGATATCCGGCAAGCCGAGCCGTTTCACGAGATGCAACACCACGTGCTGGCTTGCCTGCGTAGCGCGCCCGGAAAGGGCCAGGTGCGGGTGAGCATTTAAATGCCGCGGGACGATTCGACAGGGTCCGACATCAACTACGTCAAAGAAGCCGCCAGGCTGCAGTACAACTGGATCGCACTGGCCGGGATCGCGGGGTTCGCGCTGGTGTCCGGAAGCGCGCTTCCGCTGCTGCTCGGCGCGGGACTGGAGCTGATGTATCTGAGCGTGGTTCCCCACAACCCCCGCTTTCAACGCCTCGTGCGCTCCTGGAAATACGCCGAAGAGAAGCGCCTCAACGATCAGCGCCTCAACGCTATGTATCGCGAAATTCCGGAGGAAATGCGGGTGCGGTACGCCAAGGTGGATACTGTATGCAACGCCATCCGCCAGAATTATAGCCGCCTCTCCTCCACTTCGCAGATCTTCGCCGAACAGATGGAAGACCGGCTGCAAGGCCTCCTGCAGGGGTATGTGCGGTTGCTGCATGCCGCCTGGCAGCATCGCGAGTATTTGCGCACTACCGATCCCAACGCCGTCCAGCGCGAGTTGGCGAATCTCGAAAAGAGCCACGATTCCGACACGCCCAAAGTCCAGGAGATCAACCTCAAGCGCGTCGAGATCCTGAACAAGCGCATTGAGAAGTTTCATAAGATCCAGGAGAATTGCGCGGTGATCGATGCGCAGTGCGCGGCCGTCGAGGACGTGCTCGGACTCATCAAGGATCAATCGGTCACCATGCGCGATCCGCAACAACTGAGCGAACATCTGGAAGGGCTGGTGAAAGATGTGGAGCAGACCGAAGAAACGGTGCGCGAGATGGAAAACATCTTCACTAACGTGCCGGAGATGAACGGCATCGCGCCACTGCCCGAGGACACCGGCGGCTCCGGCGGTATGACATTCCCGCGCAACCGGATGCGGAATTGAACGCATGATCCCCGCCACCCCTAATCCCCCGCCGATGCCCGAATGGGCCCAATCGCTTTCCGAGAAATACTATTCGCGCACGCTCTCCATGTTCGTGCTTTACGGGAACGTGCACGACCTGGTTCCGCTCGATCGCGGCGGCGCTGTCGAATACGTTCCGCTGCTTTCCTTCCTGAACCAAGCTCTGTTCGGCCGCCGCGACCTGGTGCTGACCTACGACCGCGGCGGCGGTTTGAGCTTCGCGCGGCAAGAGATGCAGACGGACTTCCGCAACGCGCTCGCCGGCTACGACAGTTTTCATCAAACGAATTACGCGCAGGCCTTGCCGCGCAATCCCGACGGCGTGCTGAACATCCTCGACAATTACCTGCGATTGCGCATTGCGGACGGCAAGAAGATCGCGCTGATCCTGGATTTTGCCGAGACCATCGCGCCCGCCG
>Ga0181526_10004140_pt1 | contig 11456 bp, 7 predicted proteins | sample PEATcosm2014_Bin_35_FD_119750 | JGI IMG/M metagenome (GOLD analysis project Ga0181526, IMG submission 119750) | Peatland microbial communities from MTU Mesocosm Facility, Houghton, MI, USA - PEATcosm2014_Bin06_30_metaG | ecosystem: Environmental > Terrestrial > Soil > Wetlands > Peat | place...
AAGCGCCGATGCGATTCATCCGAAAGATCCTCAATTGACACAATTTTCCGACTTCGGCCTGGCGACCCCGATTCTCGAGGCGCTGGCCGGCGAAGGCTATGTGACGCCGACCCCGATCCAGGTGCAGGCGATCCCCCACGTGATGCAGGGCCGTGACCTCATGGGCCTCGCCCAGACCGGCACCGGCAAGACCGCAGCGTTCGCGCTGCCGATCCTCCACCGCCTGGCCGCCGACAGCCGCGCCCGCGAGCGGCGGGCCTGCCGGGTCCTGGTGCTCAGCCCGACGCGCGAGCTCGCGAGCCAGATCGCTGACAGCTTTCGCGCCTACGGCCGCCACCTCGGACTGACCACCACGGTGGTCTATGGCGGCGTGCCGATCCGCGCCCAGATCCGCGCGCTCGAGCGCGGCGTCGACATCCTGGTGGCGACGCCGGGGCGGCTGATCGATCACCTCGAGCAGAAGACCCTGCGCCTCGATCGCGTCGAGGTCCTGGTGCTCGACGAGGCCGACCACATGCTCGACATGGGCTTCGTCGAGCCGATCCGCCGCATCGTGCGCACGCTGCCGGCCAAGCGGCAGAACCTGTTCTTCTCCGCCACCATGCCGCCGCAGATCGAGAAGCTCGCCGCCGAGATGCTGCGCGATCCGGTACGGGTCGCGGTCGCCCCGGTGGCGGCGACCGTCGATCTGGTCGACCAGCGCGTGATCCTGGTGGAGACCGCCAACAAGCGCGCGCTGCTGGCGAAAATCCTCGCCGACGACGCGTTTTGCCGGACCCTGGTGTTCACCCGCACCAAGCACGGCGCCGACCGCGTGGTGCGCCAGCTCGGCGAATCCGGCATCGAGGCGGCGGCGATCCACGGCAACAAGAACCAGAGCCAGCGCGAGCGCGCGCTCGCCGGGTTCCGCGGCGGAGACATCCGCGTGCTGGTGGCCACCGACATCGCGGCGCGCGGCATCGACGTCGACGACGTGAGCCACGTCATCAACTTCGACCTGCCGAACGTGCCGGAAAGCTACGTCCATCGCATCGGCCGCACCGCGCGGGCGGGGGCCGCCGGCATCGCGATCTCGTTCTGCGACGCCGAGGAGCGCGCCTTCCTGCGCGACATCGAGAAGCTGATCCGTCGCCAGCTGCCGCTGACCGACCAGCGCAGCGGCAACCGCCAGGACGAGCGCCCGACGGCTCCGCGCGCCGACCGCAACGGGCAACGGGCACGCCCGGGACAGCGCCAGTCGCAGCGGCCGTCCCAGCGCCAGCCGCAGCAGCGTCACGAGCAGCGCCGCGACCGCGCCGATCGCGGGCCGCAGGTGGTGGCAGCGCCACACGACATCTCCACGGTCGGCTTCATGCGCACGCCGCAGCGCCAGGACCGCCAGCGCGCCGATCGCCGCCCCGCGCGCTGAACCACGGGCCGCCGCCTGAGGCGCCGCCGGGTCGGCGGCGCTCAATCGTCAATCGCGGCGAAACACGACGGCGGCCAGCCATCCCGTCATGATGGCGAGTGTGACGGTCGCCAGTCCGTAGAGAAAACCGTGGTCACGGGCCGCAGCGGCGACGAACTGCTCGAAGCCGACCTTGACGATCTCCAGCGCCGAGTCCTGCGAGGCCAACAGCTTGCCGTCGAGAAACAGCTTGACCTCGACCCGGTAGATGCCGATCGGGCTGCTCGCCGGCAGCTGGATGCCGGCCCGAAACAGGTTAGGGGTGAGGAACGTGACGCCCTTGCGGTCCTCGCGGTAAAGTCCGTGCTGGCGATTGAGCCGGAGAAACGCGGCGCGGAACGGGTCGTTGTTGACGACGCCGCCGCTGTCGCCGGAGATCACCGTGTTGTCGATGCCGATCTGCTGTCGCCGCAGCGTCTCCTGACTGGCGATCGCGTCGATTTCCTTGTTCGTCAGCACCGCCAGGTAGGCCGGCGAATCGGTGAAGGTGCGGGAATCGGCGTTGACCCAGATTCCCACGACCCGCTCCTTCTGCCGCGTGACCACGTCCTGCCGCGGACCGGTCACCGTGACCACGATGTCGTAGCTGGGGTTCTGCCGCACCGTGCCGTTGGGCTCCACCGTCCCGAACAGCACCAGCTCTGCCCCGGCGAAGCTCGAATTGATCAGCACCCGATGGCTCGACAGCGCGAACACGAGGCGCTCGGCGGCGGCCGGGGAGGCGGCGGCAATCGCCACAGCCAGCGCGATGACGAGCGCCGATATCCGCATCACTGGCCCTCGACCCGCAGCGAGAACAGCTCGTCCGGCCTGATCACCAGGTCGATGGCGAACCTCAGCCCCACCAGCAGCACCAGGATGCCGAGCAGGAGACGAAGCTGCTCGCCGCGGATCTTCTGTCCGGCCCGCGCGCCGAACTGCGCGCCGATCACGCCCCCGACCATCAGGATGAGCGCCAGCACGGCATCGACCAGGTGATTGGTCGCCGCATGCATGAGGGTCGCCGACGCCATGGTGACGAGGGTGAGGATCATCGAGGTCCCGATCACCACGCCGGTCGGGACCCGCATGATGTAGATCAGCGCCGGAACCAGGAGGAAGCCGCCGCCGATGCCCATGATGGCGCCGATGAAGCCGATCACGAACCCGATCACCCACAGCGGAATGACCGAGACGTAGATCTTCGACTGCTTGAACCGCAGCTTGATCGGCAGGCCGTGGATCCACATGTGGCTGCCCGGGCGGCGGATCTCCGCCGGCTTGCCCTGCCTGGCGCGGGAGATCGCGCGTACGCTCTCGGCGATCATCATCAGCCCGACGGTGCCGAGCAGCGTCAGGTAGGAGAGCCCGATGACGAGGTCGAGCTGGCCGACGGCGCGCAGCTGGGAGAACAGCCAGACGCCCATCGTGGTTCCCACGATGCCGCCGGCCAGCAGCATGAGGGCGAGCGCCGTGTCGATGGCGCGGCGCCGCCAGTAGGCGATGACGCCGGAGAACGAGGAGGCGGCGATGTGGGTGGAGACGCTCGCCACCGCCACGGCGGGCGAGATGCCGATGAAGATCAGCAGCGGCGTCATCAGGAATCCGCCGCCGACGCCGAACATGCCGGAGATGAATCCGACCGCGAGCCCCATGAAGAACACGAGGAAGACGTTGACCGGCAGGTCGGCGATCGGAAGATAGATTTCCACGGCCGCAGTCCGCCGGTTCGAGGTTCGCGCCCGAACCCCCGACGACGACGCGTGGTGCCGATCGACGGCCCGGACATCGGGGATGAGCGAATTGGCCGGGCGTCCCCCGCCTCGCCGGCGGGCGCGCCAAACCGTGGCAGTTCAGGCGCTACAGAATTTCCGTGATCGGGTGGGACGTCGGCCCGATCAAGGGAATCCTGCCGGCACATCGACGAGCGCCGCGGCGCGAGTGCACGCGGGCGGCGTTCTTCCACAGACTACAGCGCTTCCCGGTCCTAGTGAACCACTCACGACGATCCGCTCCGTCGTGAGGCGGGCGCGGCGGCCTTCGGCTTGGCATTCTGCGGGGTCGCCACCGCATGGTCCCAGCCGCCGGCGGGGGCCTTGACGCTGACCGCCTCTTCCGGCTGCGGGTCCGCCGTCCAGGTCTGGACCGCGAGGCGGGCAGCCACCAGCGATTGCGGGTCGAGCCTGGCCGCGACCTCGTCGCGCTTCTTGCCGGCGTCCGCGTCGCCCTGGTCGGCGGCGAGCGTGAACCACTTGTACGATTCGGCGAGGTTCTGCTCGACCCCGATGCCGCGGGCATAGAGGATGCCCAGATTGTACTGGCTGTCCGAGACCCCGCGGTCGGCCGCCTTGTGGAACAACTGCGACGCCATCTGGTAGTCGGGCTTGCCTTCGAGGCCCTCCGCATAAAGCACGGCGAGGTTGTGCATCGCCTTGCCGTTGCCCTTCTCCGCCGCCGCCGCGTACAGCTTGCGCGCGGCCTCGCGATCCTTCCGGGTTCCCTGTCCCTTCTCGTACAGGCTCCCGAGCCGATATTGCGCCGGCGCCAGACCGCCCTGGGCGGCGGCGTCGAGCCAGCGGATCGCTTCCTCGAAATTCTGGGCGACGCCGCGGCCTTCGGCGTAGCGGATGCCGATCTCGTAGGCCGCCGCCGCATTGCCGGCGGCCGCCGCCGCCCGCAGGTCCGGAGGGCCGATCGCGGCCGGCAGCTTGTCGGCGCCGGCCGGAACCGCAACGGGCCCGGCGGCGATCGCCGCCACCTTGGGACCTGACGGCGCGGCGATGCCCTGCGACCTTGCGCTCGATCCGGTGACGTCGCCGATCGGCCCGATCATGAACGGCGAGGCGGCAGTGAACGGGGCCGGCCCGATGGCCGCGCCAGCGGTGATCGAGACGGGAGCCGCCGGCGATGGGGAGAGATCCGAGCGTTTGTCGGGCACGGGCACCGGGGGGTGCAGCGGAACCGCGGGGGCGGGCGGCATGACCGGAGCATGAGCGGCATCGCCGGCGGAGCGGTTTTGCGGTGGGCTCGCACTCTCGTGCGACGGCACGGCGGGGTCATTCGGGCTCGGCCGTGGTGGCTCCGCGGTCGGGCGCTCGCCCGAGCCCATCATGCTGGTGACGATGTGCAGGGTGCCGATCACCAGGAGAAAGGCGGCAATGCCGAGCACCAGCGGTCGCCGGCTGCTGGCCAGCCTGTCGCGGATCGCCCCGAGCGTCGAGGGCCTGTTCTCGCCGGTCGATGGCGCGCCTGCCGATGGGTCGGCGGCGGCGGCCTGGGCGGCGCGGCGCGCCGCGGCGATGAAATTCGCCTTGCCGCCGGACTCAGGGGGTGTCGGCGGCTTGATCGTTTCCAGTGCCGCTTCCGACGCCGCGATGCGCTCGGCCGCGGTGGTCAGGACTCGTCCGGACGGCGCCCCGGAGCCCGGCTCGAGCGGATGATCAGCGGGCAGATCGGGCTCCCGCGGCGGGCTTCGGGCCGGTCGGGTCTGGCGGGCCGGCGCCGGCATCGGCTGGGCGAACGCGCCGATCTCGGCCCGCGGCGCAACGGCATCTGTCGCGCGCGGCGGCCGGGTCTGGGCGTCCTGCAGGTCGGTCTCGATCATCGCGAGCCGGTCGACCATGCGCTCCAGCGTGCCGTGCACGGCTTCCAGGGTTTCCTGGGTGCGACGGTCGATCGCCACCTGGGTATGGCGCAGCTCGGCGATGTCCTGCTTGATGGCGTCGACGTCGCCGGAGCTTTCGGCGGACTGATCGAGCATTTCCCTGGCGGTCGCGCGCGCCGCGACCTGGGCGGCTTCGATCGCGTTGTCGCGGGCGTCCCTGAGCTCCGCCATCAGGTCGGTCATGGTCCGCTCGACCGCGCCGAGCTGGCCGAGACGGCCGTCGGAAGCGTCGAGCTTCTGCGCCAGCCGGACGATCTGCTCCTGCAGCCGGTCGAAGGCGGCCGGCTCCGGCCCCGCCGGACGCGTGGCCTCGAGGCGGTCCGCAAGCGTGTTGATCAGCAGGTCGAAATTCGGCGGAACGCCCTCGGCGTTGTCGGCGGAACGCGCCTCGAGCGCAGCCGCGAGCGCGTCGACCCGCTGGGCGAGGGCTTCCATGTCGCGGCCGCCGTCACGACTGGCGCCGACGACACGGTCGAGCTTCTGTCCGATCAGGCGAACGTCGCTGGCAAGCGCTGCAAGCGCATCGCCCGAAGCGACGTGGCCCGCGATGCCGCGCAGCTCGGCGATCGCCTGCTCGAGCTGATCGAGCAGCTCCGGATCGAGCCCGCGGGCGGCCAGCACGTCGATCTTGGCCGACAGCCCTCTCACCTCGTCGTCGAAGCCGGCGACGCTCTCGGCGGGAGCGAGCGAATGGAGCGCGTCGCGGATGTTGGCGAGGCCCTGCTCGACGTTGGCGAGTTCGGGCGAAGGGTTGTTCTCCGCGGCCACATCGTGGCGCCCGGGCAGGCCACGGATTTCCGCCTGCAGACCTTCGAGAATGCGGCGCGGCAGCGCATCGGTGAGCTTCCGGCCGATGTCCGCGAGGTCGCCGCGCAGGCTCGCGACCTGCTCGTCGGCGCGGCACGGAGCGCGCAGCGTCTCGAGCTGGGTGGTGATCTGCCGCAACTGCGCCTCGAGGCCCGAGAGGCTTTGCGCGGCCGAGGATCTGGGCTCCGCCACCCGAGCCCTACCGGCCTCGGCGACCCGCGCGGCCGGCGTGTCGACGGCGTCGAGCACGCGCTGGCGGGCGGCGATTTCCGCGATGGCGTCCTCGATCGCGGACGGCCAGCCCGCCGCGCTCGGCGCTGCTTTCGCCGGCTCGCGGTTGAGCGCCGCGAGCGCCCGATCGACCGCCGCGACGCGCCGCTCCTGGCCGGCCGCATGCGGGCGGGCGGCGAGCATCGGGTCGAGCTTGGCGTTCAATCGCGTGATGGCGTCGGCGAGGCGCTGCGAGGTGGCCCGGCTTTCCGGCGCAAGGTCGTGCGCGATCGACGTGAGGCGCTCCTCCAGGGCACGCAGGGATGGCGCCACGTGCGGACACACCTCCGCGGCCTCGCGGCGGGGCGGCGGAACCGCGGTGCGTGTCATCATGCGGTCGAGCCGCCGCGCCAGATGATCGAGCCGTTGGTTGATGGCGACGAACCCGTCGTCGTCGATGCGCGAATCCTCGTCATGCGACGATCTCGCGCCGCCCGGTCGGATCCCGGACTCGGCAGCCGTCTCGATGATCGCCGAATTGATCCACTGGCCGAGCGACAGTCCGGAGCGCCGAGCCGCTTCGCGCGCCGTCTCCATCGCGTCCGGCTGCACCCCCTTTATGACGTTCACCGAGCCACCAGGTCTCATGCTCGCAGCCAGTCTTTCGGCACAGAAGGGCGGCGCCCCGTGGAACCGGATGTCGTTAACGGCGAGCGGACATTCGACGCGGTCTGCTGCTCTCGATCGTAGTTTTTCAGATTTACGGTAAAGAACGCGTTAACGCTGCTCCGACGCCCGGCGGCTGCCGCCATCGCCGACTCGCCACATGCCGTAGGGGTGGGACGGTATTCGTATAAGTACTTACACGAGTAACAGCATCGTTGTGACGAAAGCGGGCCTTCAGCCTCGAAACGAGCAAGTATGAATACGTATTTAGCTGGTATATCAGCGTATTTTGGCCTTCTCAATGCTCAAACTTCTGGATTTTATCACCCTACGTCACTACAGTAGTTGACAGAACGGCCCGGCTGCCGGGCTATCGCTCGGTAACTCCGAGCACGGGAACAGCGAGAAGGTGTCTGTGATGTCCAACCAGCTCCAATCCAATGCCGCCCGTCAGGATGTGGTGTGGGTCGAGAATCCGGCTGTGCCGGAGGCGGTCGCGGTGCCGGCAGCGCCGGTCGAGTTCACCATCAGCGAATTGTCCAAGGAATTCGGCGTGACCTTGCGGACGCTGCGCTTCTATGAGGACAAGGGACTGATCTCCCCGCGGCGCCAAGGCCTGACCAGATTGTACAGCCCGGCCGACCGCGACCGGATCGCGCTGATCCTCAAGGGCAAGAAGCTCGGCTTCATGCTCGGCGAAATCCGCCAGATGGTGGCCGCCGAGGAAGGCCACGGCGACAGTCATGCGCTCAAGCTCAGCCGCGAGAAATGCCTGGAGCAGATCGAGCTGCTCAATCGCCAGCAGGCCGACATCGAGGACGCGCTGGTGGAGTTGCGCCAGATCTACGCCTCGCTGTCCGCCAAGATGGTCGAGGGCGACAGCGCCCATTGATGCCGGGCAGGGCGGTGCCGCGTTCACGCGCCGCCGCCGACAGCCATTTCATCACGGACTCCGCGCCAGCGTACGGTCGCCCGCGACGGCGTTGACCCTGCCCCGATCGGCCGGGCTGCCAATCGCGGCTATCTGGCGTTTTCGCCTGAATTTTCTGGTCCGGTGGTGCCGCAATGGGGCACTGCTGCCATCCTCCGCTGGTTTTTTGCTTTACGTTTACGTAAACTGGTGATATGAGGTCGCCGCAATGATGCGGGCCGTGCCGCATCGACCAGCCGAAGCTCAGACAATGTCCGACATCGAGCCTCCGGAGCGCCGGGACCGCCGCGATCTCGCGGTGCCTGATCTCGTCGCCGGCTTCGATCGGGATCCGACCGGGGCTGACGTCTTCACCATCCGCGATCTCACCAGGGACCTCGGAGTGAGCGCACGCACGTTGCGGTTCTACGAGGAAAAGGGTCTGGTGGACCCCCGCCGCAACGGCCAGGAGCGGCTCTACAGCCGCCGCGACCGGGCGCGGCTGAAATATGTGCTGATGGGAAAGAGCGTCGGCTTCTCGCTCGAGGAAGTCCGCGAGATGCTCGACCTCTACGACCTCGGCGACGGCCGCGTCACCCAGCTCAACGTGGCGCTGGAAAAATTCCGCGAACGGATCGACCGGCTCGCTCGCCAGAAGTCCGACATCGACCGGGCGATCACCGAGTTGTCACGGGCCTGTCGCGCGGTCGAGGGGATGCTGGCCGTGGCCGCCGAACAGAAGAATTGAGACTCGAAGGGAGAAACGCCATGCCGACCTACAAGGCTCCGGTGGACGAGGTGCTGTTCATCGTCAACGACGTCCTGCACATCGAGCGCTACAACAACCTGCCGGGCTTCGCCGATGCGACGCCCGATCTGATCGAGGCCATCCTCGGCGAGGCGGGGAAATTCTGCGAGGAGGTGCTGACCCCATTGAACCGGGTCGGCGACACGGAGGGCTGCACCCGCCACCCGGACGGCAGCGTGACCACGCCGACCGGGTTCAAGGCGGCGTTCGCGCAGCTGGTCGAAGGCGGCTGGATCGGCATCTCGGCGCCGACCGAGTACGGCGGCCAGGGCCTGCCGGTGATCGTGACCCAGGCCGTCAACGAGTTCATGGCGTCGTCGAACATGGCATTCGCGATGTATCCGGGCCTGACGCTCGGCGCGATCGCGGCGCTCGACGTGCACGGCTCGCCCGACCAGAAGCAGACCTACCTGCCGAAGATGATCGCCGGCACCTGGACCGGCACGATGAATCTGACCGAGCCGCATTGCGGCACCGATCTCGGCCTGTTGCGCTCCAAGGCCGTGCCGCAGCCCGATGGCAGCTACAAGATCAGCGGCACCAAGATCTTCATCTCGGCCGGCGAGCACGATCTGTCGGAGAACGTCGTCCACCTGGTGCTCGCCCGCATCGAGGGCGCTCCGGCCGGCATCAAGGGCATCTCGCTGTTCGTGGTGCCAAAGTTCCTGCCCAACGCCGACGGCTCGGCAGGTGCCCGCAATGCCGTCATGTGCGGCTCGATCGAGGAGAAGATGGGCATCCACGGCAACTCGACCTGCGTGATGAACTACGACGGCGCGACCGGCTGGCTGGTCGGCGAGCCGCATCGCGGCATGCCGGCGATGTTCACCATGATGAACGACGCCCGGCTCGGCGTCGGCATGCAGGGGCTCGCCCAGTCCGAGGTCGCCTACCAGAATGCCGCGATCTATGCCCGCGAGCGCCTGCAGGGCCGTTCGATCAGCGGCGTCAAATACCCCGACAAGCCAGCCGACCCGATCATCGTGCATCCCGACGTGCGGCGCAGCCTGATGACCATGAAGGCCTTCAACGAGGCCGCCCGCGCCCTGGTGCTGTGGACCGCGCTGCGCAGCGACGTCGCCCACCGCGACGCCGACGCCAAGGCTCGCCAGGCCGCCGACGACCACATGGGCCTGCTCACCCCGGTCCTCAAAGGCGTGCTTACCGACCTCGGCTTCGCCAACACGGTCGCGGCGCAACAGGTCTACGGCGGCCACGGCTACATCGCCGAGCATGGCATGGAGCAGTTCGTGCGTGACGCCCGTATCGCCATGATCTACGAGGGCGCCAACGGCATCCAGGCGCTCGACCTGGTCGGCCGCAAGCTCGGCAAGGACGGCGGACGCGCCGTCACGGCGTTCTTCAACGAGGTGCAGGGCTTCATCAAGGAGCACGCCGGCGACGAGACGATGAAGCCCTATGTGGGCCCGCTCGGCGAAGCGCTCGGACACCTGCAGCAGGCCACCGTGTGGTTCATGCAGAATGCCCTCAAGGCGCCGGACAACGCCGGGGCCGGGTCGACCGACTACATGCATCTGATGGGTCTGGTCGCGCTCGGCTACATGTGGTGCCTCATGGTCGAGGCGGCACGCAAGAAGATCGCCGACGGCGCCAACGGCGCCGGCTCCCGGCTCGCCGCCAAGCTGGTGACCGGCCGCTTCTTCATGGAGCGCGTCCTGCCGGAGACCGGCGCTCAGCTCGCCCGCATCAAGGCCGGTGCCACCAGCATGATGGAGCTGCCGGCCGAGGCCTTCTGAGTGTGAGACTCGTCGCATCTTCAAACAACAAATCCGGAAACGCCCATGGATGCCATCAATGTTCCGCGTGCCGCCTGGATGAGCGAGGATCTCGTCGTCCTCGAGGATCAGGCGCGCCGCTTCATCGCGGCCGAGTTCGTGCCCCATCTCGACCGCTGGAACGAGGAGGGCATCTACGACCGTTCGGTATGGACGCGGGCCGGCGAGGCCGGCCTGTTGTGCGCATCGATGCCGGAGCAGTATGGCGGCGCCGGCGGCAGCTTCGCCCACGAGGCGGTGATCGACCGCGAGATCGGCCTGGCGGGGTTCGATTCGTTCGGCGGCTCGCTGCATTCCGGCATCGTTGCCCCCTACATCCTCAAATACGGCACCGAGGAGCAGAAACGGCGCTGGCTGCCGCGGCTGGCGACCGGCGAGCTCGTCGGCGCCATCGCGATGTCCGAGCCGGGCGCCGGATCGGACCTGCAGGGCGTGCGCACGTCGGCGCGCAAGTCCGGCAACGGCTATGTGCTCAACGGCTCCAAGACCTTCATCACCAACGGCCAGCACGCCAATCTGATCATCGTGGTCGCCAAGACCGACCCGACGCTCGGCGCCAAGGGGGTGTCGTTGTTCGTGGTCGAGACCGACGATGCCCAGGGCTTCCGTCGCGGCCGCAAGCTGAAGAAGCTCGGGCTCGATTCCGCCGATACGTCGGAGCTGTTCTTCGAGGACGTCCGGCTGCCCGCTGAGAGCCTGCTCGGTACCGAGGAGGGTCAGGGCTTCATCCAGCTGATGACCGAGCTGCCGCAGGAGCGACTGATCGTCGCCGTCGGTGCGGTGGCGATGATCGAGCGCGCGCTGGCGCTCACCATCGACTACGTCAAGCAGCGCCAGGCCTTTGGCAAGAGGATCATCGACTTTCAGAATACCCAGTTCGAGCTCGCCGAGTGCAAGACCGAGGCGACGATCGCGAGGGTGTTTGTCGATCACTGCATCGGCCAACACCTTGAGCACGCGCTCGACACCACCACGGCCTCGATGGCCAAGTACTGGCTGACCGACCTGCAGGGCAAGATCGTCGACCGCTGCCTGCAGCTGTTCGGAGGCTACGGCTACATGGACGAATATCCGATCTCGCGGATGTACCGCGACGCCCGGGTGCAGCGCATCTATGCGGGCACCAACGAGATCATGAAGGTGCTGATCGCACGCAGCCTATAACGGGG
>Ga0181526_10004142_pt1 | contig 11455 bp, 9 predicted proteins | sample PEATcosm2014_Bin_35_FD_119750 | JGI IMG/M metagenome (GOLD analysis project Ga0181526, IMG submission 119750) | Peatland microbial communities from MTU Mesocosm Facility, Houghton, MI, USA - PEATcosm2014_Bin06_30_metaG | ecosystem: Environmental > Terrestrial > Soil > Wetlands > Peat | place...
ACAAGAATTGATCCAGGCACGAGAAGGACTTCACTTTGAACGCGCCCCGGTAGCGGGTGACGCAACGGCGGAAGGTGGTCAACGGAAGATGCTGCATCAGCTGCGCAAACACCAGCTTGCCTCTGTTCATCGATGGCCCCCACGGAGTTATGCTTCGCAGGGTGGCAGAATCGGCTTTCGAAGTTCAAATCGAGACCAAAAGAAGTTGCCGCTTATGCTTTTCTCTTCAATAATTTACGGAAACCAAGAGCCACGACGTTGGGACACTACTGAACCGATATATGTACTCACAGAATTTCTTTCATTTTCTATCAACCAAGGACTTCGTTTAATTTTGAATTACCTAAAGGTGCCGTAGACACCTACACTCGGCGAGTACCTCTGCCTCGGGGGCCTGGCACTAGGGGGGCGATTCGCCTAGGGGCCCTCTCTCGCGCTGTTCTATCTCCAAGCCATCCGATACCGCTTCCCGATTCCGCCTGATAAACGCAGCCGTAATCGGGAAAGTGAAATCGGACCGATCCTCAACGTTCGGTAACGCTGCGGGTTCAAGGGGGCGGCGGAACATTTGAGCCCGCACGACCTACCAGTAGCTAGCCTGAAATTGTGCTATAAAAAATTGTGCGGTAAAATTCCGTTGCATTCCCGACGCAGAGTCGGACCGCTCCATGGCTGGTCAGAAATTGGAAAGGCGCGACGCGTTGTTGTAAAGGAGCTACCAGGAAGGGGTTGCAATGGAGAATGATCTCTCCAGCATTATCAATGCGCTTCCGGGTGTGGTGTGGACGGCGTTTCCAGATGGGCAGATTGACTCCTTCAGTCAACGTTGGTGCGACTACACAGGCTTAAGCGCGGACGAGTGCCGTGCCCAGCGGTGGCACGCTGCGATCCACCCCGACGATTCACCCGGGTTTTTCGATCACTGGCGATCCATTCTAAGTTCTGGCAAACCCGGAGAAATAGAAGCGCGCCTGCGCCGTTTCGACGGCGTGTATCGTTGGTTCCTCGTTTGCCTCAGCCCCTTGGCCGACAACACCGGACAGGTCGTCAAGTGGTGCGGGATTAACACCGATATACACGAACGCAAGCGTGCCGAGGATGTAGCCCGAGCGAACGAAGAGCTGGAAAGGAAAGTTGCCGAGAGTAAACAAATTGAGGAGCGGTTACTCGAGAGCGAATCGGCTTTGCAGAAAGCGTTCGATGAAATCAAGAAATCTGAAGCCAAACTGCGACGGGTAATCGATACGATTCCCACGCTGGCATGGTGCAATCTGGCGGACGGCCCAAACGAGTTCCTCAACAAAGGTTGGCATGAGTACACGGGCCTATCCCCGGAAGATTCGCACGGTTGGGGATGGCAAGCTGCATTCCATCCCGAGGACTTGCCGCCGTTATTAAAAAAATGGGGAGATTTGTTGGCCTCAGGAGAAGCCGGGGAGATCGAGGCGCGGCTTCGCCGATATGACGGAGTCTATCGATGGTTTCTCGTTCGCGTCGAGCCATTCCTGGACGACGCCGGCAGAATCGCAAGATGGTACGGTACAAGCACTGACATCGAGGATCGTAAGCGGGCTGAAGCAGCGCTGAAGGCCAGAGAGAGCGAGCTTAGCCTGATCGTCAACACAATCCCGGCCCTCGCGTGGTCGGCACGTCCTGACGGATACGCTGAATTCTACAACCAGCATTTCATGGACTACGTGGGACTTCCGTTGGAGCGGCTACAGGGTTGGGGCTGGACAGGTGTGGTCCATCCGGACGACCTAAGCGCTTTGGCAGACTCGTGGCAGTCTATTATGGCAGCCGGCAAGCCAGGAGAAACTGAAGCACGGCTGCGCCGATTCGACGGGGAGTATCGGTGGTTTCTGTTTCGCGCGAACCCATTGCGCGATGTGTCCGGCAACATTGTCAAATGGTATGGGACAAACACTGACATAGAAGATCGTAAGCGGGCTGAGGAGGCCGTGCGGGCGAGTGAAGCGCAACTCCGCCAGACCGTCGACACGATTCCTGGGCTTGTGTGCACGATGAGTCTGTCGGGCGAGATCACTACTCTCAACAAACAGCTGCTTGAGTATTTCGGCAAGGCGCCGGAGGAACTTAAGAATTGGAAGATGACCGACGCAGTGCATCCGGATGACCTCTCTCGCGTGCTCACCGCTTACGATTTTTCGATCAGAACCGGTACCCCCTACGAAGTGGAACACCGTTGCCGGCGAGCAGATGGCGTCTATCGATGGTTCCAGGTTCGCGCACTTCCCGTGCAGGACAAGGATGGCCAAAGCGCCGGATGGTACGTCCTGCTAACCGATATAGAGGACCGCAAGCGGACCGAAGAGGAATTGCGGCATCGTGACGCGGAGCTCGCACACGCGTCCAGGGTGGTAAGTCTCGGAGTGCTGGCAGCATCGATCGCGCACGAAGTCAACCAGCCACTAACGGGCATCATCACGAACGCCGGGACCTGTCTGCGGATGCTCTCTGCCGATCCACCTAATGTCGAGGGAGCGTGCGAGACCGCACGACGCGCGATTCGCGATGGCAACCGTGCGGCTGAAGTGATCATTCGATTGCGCACGCTCTTTAGCAAGAGGGAACCCACGACCGAACCGGTAGACCTCAATGAGGCCACACGGGAAGTGATCGCGCTGTCGTTGAGTAGGCTTCAGAGAGACCAGGTGATCCTGCGGCAGGAACTTGCTAACGAACTCCCGGCGGTTACAGGCGATCGTGTGCAGCTTCAACAAGTTATCTTGAACCTCGTCCTGAATGCATCAGACGCGATGAGCGGCGTGGAAGATCGTCCGAGGGAGTTGCTGGTCAGAACCGAACGAGCGGAAGGTGGTGCGCGACTGACAGTACAAGACGCGGGGATCGGTATCCAACCTGAAATTGTGGGCAAGTTGTTCGAACCGTTCCACACAACCAAGGCCAGCGGAATGGGAATCGGACTATCCGTCAGTCGCTCGATTATCGAGAGTCATCATGGGCGAATATGGGCAGCGCCGAATGATGGTCCTGGAGCGACATTTTCATTTTCTATTCCTGGACTCTAAGGTGCTACCGTGCCAGGAATTCGCGCCAACCGAGCGTCTGCTTGATGGCCGGAAATCCTGATTTCCAATCCAAGTTGCAAATCCCTAAGTCCTGGTTAAACGTAATCGCCGAAGTAGATTTTGGTCAGGGACCTTACCGGTTTCCCGACTCTCCAGGACTTAGGTCGTGCTGACCTGCCCCCGATTTCATCCAGATTGTCCGTGACAGGGCCCGAAACAAAAGCGGCCCCGCAAACGTACCATCCCAAGGGAGAGTTCGGCTGTGACAAATCTGGTTCTCATTCTTCACGTCGTTGCAGGCACGATCGCGCTGTTCTCAGGAATAATTGCTATGTCCTCCCGCAAAGGGGCACGCGCGCACCGGGTGGCGGGAACGTTGTTTGCCGTGTCCATGGTTGCTATGGCGGTCTTTGCGGACTATCTCGCCATAGCGATTCCTGAGCAGATTCCAAATTTGTTCATCGGCACTTTCACTATATATCTTGTGGCGACAGCCTGGATGACGGTCCGACGCAAAGAGCAGTCTGTTGGCATCCCGGAGAAGATCGCTCTACTTGTCGTTCTGTGCCTCTGCGTGCCCTTCGCGATTCTGAGCTTTCAGTTAGCCACTGGCTTGGAGCCCTCTTTCAAAAGTGCCGTCCCCCTCGAAGGTCCTGTCCGCGTCGCGATATACAGCTTTACGTTCTTAGTCGCCATGGCCGCAATCGGAGACGCCGGGTTAGTCCGGGCCGGGGGCGTTACAGGCAGGCGACGCATTGGGCGGCATCTTTGGCGTATGTGTTTAGGGCTCACTCTGGCGGCAGGTTCAGCATTCACCAACGGATTGCCACGGCTACTCCCGAATACAGTGCATGTTCCGCTGATCTTCTTGTTTCTTCCTCAATTGTCCTCGCTGGTGTTGCTGATCTTCTGGATGATCCGCGTGCGGTTCACTGGTTGGTACAAGGATCACGCTAAGTCCTGTTAAACGCATTATAAAGGGCGCCCGTTTGGAGTAGATTTTGATCGTTCGCATCAACGTCTACAACAAGGAGCGCCCTCATGAATGAAGCCAAGTACATTGGGATGGATGTGCATCAGGCAACGATCTCTGCTGCTGTTCGGGATTAGCGTGGAGATCTGATGATGGAAGCCATTCTCGAAACGAAATCGGAAACCATTCTTCAGTTTATTCACGGCCTGGGCGGCAGCTTGCATGTGACCTTTGAAGAAGGTACGTGGGCCGCCTGGTTGTACGACCTGTTGAAACCTCACGTTACGAAAATGGTGGTTTGTGATCCCCGTAAAACTCCCCTGTTGAAAGATGGAAACCACAACGACCGTGAAGATGCACGCAAACTGTCGGAGCTGTTGTATCTGAACAGGCTTAGACCGGTTTTTCATGGTGATACAGAAATTCGCACGCTGCGGGAACTGGCCCGTAGCTATCTGATGCTCACTCGCGATCTGACGCGCGTGATGAATCGCCTGAAGGCTATCTACCGTGGTTGGGGGATTGCTTGCACTGGTCAGCAAGTGTATGCACCTCGCTACCGTGCCGTCTGGCTCGCGAAGATCACGGAAGCCGGCGTGCGCCGTCGCGCCGAGATCTACTATCAGCAGTTTGACGTCTTGGCGAGATTGCGCCAGGAAACACGGCGAGAGTTATTAGCCGAAGGGAGAAAACACTCCCCCACCAGATTACTGCGACGGATTCCTTCGATCGGCCCCATCCGCGCAGCTCTGCTGGTTGCGCTGATGCAGACACCAAATCGCTTCCGTACCAAGCGCAACTATGGGCCTACTGCGGACTGGCGCTCAAAACGTATACCAGCGGGGAGTACCGCTTCGTTGGCGGTCAACTGAAACGTTCCAAGAAGGCTGTGGCCATTCGCGGACTCAACAAAAATCATAATCACGATTTGAAAAATATCTTCAAGGGAGCGGCTACGCGAGCGGCGGCCACCGCCGGACCTTTTCAGGAATTCTACGAGGCCCGCATTGCTATCGGGATGAAACCAGCGATGGCGCGGCTGACCCTGGCGCGCAAGATCGCGGCCATCACTTTACTCATTTGGAAGAAAGGAGTTTCTTTCGACGCTAAACAGTTAAAGCAACAAGCAGCTTGAGCGACTGGTAAGAACTCTTTTCTTCGCTGGATTCATGTCTGGCGGCGATCTGTCGGTTCTTCTGGCGCTCTGGTTCGAGGGTGAGTATCCATTATGCCGTTACGGGCGGAGAGTGTGCTTCGAGCACCCCCAGTCTCTTGGTTAACTCTATGCCCCCTCGGACAACCAGAAAAAGCTATAGGCCTCGAGCCTCAGATAGAACTATGGTTGGCATTTTTCCTGCCACCCAACTGCTTGTCGCATCAGAAACCCAGGCGTCGTCGCGACAGCAACATGAATCTGCGGAAAAAGAGAACCCCGAGAGCCTTCCCACATTACATGGGCTGGAGAGCCGGACAAAAATCCTTGCTCCTTCCAGTCGCGGGAGAGTCTTTTCTCTTGACTCTCTCCCTTTATAGAACGGCATAACCGCCGAAGTTGATTTTGGCGTCGGGTCCAGTACCTATGCTTCAGATTTTGCACGAAGCAATCAGGCACTACTTCCGAGTTGCACGTAAGAACTTCATCCGGGAACAGCGTCACCGATGCAAGGACGGTTTATTATTGTCAGCGAGGCATGCTATGAAGAAGGCCGTTCGGAGCATCGGTGGCGGGGGCTTAGCCATATCCTGTGTTTTGCTCCTCTTGTGGTTTGCTCCCGGGCGTACTCCCGCCATCAAGGGGCCGCGCAGTATAGCTTCCCTAGAACACGTTCGGATCGGTGGTGTCGATCAATTCATTCTGATTCGCGGGAACGATACTTCATCACCGGTTGTGCTGTTTCTGCACGGTGGTCCGGGAATGCCCGCGATGTATCTGGCGCACTCCTTCCAACGTGAGTTGGAAAAGGATTTCCTCGTGGTTCAGTGGGACCGCCGAGGCGCGGGCAAGTCGTATCGCGAAGATGTCAGCGGCACACTCACGACCGAGCAGCTTGTGGCCGACACGATTGAGTTGACCAACCTGCTCCGTGGCCGGTTTCATCAAGACAAGGTGTATCTAGTCGCTCACTCATGGGGAACTTACCTGGGAATGCTGGTCATCGCCCGGCACCCCGAGCTTTATCGCGCTTATGTAGGTATAGGACAACTCGCATTATCTTCGCCTATCGCCGCAATCCAGGAAGAGTACATCCGCAGAAGTGCCGAGCGTGCTGGGGACGACAACGCAATCAAAGAACTAAACGAGCAAGGCGCAAAGGTACGGGAGAGCCTGCTCTTCAAGTTTGGCGGCGAGATTCATCACGCGACATCGTTTTTGCCGCTGTTAATCACGGGACTGGCTGCTCCCGAATACAGTCTTCGCGACGCGCGAAACATCCCAAAGGGTGTGTCGCTGTACTCACGAAACTTCGTGTACAACTCCATTCCAGATGAACTGATGAATGTTGTCACTCACGTCGAAGTCCCTGTTTACTTCTTTACTGGCCGCTACGATTACTGTGACCCATACACGCTAACGGAACAGTACTTTAACCAGATTAATGCCCCGGATAAGCATCTTGTATGGTTTGAGAACTCAGCGCACTTCGCCTTTTATGAGGAACCGGTGCTTTTTGCAGCGGAAATGCGCCGCGTGCTCAACGCCACTCGCCTCACGACTGACCCTAAGCAAGCTACAGCAACAGAGAGTGAAGGCCCTGCGAGATGAGACGGGTCCTGGATGACCTCAGTGGTAGTATTTGTCTATTTGAATGGCTCACTTGCCCCGAGTTCCGGACCTAAACGCGCAGCGTGCTGCGATGAAAAAGCTGGGATTCCTAGTCGGGAAATGGAATGGAGAGGCGCGTCTCCTGCGCGGCCCCGGGGAATGGATGGATTTGCATCAGAGCGAGGAGACACAGTACAAGCTCGATGGCTTGATACTGGTCATCGAAGGAGTCGGGCGGACAAAATCTGATGGGCATTCTGCTCTACAGGCTCTGGCGGTAATCTCTTTCGATGACGAAACTGCAACTTATCGCATACGTGCCTTCAACGATGGTCGTTTTCTGGAAAGCGAGGTGAAACTTCAGGACCAAGATAAGGTAATAAGTTGGGGCTTTGCCTTGGGGCAGATCACGACCAAATCGGTGCTACGGATAAATGAGAGGGGCGAGTGGACGGAATTCGCCGAAATCAAGATTGGCTCAGAACCTGCGAAAACACTGTTGGAACTTACGGTCCGGCGGGCGGGTTAAGTACTACTTACGGTTTGCCCGTCGTACGCTCACAGGTCCCGTCGCAAGGTAACCGAATTTTCAAGCGTCCTCTTGCACATCGACAGGAAGAGTGATAGCTTCTTGTAGAAGTGGAAGGGGAACAGCATGGGCGAACAGGGAGTCGATCTTCCGCAAGGCACGTTAGACTTGCTGATCTTGCGCACGTTGGCGCTGCAGCAGCAACACGGGTGGGCGATTTCGGAGCGGATTCACCAGGTGTCGAGCAAGGTGCTGCAGGTGCGGCAAGGGTCGCTGTATCCAGCTCTACATCGATTGGAGCGCCGTGGATGGATCAAAGCTCGGTGGGGTGCGTCGGAGAACAACCGCCGGGCGAAGTTTTACGAGTTGACGAAGAGCGGACGGAAACAGTTGGAGGCGGTGAGGAGTGAGTGGGAGAAGTTGGCGGCGGCGGTGGCGCAGGTTTTACTGGAGGGGTAGTTTTCGGAATGACGTGGATTCGATTTGTACACAGGTTGCAGCCTGTGCTACTGGCGGTTGGGGCATGAAACGTGATTCGTGATTGGGCGCTGCGATTGAAGGCTCTGTTCCGGCGGAAAGCACTGGACGAGGAACTGGACGCGGAGTTGACCGGGCACTTACCACCTATGCACAAAGCTCTTTTATCGCCATCAAACAACGAATTTGCCCCGCAGACTTAAAGAAGAAGGCGACACACGTTTGAGGAGGACGGAGTGGTTGATAGACCTGAGCCGACAAAAGTTCCCCGATGGCTCGCCTTAGGGTTCCGCATCACTTTAATTTTCATGGCCTTCTTGACTGCATGCATGAGTTGGTATTACGTGAGAGCCGAACGCTGGGACACACCTCCGCTAATACCAGTGCTTGCGGCGCTGGAACTACCGTTCATTGTGGCGTTTCTTTTAGTCTTCAAAAACGACAAGCAGACACGAACTGCCTGTGACGGCGCCGGTATCGCCTTTGGCGCCGGGGCATTCTTTGCGCTAGCCGCACCGGTCCTTGCGTTTGACGCGGGATTCACCGCATGGGAGTCTCGCAGCGTTTATAAAAATCTGGTTGCATTTGAACATCTGCAGCTTGCGATGTTTGTCGTGGGAATATTGCTCATGATTTTGTCGTGGAGATTTGGCAAGGACCAACGTATCCGTTTTTGGATCCTCTTTGGAATGTCGGTCGCATATTTATTTCTGAGCGCACCTTTACTGGCGAGGTTTAGCCAGCCTGGTGCCGGCGCGCGTAAAGAGGCGTTAGCTTGGGCGAATCCATCGGAGGAAGCCTATCGCTCCATGATGAGGATCGGAGGATGCCTGATCCGGAACGAAGCATCTCGTCCCGGCGTGGATTTTCCGCGTTCACTGGCACAAATGCCACGGGATTGGAACTGCGATAGGAAATATACGAGGACGCAGCCGGTCTTACAATACACTCTGGACTACACTCCAGAGGTTGACGTGAGTAGCGGTGAAGCCACGGATTTCCGACTAGTCGTGATTCCGTTGAAGAACGCAGGCGGAAGAGTTGTACCATTGATGATGGACCGCAGAGGAATTTTGTTTGCGTATGCAGGATGGGCGGACAACGGAAACGCCGCCCACGTGGTCGTTTTCTCGGGAAGCGCTCTGCCGCAGCTGCAAAAAGTCGCGGAGAAATTCAAGAGTGAGCACGGTGGCCGTGCGCCTACGTCGTTTCGGGTTCTGCCTGACCTGCAAAACTGGTGGCCGAGACCAATCGAGGGAGATGGGAAAATCATACGCATGGACGTGGCCTATGACTATCTAATCTCCGAGCCACGCCCCCAAGACCTTAGCCGTTACGCGATGTCGGCGAGATGCGAAGACTACGCTCACAGTTGTATCCTGAGTTACTTCCTTGATTACGATGGCGTGATGCACGAAACGAACCAACCACGTCCTGCCACGAGCGAGGATCCGGTGACCTCTGCCTGCGAAACCGATTATCTGGAGTGTACGGATATAGATTGGCCGCTGCCCGAGAGCCCGTCGAAATCGAGAATCTTGATTGTGTCTGTGCGGCAAGCTTTGAACTCGACATCTCTGTGGTAGTGGGTCGTGATTCCCTGATTGTACGCTAATGGGACACAAGTCCCGGTAAACGCCGAATTTGATTTTGGCGTCGGGTCCAGTACCTATGTTTCCGATTTCCCGACTAGCACTAAGACTTATCAGGACCTACTGCTCTTTTTGGAGCATGATGCATAGCATTGCGACATTCGTAGTTCTTTCAGTGATTATAGGCGCGGTCGACGCCGTTCTGAAGTGTATTCGGTTCTCTCAAGGCATGAGCATTTAACGACCGGCAACGTACCCGCTGCGTGCCTCGACGGTGAGTTTTTTCGGCTTCATTTTAATCTTCAAAGAGTGATAGGTGCCGTTGGGCTGTACTTTGTCGATGGAAAATGTCAAAAGGTAAAGATATTTCGGTCCCGAAAACAGGCTGTCGAGACCGGATCCCAGTGCATTGGAATTGTGAAAATAAGTCCCCCCTGTGCCGTTCGTGAGTTCGGTCATGACACTTCTCTTCAGCGACGCGGACTTTTCTCGATAAATGGTTTTGTTGGCAGCGGCTCCGGGATTTCCGCCGGCATTGCTCGCCTCAAGGTCTGTGGTGTAGACGCCACGTGCATCAATGGCATTGATCGTGACGTTCGCCTTTGAAGCGATCTCCAATAGCTGAGACTTGAGTTTCATGGCCTCCTCAGAAAAGGTGAGAGAGCCGGGAGAGATAAGGATGAGAATGCGTTGTCCTGGAAGTTCCCCCATCGTGTTAATGACTAGTCGCAAGAACTCCAAGTTGCCGCGAAAATCCTGTTCGCCCGTGTCCACAGCGCGATGGGCAGCCTGCTGCGCTAACTTGGCTGCCGCGGCTTCTCGTCCACTCGGTAATCCTGCGCAAATCATTGCATCGGAGATGGCGGCGGCCGACGCAGCGTTATCACCCCTGTTCAGGATCAAGTCCGCCTGGTAGTAATCGATATTGGGGCAGTCGAGCGAGTTCGAGTGGTAAGTGGTTTGAGCCTTTAGATTCCGAATCGCTTGTTGCAATTTAGCGAGATCGCGCGTTAAACCGCTGTTTGATCCGGAAGTCGCAGCGACGGCAACCATGTCTGAGGCAGGCAGAGATGTCTCAAAGAGCTTCCTGACTGCTTGCTTGGCTAGTGTCAGTTCGCTGCTGCTCAAGTTCAGGTCGTCAAAGACAAAGACTACAGATCGTTGTACCTCGGGGGGTGACTGAGGAGCAACTGGGGAACTATCGTTTGCAGATGCTGCCGAAACGGCCGAATTAGTTTCGCCAGCGCGATCGATGACCGAGAAGCCAGTCGGGGTTTGGAGCTTGCCATCGTCAAAAACCTGGAAATCTTCTTTGGTGAGCGTGCCCACTGATTCGCCTTGCGCGTTGCGGACCACCACGGGAACGATCACTTCATTCACCTTGACGATGATCTCAGGAATGGTTGGTGCAGCCGGTTGCCCTTGCTGTGCCTCTACACACAACGAAAGTGTCAAAGCCAGATCGCAGCAGCAAAAGCCGGATTGAGCAAGGCGTAAGCCGATTTTAGAAAATCCTGGTGCTGGAACAACATGCTAATCTAACGATCATGAGTAGGGAAAGGATTCGTGCTGAAAACAAGAAAGTCGCACGACGTGTGAGGCATCTTGAGCAGCACGGTGTGCTCACTAGCCTGCAATCCAAGTTCGCCATTGCGTTCGCGCGCAAGCGCCGGAAGGATCTCGCCGCAACTGAAGCAGGTTATAAAGGCAATCCGGCAGCAGCTGGTTACCAAGGCGAGTTCGGACTTCATGGGCGCTATCAGACCTATGGTCAACACAGCTTCATATATGACCTCATTGCAGCCGCTCACCGGCGCGGGGTCCGTGTGACGCTGCTGGTTGAGGGCCTGAGTACATTCCCATTGGCTGAGCCGCTTAAGAAATACGCGCGTGTTTTTGAAATGGATACGGCGCCCTCACTTGGGCCGACCGACCTGATTTTAGTCGATGAACCAACTGACAAACTTGTGATGTCTTTGCCTGCCGGGTGCCCAACAGTCTGCGTGATTCACAAGAAAACCGCTGCTTATTCCCAAACGGTTCAGGACCGATGCGACCAGTTTCTGT
>Ga0181526_10004143_pt1 | contig 11453 bp, 10 predicted proteins | sample PEATcosm2014_Bin_35_FD_119750 | JGI IMG/M metagenome (GOLD analysis project Ga0181526, IMG submission 119750) | Peatland microbial communities from MTU Mesocosm Facility, Houghton, MI, USA - PEATcosm2014_Bin06_30_metaG | ecosystem: Environmental > Terrestrial > Soil > Wetlands > Peat | place...
GACTTGTCTGCTGCAAAAGAAGTTACGCTTGCCGTCGTCACGAGCAACGAAGTCAAGCAGAGTAAGACCGCTGCGCACCATTGCCGAAGCGCGATGGCACACTGGGACAAATACCATTTCCCACGACGAAGTGGACTTGGCATGCAATGCCCTCCCTGATTTTTCTCTGGAAAGCCTGGGTCTATCTGGATTTTTGGCCGTCGGAGCATAATTGCACGCTAGCGCTAGAAAGCCAATGGCTAAGAGGTGGCAGTTTGGCGCGGCAAGTCTGCCGATTTGTGTGGTGCTCCGTCCCCGTCGGTGCCGCTGGTCGGATATGGGGCGGGTGATACACGGCGGCGATGAAGCCCACTCATTCGAAAACCGCGAATGAGTGGGGAACCCAGCTACCCAGGCCTCGAAAAGCGCAAGACTTGGCCCAATGAGTGGGGCGCCGCGCCGGCTAAGGCGAAAGCTGCCACACCGTTCCAGAGCCATTGGTTCCACAAGAAGAGGTGGTCCCGTATAAGTTGCCGCTTGTATCGAGCGCCAAACTACCACTCGCTGGGAATTCCGTATTGGTAAGATACACGAGGTCTTCGTAATGCCAGCCATCGCTGTCGTACGAAGCTTTGAAGATGTGACCAAAGGGGTTCTCGTCGTCCATGCCAGCGCCTCCTCCCGTACCATATAGGTTGCCGGCAGCATCGATCACAAGATTGTTGAGGCCGTCGTAGCAGCAACCATCGTAAGGGATGGCATACTCACTGAAGTACCGGCCGGAACTTGTCTTTTGCAGCGTGAAAATTCCGCCGTAGGGTACCAGGCCCACGATACCGTAGAGACTGCCTGCGTTGTCCTGGACTAGATAACTAGGTTCGGAGCCGTTCGAACCGTTAAACGCAACGAGGACGCTCTCTACCCATTGGCCACCGGAAGGCGTCAGCTGAAAAACAACTCCATTGCTACCAAAGTTACCGTTGGCAACTCCGTAGAGATTGCCGTCAGTGCCTACCAGCACCTCGGTTGGATTGCCGTTGTTACCTCCGATGAAGTTGTAGAGGGTAGTTTTCGTCCAGCCTCCACCGGATGGGGTGAGCTCAAACACAGTACCTGCATTAAAAGTCCCGCCAGAAGATGTCGTGCCGTACAGGTTGCCTTCCCGGTCGAAGGCTGAGACATTGATCGTTCCGGAGCCATCAATCTCACTACTGAAGCGATAGGGCACGTTTTCGTTCCAACTACACAGGGCGGTCACACAGGCCGTCGGTTTAGGTTTCAGGTTGTAGACAAGTCCGCAGTATTGGCTGCCGCCGGTACCGCAGTTCTGGATGCCTCCTTGCGCGCCGCCGTAAAGACTTCCATTCGGGCCCACGATCACGCCGAACGGCTCACCCCCGCTGTTACCTCCGAAGAAGTCGAACAGCGGATCAACCAGCCACCCCCCGGCAAAGTGAGCCAGCTTGTAGGCAAAGCCAGCGTTGAGGCCGCCGCCGTAAGGGCTTGTTCCGTAAAGGTTCCCGGCTCTGTCGATGGTTACGCCGTTGCCGCCTCCGTTATAGATGATCTGAAGGTTTCCTTGTGACTGGAAGCACTGCGGCGGAGGCTGACAGTTCTCGTAGCAGCTACTACCTTCGATGGTGAACGTTTCCGAAGGAATTGTGCCAACGTCATTCTCGGAGCCCTGCGATGGGCAGCCTGAGCCCGTGCATCCCACTCCGCTGTTCTCGTCCCAGTACACCGGGTCGCCGCTGGGAACGCTGGCATTTTGCAGGTTCACCCAGTACGTGCCGGTATTCAGCATCGGACCACTGAAGGTGGTGCTGACCGTGCAGACGTTGTAGCCTAACTGGTTGAGGATGCAGCCACTCTGGGTGAAGTTCACCGTCTGATCGAAGTAGCTGGTGCCGCCGTTCTCGCTCGAGGTGATGGAAAGCTCGGCCGTCGTTAGCGTGTCGCCGACGAATAGCCAGGCCCCGAAACTCATTCCGCTGACCTGTGTCTGGTCGTACGTTATGGTGAAGGTATCGCTGACGATAAAACCGTAGTTGATGGCCCAGGCATCGGTGTTGCCGTTGATGGGACCGTTGTCGTAGATATCGTTGCCTTGCGGCGGGCCACTACGAGAGCTTTGGCGCGCGAGCACTCGGTTCGGCCGCGATGCCGGTTGAGGGGTCGGGTGAGCGAGTCGCGACGCGAACTGCGGCATTCTGGCTGCCTGAACCGCGGTTGGGGGAACGGGGCTCTGTGCGGACATGGGGAGCGCAGCCGACGCTATCAGTAACGCGGTGAACCCTGCCGGAACGATTGTGCGAAACAGCGAGATGAGGCTTCGCGCTTGGCTTGGCATCGGCTTGTGCTCCTCGCAGTGGCTGTAAATGTTTAGGGACCCATCTGTGATGGCCGCCCACCCAAGTCTCGAAAAGCGCGAGACCTGGGGCACCCTCCGATGAAAGTCAACATCCCCACCCAATCAACCAAAAGTCCAAATCTCCCAAGACGAGGATTTAGCGCTCCGTGGGAGTGATGGTGACGTAACAGAAAAACGCCGTGTGATCGCCTGGGTTCATTCCCTTGAACTCCAGCGTATGGCTACCGCTGGTCGTGACCGTGAAAGGAGCGGTCTGCCAGGTGAAGGGCGTATAGCTGACGAGCGCCCAGGTACCGATCACTTTGCCGTCGATCATCGCCTCGACCGTCTGGTTGCCGTCCCATGGTCCGCTGTAATAACGCGATCCCAGGTAAAAGCCAAGCGTGTAGTTTCCAGAAGTGAAGCCTGCAATCGATTGTGAAACAGTGCCGCCATGATCTTGCAGGAAGGCCGCCTGCGTGAAAGGTAGACCGGTGAAAGGCGGCGGCTCGAATGTAGTGTCGGGTAAGGTGAGGCCGGTTAATGGGCCCCCTTTGCCCTGCGTACCCAAATCCATCGTCCATCCGAATCCAGGGCTGGCGTCGAAATTCTGCTGGGGGTATGGCCATGCACAGCGATATGCAGGACCCTGGTAGCCGATACCGATGCCCGAACCACACATGACGGGTACAGCCCCGAAATCGAAGTTGACGATGGTAAGCTGCTGCGCGAATCCGGTCGACGCTATTACCAGCATTGCACAGAGAAGGACAACCCTCAGAGCCATGGACATACTTACCTCCAGGTGGGGTACATGCGGATGTTGGAACGGTGCAGAGGATTTGTCACGGAGCGGGATTACATCTGGAAAAATCGCCGCCCCGCGCTTCCTGTTTGGCGATCACGGCAGGCCGTCGCTTCCTATCGTCCCGCCGGAATTTCCGCTTCGGCCCCCTAATAGCGCGACACTATATACCTGTTCGAGTATTGCAGCGCATAAATATTTTCCTTGACCGGATCCAAGGCAGGGCACAGGGCCAGCGCCCACCGCAGGGAGGTCGCCGCCTACCCAGGTCTCGAAAAGCGCGAGACCTGGGCCAGCCGCCACTTCGCTTGTTGACCTTGGGCATTGCCTGGCATAGTGTGGCCTTGTCGACGAGGCGGAGGTGTTTATGCGTTCGAAACTCGCGGCCGTATGCGTTAGTTTTCACATTGCGGTTCTACTAGCGGGATGCGGTTCCTCCGGTAGCAACTCGGCGCTTAAAATCACTACGCAATCTCCGCTGCCATCGGGCAGAGTCAACCAGGCCTACACCACAACCTTTTCCGCAAGTGGTGGCGCGCCGCCGTATACCTGGAGTGCGTCGAGCGTCCCTGCGGGCCTGGTGATGAGCGCCGCAGGCGCGCTCGCGGGCACGCCGACTTCGCCATGCTCCCCCTGTACTGTTACCGTCGCAGTCTCGGATTCGGCACGCGGTTCCGCGAATGGCAGTTTCGCGATAACCATCGCCGCCGCGCTGCAAGTCACAACCACCTCTCTGCCGAATGGCAGCACAGGAGTGGTCTACGATCAGACCTTGACTGCGACTGGCGGATTCACTCCTTACTCGTGGTCGATTACGCAAGGCGCTTTGCCCGGTGGCCTGACATTGAACGCAACCAGCGGTCTCATCTCCGGCACGCCAACGGGAACGGGCACGTCAAGTTTTACCGTGCAGGTCATGGACAACGGCACTCCGGCGGCATCGGCGACTGCCAAACTCAGCATCACGATTAATCCCGCGCCGCCGCGAAGTGCAGCGCTCTACGCCATCGACAGGACAGGATTGCAGATCGCCGGCAACGGCTCTCTATCCGCCTTGCCGTCAAATCCGGAGATGGCAATTAATGGAGGCACCTACTCCATTGGTTCTTCGCCAACCTTGCCTCTACTGTTTCTGGTCACCAACCTGGGCACATCCGGAGGGCCGCCGACCGCGCTGGAGTCGCTGCTGGTTAATCCCGACTACTCGCTCACGCTCTACAGCAGCAGCGCTCCGCCTGCTTTAGGCAGCGGACCCGGCTACGCACCGGCCGTGGACCCGAGCGGCGCCGACGTTTATCTGTCAGGCTCGATCGACAGCAAAGGAGACACCGGGGTCCTGATCTACACTGCCGATGGTTCGTTTCAGTCAGTGGGCAGTGTCGCCGTAACGAATTTAAGTATCGAAGGAAGCGGCGCCACTTTCACCCAGATGACTTTTACGCCCGATGCAACTCTGGCGTTCATTCCCACATGCGTGAGTGGCGGGAACGGAACCATTCTTTCTTACACGCGCGCTGCCGATGGCCTCTTGACCTCAGCTGCCACCTACAACCTGCCAGCGAATGCCTGCCCCGAGGCAACGATGGTCTCACCGGATGGCAAATACCTTGTGGAGTGGGAGTTCAATCCGGCCGTTGTGCAGGTCTTCAGCGTCGCCGCCGATGGTACTCTGACGCCCGCTTCCCAGCGATTTACCATTATGCAGAACGCGCCTCAGCCTGCCGATCTGTACGATATGGTTTGGGATTCGTCAGGGTCGTACCTGATAGGAGCTCTTGAACTGCAAGGCACAATGGGCGGCGGCGGCCTAGCCGTGCTCAGCTTCTCCGGAAGCGCTTTGAGCCAGAGTGCTCCGCCGAGCGAAATGGCAGCTGTTCGTATAGTGCGCGATGGGTCCTACTTATACCTGGACTACTGTGTGGCGGGTGAGTGTGGCGGACTGGCAGGCTACGACTTTCAGAATGGCCAGCTAACTCCGCTGCCCGGCTCCCCGTATCCCTACGGATCAGACGCCGGCGACTTCGTCATCTACTGATCGAGCTAGTCGCCTACCCAGGTCTCGAAAAGCGCGAGACCTGGGCCAGCCACCTCGGGACACTTTGGGTGGGACACCGCGCGTAATCTCGCTATGGCGCGAAATAACCGAAGATGTCGAGGATCAAATTGGTGAGCCCCGAAGCATAAGCATCGATCTCTCCATTCCCGGTGGCTACAATCGCCATATTTGAAGTGATCTCGCCATCAACGGCGTTGAGCGTGGATACTCCAGGACGACCCTGTCCATCCGGCCAAAGCGTCAAGTAGTACAGAGGAGAAACGGGCACAGCCGTTGCGTTCAGCACGTACGCTTGAGCTGTTCCGGAAACTGCGCATGGGCTGTTCTCAATCTCCACGGTCAACTCCCCGTTGAACGCCCCTTTTTGCTGACGCGTGTCCAGGGCGCGACAGGGTTGTAGCGCGTACAGCGACAAGCCGCCCGATTGCGCGGGAGCGAAGTATCCATTGATATCGCCGATAAGCTGCGTATTGTTGCTCGGGTAGACGGCAACCTCGCCGCCGGTACCCGCCTGCACGATTGCGGCGTTGGCGACAATTGTTGCCGTCGGATTGTTCAACGTCGACACGCCTGGGAGTGGATCCCCCTTTCCCCACACCGTCAGGTATCCGAGCTCTTGTTCGTCGTACGGAACCGCGGTGAAGTTCATGGAGTAGGCTTGCGCGTCGCTGGGTATTTGGCAATTGCTGGAGAGCACAGGGAAGTCACGCTCGACTCCGCCTTGCAGATAAGGACCACCCAGTGGACCCTGGGCGTTTCGGGTGTCGAAGACGCGGCACTCAGTCACGGGATAGAAAGCCAGCGATGATTGAGTTACCGGCAGGAAGTAGCCGTTGAGATCGACTATGACATTCGTCGTGTCGGTGTCATAGATACCGAATGCTCCCTCGTTGCCGGAGGCAACAATCACGGCATCGGCCTTGGTTCTTCCATCCGGCGAATTCAGTGTCGAGAAAGTTCCCCCCGGTCCTCCCGGCGGAAAGACCTGCATGTAATCCAGCGTGCCAACGGGAATCGCCGTTATGTTCAGCGAAAAGGCCGCCGCTGTCGGTGGAACACTCGCTCCGCAACTGCCTAGCTCCGAAACAGTAAATCCGAACGCAATGCCTCCTGGAAGAGGATTCGGACGGGAATCAAAGAAGCGGCATGGGGGCACGGAGACGAATTGGAGCGGTCCGATGTTGGCTCCAACCAGGTTCAGAAACACGGTGACTTGGTTGCCGATGCTGTCGGCCGTAACGACATCCGGCCATCCGTCACCGTTGAAGTCGCCGACGGCTAGTCCGGTAGTTCCTCCGGCGGTCGTAGCCAACACGAAATTCGTCTCAAAGAAACCAGGTGCGCTTTGCCCGGCCATGAATACACCCAAACCAGACTGAGTGTAGTTCGTCAGCGACATGTCCATCAGACCATCACGGTTGAAATCTGCCAGGGCTATTGGACCAGTACTGCACCCTCCACAGATCGGAACCGGTTGCTGGAAGGTACCGTCTCCATTGCCAGGTAGATACTGCACTTCGTCGACGGCGCTTAGCATTACATCCAACTTGCCATCCAGATTGAAGTCCGCCACAGCCACAGCGGTGCCGGCAGGATACTGTGTGATCAAGACCTGTCCCGGCGAGAAGCTGCCATCAGCGTTCTGGAGGAACACCGCGATACCGGCCTTCGGAGACGAAATCGCACAGACGACATCCAGTCGTCCGTCACCATTGAAGTCGCCTGCGGCGACATCGACCAACGAATAGCTTCCGCTGCTGAGCAGGACTGGCGCCTGGAATGTGCCGTCGCCCTTACCGTATAGAATCGCGGCGCTGCCATCGCCGCCGATCAAGACGTCTTGCTTGCCGTCACCGTTTATGTCGGCAACCTTAATGGTGAGCCCGCTCACACCTGAGACCGTAGAGATCGGAGACCCGAAGCTGCCATTGCCGCTTCCCAGCAAAACGATCACATCGCTGGTGTACCCACTAACGGAGCCGGTGATCACCGCAATGTCGAGATTGCCATCGTTATTGAAGTCCGCAACTGCAACTTGCATGGGCACACCTGGCGGGAGATTGTGAATAACCGGCGTGCCGAAACCTCCGCCGCCGACGCCCGGCAGGACAGCAACCGTGTCCTGGTCTTGATTGATAACAACCAGGTCGAGTTTGCCATCGCGGTTAAAGTCGCCGACGGCAACATCGACAGGCTTCGTGCCCCCAGTCCCGTACGCGGTGCCCTGATTAAACTGCAGGGGCAGATAAGGAGGAATCGAAGGATTCAGCATGGATTTCCCCGCTCCATGCGCGACCGTTGGCTTCGTGAGAATTCTCTGCGCGGCTGCGGGCAGCGCCGACAGCGCGAGGTTTAGAAACAACACAGCCACTCCCAAGCAGCGAAAATCCTTCATTGTTTTTCTCCGGTACTGCTTTTGTCTATCGATCGCGGGGGACGATCTGGGATAAGCCGAACAGCAGGAACTCTGAACGCTCGGGATTGTCTCACCACTCGCCGCCAACTACAATGCAAAAATATGCAGTCTTTTGTAAAATTATTGCAGTCTTAATATACCTGCTTAGATTCAACAGCTTAGCTGCGGTTCGTGGTCCCAAAATGGGTTGTCCGGAGGAATTTGGGGCTGTTTGTGGGCGCCGGGTGGCGGCCACACACCCGATCACTTTTGATAGATGCAGCGGAAAATGTGCCAGTGCTTCGGGCTATTATCGGCGTCAACTCCATCGTAGACACGCTCCGTAAATTCCTTGGGTCGCAGCTCCCTGAAGAAGCACTCGACCTCGTCGCGGGTCAGGAAGGTCATATAGGGTTTGCACCCCGCCCACGAGTCGTCAACGCTAAACAACGTGCAGCACAGAATGCCATTCCTGGCGAGACCGCCAATGATTGCAGCCAACACCCGCGTTAATTCAGAACGCAGAAGGAACGGGAGAGTATTGATCGCCACAATCAGTGAGTATTGTTCGGGCTTGATCGCGAAATTCCGAATGTCGTCGTGGATAGCATTGAGCCGTCGATCATTCAGTCTCGCTGCGAAGGAGAGCATGACGGGATCCCTGTCCACGGCATCAACCGTGAATCCCGCCTGGAGGAGCAAGCGCGTGTCGTTCAGCGGGCCGGCGCCCAGATCCAATGCGCGCCCGCCTGGCTTATCCACAAACTCCAGCGCACGCGGTAGCAGCGAGTTGGGTTGGCGATCTCTCCGAAGGAGTGCGTAAGACTTTCGCTGGAAGGCGCCCGGCTCAACCGTCACAACGCGGTTCCTCGTCCCTGGCATGGGTCCTCATCCACCAATTCGAAGCATCTTGTACTCCACCAGCGTGGCTACCAGTTCCACCTTCTCTTCGTCGGTCAGACTTGCCGGCAACTCCCGGACATAGAAGACCGGGGTTCTGGACATATAGGCCAGCGCTTCGTGTGCCAATTCGTTGATCCTGAGCAGGACGTCACCAGCCGCATTGACCAGCTCGACGTCTTCGCCCTCGCGACGAAGCGTAAGCAGTCCAGCACGGTCGTTGAAGATACGCCGATGCAGCGTGACCGACGTCTCATCCCGCCATAAATCCGGCGGCGGCGATCCGAAGCATTGTTCGTAGCGCTTCCCGAACTCGTCGAAAGAGATAGGCTGGCGGACTGTCACGGTTTCGGTTTTCGGAGCATTACTCGGACTGTGATGAATGTATCTGCCAAAGAAGCGACGGCAAAACTCCATATACTCCCAGGTAAACAGGACGAAGTGATGCCAGGCTTCATCGATGTGGAGAGAATACATGTCCCAGACGACCGTATGGTCCGTCTCGGTCAGCACCATGAACCGCTTGACCTCAGCGAAAAGCGCCTCGGCCTCTTCGCTGGTATCGGCAATCTTCTCTTTCAACAGCTTTTCGATCAGGAACGGCGCTTGATAGCCCAAAGCGTCCTGAGCCGTTGGCGCCGCCTCGGGCGGCACCTCGGCTGATATGGGAAGCGTCATTGCGTCACCTGCCATGATGTTTGGCTATTCGGCGTTGCACTTATATTGGCATATCGACATGCACCTGCTGCAACGGCTATGGCAGTCTTCGTTGCAAGGCGTATAGCAATCGTCATCCGTCGCTCCACGAAACGCCCGCACTTGCATACGCAGGCGTCCCTTGTTCACCTCTACAAGCCGGTCAGTCGGCTTCGGATGAGCAACTGCGGCCCGGTCGTAGCGGAATCCGATATCCGAATTCCTTTTGACCCAGATGACTTTCGCACCGAAGGGCAGAAGCGTTTCCGGGACGTCCTTCACGTGAATGATGTCCTCCCGCGCGATGTCCAGGCTCACGGAAAGGTCGTTGAGGCTGGGATAAAACGTAATCCGGGCTTCCGTCGTCGGTGGTCCAACATAGCCCCAATAGATCAAGGAGGTAGCCGCGCCGCCGTCGATCAACTGTTTCAGCAAGGGATTTTCTTCAAGTCGCTCGGGCAAATTTCCTTCTTTCTTCATTAACAATGCTCCATCCAGCATGAGATACCTGAGTTCAAGGTGGGGAGGATGGTGACATGGATTGGAAGGAAAGGCAAGGCGATTTCCCGGAGGGTAGCGCCTACGAATTGGGCCGCGCGGCCCAGCCTTTCGGCACGATTTTACACTTGGGGTGCCCCATTCAAGGGTTAATGCCGGAAGGCTGGACCACCCGCCATGGCCTTGCCCGCTATGGCAATTCGGACGCCGACGCTGGAGGGTCAGACTCCCGCAGGGCGCGATTCACGGAACGCTTGAGCTCAGGCAATTCGCTCCTAACCGTGTTCCATATGATTTCGTCATCCACCTGATGATAGGCGTGTCGAATAATGTTTCCCATGTTGCACCAACTTCGCCAATCCGATCCCAGGTATTTTGGCCCCGATTCTTCTCCAAGACGCTGCGCGGCCTCTGTCAGAATCTGTATCTGGCGCTCGACCGCCGACTTGGTTTTCAGGTCTTGCTGGTATTCGCCGAAACTCATGTCGCCCACGAACGAATCAATCAGGGCGATGCATTCGACGATGTCTCGCAAGTGTCTCTGATCGTCTCTAAAAGGCAAGCACAGCCTCGCTTAGAGCTTTTCCGCGAATCGGCTCGCGCATCCATTTGGCTGAGGAAAGATCAACCTTGGTCCCTAGCAAGTCACCCAAGCGGTTTTCCAGCCTGCTCATGGTTAGCAGCGTTAATTGAGTCGATTCGTCGAACTCGGCCAGCAGGTCCACGTCCGACTGTATTGAGGCTTCGCCGCGCGCCACAGAACCGAACACCCGCAAGTGAACGATACCGGCGGCCTTCAGCTCCCCCTCGTGTTTCCGCAGCGTCGCTATGACATGACTCCTATTCATAGCGAGATTTTGTCATAAGCAGCCGCGGCGCTCAACTGTGGCGACGAGCTGCGACGTTCTTGCGTTCGCCGAGACGGTCCGCGACGCCGCCCTAGCCAGAACCTCGGGCTGCACTTTACACTGCTGGCGTCCTCTGGCAGAGTAAATAGTGGAAACTCAATCGATCGTCGTCCTCGACTTCGGCGCGCAATACTCGCAGCTCATCGCGCGCCGCATCCGCGAACAGAATGTCTTCTCCGTGGTACTTCCCTGCACCGTCTCGCTTGAAGAGATCAAGAGGTACTCGCCGGCCGGCATCGTGCTGTCGGGAGGGCCGTCGTCTGTGTATGACGCCGACGCGCCACCCGCCGACGAGCGCGTGCTGCACCTGGGATTGCCGGTGCTCGGCATCTGCTACGGGCTGCAATTCATGGTGTATAAGCTGGGCGGCAAGGTGCGCGCCGCCGATAAGCGCGAGTATGGGCACGCGCAGGTGGAGTTGCTGAATGCCGCGTCGCCGCTGTTCAAAGGGCTGCAAGGGCCGTTGACGGTGTGGATGTCGCATGGCGACGAGGCGATGGAGCTGCCGCCGGGCTTCGAGCTGGTCGGCAAGACGTCAAATGCGGTCGCGGCGATTCAGAATCCCGCGCAGAAGTTCTACGCGGTGCAGTTCCATCCTGAGGTCCATCACACGCCACAGGGCACGGAGATCCTGCGCAACTTCGTCTTCGACGTTTGCGGCGTGAAGCCAAATTGGACGCCGCAGAGCTTCATCGACGAGACCATCACGAACGTTCGTCAGACTGTGGGCAAGGGGCGCGTGATCTGCGGGCTGTCAGGCGGAGTGGACTCTTCTGTTGCCGCCGAGTTGGTGCATCGCGCAGTCGGCGATCAGCTCACCTGCATCTTCGTCAACAACGGAGTGCTGCGGAAAAACGAGTTCATCA
>Ga0181526_10004144_pt1 | contig 11447 bp, 10 predicted proteins | sample PEATcosm2014_Bin_35_FD_119750 | JGI IMG/M metagenome (GOLD analysis project Ga0181526, IMG submission 119750) | Peatland microbial communities from MTU Mesocosm Facility, Houghton, MI, USA - PEATcosm2014_Bin06_30_metaG | ecosystem: Environmental > Terrestrial > Soil > Wetlands > Peat | place...
CGATCGCCGACCCGAGGAAGCCGCTGGCGCCGGTGACCAGCGTCGGGGAAAGCGGCGCCAACTCGACCGCGCTTTCGGCCGCCGCGCCGGCTGCGACGCCGTCCGCGGGCGGCCAATCTCGCGCGACGACGCGACCGCGCCGCCCATCGTGATGAAACATGACCTTGTCCAAAGCGCCCCGAGCCTTCGGCTTGGTTTCCCCGCCGCGCGCCGCGAGAAGCGCCGGCGCGATTCGGTCAGGCGGAGCGAGCGCCGCCCGACGGAGCGGCCTCCGGCGCCGCCGCGTCGGGCTCCTCCTCCAAATCCTCCCAACCGGTCAGCATCGCCTTGAAATGCGCCGTCCGGGTGTGGCCCAGGGTGCTGAGATAGACGTGGACGAAGAGGTAGAAGACGATGACGATGAAGATCAGCACATGCACGGTGTCGATGACCCGCACCCCGCCGAACCAGTCGACCTGGGCGGAGAAGCGCTTCACATCCCACAGCAGGATGCCGGTATAGAATTGGATCGGCACGAGCAGCATCAGCACCACCTGGTAGGTCATGCTCTGCAGCGGATTGAACTTGTGATAGATGGTGGGGCGAAAGGGGTTGGGCTCGCCTTTGAAAATGCCGAAGCCGTAGTAATAGATCTGCTGGAAGGTGGCGCGATAATGCTTGGTCGGGCTCAGTTCCGATTGATAGGCCTTGATCCGGTCGGAAAAGAGATAAAACAGCAGCCAGACGAAAAAATTGGCGATGAGCACGAAGCCGACCGAATTGTGCACCGCGACCGCGGTCCGGAACGACACCACGTCGATCAGCCCGACATAGCGGATCTGCATGCCGGTGAGAACCATCAGGACGAAGCCGACGGCGTTGATCCAGTGCCAAATCCTGACCGGCAACGGGTGGAGATAGAGTCTTTGCATGCCGCCGTTCCTTTCAGCGCGCTCGCGCCGTCATGCCGCCTTGGGACCGTCGCCGGGACTGCCGCCGTGCGGGCGCCGCCAGCCCAAGCGCTTGAACAGCCATCCCAGGGTCAAGTGCCCGATGATAATGCCAACGCCTCCGAGGATGGCCAGGATCAGCAAGACGTCGAGGAACACGATTCGCGTTCCGCCGATCGCATAGAAGCCGCTCACCGACTGGAGCGAGAGCGCCGAGTTCAGCACGTCCGCGTTGGCGCCGTAGTCGACGCGTCGACCGTCCGGTCCGACGAGCGAGATGGTCACGCTCTGGAATGCGGCGGATCCCTTGCGATGACAGACTTGGCAATCGCTGAGCGCCTTGCTCTTGTCGGCGAGTTGATGCGCCTGGAGAGCGGTGCCGACGTCGAGGCGGCCGCGCAACACGGTCTTGCCGTCGATGCCGGCGCGATTCAACGTTTGCAGCAAGTTCCACAAGGTCGCGGCATCGATCCCCTTGCCGTCCGAATGGGCGCTGGCGTCGAACAGCGGCACGCCGATCTGCTCGGTCCCTCTGGGCACGGCCCGACTGTCGATCAGCATGAGATCGACTTTGCGCTGCGCATAAGGAGCGTGGCAGGCGGCGCAGGTCACGACCTCGAAATGCAACGCCGCATTGGGCAGCCATTTCTGGTGGGCTTCCAGCACGCCGTCGTGACAGCCGAAACAGGCCGCCTCCGGCCCCTGGCCGAGCGAGGTGGGCTTCACGTCGTGGGCGCTGTGGCAGTCCGAGCAAATCGGCGCGTAGCCCTTGTCGGAACTGCGCCGATAGGCCGCGTGCATGCTGCCGGAGTAGGCGGTGTAGATCGCCGAGTGGCACTTCTGGCAGGGAACCTGGTCGATCTGCGTCGCCGCGTCCTTGATGACCGCGTGCGGGTTATGGCAGTCGGTGCAAACGGGCGCGGCCGAATCGCCGGCGCGCACCAGCGCGGCGTGAATGCTGGTCTCCCATTGGTCGAACTTGTCGGCGTGACAGCCGCGGCAAACCTGGGTCATGGCGAGCGAAAAGCTGCGCCGGCTGGCGATCTCCTTCTCGGCGGGCGGATGCGCGGCGAGATCGACGTCGCTGTGACAGCCGGTGCAGCCGATCGCGCCGTGGACGGACTTGGCGAACATCTCGCCCGGCACGTGCAGTTGCAGGGTGTCTCCGTCCGCCAGCTTCTTCTCCATGCCGGCGGCGCCGTGACAGCCGAGACATTGCTGGTCGGCCGCCGAAGGCGCTTCGTCGGCGAACGCCGGCGGCGCGGCGGCGGGCGCGAGGGCGAGCGCGACGGCGACGGCCGCGACGGCGAAGCCGAGCCGCGGCGGCGCGCGCGCGATTTTGCGCCGGGCGCCGTGACCATTCATCCTCGCCTCCATGGCGCCCCCGCCGTCGACGTGATCCGGGGAGCCTTTCGACTCCCCGGAGCATCCGCGCCTATTCGTTGCCGCATCGCGGCGGAGATTTCATTGATCTATCACATTCGCCGCGCGCCGACACCCACCACCGCCTGGCCCCCCATCCAGGCCAGCATGGCCAAGCCGACGAACGGGAACGCGACGACGAAGGCCAAGCCGATGAAAGGCGCGGCAATCAGCATCCCGGCTGTCCGCAGCGCCCGGCCGACCATCCTCACCGCTGCGAACTTGGCGGCGGCGGCGCGCGTCGCCATGACGGCGAGAAAGGCGAGGCCGACGACCGGCAAGGCGATGAGATAGGCCAAGCCGATGAAAGGCGCGGCGACGAACAGGGCGATGTTCTTCAGCACGCCGGCCACAACGGCCGATTCGGCCAGGGGCGCTTCGGCGACGGCCGGCGAGGCCGGCGCTTGCGCCGCGGCCGCGGGCGCCGCCAGAGCGTCGCGGGCGCTGTCCACGATCATCTCGGGAGACAGCGGCTTGTGCATGAAGCTCACGACGCCGGCGGCCTTGGCGCGGGATTCGGCCGCATCCGTGCCATAGCCGGTGATGATCACCACCGGGGTCCACGGCTTGCGCGCCTTGACCTGTTCGGCCACCTCGAGTCCGCTGATGCCGGGCATGCGGATGTCGGTGTAGACGACGTCGTAATTTTCTTCGTTCAGCTTGCGCAACGCCTCTTCCCCGTTCTTGGCGGAAATGACGGCGAAACCCTTGCTGGAGAGAACCCGGTCGAAGCTCTTGGAGACGACGGGATCGTCGTCGACGACGAGCACTTTGCGCATTGCGGACATAACTTTCTCCTTTTTCGAATTTGCGTGGACGTGGCGTTTTGTTTGAATGGGTTTGTTCCTCAGGCGGCGCAGGCGCCGGTCGCCGGATCCGAATTGTCCGACACGCGACGCAGCGCCCAGCGTTTGCGCGTCCTGGCGCTGACGGCGGCGGCGATCACCTCCTGCGGCCCCACCGGCTTGGCGACGTAGTCGTGGGCGCCGAGCCGCACGGCCTCCTTGGCGCTGTCCACGGTCGGATAGCCGGTGATGATCACCACCTCGCTCTCCGGCCATTTCTGCTTGATGGCGCGCAACACCGACAAACCGTCCTGGCCGGGCATGCGCAGATCGAGCAGCACGACGTCGAAGGGGTTCTGCTCCATCGTCCTTAGCGCCTCTTCGCCGTCGCTGGCGGCCGCGACATTGCAGGAAACGCTCTGCAGCGACCGCAGGTAGCTCCGGCGTACGACTTCGTCGTCATCGACGATGAGAATTCTGTTCTTGTCGCTCATCTTGGCCACCTGGTTTGCCGTCATCGGTCTTGCCGACAGCAACGCAAGCGCCGTGCCATGACCCGGCCGCGCTGATTTTTCTCTGCAATGACAATCGGTTGGCGGCGATGACGGGGCGCGGCGGCGGCGGCGGCGGGCGGCCAAAGTACATTTTTTCCATGCAGCCGACGCCGCGGCGCGCCAAAAAACCGTGTCTTTTCAGCCAGATACGCCGCTCGGGCGCCGCATGGTTTTCTTATCGGGGTCGTGCGGCGACGCGCCGAAGGCCGCCGCCGAGCCGCGCCGCGGCCGCCGATGGTCCCGCGGCCGCGCGATCGCCGCGTTCCCAATCGGCCGGCGCGCTCGCCTCGACGATCGTCTTCAACTGCCGGGGAATTTTTGCGGCGCCGCGCTCAGGACGGTCGCCGAGCCGGCGTTGATCTGCATCACCGCCAGGCCGCGATCGTTCGGACCGTCGGCGTGGAAGCGGAACACGCCGTCGACGCCGCTGAACCCCGAGGCGGCGGTGAGAACGCTGCGCGAGAAACGTTGCGCGCCCTGGGTGCGCGCGAGCGCCGCGACCAGCGAGACCGCGTCATGGGCGAGCGAGGCCAGCCGCAACGGCTCGAGGGCGAACTTCGCCTTGTAGCGCTGCGCGAAGGCGTTGAAGCTGGCGTTGTCGGGCGCGGCGAACCAGGCGCCCTGCAGCGCCGGCAGCCGCGTCACGCGCGGATCGTTCCACACCCCCGTGCCGAGAATCTGCGTCTTGACGCCATTGGCCGTGAGCGCCGCGCCGACCGCGCTCATGCCGTCGGCCTGTTCGGGGATGAAGAGCGCGTCGATCTTACCGGCGACGCCGGCGATCTCCGCGACGGCGCTCTCGGGCTGGCCCGACGGGTAACGCGCGACGGTCACGACGCGCGCGCCGACCCGCGCCGCGGCCTGCTGGAATTCGCCGACCGCGACATTGGCGTAGTCGCTCTCCGGCGCGAGCACGGCGTAGGATTTCTTGCCGCGCGAGGCGGCGTATTGCACGATCCTGTCGGCGTAGGATTCGATCAGGAACGACAACAGATAGACGCCGGACGAGGCGACGCTCTCGTCGGTCGAAAACGCGATGACGGGACGTCCGGCGGCGCCGGCGACGCGCCCGACCTCGCGCACTTCGGCCGCGAGCAGCGGCCCCAGGATGATTTCCGCGCCCGCGCCGAGCTCGGCCTGGGCCGCCTGCGCGGCGCCCTCCGGCGTCCCGCGGTCGTCCTCGATCATCAAGGTGATGTCGCTCGCGCCCGCTTCTTCGATGGCGAGCTGGGCGGCGTTGCGCAGCGAGGCGCCCACCACGCTCGGGCCGCCGTTCTGAGTGAGCGGCAGGATCAGGCCGACCCGCACCGGACCCGTGCCCAGAACCTCGCCGACCGACGGTCCGGGGAGCGGATTCGCCTGTACCTGCGGGACCGGCGCGGCGCCGCTCTCCGGCTCGGACGGGCCGAACCCGCCCCAAGAGCAGCCCGCCAGCGTCAGGACGAGGCTCGCGGCCGCCGCCCGACACGCCCGTCGGAGGAACCCGCGCGTCCCGAGCCTCGACGCGGCGCTTGTCGGCATCACGACCTCCAACCCGGCGCAAGTCTTGCGAGCGAATCGCTCCACGCCCAACCTTACCTTACGCGATTCGCGCCGACGACGCCTCGCCAACGCCGCGCAGTCCTCACTTTTTTCGGTAATTGTGGCTTTTTCACCCCTCGGTGATAAGGAAATTGCCGGATCGAGGCGCGCGACGCGCGGGCCGAGGATCGGGACGAAAATGGCGACGCGCCGCCCGAATGAAACGAAAACGCCGTCGAGCGGGCCGCGCTCGCGCCGTTTCTCGGCGCTGGGCGCGCGCGTCGAGGCCGCGCCGATCGCGCCGGGCCTCCATATCGTGGCGACGCCGATCGGCAATCTCGCCGACGTCACGCTGCGGGGGTTGGCGACGCTGGCGGCCGCCGACGCCATCCTCGCCGAGGACACCCGCGTCTCGCGCCGTCTCTTGCGCCATTACGAGATTTCCACGCCGCTCGTCGCCTATCACGAGCACAACGCCGCGCAGGCGCGTCCGCGCATCCTCGCGCGCCTCGCCGCCGGCCAAGCGCTGGCGCTGATCTCGGACGCCGGCACGCCGCTGATCTCCGATCCCGGCTACAAGCTGGCGGCCGAGGCCGCCGCGGCGGGGTTTTCGTTGACGAGCGTCCCCGGCGCTTCGGCGGCGCTGGCGGCGCTGACCAGCGCGGCCCTGCCGACCGACCGCTTCTTCTTCGAAGGCTTCCTGCCGCCCAAGCCCGCCGCGCGGCGCGAACGCCTCAACGCCCTCGCCGCCGTCCCGGCGACGCTGGTGTTCTACGAGGCGCCCGGCCGGCTCGCCGCCGCGCTCGCCGACCTCGCGGCCGAACTGGGGCCGCGGCCCGCGGCGATCGCGCGCGAACTGACCAAGCTCTACGAGGAAACGCGCCGAGGAAGCCTGCCCGATTTGGCCGCCCAATACGCGGCCGAAGCGCCGCCCAAGGGCGAGATCGTCATTGTCGTCGGCCCGCCGGGCGCGGCGGCGCCGCTCGACGCGGCGGCGCTCGATGGCGAGATCGTCGAAGCGCTCGGCGCCCTCTCCGTCAAGGACGCCGCCGCCGCGGTCGCCGCGCGGACCGGCCTGCCGCGGCGGCAGGTCTATGCGCGGGCGCTGCGTCTGGCCGGGGCGCGGCGCTGATGGCCATGCGGCCGGCGGCGGCGCGGCGGCGCGCCCATCTTTTCGGCCTGCGCGCCGAGGCCGTCGCCGCGCTGCTGATGCGGCTGAAGGGCTACCGCGTCCTGGAGCGCCGTTTCGTCGTCTCGGGCGGCGAGATCGACCTCGTCGTCCGGCGCGGCGACACGATCGCCTTCGTCGAGGTCAAGGCGCGCGAAAGTCTCGACGACGCCGCGAGCGCGATCGTCGAGGGCAAGCGCCGGCGCATTTCCCGCGCCGCCCGGGTCTGGCTCGCGCGCAATCCCTGGGCGGCGGGCGCGACGCTGCGCGGCGACGCGGTGTTCATCGCGCCGGGCCGACTTCCCCGCCACGTCGGCGCGGCGTATAGGCTGGACCTCGACTGACAGGAACCCTTGCCGCCATGCCTCTGACCGTCGCCGTGCAGATGGACCCGATCGAGCGCATCCGCATCGCCGGCGACTCGACCTTCGCGCTGCTGATCGAGGCGCAGGCGCGCGGGCACGCGCTCCTCTACTACACCCCCGACCGGCTGCGCCTGGAGGGCGCGCGGCTCCTGACCCAGGCCCAGCCGCTGCGCGTCAAGGACGCGCAGGGCGAACACTTCAGCCTCGGCGAGGCGCGCCGCGTCGATCTTGCCGATCTCGACGTCGTCTTGCTGCGCCAGGACCCGCCGTTCGACCTCGCCTATGTCACGACGACGCATCTGCTCGAGCGCATTCATCCCGGCACGCTGGTCGTCAACGCGCCGCGCGCGGTGCGCGACGCGCCGGAGAAGCTGTTCGTGATGGACTTTCCCGATCTGATGCCGCCGACCCTGATCGCGCGCGATCGCGCGGCGATCGAGGCGTTCCGCGCCGAGCACGGCGAAGTGGTGATGAAGCCGCTCTACGGCGCCGGCGGTCAGGCGGTGTTCAAGGTGGCGACCAAGGATCCGAATTTCGGTTCGCTGTTCGACCTCTTCTCCGTAACCTTCCGCGAGCCCTGGGTCATCCAGAAGTTCCTGCCGGCGGTCGCCACCGGCGACAAGCGCATCATCCTGATCGACGGCGAGCCGCTCGGCGCGGTCAACCGCGTGCCGGTCGGCGACGACATCCGCTCCAACATGGTTCGCGGCGGCGCGGCGCAGGAGACCGTGCTGACGCCGCGCGAACGCGAGATCTGCGCGGCGATCGGCCCGGAGTTGAAGCGGCGCGGCCTCGTCTTCGTCGGCATCGACGTCATCGACGGGCTGCTGACGGAAATCAACGTGACTTCGCCGACCGGCCTGAGGGCGGTTCGGAAATTCGGCGGCCCGGACCTCGCCGCGGCGATCTGGGACGTGATCGAAGCCAAGCGGCGCGCCTTCGCATCGCGCGCCGCCGAACCCGCGGCTTCGAGTTAGGGCGACGCCATGGAGACATCGACCGCCGTGGTTCGAAGCGCGCGCCGGCCGCGCGCCGCCGCGCCGAAAGGCGGCTTCGACCGCGCGCGGCTCGCCGAGGGGCTGGAAGCGCTGCGCCGCGAAACCCCGGACGACGCGGCGTTCCGGCGCGAGTCGGTCGAGCGGTTTCGCCAGCGGCTGAAGGAGGGCCGCGCCGAGACGCGCCGCGCGCTCGAGGACGGCGGCACGGGGCGGGCCTGCGCGGCGCACCTCAGCGAATGCCAGGACCATCTGATCCGCGCGATCTGCGACTGGGCGGCGCGCTATTTTCACCCGCGCCTGCCGGCATCGGCGCGCCCGACCATCGTGGCGGTCGGCGGCTATGGCCGCGGGCTGCTGGCGCCCGGATCCGACATCGATCTCCTGTTCCTGCTGCCCGGCGATCCGACGCCGCAGACCCAGAAGATCATCGAGACGCTGCTCTATGTGCTGTGGGACCTCAAGCAGAAGGTCGGCCACGCCACCCGCTCGATCGAGGAATGCCTGAAACAGGCGCGCGGCGACATGACGATCCGCACCGCCTTGCTCGAAGCGCGCTTCGTCATGGGCGACGAGGCGCAATTCGAACGCCTGCGCGCGCGCTTCGAGGAGGAAATCGTCGCCAAGACGCCGAGCGAATTCGTCGCCGCCAAGCTCGCCGAGCGCGAGGCGCGGGTCAAGCGCGCCGGCGAATCGCGCTATCTCGTCGAGCCCAACGTCAAGGAGGGCAAGGGAGGCCTGCGCGATCTCAACACGCTGTTCTGGATCGCCAAATACGTCTACCGGGTGCGCGACCCGCACGAGCTGGTGGCGGCCGGCCTGTTCTCGCATCGCGAGTACGCGCGGTTCTCGCGCTGCGAGGAATTCCTCTGGGCGGTGCGCTGCCACCTGCATTTTCTGACCGGGCGCGCCGAGGAGCGCCTGAGCTTCGATCTGCAGCGCCCGATCGCCGAACGGCTCGGTTACGCCGCGCGCGCCGGCCAGGCCGACGTCGAACGCTTCATGAAGCACTATTTCCTCATCGCCAAGGACGTCGGCGATCTCACGGCGATCGTCTGCGCCGCGCTCGAGGAGCGGCACGCCAAGCCGACCCAGGCGCTCGATCGTTTCTTGAGCCGATTGCGCCGCCGGCCGCGCGCGGTCGCCGACGCCGTCGATTTCAAGATCGAGCACGACCGCGTCAACGTGATCGGCGCCGACGCCTTCGAGCGCGATCCGGTCAACCTCGTGCGTCTCTACTGGGTCGCCGACCGGTCGAGCCTGGCGATCCATCCCGACGCGGCGCGGCTCGTCACCCGGTCGCTGAAGCGCGTCGACGCCAAGCTGCGCGCCAATCCGGAGGCCAACCGGCTGTTCCTGGAAATCCTCACCTCGCGGCGCTCGCCCGAAGTGGCGCTGCGGCGGATGAACGAAGCCGGGGTGCTCGGCCGCTTCATCCCCGATTTCGGCCGGGTCGTCGGCATGACGCAATTCTCGATGTACCATCATTACACCGTCGACGAGCATCTGTTGCGCACCGTCGGCGCGCTCAGCCAGGTCGAAGCGGGAAGCCTCAAGGAGGACCACCCGCTGGTCAGCGAAATCCTGCCGCAAATCGCCAATCGCACGGCGCTCTACGTCGCCGCGTTCCTGCACGACATCGCCAAGGGACGCCCGGAGAATCATTCGCTCGCCGGCGCGGAAGTGGCGCGCCGGCTCTGCCCGCGCCTCGGCCTGTCGCCGGGCGACTGCGACCGGGTGGCCTGGCTGGTCGAACAGCATCTGACGATGTCCAACATGGCGCAGGGGCGCGATCTGGTCGACCCGCGCACCGCCGAGTCGCTCGCCGCGATCGTGCAGACGCTGGATCGACTGCGGATGCTGCTGGCGCTGACGGTGTGCGACATCCGCGCGGTCGGACCGGGCGTATGGAACGGCTGGAAAGGCCAATTGCTGCGCACGCTGTTCTGGGAGACCGAGGTGGTGCTCGCGGGCGGGCACTGGGCGGTCGACCGCAAGTCGCGCATCGCGGCGTCCCAGGAGGCGCTGCGGCGCTCGCTGCCCGGCTGGTCCGACCCCGAATTCGACGCCTACGCGCAACGCCACTACCCCGCCTATTGGCTGAAAGTGGATCTGCCGCGCCAGGTCGCGCACGCCAAGCTCCTGCATGCGATGGCGGCCGAGGTGCGTTCGCTGGCGACGGAAGTCGCCACCGACGCCTTCCGCGGCGTGACCGAGCTGACGATCGTCGCGCCCGACCACCCGCGCCTGCTCTCGACCGTCGCCGGCGCCTGCGCCGGCGCCGGCGGCAATATCGTCGACGCCCATATTTTCACCACCACCGACGGATTCGCCCTCGACACGATTTTCATCTCGCGCGCCTTCGATCGCGACGACGACGAGTTGCGGCGCGCCGGGCGCATCGCCCGCTCGATCGAACAGGCGCTGCGCGGCGAAATTCGCGTCAGCGAAATCGTCTCGGCCAAGAACGCGCGCGACGCCCGGGCGCGCGCCTTCGCGATTCCGCCCGAGGTGATGATCGACAACGCCCTTTCCCGCCGCTACACGGTGCTCGAGGTCTCCGGGCTCGACCGTCCGGGATTGCTCTACGATCTGACCTCGGCGCTCTCCAAGCTCAATTTGAACATCGGCTCGGCGCATATCGTGACCTTCGGCGAGAAGGCCGTCGACGCCTTTTACGTCACCGATCTGACCGGGCTGAAAATCACCTCCCCGGCGCGCCAGGCCGCGATCAAGCGGCACCTGCTGGCGATCTTTTAAGGCATTTTGCCATTCGGTCGACGCCGGGCCCCTCTGCCCGCGCGCGGGGAGAGGGCGGGGGTGAGGGGCCGGGCGATTGTCGGCTCCGGCGGCGCTCGTCGCCCGGCCCCTCATCCTAACCTTCTCCCCGCGAGCGGGGAGAAGGGACGGCGCGGCCCCGCCGGCGGGCGCTTGATTTTTGCCCCGCCAGCCCTGATATCGGGCGCGACCTGATCAGGGATTTTGGCGAAATGAACGATACGACCGACGCGCAACCTTCCGAGACCGCGGCCGACGCGGCGGCGCGCGCGAGCCCGCCCGCCGAGGCCGACGGCTTCGCCGTGATCGAAAAGCTCAACGCGGAAAACGCCGAATTGAAGGATCGGCTGTTGCGGGCGCTGGCGGAAATGGAAAATCTGCGCCGGCGCACCGAACGCGAAGTCGCCGACGCGCGCGTCTACGCCGTGACCGCCTTCGCGCGCGATATGCTCGCCGTCGCCGACAATCTCGCGCGCGCGCTCGACAGCGTGCCCGCCGAGGCGCGCGCCGGCGCCGAGGGGTGGGCGAAGAGCCTGATCGACGGCGTCGAACTGACGGCGCGCGACCTTCAGGCCGCGCTCGGGCGCCACGGCGTCGCCAAGCTGGAGCCGCTCGGGGAGAAATTCGACCCGAATTTTCATCAGGCGATCGTGGAAGTTCCCGACGAAACGCGGCCGGCCGGCGCCGTCGCCCAGGTGATGCAGAGCGGCTGGAAGATCGGCGAGCGCGTGCTGCGCCCCGCCCTGGTCGGCCTTTCCAAGGGCGCGGCGAAGACTGCGCCGAAGGGGGAGTGAGGGAGAGCGCCGGCTCGTCCGCGCGGAGGCGATCATGAAACAGGCGCTCTTCAACGATCTCGTCGAGAGCCTCGAGCAGGCCGCCGCCCATGCCGGCGGCGAGGCGGTTCTCGGATTGCGCGTTCAGCCCGCGCCC
>Ga0181526_10004146_pt1 | contig 11442 bp, 9 predicted proteins | sample PEATcosm2014_Bin_35_FD_119750 | JGI IMG/M metagenome (GOLD analysis project Ga0181526, IMG submission 119750) | Peatland microbial communities from MTU Mesocosm Facility, Houghton, MI, USA - PEATcosm2014_Bin06_30_metaG | ecosystem: Environmental > Terrestrial > Soil > Wetlands > Peat | place...
GGGAGTATGGACATCGATCTGACCGTCGACCCCCTGGGCGAGGACGCCGAGGGGAAGCCGGTGTACCTGGCGGACATCTGGCCGACGGCGGACGAGATCTCCGACGCCGTGGAACGGGGGGTCACCTCCGAGATGTTCCGCACCCGTTACGCATCGGTGTTCGAGGGCGACGACCGCTGGAAGGGCATCGGCGGTGCCGCGGGTCACACCTTCGGGTGGGACGCCCGCTCCACCTACGTCCTCCGGCCTCCGTTCTTCGAGGGCATGGGGGCAGAGCCGGGGCCGGTCCCCGACATCACCGGGGCCCGCGTGCTCGCCGTGCTGGGCGACAGCGTGACCACCGACCACATCTCCCCCGCCGGCTCGATCCGTCCCGCGTCGCCGGCGGGCGCGTACCTCATCGACCACGGCGTCGAGCCCGGGGACTTCAACTCCTACGGCGCCCGTCGTGGCAACCACGAGGTCATGATGCGCGGGACGTTCGCCAACGTCCGGCTGCGCAACCTCCTGGCGCCGGGCACCGAAGGCGGCGTGACCCGGCTGCTTCCCGGCGGCGAGGAGATGAGCATCTACGACGCCGCCATGCGCTACCAGGCCGACGGCGTTCCCCTGGTCGTACTGGCAGGCAAGGAATACGGGTCGGGCTCGTCACGCGACTGGGCGGCGAAGGGCCCGGCGCTGCTCGGCGTGCGTGCGGTCATCGCCGAGAGCTTCGAGCGGATCCACCGCTCGAACCTGGTGGGCATGGGGATCCTGCCGCTGCAGTACGCCGAGGGCGAGTCGGCGGCGAGCCTCGGCCTCACGGGCGAGGAGGTCGTCGACGTGGCCGGGCTCGACGCCCTGCGGTCGGGCGAGGTCCCGAAGGAGCTCGCCGTGCGGGCCGGCAACGTGGAGTTCCACGCCCGGGTGCGCATCGACACACCCATGGAGCTCGACTACTTCCGTCACGGCGGGATCCTCCCGTACGTGCTGCGCCAGCTCGCCCGCTGACCGGGGCCCGTCGTCGCCCCGAACGCCGCGCCCGCACCGGGAGGGCGAGGTCCGCCCGGCCGGCCACATCGATACACTCGCCTGCCATGCATCGGCGGCCCGCGTGCAGTTGGCTGGCGACGGGCACGGCAGGCGGACTGGGCGGCTTCGTCCTCATCCTGATCGCCGTGACCGCGGTGCTGGCGGTGCTCTCGCCGTCGCCGGCCGCAGCGGCGGCGGCAGGGGCGCGACCGACGTCGACCAGGCTCGTCGCCGGGGGCCCGAACGTCGACGCACCCGTCTACGACGCCGACGCCCCCGACCCCGACGTGATCCGCGTGGGGTCGACGTACTACGCCTACACGACCGGCAGCGATCTGCGGAACATCCAGGTGCTCGAGTCGAGCGACCTCCAGTCCTGGACGCTGGTCGGCGACGCGCTCCCCGTCCTGGCGTCGTGGTCGACCTTCGGCGAGACGTGGGCGCCGGGCGTGGTCGCGCTCGACGGCACGTACGTCATGTACTACGCCACCGAGGTGGCCGCCACCGGCGAGGAGTGCATCTCGCTGGCCACCTCGGCGGTGCCTACCGGCCCCTTCACCGACGACTCGACCGGTCCGCTCGTGTGCCAGATGGACCTGGGTGGTTCCATCGACCCGCAGCCCTTCGTGGACGGCGGCGGCACGCCGTACCTGTACTGGAAGTCGAACAACGGACAGGTGGCGATGCCGGCCGACATCTGGGCGGCGCAGCTCGCCCCCGACGGTTCGGCGCTCGTGTCGCCGCCGGTGAAGGTCCTCGCCCAGGACCAGGCGTGGGAGTCGACGCTCGAGTCCCCGTTCATGGTCGAGGGCGCGGGTGCCTACGTACTGTTCTACTCGGGCGGGTTGTGGAACAGCCCCGGGTACGGCGTCGCCTACGCCGACTGCGACGGGCCGCTCGGCCCGTGCACCAAGCCCGACGACGCCCCCGTCCTGCACTCCGACGGGTCCCGGCTCGGGCCGGGGGGCGAGTCCCTGGTCCAGGACGCCGACGGGAACTGGTGGATGGCGTACGACGCCTGGGACGGGCCGGCGAGCGACTACTCCTATGCCCAGGGTGCGTTCCGCAGCCTGTGGGTGGCGCCGGTGACCTTCGCCGGGGGAACGCCCACCATCGGCGCCGGCGAGGAACCCGAGGGGTACCGCCTGCTCGCCGGCGACGGTGGCGTGTTCGGTTTCGGCGCAGCCGCGTTCGAGGGATCGATGGGCGACCGGTTCCTGGCCTCCCCCGTGGTGGGCGGCGCTGCCGACGACGCCACCGGCGGGTACTGGGAGGTGGGTGCCGACGGCGGGGTGTTCGCCTTCGGCGACGCGCCGTACCTGGGCTCCATGGGGGGACGGAACCTGGCCGCTCCCATCGTGGGCATGGCGGTCACGCCCGACGGCGGGGGCTACTGGCTGGTGGCGTCGGACGGCGGGGTGTTCGCCTTCGGCGACGCGCCGTACCTGGGCTCCATGGGGGGACGGCACCTGGCCGCTCCCATCGTGGGCATGGCGGTCACGCCCGACGGTGGGGGCTACTGGCTGGTGGCGTCGGACGGCGGGGTGTTCGCCTTCGGCGACGCGCCGTACTCCGGCTCCATGGGCGGGCGGCACCTGGTCGCTCCCATCGTGGGCATGGCGGCCATGCCACAGGGGGGCGGGTACTGGCTGGTCGGGTCGGACGGCGGGGTGTTCGCCTTCGGCGCGGCGCCCTATTTCGGTTCCATGGGGGGAGGGCGACTGACGGCCCCCATCGTCGCCGTGGTGGCCGGCCCCGGCAGCGGTGGCTACTGGCTCGTGGCGGCCGACGGCAGAGTCTTGTCGTTCGGCGACGCCCAGTTCCTCGGCTCCATGGGCGGCCGGCACCTCGCCGCCGGGGTGGTGGGCGCCACCGCCGGATGATCGACGGCCGGCACGCCGGCGCGCCGCCGGGCGTGGCTAGCGCGGGACGGGCCCCTCGCCCTGCGCCACCACCACGGTCTCCTCGGTGACCACGAAGGCGAGCCGGTCGACGTCGAGGAACTTGGCGATGTCCGCCCACACCTCGGCGAAGTCCTTCTCGGCCGTGTGGGCCCGGTACTCGTCCATGGAGTCGAACCACTGCTCGGTGACCCCGTCGTACCCGCCGTCGTCCTCCGGGCCGTAGTCGGCGAGGGAGCGGTGGTGCTGCACGTAGCGCCGAACATGGCTGCCGCTCACGGTCGACATGACGAGCGGACCGTGGTGGTCGCGCCAGTAGGAGTGGAACTCCTCGGGTGACATGCCCTGCTTGCGCCGCACGAGGCACGTGAGCTTGACCATGGGTGTCCTCCGTCGTCGTCGTCGTGGCGGCGTCGCCCGGTGGACCGGCCCCCGGGACGACCAGCAGGTTGCCACGCCGGCCGGGGCACGGCGATCCCGGGCCGGGCACGGCGATCCCGAGCCGGCCGGGCCACGGCCGTCGGGGCCGGGCGGGGGCACGGCGATCCGGGCCGGGCCGGGGGACAGCGGTCCGCGGCGGGCCGCCGTGGGGTCGCTCCCCGCCCCCGTGCCAAGATGGGGCGGGCCCCGACATGGGACGCGGCACACGGGGCCCGGACGGGTGCCACGTCGGTGACACCCCGCACCGGTATCGGGGTCGCTCGTCGCCGGACCCGGTCGTCCCGCGTTCCGCACGGGTCCGGCGCCGTGCCGTGACGGAGCATCCCCCACATCACATGACACCCGTCGACGAGCTCTTGTGCGGCCGCTACCGGATCGATCGCAGGATCGGGCAGGGCGGCATGGCCGACGTCTTCCGTGCCGTGGACACCGACGACGGACGGGCCGTGGCCGTCAAGCTCGTCCGGTCGGCCGACCCGGAGCTGGCACGCCGATTCGCCCAGGAGGCCAAGGCCCTGGCGCGCCTCGCGCATCCCGGCATGGTCCGCCTCCTGGACGCGGGCGTGCACGACGAGCAGGCCTTCCTGGTCATGGAGCTCGTGGAGGGCCCCACCCTGGCCGCCCGCCTGCGACGCGGGCCGCTCTCCCCCCGGCGCACCGCCATGCTGGGCGGGACGCTCGCCGGAGCGCTCGCCTACGTGCACGCCCAGGGGATCGTCCATCGCGACGTCAAGCCCGCCAACGTCCTGCTCGGCCCGGGGTCGCGCGTGCGCCTGGCCGATTTCGGCATCGCCCGCCTGGCCGGCACCTCGTCGCTCACCGCCACCGGCACCACCCTGGGCACGGCCGGGTACATGGCACCCGAACAGCTCGAGCACCACGACGTCGGCCCGGCGGCGGACGTGTGGTCCCTCGGGATGATCCTGCTCGAATGCCTGACCGGGCGGCGTGTCTACCAGGGCTCGCCCACCGAGGTCGTGGCGCGCCGCCTGGCCGGGCCGGTGCCCGTTCCCGACGACCTCCCGGCCCCGTGGCGCATGCTGCTGGAGGGCATGCTGGCCCACGATCCCCGGTCGCGCCTGAGCGCCGAGCACGTGGGCACACTGCTGGGGGCCGCCCCCTTCGGCGAGCCCTGGGACCCTGCCGCCCCCTCGGCGCGGCCCACCGCCGTCCTCGAGGCCGTCACCGGCGGAGAGCAGGGTGACCTGCGCCCGGCGGGCGATCCCCGCCCCGACGCAGGCGGCCCCCGCCCCGACGCAGGCGGCCCCCGGCCCGCCGCCCTCGACGACCACAGCGCCACGATGGTGGCGCCGGCACCCCGCCCGCCGGAGGGTGGCGCCACCCGCTCCGGAGGCCGGCGGCGGGCCATGTGGGCCATGGCCGTGGTGGTCGTCATGGCAGCGGCGGCGGGGGTGGCCGACTGGGCGCTGGCCGGAGGGCGCGGCCCGACCGCCGGCCGGACCCACGACACCACCACCACGACCGCGGCCCGGGCGACCTCGACCACCGCGCCGTCCACCACCACCACACCACCGACCACCGTGCCCACCACCAGCACGGCTGCCGCCGCGCTGGTGCGCGACGCCGAGGCGGCCGTGTCGGCCGGCACGTTGACGTCGCAGGCCAGCAAGACCCTCCTCGACGAGCTCAACCAGACGGTGTCGGCCGCCTCGGACGGGTCATCCGGTCAGGCCTCGGCGGGGATCGCCGCCATGGACGGCTCCGTCGCCGACGACGTGCGCTCGGGCGCGGTGACCGCGGCCGAGGCCTCGACCCTGGTGGCCGACGTCGCCCGTCTGGCCGGGGCGTTGGGCGTGTCGACGTCCACCGCCACCACGTCCCCGCCGTCCACGGGCGACACCGGCACCGGGAACACCGGCACCGGTACCACGGGGTCGGGCACGGGCAACACCGGCTCGGGCAACACCGGCACCGGTGGCCACGGCGGGCGGTGACCGGCACCAGGCGGGCGGTGCCAGTGCGGCTGCGTCAGGCGGGCAACTCGTCGTAGACGACGGCGCGGTCGTGCACCGTACCGTCGCGCACCACCCCGAGCGTCCCCGGTCTGCCGATGCGCTCCTCCCCGAGGAGTCCCTGTAGGTCGCCGATGTCGTGCACCGGGACGCCGTCCAGCGAGACGATGACGTCGCCGGGTCGCACACCGGCCCGGCCGGCCGGCCCGCCCTCCGTCACCGCCGTCACCTCCACCCCGCGTTCGTACCCGGCTGGGGTGGTGGTGCTGGCGGCGAGCCGTCGCGATCCCCCGCCCACCCCGAGATAGGCGCGCCGGACCCGCCGGCCCACGGCCAGGGCGGCCACCACGGCCAGCGTCGTGGTGTTGACGGGCACCGCCATGCCGAGCCCCTGGCCGATGCCGGGACCGACGACGGCGGTGTTGATGCCCACCACGTGCCCGCTGGTGACGGCCAGGGCGCCCCCCGAGTTGCCCGGGTGCAGGGCGGCGTCGGTCTGGATGACGTTGTCGACGAGCCGGCTGGAGGTGCCCGGCGACACCGCCAACGAGCGGCCCAGGGCACTGACGACGCCGGCGCTCACCGACCCGGCCAGGCCGAAGGGGTTGCCGATGGCCACCACCAGCTGTCCCACCCGCAACGACCCGGCGTCTCCCAGCTCCGCCGGCACGTACCCGCTCCCCGACGCCCGCACCACGGCCAGGTCCGAGGGCCGGTCCGCGCCGACGACCTCGAAGGCGGCCTGCTCGCCCGACGCGAACGTGGCCGTCCCGTGGCGCGCCCCCTGCACCACGTGGGCCGAGGTGAGGAGCAGGCCGTCACCCGAGATCACGACGGCGGAACCCGACCCGACCCCGCCGCGGCGAGCGGCGTGGACCCGCAGGCCGGCCACCGACGGCACCAGGCGCTCCGCCACGCCGGTGACGGCGCGCGAGTACGCGTCGAGGGCGCCGGCGTCGAGGGCCTCCACCGCGGCCGCGGTGACGGGGACCGCGGCCCGGTCCATCGTGACCTGCGTGCCCGCACCCGCACGGGCGCCACCGGTGTCCGGCTCCGTCACGCCGAGCCCTGGTGCGACGGGCCCGTGCCGGCCATGTCGACGGCCACGGTGATCTCCTCGGTGGCCCGCACCACGAGCAGCTCGACGGGGCCGACGGGATCCGCGCCCTCGAGCGCGGCGGCGAGCTCGTCGACGTTCGTCACCGCCGAGCCGGCCGCCCGCACCACGAGGTCACCCTGGCGGATGCCGGCCCGCGCCGCCGGGGAGCCGTCCTCCACCGCGTGCACCAGCAGCCCGTCGCGCTCGGGGAGGCCCACCGACCGCTGCAGGCGGCGCGCCACGTGGGGCGGCGCCACCGCGATCCCCAGGCGGGGGCGGTGGGGCACGTCGCCCCGGCCCAGTGCCGCCAGCCGGTCGCGCAGCTTGTCGTCGGCGGGCAGGGCGAGGTAGAAGCCGTCACCCACGCGGTGGGTGTCGATGCCCACCAGCCGGCCGTGCACGTCGACCACCGGTCCGCCCGACGACCCCCGGGCGAGAGGGGCGGTGTGCTCCATGGCCCCCTCCACCCGCCGCCCCCCGGGTCCCCGGAAGGCGACGCCCAGAGCGGAGACGAAGCCGACGCCGACCCGCACACCCCGGCCGCCCGGATTGGCCAGGGCCACGACGGCCTCGCCCCGGCGGGAGGCCGTCGTGGCCAGGGCCAGGGACGGAGCGTCGGCCGTGTCCACCGCCACCACCGCCAGATCCCCGTCGACGTCGACGCCGGCGGGCATGCCCGCGGCCCGGCGGCCGTCGTCGAAGGTGATCACGACCTCGTCGCCCCGGATGTTGTGGGCGTTCGTCACCACCAGCCCGGACCCGATCACGACCCCGGAGCCTCCGGCCCCCACGCCCACCACCGACGGCGCCACACCCTCGACCACGTCCGCCACCGACTTCGACAGCTGCTCCATCACCGATGCCATGACCAGACCTCCTGTGGACGTCCGCCGGGACCTCCGACCGGACATCAAGACTTGCAACTTGCAAGTTACTATAGAGGGATGGACCGGCACACCGGCCGACGGGCCCGGCATGCCAGGATGGACGGCGTGACCTCAGGGCTCGACGCCGCCGTGGCGGCGGTCGGCGACCGCTGGACCCTCCTGGTGGTCGATGCCCTGCTCGACGGTCCACAGCGCTTCTCGGAGCTGCAGGCGGCCATCCCCCGGGTGGCGTCCAACGTGCTGACCTCCCGTTTGCGCCACCTGGAGGAACAGGGCCTGGTGGTGGGCGTGCCCTACTCGGACCGCCCACCGCGGATGGAGTACCGGGTCACCGAGTCGGGCCGCGATCTGGCCGGCGCCCTGCGCCTCCTCGGGCGGTGGGGGGCACGCGACGGCGGGGGGGAGGTCGAGGGACCGCACCACCGCTCGTGCGGGACGCCGCTCGAAGCCCGCTGGTACTGCCCCACCTGCGCCCGCGTCACCGACCGCGCCGACGACGACCTGCGCTGGGTCTGAAGGCCTGTGGAGGACGGCCCCTCAGGACCCGGCGGCCCGGCCCAGGGCCAGCGAGACGAAGCGCCCGAGCACGCGGCGCCCGACCGCCTCCACCCGGCGGCGCCCACCGGCTTCGAGGACCACGCCGGCCGGCAGGTCGGGCGCCCACGCCCGGGCCATGGCGTCGTCGACCTCCAGGTGGAATTGCAGCCCGTAGACGGCGGTGCCGTAGCGGAAGGCCTGGTTCGGGTAGTCGTCGCTGGCGGCGAGCCGGGTGGCACCGTCCGGGACGTCGAAGGTGTCGCCGTGCCAGTGCAGCACCGCCAGACGCTCCCCTTCGGGCCCGAGCACGGGGTCGTCGCGCCCGGCGTCGGTGAGCTGCACCTCGCCCACCCCGATCTCGGGGGCGGGGCCGGTCCGCACCGAGGCCCCGAGTGCCGCAGCCAGCTGCTGCGCCCCCAGGCACACGCCCAGGACGGGGACGTCGTCGGCGACGGCGTCGGCCAACCACCGCCGCTCGACGGCCAGCCACGGGTGGTCGGCGGTGTCGTGCACCCCCATGGCGCCCCCCAGCACCACGATGCCGCCCAGGGTGCGGGGGGCGGGCAGCTCCTCCCCGGCGTCGAGCCGGACCACCTGCGCCGTCACGCCGGCGTGGCCGAGGACCGGGGCCAACAACCCCGGCCCCTCGTCGGGAGCATGCTGGGCCACCACCCAGGGCCGTCCGGCCGTCACCGGCGCGCGGAGCGGGACAGGCCCACCGAGGACACCGGCGCCGTCAGGGGATGACGACGACCTGGAACGCCTCCGCCATGGCTCCGGCGGCCAGGCCGGCCTGCCGGCCTCCGCCCTCGGCCCAGGTACGCAGGCGGTCGCCGAGGCCGTCCCCGTCGCCCACCTGGCTCCGGTGCCGGCGCAAGGCGGCGATCTTGCTGTCGAAGGTGTCGGTGATGTCGACGGCGCGGTTGGGGCGGGGCGAGGCCATCATCCAGATCTCCGCCACGGCATGGGGCTCGAGCCCCTCTTCCAGCAGCTCGGGATGGGCGAAGGGGTTGCGGGCGTCGGGATAGACCGACGACACGGACGCCTCCCCGGCGGCCAGGTGGTCGGGATGGCTGGCACCGATGCGGTCCCACAGCCGCTCGGGGGACTGGCACACCAGGCGCTCGGGACGGATCCGGCGGATCTGCCGGCTGATGTCGCGCCGCAGCTCGATGCTGGGCACGAGCCGCCCGTCGGGATAGCCGAGGAACACCACCTCGGTCACCCCGACCTCGGCCGCGGCGGCACGCTGCTCCTCGCGGCGCAGGGCGGCCATGTCGGTGCGGCTCATGGCGCGGTCCGATCCCCCGGCGTCGCCGTCGGTGACGATGCAGTACGACACCTCGATCCCCGCCTTGACCCACGCCGCCACCGAGCCGGCCACACCGAAGTCGACGTCGTCGGGATGGGCGCACACCACGAGGATCCGCTCGATGCCCTCGGCCCGGTCGAGGGGCAGTGCCGGGGAGTCGGTCGCGGAGTCGGCCACGCCGGGGATCCTACCGGCGCGCCGCGCGCCGTCCGTCAGCCGATCCCGGCCGCCGCCAGGGTGTCGAGGCCGTCCACGATCCCCCGCTGCGCCCGTTCGGCGAACGCCCGCCAGCGCGCCGGGTCGTCGCCGAGGGCGTCGGCCTCGTCCCACAGGCGCGCCTCGAGGGGTCCGAGCACGGCGCGCACCGCCGCCGGCGCCGAGGCCCCGGACTCGACGGCGCGACCGAGGGCGGCGAATCGCCGGGCGAGCCGCTCCCGGCCGAGACCGGCGGGCACCGCCGACGGCGACCCCGGACCGCACCACCCGGGCAGCAGGACGGGGACGTAGACCGAGGCACACGGATTCCCGAGCGCCACCCACGCCCGCCCCGGAGGCCGGCCGCCGGCGCCGAGCGCCACCACCATGGAGGCGGTGGTGGCCTCGAAGTCCCGGACGTGCATGCACACCGTCACACCCGAGCCGTCGGCCTCGACGCGGTCCGGCGGCGGCACCGCCGGGCCGTCGTCCCCCGGCGCCCCCCAGGGCCCGTGGCCGTGGTCGCGCAGGTGGGCCACGACCGCCCGCGGATCGCAGCGCAGAGCCGGGGACGCCGGCCGGCCGGCCACGAAGGCCCGCCCGGCGGCGAGGCGGCCGTCGGCGAAGCCGGTGGGCGTGGCCGGGTCGCGCCACGTGTCGATGTCGGTGCCCGGGGTGACGCCGGCGGCGGCCCGCGCCCAGTCCCGGCGCAGCGTCAGTCGGTTGGAGATGGCGGCGCCGCCGGTGACAGGCCGGGCCGCCCACCGGCGCCCCGAGGTCTCGAGGACCCAGGACGACCGGGGATCGGCGATCAGGAACGAGGACCAGTAGGCGACGTCGTTGACGTCGTCGCCGACCCCGCCTTGGCCGTGGCGTTCGAGCAGCCCGGTCATGACGTGGAGCGCTTCGTCGGCACTGGTGGCCCGTTCGAGGGCCAGTCGCACGAGGTCCATGCCGATGAGGGCCGGGGCGGCGGTGCGGGGGTCGTCGACGGTGTTGACCATCTCGTTGCCCACGGCCACGCCGTGCTCGTTGACGCCGTGCTCGGCCCCCCACAGCCACACGGGCCGGGACAGGACCGTCGCCGCCGCCCCGGTGTCGTCGATGTCGAGGTACTGGGTGCGCAGGCGCCCGCCGCCGGGCCGTCGACCGTGGGCCTCCACCACCTGGGGCTCACGCACGGGGCGGTCGGAATTCTTGGCGAACAGCGTGACGCCGTCGCCCACCACGCACAGGGTGTCGCACACGGGGGGGCCGTACCGTCCGGTCCGTCGACCCGCCTCAGTCGACCGGCGTCAGTCGACCGGCGTCAGGCGGCACCCTCGTCGGTCTGCCAGCCCGCCAGGTCGGCCAGGCGGGGGTCGTTGGAGAAGACCTCGGTGATGGGGGCACGCAGGCCCAGCCGCTTCTGGATCCGCTCGATGTCGAGGATTTCGTTCCACAGCGCCAAGGTGGCCACCACCCCGGTACCGCCGGCACGCGCCGTGCGCCCCGAGCGGTGCAGGTACGACTTGTGGTCCTCGGGCGGGTCGTAGTGGACCACCACGTCCACGTCCTCGATGTCGAGTCCCCGGGCGGCCACGTCCGTCGCCACCAGGACGTGCAGGCGCCCGGCGGTGAAGTCGTCGAGCGCCTTCTCCCGGCTCGACTGGCGCAGGTCGCCATGGATGGCCGCGGCCCGGACCCGCTCCCGCTCGAGCTGCTCGACGAGGCGGTCGGCGCCGCGCTTGGTGCGCACGAACACGAGTGCCTTGGTGGCGCCCCGGCAGATGGCCGCCGCCACCTTGACCTTGTCCATCTGGTGGACCTGGAGGAAGCGGTGCTCCATGGACTCGACGGTGGGGCGGGCCGAGGCCACCTCGTGGCGCACCGGGTCGTGGAGGTGGCGCTTCACCACGCGGTCGACGTCGCCGTCGAGGGTGGCCGAGAACAGCATCGTCTGGTGGCGCTCCTCGATCCGGCGCAGCACCCACTCGACCTGGGGGAGGAAGCCCATGTCGGCCATGCGGTCGGCCTCGTCGAGGACGGCGACCTCGACGTCGGCCACGGAGACCTCGCCCCGGTCGGAGAGATCGATGAGCCGACC
>Ga0181526_10004147_pt1 | contig 11439 bp, 10 predicted proteins | sample PEATcosm2014_Bin_35_FD_119750 | JGI IMG/M metagenome (GOLD analysis project Ga0181526, IMG submission 119750) | Peatland microbial communities from MTU Mesocosm Facility, Houghton, MI, USA - PEATcosm2014_Bin06_30_metaG | ecosystem: Environmental > Terrestrial > Soil > Wetlands > Peat | place...
AAGCAGGTCTGGAAGACCTGGACGGTACCCGGCCCGGACGAGGCCGGCAACGACACCTGGAAGGGCGACAGCTGGCAGCATGGCGGCGGCGTGCCGTGGCTGGTCGGCTCCTACGACGCCGCGACCAACACGGTGCTCTATGGCACCAGCAACCCGGGACCATGGAACTCGGTGGTTCGCAGCACCGGCAACGGCGACTACGGCAACCTGCGCAATCTCTATACGTCGAGCACGGTCGCGTTCGATGCCGACACCGGCAAGATCAAGTGGTACCTGCAGTCGACGCCCGAGGACGCCTGGGACTACGACGGCGTGAACGAGCTGGTGCTGGCCACCCTGAAGATCGGCGGGCAGGACACGCCGGTCATGCTCAAGGCTGATCGCAACGGCTTCTTCTATGTGGCCAACCGGGAAACCGGGAAGCTCATCTCGGCGGAGAAGTACGTGCCCGTGAACTGGGCCGAAAGGATCGACCGCGATACCGCCAAACCCGTCGAGGTCGCCGAGAAGCGTCCCGGGCCCGGTCATCCGGTGAAGGACGTCTGTCCGAACCTGATCGGCGGCAAGAACTGGCAGCCGATGTCGTTCAATCCGCAGACCGGCCTCGTCTACATCCCCTCCAACAACGTCTGCATGGACTGGTCGGTCGGCGAGGTGAACTACCGCAAGGGCGTCTTCTACCTCGGCGCCGAATTTCCGACCCACGCGGGGCCCGGCGGCCACCTCGGCGAGATCATCGCCTGGGATCCAGTCGGGCAGAAGAAGGTATGGGGCATCAAGGAGGATCTGCCGTTCAACGGCGGAACGCTGACCACCGCCGGCGGCCTGGTGTTCTACGGAAACCTCCACGGTGTCTTCAGCGCAGTCGACGCCATAACCGGCAAGTCGCTGTGGAAGATGAGCCTCGGGAGCGGCATCGGCGCCGGTCCCATGACGTATGCGGTCGACGGCAAGCAGTATGTGGCCGTCGTCGCCGGCCGGACCGCCTCGATCCCTGCATTCCTCGGCGATATCGGAAAGCAGATGGTGGCGGCCACTCCCGAAGGCGGCACGCTGTTCGTGTTCGAGCAGTAGGCCGGGATCGTCGGACAATGCAGCGCGGCCGGGATCTGGACATGATCGCAATCGCAGACGAGAAGCTCGCGCCTCGCGCTGGCGCATGGTCGACATCCGACCATGCGCCGGATCGGTGGCCGGGTTCGAAACGACCTCGTCCGCGCGACTGGCTTCGGGCCGCGCTGCTTGCTCTGGTTTCCGCAGTCGGGCCGTCGGCGCTTGCGGGTGAGGCGTCGTCCGATCCCCTGCGATTGTGCGCGGACCCGGCAAATCTGCCGTTCAGCAGCAACCAGCCGGACAATCCGGGTCTTTACCTGGAGATCGGCCAGGTGCTCGGACGCGCGATCGGACGGCAGGTGACGGAAGTCTGGAACCTGACCTATTTCGGCAAGCGTGCCCTGCGCACGACGTTGCTGGCGGGACAGTGTGACGCCGCGGTCGGCCTTCCCGACGACCAGGACTTCATGGGGCCGCGGATCATCTTCACCAAGCCTGTGCTCCGGGTCGGCTACGCCGTGGCAAGCCCGAAGGCGTTTGTTCCGAGCAGCCTCGACGATTTGGCTGGGCGCCGCGTCGCCGTGCAGTTCGGCTCGCCGCCGCAGAGCCTGCTCGCCGAGCGTGACGACATCCAGGCCGTGACGTTTCGCGAGCCGGAGGAGGCGGTCCGGGCGCTGGCCGACGGGCGGGTGGATGCCGCCTTCGTCTGGGGTCCGACGGCCGGATACCTCAACGCGACCGTTCTGCACCACGCCCTCACGGTGGTGCCGGTCGAAGGCCCCGGGATGCAATGGACGGCCGCCGTTGGGCTCGCCCGCGGCCAGACCGCCTTGCGCGACGAGCTGAACCTTGCGATCGACCGCAGCGGACCCGCGATCGAAGCCTTGCGGGTCAAGTATGGCGTGTCGACCGGCGCCGCGATCGCCCTGACGGCGGGCGACGCGCCGAGCACGATCCCGGCGCCGGCATCCGCGGGCCGGTCCGACGCGGCGGCCGCGCCACGCGCGGAGCAAACGCCGCCGCAGCACCTCGCCCAGGCCGCGGAGAGGCCGCCCGCGCCGGCCAGCGGGAGCGAAGCCGACCTCGCGGAAGGCCTCGAGATCTTCAACGGCATCTGCGCCCACTGCCATGGCCCGAACGCCGTTCAGGCCGAGCGGCGCATCGACCTGCGTCTGCTGCGGCACCGCTATGCCGACAAGATGGACGAGCTGTACCGGCAGACCGTGACCCACGGACGGCCCTCGAAGGGCATGCCGAACTGGAGCGAAGTCCTCACCGCCGAGCAGATCGAAAAGGTTCTGGTCTTCCTGCACTCGGCGCAGACCGATTGATCATGCCAGTCCGGCACCTCGGCGCTTCGCATATGACACAGCGATGGAGAACGATCTGATGCGATCCCGTGTGCTTGGAGGAATGGCCCTCGCAGCCTCGACGGTCCTTGCCGGCGCGGCGTTCGCCGGCGGCGACGTCTCCCAGGGCAAGGCGATCTTCGCCAGAACCTGTCAGAACTGCCACGCGATCGAGATCGGCGTGAACAAGATCGGCCCGAGCCTGTGGAATGTCGTCGGGCGCAAGGCTGCGAGCATTCCGGACTTTGGATACTCGAGCGCGCTGCGCGCCGCGGACAAGACCTGGGACGTCGCGGAGCTCGATACCTATCTGGCCAATCCCCGCGGAACGCTGCATGGCGTCAGAATGTATTTCAAAGGTCTGTCCGGTGCGCAGCAGCGGGCAGATGTCATCGCCTATCTGCTGACGCTCAAGTAGTCACCGTCGAATGGAGGAAACCATGAACAAGCCAGAGTTCCTGCCCTCTCACGTTCGCTCGCCGTTCAAGTCCCGTTACGGCAATTTCATCAACGGGCAGTGGACCGTACCGGTGAACGGCAAATATTTCGACAACATCTCGCCGATCAACGGCGCGAAGATCTGCGAGGTCGCGCGTTCCGACAAGGACGACATCGAGCGCGCGCTCGATGCCGCTCACGCGGCGAAGGACGCCTGGGGGCGCACGAGCCCGGCCGAGCGCGCAAATATTCTCAACGCCATCGCGCAGCGCATGCAGGACAACCTCGCGGCGCTCGCGCTCGCCGAGACCTGGGACAACGGCAAGCCGATCCGCGAAACGACGGCGGCCGACATCCCGCTCGCCATCGATCATTTCCGCTATTTCGCCGGGTGCGTCCGCGCCCAGGAAGGGTCGCTTTCGGAGATCGACCACGACACCGTAGCCTATCACTTCCATGAGCCGCTCGGCGTCGTCGGCCAGATCATCCCGTGGAACTTTCCGATTCTGATGGCGAGCTGGAAGCTCGCCCCGGCGATCGCCGCCGGAAATTGCGTCGTCCTCAAGCCGGCCGAGCAGACCCCGGCGAGCATCCTGGTGTGGGCCGAGCTCGTGGGGGATCTGCTGCCGCCCGGCGTGGTCAACATCGTCAACGGCTTCGGCCTGGAGGCGGGCAAGCCGCTGGCCTCGAGTCCGCGCATCGCTAAGATCGCCTTCACGGGCGAGACCACGACCGGCCGTTTGATCATGCAGTACGCCAGCCAGAACCTCATTCCCGTCACGCTCGAGCTGGGCGGCAAGTCGCCGAACATCTTCTTCGCCGACGTGGCGGCGCAGGACGACGACTACCTCGACAAGGCGATCGAGGGCTTCGTCATGTTCGCGCTGAACCAGGGCGAGGTCTGCACCTGCCCGAGCCGCGCGCTGGTCCAGGAGTCGATCTACGATCGCTTCATGGACCGGGCGCTCAAGCGCGTCGCCGCGATTACCCAGGGCAGCCCGCTCGACCCGACCACCATGATCGGCGCCCAGGCTTCGAGCGAGCAGCTCGAGAAGATCCTGAGCTACATCGACATCGGCAAGCAGGAAGGCGCCAAGGTGCTGGCAGGCGGCGAGCGCAACGTGCTCCCCGGCGAGCTGGCCGGCGGCTACTACGTGAAGCCGACCGTATTCAATGGGCACAATCGGATGCGCATCTTCCAGGAGGAGATCTTCGGACCGGTGGTATCGGTCACGACGTTCAAGACCGAGGACGAAGCCCTTTCCATCGCCAATGACACCCTGTACGGCCTGGGCGCCGGGGTGTGGAGCCGCGATGCCAATCGCTGCTACCGCTTCGGGCGGGCGATCCAGGCCGGCCGGGTATGGACGAACTGCTACCACGCCTATCCGGCCCATGCGGCGTTCGGCGGCTACAAGGGATCGGGCATCGGTCGCGAGACCCACAAGATGATGCTCGATCACTATCAGCAGACGAAAAACCTGCTGGTCAGCTACAGCGCCAAGAAGCTCGGCTTCTTCTGAGGTTCGCACCGGGCGCGGGTTCCTTCAGGGCGCCGGTCTTCGCGCGCAGCGAGGGCTGGGCATCCGGAATCCGCGCCGCAGCAGCGACGTCCGCGTCGCTCCGGCCTCGATGGAGAAGGTCGAGGCGGCGCCAACCGTGATCGCCATCTGCAGGGGTGCACGCCATGGAGGATTCCGGCATTCTGCGTGTGATGGCGACGGCGGCCGCGCTCGACCTCGTTGCGCTCCTCCAGCGTGAGCACGGCCCGGTCCTGTTCCACCAGTCGGGTGGCTGCTGCGACGGCTCATCGCCGATGTGCTATCCGCAACGCGAGTTCGTGATCGGGGAGGCCGACGTTCTGCTCGGCGAGATCGGCGGGGCGCCGTTCCACATCAGCCGCCCGCAGTTCGAATACTGGAAGCACACCCAGCTCATCATCGACGTTGTTCCCGGTCGCGGCGGTATGTTCTCGCTGGAAAATGGCCGCGACGTGCGATTTCTGACGCGCTCGCGTCTGTTCACCGACGAGGAAGCCGCGGCCCTGCCGCCTGTTTGATCAGCCCCGGCGACGGGGCGAGATGATCATGTCGGCCGTGCAGATGCCGAATTTCGACTCCGACGCTCACGGTTCCCGAACGTCATACGGTCTGCTGTCGCGCCAGCGGCGCATCAGCTCGTCGAGCTCGGGGTCGGCGCGCTCGGGCAGCACGATCCGGGTGGTGGCGAACAGGTCGCCGTGGCCGTGCTTTTGCGGCATGCCCTTGCCCTTGAGGCGGAAGGTGCGCCCGGAGCTGGTACCGGGCGGGATCGCGAGCTCGACCGCGCCATGCAGGGTCGGTACGCGGACCTTGCCGCCGAGAACCGCCTCGTAGAGCGTGATCGGCACGTCCAGGCTGAGGTTGCTGCCCTCGAGCCGGAACACAGGATGCGGCGCGATGCTCACCGTGATCAGCACGTCGCCGGAGACGCCGCCGGGACCGGGCAGACCCTGGCCCTTGAGCCGGATCTGCTGGCCGTCGGTCAGCCCGGCCGGGATTTTCACGTCGACATCCCTGCCGGTCGCCAGCCGCAGGCGTCGGCTCACGCCCTTGGCGGCCTCCTCGAGGCCGATGGTCAGCGCGGCCGAGACGTCCTGGCCCCGGCCGAGGTCATCTGCCTCGAAGCGGTGGCCGGCGCCCGCACGCGGGCCGGCGCCGCCGAACATGTCGCCCAGGATGTCCTCGATCTTGAAGCCGCCGCGGCTTCCCGCTCGCCGGATGCCCTCGGGACCCCAGCTGAAGGTCTCGAAACCCTCGCGGCCGCCGAACCCGCGGCCGGCCCCCTCGAAGCCCGGGTGGAATCGCGGCTTGCCCTCGGCGTCGATCTCGCCGCGGTCGAAGGCCTTGCGCTTCTCGTCGTCGCCGATCAACTCGTAGGCGCCGTTGAGCTCGGCAAATCGCTGCGCCGCCTTCGGATCCTTCTTGTTGGCGTCGGGATGCAGCTTCTTGGCGAGCCGACGGTAGGCCTTCTTGATCTCGTCCGCGCTCGCCTGCTTCTGTACCCCGAGCACGTCATAGGGGTCGCGCATCCTGTCGACTCCGGCCGGAACTGGCAAAGTGATGAAAGGCCGAATCGCCGTCGGCCACCCTGCCGCAATGTGGTGACATCGGCGGCGAACCGCAACGGCCCCGTGGCCCTAGCGCTTCAGCGGCTTCAGGGTGGTGACCTCCCAGCGGCCGCGGTGCAGGCGGCATGCTTCGCCCTGCAGCCAGGATTCGTCGCTGCCGTGCACGACGCTCGCCAGGAAGTCGTGGCAGACGAAACCGTCGCGCGTATACGAGAGCGCGATCGGCGTCACGGTTCCACGCGCGCCGGTCCCCGGGTTCTCCCATGGCACGCTGACGTCCTTGCCGCCGCGGCTGAGCGCCTCGGCGGCCGCCGCCTTGGCCATGCCGAGATCGGCGTCGGCCGCACCTGGGACTTGCGCGAGCGGCGCAGCGCTCGGGCGGGGCTGGGACGAATGGGTGTATTCCGGCTTCTCGTCCTCCCGGTCGCCGAACAGGGAGCCGAGCCTGTAGCTGCAGCCGCTGGTGCTGAGGCCGAGAACTATGGCGCCGGCGAGCGACGCGATGCGCATTGCGTCAACGCGCCATAGGCGCGCTCGGCGCCATCCCCTATAACGGCCTTGCCGGAACGTCGGCGCCAGCGCATGTCCCGGCGAAGCGGACCCGGTTCGCCGATCAAGGATATGCGCCAATAGAGAGTCGCTCGGGAAGCGCTGTAGCGCAGATCCGGCCGATCGGGCTGTTTGCGACATGTCACACACCGGACAGATAGAACACCCGACTTGGTTAACGACGGGTGATTTCACCGAGGCCGACGAGCCCCTTACGCTGTTTTCCGTATGGTTGAAGGAGGCCGGCGCGAGCGAGCCCGCCGATGCCAACGCGATGGCGCTCGCCACCGTCGATGCCGACGGCCTTCCCGATGTGCGGATGGTGCTGCTCAAGGGCTTCGATGCCGACGGCTTCGTGTTCTACACCAACACCGAAAGCCAGAAGGGCCGCGAGCTCGCAGCGCGGCCGCTGGCGGCGCTGGTGTTTCACTGGAAATCGCTGACCCGCCAGGTGCGGCTGCGCGGCCCGGTCCGGCGCGTCGACGACGCCGAGGCTGATGCCTATTTCGCCACTCGGCCGCGGCTCGCCCAGATCGGCGCGTGGGCGAGCCGGCAGTCCTCGCCGCTGGAAGGCCGGCTCGCATTCGAGAAGGCGGTGGCGTTGTACGCGGCAAAATACGCCGTCGGCGCGGTGCCGCGACCGCCGTACTGGGGCGGCTACCGGCTGCTGCCGCTGTCGATCGAATTTTGGCATGACAGACCGTTCCGGTTGCATGACCGGGTCATGTTCCGGCGCGGCTCCGCGGGCGAGCCGTGGACCAGGACGCGCCTCTATCCTTGAGTTATCCTTGAGTTGGAGTACGATGCCGAACCAGCAGGGTCACCAGCCGCGCCGCGTCCTGTTGCTCACCGGAGCGAGCCGCGGCATCGGGCATGCCACGGTCAAGCGCTTCTCCAGTGCCGGCTGGCGGGTCATCACGTGCTCGCGCCATCCGTTTCCCGAGCAATGTCCGTGGGAAGCGGGCCCGGAGGACCACATCCAGGTCGACCTCGCCGATCCGCACAACACCTTCGAGGCGATCGACGAGATCAAGCGGCGGCTCGACGACGGCCAGCTGCACGCGCTGGTCAACAACGCGGCGATTTCGCCGAAGGGCGACGGCGGCGCGCGGATGGGATCGATCGACACTACGCTCGACGTCTGGAACCAGGTGTTCCGGGTGAACTTCTTCGCGCCGATCATGCTCGCGCGCGGCCTGCTGGAACCGCTCAAGGCCGCCAAGGGCTCGGTCGTCAACGTGTCCTCGATCGCAGGCTCCCGGGTCCACCCGTTCGCAGGGGCGGCCTACGCCACCTCCAAGGCGGCGCTCGCCTCCCTGACCCGCGAGATGGCCTTCGACTTCGGCGCGGTCGGCGTCCGCGTCAACGCGATCGCGCCGGGCGAGATCGACACCGCAATCCTGTCGCCCGGCACCGACCGGATCGTGGCGCAGATTCCGCTGCATCGTCTCGGCACGCCCGACGAGGTGGCGAAGATCATCTACGTTCTGTGCACCGAGACGTCCTCCTACGTGAACGGCGCCGAGATCCATATCAACGGCGGCCAGCACGTCTGAGGACCGGACCAGCCCGGCTGCAGCCAAGGCGACGCCACCCCCGCGAATCAGTGCGCAGTTTGCCGCAGGCGTGGCACAACTCCGCCCTAGGTAAACCGTTATTTATGGCTTTCCTGGCATGCTAGAGGGGAAACGAGACCATTGTCCGGCGCCGGATTGGCCGATGGGAGGCACATGTGCGACATTCCTGCAACAGGTTTGGCCGACGATGCTTGGCTGACGATGCAGTGTATGGAAAATTCACTCCGCTTCGAGTAACACTTCGATCCGAAGCGGTTCGGACCAGCAAAGAGAGCGCCATGGCGACGCGTGCAGCGGGACTTGCGATATTGGGTATTGCCGGGCTTCTGCTCGGCGGCTGCATGGCGGAGACGCTGCAAGCGCCGCCGGAGGCCAATCTGAAGCCACGCGACAAGCAGCTTCTGGCCAATGCGCCGTACGCCCAGGCGACCATACCCGAGCAGTTTCGCCGACATATCGTCGAGTATCATCGCAAGGAGGCGCCCGGAACCGTGGTCATCGATTCCGACGCGCGCTACCTGTATTACGTCATGGCCGAAAACAAGGCGATCCGCTACGGCGTGACCGTCGGCGAGGAGGCCCAGGCTTGGTCGGGGATCGCCAAGGTCGGCCGCAAAGAAGAGTGGCCTGCCTGGGTGCCGACCTCGGGCGAGAAGGAGCGTCTCGGGAACTTGCCGAACTTCGTGGCCGGCGGGGCGCACAACCCGATGGGCGCACGTGCGATGTATCTGTTCGAGGGCAGCCGCGACACCCTCTACCGCATCCACGGCACCAATCAGCCGGAATACATCGGGCAGGCGATTTCGTCGGGCTGCATCCGCATGACCAACGAGGACGTGATCGACCTCTACAATCGAATCAAGGTTGGCGCCCCGGTGGTCGTTCTTGCCCCCGGCCATGGCGATTCGCCGCTCAATCCGCGGGTCGCGTTCTCCGGTGGCATGACACAGTAGCGGGATTGCCGCAGCAGGTAAGTGACGGCCGTCATGTCAGTTCCGCGCTGGCATGACCGCTGCCCAGCTCGATCATGACGATCTCCGGCGGAACCCCGAGCCGCGCCGGTATGAGGCTGGTGCCGAGCCCTCCCGACACGATAAGGTGCCGGCCGTCTTCGATCACGTGGCCATAGGCGTAGCGCGCGCCGAATTTCGACGGCACGAAATGGGGCCATAGAACCGGCAGCCGGATCTGTCCGCCATGGGTGTGACCAGCGACCGTCAGGGCGACGCGGGCGGGAATCTTGGTAAAGATGTCCGGCTCGTGCACCATCAGGATCAGCGGATCGTCGTTGCGAACCCGGCGCAGCGTCGCCGGAAGGTCGTCGATACCGCGAAAGCGCCGGCGCCCGATTCGGTAGGCGAGTTGATCGCCGATTCCGGCCAACCAGAACCCGCCGACCTCCGGGCCCAGGTGCACCGCATCATTTTCCAGCACCGGGATGTGAACGGCTTCGAGCGCGCCACGGATACCGACGAGGTCGTGCCACCAGTCGTGATTGCCGAGGATCGCCCACACCCCGTGGGGCGCCGTGAGCCGGCCCAGCTCCGCGGCCCAGACCTCGTTGGCAACCCGCTCGGTGACGAACCTGTGATCCGCGACGTAGTCGCCGAGCAGCAGCGTCAGATCGGGCGAGAGCGCGTTCGCAGCGTCGACGACCCGGCGCACGCGGGTATGCCCCATGTTGGGGCCACCGGCGTGCAGATCCGCGATCACCGCGATCGACAGCCGCAGTCCCGCCGGCCAGCCGGGCGGCCACAGGCGATAGCGAGTGATCACGAGGCCGAAGGGCTCGACCTCGGCCGCGTAGGTCGCGGTCGACGCGCCTGCCAGCCCGGTGAGCCCGAGGCCGAGAATGATGCTTCGCCGGCTGATCACGGTAGGCCTCTGGTTCGCCGCCGAATGGCCGCGCCACGCGACTATCTAGCCACACATTGTTTACGGCGAATTTAGGCTCCCGGGGCAACGCGCGACCCGGGTGGTAAATGCCAGCCTCCGGCGCAGCCGTGGGCACTCCCGTCCGGCGGCAGTCGCGCAAGCGCGCGTCACGCGGCGAGCAGCTGCTCCCGCCTCGCCCAGTCGAGGGTCTGGTCGAGGGCGCGGCCCAGGCGGTCGAACAGGTCGTCGATCTCGCTCGCCGAGATGATCAGGGGCGGGCAGATCGAGATGATGTCGCCGCCGATGAAGCGCACGATGAGGCCGTGCTGCTCGGCAAACCGGACGCAACAGGCGGCGACGGCCTTCTTCGGATCGAACTGCTGCTTGGTGCGCTTGTCGGCGACGAGCTCGATGCCGCCGACCAGCCCGAGACCGCGCGCCTCCCCGACCAGCGGATGATCGGCGAGCGCACGCAGCCGCGCCTGGAACTGCGGGGCCTTGGCGGCGGCGGCCTCGATGACGCGGTCGCGACGGTAGATCTCCAGCGTCTTCAGGGCGACCGCCGCGGCGACCGGGTGGCCCGAATAGGTGAAGCCGTGTCCGAAGGTGCCGATCTTCTCGCTCTCGGCCACCAGCGCCTGGTACATCGTGTCGTTGATCATGACGGCTGCGATCGGCACGTAGGCCGAGGACAGTGCCTTCGCGATCGAGATGCTGTCCGGCCGGAAGCCCAGCACCTGCGACCCGAACCAGGCGCCGAGCCGGCCGAATCCGCAGATCACCTCGTCGGCGATCATGTGGACGTCGTGCCGCACGCACACCTCCATGATCTTCTCGAAATAGGTCTCCGGCGGCACGATGACGCCGCCGGCGCCCATCACCGGCTCGGCGATGAAGGCCGCGACCGTGTCGGGGCCCTCCGCCTCGATCATCGCCTCGAGCTCGGCGGCCAGCCGCGTGGCGAATTCCTCCTCGCTCTCGCCGGCCTGCGCAAAGCGGTAATGGTGCGGGCAGCCCGTGTGCAGGATGCCGGCGATCGGCAGATCGAAATCGAGGTGGTTGTTGGGCAGCCCGGTGAGCGACGCCGACGCCACGGTGACGCCGTGATAGCCTTTGATCCGGCTGATGATCTTCTTCTTCTTCGGCCGCCCGAGCGCATTGTTCATGTACCACACCAGCTTTACCTGGGTGTCGTTCGCCTCTGATCCCGATGAGCAGAAGAACACCTTGGAGATCGGCACCGGCGCCAGCTCCTTCAAGGTCTCGGCGAGCTCGATCGCGGGGTCGTGGCTCTTGGCGCCGAACAGATGGGTGAACGACAGCTTGCGCATCTGCGCAGCTGCGGCGTCCACCAGCTCCTCGTTGCCGTAGCCGAGCGCCGTGCACCACAGGCCGGCCATGCCCTCGATATAGGCCTTGCCGTCGCTGTCATATACGTAGATACCCTGGCCGCGCTCGAGCACGAGCGGGCCGGTCTCGCGCAGGGTCG
>Ga0181526_10004148_pt1 | contig 11438 bp, 10 predicted proteins | sample PEATcosm2014_Bin_35_FD_119750 | JGI IMG/M metagenome (GOLD analysis project Ga0181526, IMG submission 119750) | Peatland microbial communities from MTU Mesocosm Facility, Houghton, MI, USA - PEATcosm2014_Bin06_30_metaG | ecosystem: Environmental > Terrestrial > Soil > Wetlands > Peat | place...
AGGCCTGGCTTATACGTTGCCTGCGTGGAAGGAATCGGATGCAGCTACCCTTTCGAAATCGCGACGGACGTGTGGACTAAGGCCTTCGCGCTTTCCATGAAGGGATTCTACAATCAGCGAAGCGGCATCGCGTTGACCGCGCCGTACACCGATTACATCCGCCCGCGCGGGTACCATCCGGACGATGGCGTGAAAGTGTATCAATCCACTTGTCCCCTGATGTACAGCGGCAACGGGCTGAACGCTCTCGGACTGGATCGCAACAACTTCGGCTGCCTGACCGCCGGCAAGACCGATCAGATTGTCGAGAACGCCTGGGGCGGCTATATGGACGCAGGCGATTGGGACCGCCGCATCCAGCATCTGGAAGCTAGCCGCCTGCACCTGGAACTGATGGAGCTTTTTCCGGAAAAACTCCGGGCAGTCTCGCTGAACATTCCGGAATCGGGCAATGGGCTTCCCGATCTGTTGAACGAGGCTCTCTACAATATCGATTTCTATCGCCGCCTGCAGACGCCGGAGGGAGGGATTCGCGGCGGCATCGAGCAGTCGGAGCACCCTTACGGAGGACTGGTCTCCTGGCTGGACACGCAGGTGTCCATGACGTACGCGCCCGATCCGTGGTGCAGCTACATCTACGCGGGTGTCGCGGCGCGCGCAGCGCTCGTGCTGCAACGGCTGGGGTCGGCTAAGGCGGCCGGATATCAGGAAAGCGCGCTGAAGGCGATGCGCTGGGCCGATGTGGAATTCGCCAAATGGAAAGCCGGACCGGACTTCGCCAAGGCGGGCCGGGCGGCGAACACGATTGCCAACGAGCGCGCGCTAGCGGCGATCGAACTCTACCGTCGGACGAAAGACAAGCAGTGGCACGAGGCGTTCCTTGCCGACGGGGTGCCCGCCGGGGCTGATGGGACGCGCACGATGCGCAATCTTGACGCCGCCTTCGTTTATGCGCGGCTGGACGACTCGTTAGCCGATGCCGCCATCCGCAAACTGGCGGTTGAGGCCATCGTGCGGCGCGCCGACGACGCCGTGAAGCTGTCGAAGGGGAGCGCCTTCGGCTTCACCACGGCTGGGCGATCGCTGAGTTGGGGAGCCCTTACCGTTCCCGCCGATACGGCCCTGGTCCGTGCCCATGTGCTAACTGGCAAGCCGGAGTATCTGGAAACGATTCTGCGATCGGCGCTCTATTCGGCCGGTGCCAACCCCTTGAACATGACCATGACCACTGGACTCGGGCACGATTGGCCGCGGCACCTGCTGCACGAAGACAGCCGGCACTTCGGCCAGCCTGTGCCAGTGGGTATCACCATTTACGGTCCGTCCGACCCTGTGGCCGGGCAGAACGACAACAACGGCTGGGCATTCAAAAGGCTTCAGACCGAGTGCACGCCCGCGGTGCTGGGGTGGCCGACAATGGAAGCGTACTTTGATGTCTATCAATGGGCCGAACAGAACGAGTTCACGGTCTACCAGACCATGGGACCCACGTCGTACGTGTGGGGTTACCTGGCGGCGCGCTGAGGCACTATGATTCGCATGAAAGACGTTGCCGAACGCTGCGGCGTGTCGGAAACCACCGTGTCGCATGTGATTAACGGCACCCGGTACGTGTCGCCCGAGACGCGCAGGCGGGTGCAACAGGCCATCGGCGAGCTTGGATTCTACACCAACGCCGATGCGCGGCGGTTGGCGCGTGGCAGTAGCGATTTCCTAGGGCTGGTGATCTCGGATATCGAGAACCCGTTCTTCCCGGAGATGATTAAGACTTTCGAGGCCGCGGCGCTCAAGCGGGGGTTCGACGTATTGTTGTGCACCACCAACTACGACCCTGAGCGGACGCGGGCGGCGATGCGCAAGATGATCGGGAACAAAGTGCCGGGAGTGGCGATCATGACCTCGCAGGTCGGCGCCCATGTGGCCGAGGGCCTGGCCGTGCATCGCGTGGCGTCGGTTTTTCTCAATTCTCCGCCGGTACAGATGTATCGCAGCAACATCGCTATCGACTACGCCAAGGGCGCCGGCGAGGCCATCCGTCACCTGCACGAACTCGGACACAAACGGTTCGCCTTTATGCAAGGCCCGCAGCACCGGCCTTCCGCGGTAATGGCTCGTCAGGCGGTCCTTGACGCCGTAGTCGCCTACGGTCACCGTTGTGCGGTGCACCAGGGCGAAAACACCATCGAAAGCGGCGCCGAAACGGTCCGCCGCCTGTTAGCGGCTGGAGAACTTCCCACTGCGCTTCTCTGCGACAACGATCTGGGCGCCATTGGGGCTCTGGGCACCTTGAAGGACGCCGGAATTGGCGTTCCTGAGCAGATATCGGTAGTCGGGGCGGACGATATTCCATTTGCGCGCCTCGCCAGTCCCCCACTGACAACAATCCGTGTCCCACGGGACCTGGTGGGTGAGTTGGCGTTCGAAGCCCTCGATAAGATGATGCGGTCAAAGAGACATTCCGGCATCGAATACCGCGCCGAGACTTCGCTGGTGGTCCGGCAATCGACGGGCCCGGCGCCCCGAACGAGTGCTGCTCGGGAGAAATCGGGATCGCGATGAACGAGGTTGGCATGTGACTGGTGCTCGACGCTTGGCGGCCCGATTGAGCTTCCGGTTTACGGCTTTCTCGTCGAGGGACGCGATTTCGTGGCGTTCTGCGCCCAAAGGCCTGGAGCGGCCCGCCATTATGACGCCGCCCCGATCTTTACCCTGCGCAGCCTGGACGGCAAGCCACTGACGCGATTCTACCGGGTCAAGGTCTTCCACACCTCGGGCGGCAGCGAGTTGCCATTTCGCGACACCACGCGCGCGGTGGTGAAGGAAGCCGTGGCTGGATTTGCGTTGAACTCCGGTCTGGCCGGCGCTCTTACACCGTGCACAGATCCACGGCCTGCTTCAAGGAGGCCATGGGATCTTTGGTGGGAACAAATTCGTGGGCGAAAAAGCCCTGAAAATTCAGGTCTGCGATGGCCTTGGCAACGCTGCGCCATTGCAGTTCCTGTGTTTCATCCAGTTCGTGCCGGCCGGGCACTCCGCCGGTATGGAAGTGGGCGATGTATGGAATGTTCTGGCGGATGGTGCGGATGATGTCGCCTTCCATGATCTGCATATGGTAGATGTCGTAGAGCAACTTCACACGCGACGAGTCCACAGCCTTTATTACGTCTACCCCCCATTGAGCGTGATCGCACTGGTAATCCTTGTGATCGATCTTGCTGTTCAATAATTCCAGGCAGATCGTGACGCCATGGTCTTCGGCGAACGCCTTCACCCGCCGCAGCCCATCAATGCAGTTTTGCTTGCCTTCGTCGTCGCTCATGCCGGCACGGTTTCCGGAGAAGGTGATTACGTTAGGCACTTTAGCTTCCGCGGCCACCAGGATATTGTCCTGCATCTGTTTGACCAGTGCGTCGTGATTTTTCTTGCGGTTCCAACCGTGGGGAATGGTGCCCGACCCAGTCACCATGGCAGGCGTTAGGCCGTACTTCTTTATGGTGGGCCAGTCCGGAGGATCGACCAAATCGATGCCCGCCAGCCCCATCTCGGCTGCCTGCCGGCAGAGATCCTCGAGTGGAGTCTTCGCATAGCACCACCGTGCTACCGACTGTTTCAGCCTGCCCGTCGAAGCGGCGCCACGGCCGGCCGGCGCCAGCGCCAGCCCGGTACTAATGATCAACGCGTTTCGTCTTGTCATAATTGCGTATCTGTCCGGATCCGGATTGCCCTTTTGAACAACTGCTTAGCGGAGCCAAGGGCGCGGCTTAGCCACCGAGCTTACCTTGTGCCTTCCCAATTGAACTCTACCGCGCCACCGTGAACCGGGTCTCAAGTTTGCGATCGCGCGAAGATCCGCCGACCCAAAGGGTCCTGTTGCCTGCTATCGTTATCCAGCGTGAATCGGCCGTCGACCAATATTGCAGTGGGCGCGGCGGGATGCGGATCACGATCTGCGTGAAGCGACCGGAATCCAGATGAACGCGGGCGAAGCCAGCCAGCGCGGAGTCAGCGAACTGGATACCATCTGGGGGTTGGTCCGGCTTGTTCAAGTACACTTGTGCGACCTCATCGCCGGCGACAGCACCGGTATTCTGAATCCGAACGCGGACTTCGACACCGCCGTCGGCCGAAGGGCTGGCCCGCAGATCGGAATAGTCAAATTTGGTGTACGAAAGCCCGAAACCGAAGGGGAACAGCGGTTCAATTTTCTGGCGATCGAACCAGCGGTAGCCGACGAAAATGCCTTCAGTGAACGTCGTCTTGCCGTTCACGCCCTGCTCGGAGCGCTCTGGGTAGGCCGGATCGTTGGCCGGCATGTCGGCGAGGTGTTTCGGCCAAGTGATCGGCAGCCGGCCTCCCGGGTTGGCCTGTCCGAGCAGCAGTTTGGCCGTGGCCCAACCGCCCTCGTCGCCCGGCCACCACATTTGCAAAATGGCCTTGACGCGGGCGAGCCAGGGCATCGCAACGGGCTGGCAAAGATTGAGCACCACGATGGTATTCGGGTTGACCGCGGCGACATCCTCAATCAACCGGTCCTGATCGCCGGGCAACCCGAAGACCGGCACGCCGCGGCTCCAGACGAACACGACCGCGGTCTTGGCGTGGCGCGCAGCTTCGATCGCAGCGCGGTAGTTTTCCGCCTGTTGCTGCGGCGTCACCCAGTTCAACCGCACTTGGACGGGGTTGTTTGAGGTATCCGGGGTGACCTCGATTGCGATGCGATGCGCTCCCGCGGTGAGGGGCATGGCGATGCGCATGTTGGCCAGGCCATCGGTAGTCGGCAGGATGTTGTCCTGCCCAGCCTGCGTGACCTCGCCGTGGATCCAGTTATACCAGGACTTGGCGACATACTGATCGTCGATCTTGAGCCGGGCCCAGCAGCCCAGGAACTGCACATGCAGGCGGTATGTGCCGTCCTCGGGGATCTCCAGTGTTCCGGCCCACTTGAATGTGGAGTTGACCGGGAGCGCGGTGCCTGCGGCGCGTGTGAAGTTCACCGTGGCATCGATTGCGACAGCGTTGCCGGCGCTCGGGCCGGAACGCTCCAGGCCCGGCCGGTAGTTGTGCAACAAGACGCTCGCGGGAATCGGCGTGCCATCCAAGTCGTTGGCTACCGCATAGGCAACGTGCGCACCGCTCCCGGCCAGTTGCCGCAGTGCGGCGAGCGTCCCGATTTCGCGCTCCGGCAGTCCCACAGCCTTCTCGCCGGTCATGCCAACGGCGATCGTCTGGCCCGCTCCGGGACCGATCAACGCAAGACTCTCCAGGTCGGCTCGCTTCAGCGGCAGAGCGCCGCCGTCGTTCTTCAGGAGCACGGCCGCATGAATCGCGGTCTGTTCATCGATGCGCGCGTTGCCGGCGACATCGGAAGGAGTAAGGTCGAGCTTCGCTTTGCCGTCAAGATAGCCGAACTTCTCCATCTGCAGAAGCACCCGGCCGGCCGCGCGGGTGATGGTCTCTTCGGAGACTATTCCCGCGGCGAGCAGCTTCTTCAGGTCGGTCTCCGGGTCGGACTTGGGCGGATCCGTAGGCTGTTCCTCCGGCAACCCGCCCGCGGTTAATGGCGGTGGCTCCGGCTTCGGAACGGGCGCAAGATTATGATTGACAACAAAGTATGAGGGGTCGCCAAAGGAGACCGATAGCGTTCCGGGCATTTCCATATCGAGCCCGAAGTTGATGAAGTCCGTGGCGTGGACCGCGCCCCAATCGGAGGTAACAAAGCCTTCGAAGCCGTTCTCCTTTTTCAGAATCCCGAGCAAAGTATCCGGGTTTCCGCAGGCGTAGCGGCCGTTGATCTTGTTGTAAGAACACATGACCGACGACACGCCGGCTTTCACCGCCGCGGCGAATGGAGCGGCGTAGACCTCGTGCAGGGTCTGCTGGTCGACGACAACATCGGTGGCATTGGTGTCGTACCCAATGAAGTGTTTGACCTGCGACATGACGCCTTCATTTTGGATGCCCGCGATCTCCGCCGCCCCCAATTCGCCTGCCAGAAAAGGGTCCTCACCGAAAGTGTTGTAGCCGCGATTGAAGGCGAAGTTGCGGTCGATATTCACGAAAGGCTGAAGCGCAACGCTTGCGCCGTGAGACTTCGCCTCGCGGCCGATAACGGCCCCGTTATTCAACGCGTCCTCACGGCTGAAGGTTGCGGCGAGTCCCATCGTGGAGACCGGCGCGGTCGAGGGAACGCGCGTCAGAATCCCCGGCGGCCCGTCGACGAAACGCATTGGCGGGATGCCGAGCCGCGGGATGCCGGGCAGGTAACCAGCCTCGCCCTGATAAGTAGTTGCGTCCTCGCCGGTGCCGTGGATCGTGGCGATCTTCTCGTCGAGGGTCATCTGCCCGAGCAGACGGTCGACTCGCGCGCTACCAGTGATCTTCGGCTCTTGAGCGCGTAATGCAGCGGCGCAACACGCCAACACCCAAACGGCGGTCCGGATTCTTCTCCCAGCGAAACAACGATTCATTGCGGCTCCTTGGCCTCCACGACCTCTTGCGATAGTTCGACCAACCGGGTATCAGTGCGGCGGAACCTGGCGATCTCGTCGAGCAGGCCAATTCCTGCCGGCGGTACTGACGGTCCACCAATCATCGCCGTCCGCCCCGCGGAACGGCGTGACCTGTGGTGTTGTGGCTAAGCCACAGCAATGCCCCAGCATATCACCACTTGCTACGCCGGCGTGGATTTGGGAGGCACCAAGATCGCCCTCGCTCTGGGTGAGCCTGACGGCAAAATCCACGCAAAGACAAGTTGCGATACCCGAGCGGACCCGGGCCCCGAACAGGTGTTGGCAGACATCGCCGGGATGCTGAGCCGTGCAGAGGCCAGCTCTGGAGTAAGCGCGCAATCCATCGGGCTAGGCCTGCCGGGCTTGGTTGATCCGCTGACCGGCACATCGCTTTTCCTGCCTAACCTGTCCGGCAACTGGCGCGGTGTTGCGGTAAGCGCCACGCTGCGCGCACTAACTTCGCGTGAAGTTTACCTGCTGAACGACGCCCGGATGGCCACCTTGGGAGAACAGGTCTTTGGACAATCCCGCGTGGAAAACCTCCTGGTGCTCACCCTGGGCACGGGAATCGGCGGCGGCGTGGTTCTCGACGGCAAATTGTGCCTTGGCCGTTTCGGAGCCGCGGGAGAAATCGGCCACCAGACCATGGAGATGGATGGTCCTCTATGCAATTGCGGAAATAGAGGCTGCCTGGAGGCCTTGGCGAGCGGACCGGCACTGGCGGCGCGAGGAGTTGAGCTGGTGGGTGCGGGCCAAGCTCCGCGGCTTGGCGAATTGACCGCCGGCGATCCGGCGCGCGTCAACCCGCGGCGCATGGCCGAGGCGGCGCAGCAAGGCGATGAAGCCGTTCGCGCCGCAATAACGGACGCCGCTCGGCTGATCGGCACGGGTATCGCCAACGCCATCACCATCACCGGGATCGAGCGAGTCGTTCTGGTGGGCGGGCTGACGGGCTTGGGTGATTTGTTGCTTGCGCCCATCCGCGCTAGCATCCGGGACCGCATCCACATGTTTCCCTCGGACGGAATTGATATCTCCTTCTCCGCGTTGGGCGACGACGTGGCAGTGCTGGGCGGAATCGCCCTGGCAGCGCAACGCGACATGGAATCAAACGGAGCAAAATTATGAACCAAACCTACGAATATGCCGACATTGCCAAGATGATCGATCACTCGCTGCTAAATCCCTCGCTGACAGTCGCCGAGTTGGAAGATGGTTGCCTGCTGGCCCGCGCCTACGACACGGCAAGCGTTTGCATCCTGCCCTATTACGCCTGGCGGTGCAAGGAACTGCTGGCGGGGAGCACGGTTCACGTCAGCACCACGATCGGATTCCCGCACGGAGGACACGTGACGGCGATTAAAGTGGCCGAGGCGCGGCAGGCGTTGGCCGACGGTGCCACAGAGCTCGATATGGTCATCAATATCAGCAAAGCGCGAAGCGGCGATTGGCATTACGTGGAACAGGAAGTCCGGGTGTTGTGCGGGGTAACTCACGATGCCGGAGCGCGCTTGAAGGTGATTTTCGAGAATGCTTATCACGATACGGCCGCGAAGATCCGGCTGTGCGAGCTCTGCGGGGCCATCGGAGTCGACTGGGTCAAGACCTCGACCGGCTACGCGCCCAGCGGCGCCACCATGGACGATCTGCGTCTGATGCGCAAGCACTCGCCGCCCGCGGTGCAGGTCAAAGCCGCGGGCGGAATCCGCGATCTGGACGCCCTGCTGGCGGTGCGCGAACTGGGCGTCACGCGGGTTGGCGCCACGCGAACGGCTTCCATGCTCGACGCCGGACGGCAGCGGCTCGGATTGTCGCTGATCGCTTACCAGTCGGCCGTACCGGTGGGATACTGATCTCGTGAACGGCAAGGTGAAACCCCTGCGGCAACCCATGTACCAGCAGCTCCAGGAACTGCTGCGGGAGGTTATCGAGTCCGGTGAGTTTGCCGAAGGCGAGCAGTTCCTGACAGAGCGCCAAGTGGTGGATCGGTATCACGTGAGCCGTCCCACCGCCAACAAAGTTCTCGCGGGTATGGCGGCGGAAGGGCGTCTGGAATTCCGCAAAGGTGTGGGGACGTTCGTGCGCCGCCGCCCTCTGGATTACGATGTGCAGACCCTGGTCAGCTTCACGCAGAAGGCCCGCGACGCGGGGCGCCATCCGTCCACCCAGGTGCTCAACTTCGACCGGATTGCGGTCACGGAAGTGGAGTCCGAAATCGCTTCGCATCTGAAAGCTAAGCCGGGGGAAACGTTGCTTGCCCTTGGCCGCCTCCGACTGGCGGACGGACTGCCGGTGATTCTGGAGCGTCGATGGCTTCCCGCGGACTTGTTTCCCGGATTGAACCGCAGCGAACTGCGGGGGTCCATTTACCAGGTGATTGCGGAGAAATATCAATTGCAGATTACCGAAAGCGACCAAACCATCCGCGCGATCGGCATTCGCGGCGCGGACGCCAAACTCCTTCAGGTGCCCCCGGGAGCTGCCGGGTTCCTGGTCTCCGCGGCGGGATACGCCGGAGATCGCGCAGTCTGGTGGGAACGCACCATTTATCGCGGCGACTCCTACGAGTTTCATCATCATCGCGCCGCTCCCGGCCGGTTGATCTCCATCCCGGCGCGGCCGAAGGCCGCCGGCGCCTTGGGAGGCGCGCGATGATTCGCCTCGGCGTGGTAAGCGCGATTCTGCCCGAGCTATCGCTGGCGGAAGTGCTGGACGTTTGCGCCAGGGAGGGGTTCGCATGTGTGGAACTGATGTGCTGGCCGGTGGGCCGCGCCGACCGCCGGTACGCCGGAGTGACGCATGTCGACGTGACGGCGCTGGGGGAAGACAACGGCGCCGGCATCAAAAGGCAGTTGGCGCAATCCGGCGTGGCCGCCAGCGCGTTAGGTTATTACCCCAACGTTCTCTCGCCCGATCCGCGGGAAAGTGAGGCCACGATCGAGCACCTGCGGCGCGTGATTGTGGCCGCGCAGGTGCTGGAGATTGGCTTGGTCAACACTTTTATCGGACGCGATTGGACGCGTTCGCTGCGCGAGAACTGGGCAAGGTTTCGCGAGGTGTGGCCGCCCTTGATTCGCTTCGCCGAAGAGCGCGGCGTGCGCATCGCCATCGAGAACTGCCCGATGTTGTTTACCGCCGATGAGTGGCCCGGCGGCAAAAACCTGGCAGTCAGCCCGGCCATCTGGAGACAGATGTTCGAGGAGATCCCCAGCGATTCGTTCGGATTGAACTACGATCCCTCGCACATGATCTGGCAGCACATGGACGCCATCCAGCCCTTGCGCGATTTCGCCGCGAAGATCTTCCATGTGCATGCCAAGGACGCACGTATCGATTGTCGGAAACTCGACCAGTGCGGCATCCTGGCCCATCCTCTGGAGTATCACGACCCGCGATTGCCGGGGCTCGGAGAGGTCGACTGGAGCGCTTTCTTCGCCGCGCTGATGGAAACCCGCAGCCACGTCTCGGTAGCGATCGAAATGGAAGACCGCGCCTACGAGGGCTCGCTCGAGAACCGGACTCAGGGGCTTCGCCAGGCCCGGCGGTTTCTGACTCAATTCTGCGTGTCATGAAATCTCTGGTGCTGGTGGCCGGCCACGCCATTCCGTACCGCTTCGATCGCCTGGAGCGCGACGAAGGATGGTATCTCAAGTCCTTTCAAGCTGGAGAGGGATCGCTCTACCTGGAGCACGTGAAGCGCGGTGTTGAGATGGCAGCCGAACAGGCCGACAGCCTCCTCGTCTTCGCCGGCGGCCAGACAGACGCCGCCGCGGGTCCGCGCAGCGAAGGCCAGGGCTATTGGCTGGCAGCCGACTACTTCGATTGGTTCGGCCACATGGAAGTGCGCAACCGCGCGACCACCGAGGAATTCTCGCTCGATTCGTTTCAGAATCTGCTCTACGGCGTGTGCCGCTTTCGGGAAGTGACCGGCGGCTACCCCGATGGCATCGTGGCGCTCGGATGGAAATTCAAAGGCCCGCGCTTCGATCTTCACCGGCGCGCCCTGCGGCTGCCCGCAACCAGCTTCCGCTATGAGGGAGTAAACGATCCACCGACGCTCCAGGAGAATCTCCCGTTTGAGAAAGCGCGCGCGCTGCTGTTCGAGCGGGATCCTTATGGCGCGTCGGCGGAGCCGGCCCTGAAAAGAGAAGCGCGCAACGTATTCCGCCGGCGCCATGGATATGCGCAAAGCTGTCCGGAACTGGCCGCGCTGCTGGCGCACCGCGGTCCGGAGCTGTTTGAGGGACCGCTTCCCTGGTCTTGACGGAGCGGGCGGGCTCGTCTCAACAGAATTCTGTGGGCCCGGTCGGTGGCAGGATTCTCGACTCCGGGGACCGGTCCGCTGAGACGCGCACTAGCCAAGTGGGCGGACCGCGTCCAATCTGACCGATTTTCGTGCCATCGCGACACCCTCCGCTGAGAGGTGCGGCACACCAGCGGCACACTGCACGTTGCCACTCAACCGATTTGTGGAGTTCATCAAAATGACGACTGATCGGGGTTCAGTCATCAGCACCGCAATTGCCGTTCGGCGGCGAGCGGGAAGCGTGCGGGAGCTTCTCCTTTCCAATACTGGTCGACCAACTGGACGCGCCACCCGATCGCTACTCTGAGTGGCGCGTACATGCAATCAAGCTCCTGTCATTCGGGAGCAGCTTCGATCAGCAACGCTTGTACCTTTTCCGCGGCGGCGTCCTGCATATGCGGCAGAACATGAGAATAAACGTCGAGCGTGAACGCCACGCTGGCATGTCCCAGCTGTTCGCTGATCACTTTTGGGGAGACCCCCGCAATCAGTGAAATCGTTGCAGCCGTATGGCGCCTATTCCGGGGCCGGCATAGGCGCCACTATGCCGGGTTCCGGACTATTCCGGGAGGAGCATTTCTGGATGGGCGAAACCCCGTCGATACTGAGGCGGAGCGCGTCCG
>Ga0181526_10004149_pt1 | contig 11437 bp, 10 predicted proteins | sample PEATcosm2014_Bin_35_FD_119750 | JGI IMG/M metagenome (GOLD analysis project Ga0181526, IMG submission 119750) | Peatland microbial communities from MTU Mesocosm Facility, Houghton, MI, USA - PEATcosm2014_Bin06_30_metaG | ecosystem: Environmental > Terrestrial > Soil > Wetlands > Peat | place...
GCCAGGACTTCCGTCACTCCTTGCATCACTTCATTGGCGTCGTAACGCATCGCCAGAATCGCGTTCGCACCGTGAGCCGCAGCATGTTGCAACAGTAGCTCATACGCTTCCTCTCGAGCCTTTTCGCAGAGTTCCGTTAACACCGTAATGTTTCCGCCCACGATGGTCTGAAATCCCGCGGCTAAATTCCCGAGCACGCTCCTCGACCGCACGGTAATCCCGCGAACGATTCCGAAATTTCGCACGACCCGGTAACCTTCCAAGTCGTTCGCGGATGTCACCATCGAACTATCCACTCGTCCTGTCATCTTCGCCCCTCCGTGCAAATGGATGTTAACCGCTGCGATTCTACCTCTAGACAACGATCTCCTGTTAGTCCCTAGCTTTGTTATGCTCGACGTACGTGGAAAGCCTATTCGATCTCCTGGCCCTGATCCAGATCGCCGCGGGCTTATATCTGCTCTGGCAGGGAATCCTCTGGCTCACCTATGTGCGCCGGCGCTTGAATACCGACCCTGGCTTCTATGCTCCGCGGACAGCAGTGATTTGTCCGTGTCGAGGGATAGAGCCGGGACTGGAACGAAACCTGGTTTCCTTGTGCGAATTCGACCATCAAAACTACGAAGTTTTTTTTGTTCTCGCTTCCGAGAGTGATCCCGCGCACAGCATCGTGAAGCGGGTGGCGGCCACATCCCGCGCTAAAGCCCATGTGGTCCTTGCCGGCAACCCCGAAAACTGCAGCGAAAAGGTGAATAACCTGCGCGTTGCCGTAGAGCAAGTCCCGGAAGAGTTTGAGGTTCTGGTGTTCGCCGATTCCGATGGGCGCCCCGGAAAAAGTTGGCTGCATCACCTGGTTGCTCCGCTTTTGGACTCCCGCATTGCAGCCACCACCACGATGCGCTGGTTTTTGCCAAACGACAATGGACTTCCAACCGCACTCCTCGCGGCATGGAATGCCTCGGTTGTCACCATGCTCGGGCCTCACAGCAAGAATTTCTGCTGGGGCGGTGGCACCGCGATCCGCCGCGCCATTTTCGAGCAGATCGGCATGCTCGATGCCTGGCAATACTCGTTCAGCGACGACTATTCACTCACCATGATGATCGAGCGCAGCCGCCGCCAAATCCTCTTCTTGCCTGAATGTCTGACGCCCTCCTACGTTCATACTGACTTCGCGGGCCTGCTCGAGTTTACCGGCCGCCAGATGCGTATCACTCGCGTCTATCGGCCTCAAATGTGGGCGACCGCTTTTGCGACCCATTTTCTCTACTGCCTGACTCTCCTGATCGGTTTCATCGTGGCGATGAATCTCACGCTGGCCTCGCGCCCCGCTTTCCAAGTCATCACCCTGCTGAGTCTTCCTCCTCTCCTCGCGGCGATTCGGGGAGCGCTGCGTGTGATCGGGGTCACAGATGCTCTTCCTGCCCTTCGTTCCCAGATCATGTCGCAGTCCTGGATTTACATTCTCTTGGCCATGTTGGTTCCGTTCCTTTATCTCGTCAATTTCTTCTCCTCGATCATGGGCCGGCGGATCCGGTGGCGCGGCATCGACTACGAGTTGATCTCTCCCGAACAGACCCGCGTGCTGACCCGTTAAGGACCAACTTCGTCGCGATTCAAGAAAAAAAGTAGGGGTGCTGAGCAAATTCTACCCGTCATCCCCTGCTCAAAATGTGCAAAGAATTTCCTAAGTAATTGAAAATATGTAGCCTGTAAGAACTTACAGTCCGGCATCTCGAATGCTAAACCCAATATCGGTCAGGTTTAGCTTTAGCTAGCAAGTAGACAGGGACTCCTTCTCGTTACCCCCGGTGGTGACGTCGCTTGGGATTCTTGGGGTAGTCACCCCGGCCCGGTATATGCCCTGTTTCCTTGCCGGGTGAGTCCGGCCAACCTCGTCGTCGAGGTATTCGCAAGTCCAATTTAAAGGAGCGTCTCGTTCCCACCGCGAGGCACCCATGGAGGAGTGCACGTGAAGTTAATCCGCAGAACCACTGCCGCACAGTCGATCACTCAGCCCCAATCTTCATTCCCGGCTAGCATCTACCTGTTTTATGAAAAAGCGAGTGGCACAGCTCATTTTCATGTGGAAGCCGGTCCGGGTGGGGAGCTCCCGGTGGACCACGCCGCCGGTTTGCTTGCCATGCACTGCATGGTACGCGGACAGTCTCCCAGTGATTACCTCATCATGATTCCCACGGCCCCAGAAAACCTCGGTGAACTTACCGAAAAAGCCCAAAAGCTTCTGGACGCCGGCCAGAGCGTCAAAACCAGTGTGAAGCTGACCCGCCGTGAAAAAGAGGTCCTTGACGGCATCCTTCGTAGCCTGGCCAACAAGGAAATCGCCTCTGAGCTTAATCTCTCTGAGCGCACCGTCAAATTTCACGTCTCTTCCCTGCTGTCGAAATTCAAAGTCCACAGCCGCATGGAGCTGATGCGCGAAGCATCTCAGCGCGCCATGAATCCAGCTCCGCCTGCGATTGTGAACTCTCCTGCCCAGACGATTCGTCCCTTCTCGAGGGGCACCGAAATGCCTGGAAAGATCCTGAATTCTGGAAAGGTTCTGCCGCTGGCCCGCCCGCGCTTGATGGCCTGATTGGCAGAACAAGCTCCGTCCTACTAAGAAAAGCCCGACTGCGAAGGGAATCGAGTCGGGCTTATTCTTTTGGATGGATGGATGGATGGATGGCAGTTTTTTACTTGCTGGCGGCGTACCATTCCGCGGCTTTATCCCAGTTGACGACGTTCCACCAGGCATCAATGTAGTCGCCGCGCAGGTTTTGATACTTTAAGTAGTACGCGTGTTCCCAGACGTCGATCCCCAAGACAGCCTTGGCACTCAGCAGGTAGGGCGTGTCTTGATTCGGTGTCGAGTCGATCGCAAGTTTCCCGTCCTTCACTACGAGCCATGCCCAGCCGGAGCCAAACCGTCCCAAGCCCGCCGCTTTGAATTTTTCTTTAAAGCCGGCGAGGGATCCAAAGCTGGAGTTGATTGCGGCCCCGAGCTCACCCTTCGGCTCGCCACCTCCCCCCTTTTTCATTAATTGCCAGAACAGGGAGTGGTTCCAATGGCCACCACCGTTATTGCGGACGGTTGCTCGAATGTTCTCCGGGATGGAATCGAGACCCTTCAGAATGGCATCGATCGATTTGCTCTGCAGGTCGGGATGTCCTTCGAGCGCCTTGTTCAGGTTCGTAACGTAGGCGCCGTGGTGCTTGTCGTGATGGATTTCCATCGTCTTAGCGTCAATATATGGTTCTAATGCGTCGAACGGGTACGGCAAAGGGGGCACAGTAAAAGCCACGGGTTTATCCTCCAATGTATGATGGGAATATGAATCTGAATCCGGCCTGGCGGCTTGCAAAAAACTTGGTGCCGCCGAGCCCGCTCCGAGAACGCCAGCACCAACAAGACCACTGCTCACGAGAAACATCCGCCGATTCATGGAAACTCCTGAGTCTCGGTGGGCGAATGGGCCTGAGGGCGAAAGTATAACGCCAAGCGCCCCCATGCTCAACCAATCGGAAAACGCGAGAACGGCAGAACGCTCCCGATCATGTGGACTGTTGTTGGATGCGGCGAAGTGCCCAATCGGCAGATTCCGCAATTGTGGAAATCTCCGATTTGGTCAGCCTCTCGAGCAACTCTTCCATTCGCATGCATTCTCGGCTTCCCCTTCGAAAACGCCTATTCCCCAGTGCCATGCACGCGTTCCTCACCAGCCCGGCCCATTTCGTACGTTTCACGGCACTGTTCCAAAATGTCTCCCGGAACTCCTTCTCGCTCATTTCTGCCAGCCATTCCAAGCTTGGCAGCAGAAGGCTTTTCTCACTGCGTTCCTCTCGCGGCTGGAATTCCCCGAAGGGTGTGACCCGTCCTTTGCGATTGTAAGGACAAACGTCCTGACAAATATCGCAGCCGTACACCTGCCAGCCCATCGGCTCACGGAATTCCTCCGGGATGCTTCCGCGAAGCTCGATCGTCAGATAAGAAATACACCTTCGCGCATCGAGGAGATAGGGTTCGATCAACGCACCCGTGGGACACGCATCCAGGCATTGCCGGCAATTCCCGCACAAATCCGGTGGCGGGGCCTCTCCACGCCCGAGGGATGGTGTCAGGTCCAGCGTCGTGAAGATCACACCAAGAAAAAGCCAGGATCCATACGTTTCATTCAGCAGGAGCGTGTTTTTGCCCAGCCAGCCAAGTCCAGCGTACTTTGCGAAAGCGCGCTCGGCTACCGGCCCGGTATCGGCATAGGCTCGCGCCGTAAATGGCTCTGGGTATTTTTCTTTCAGCGCGTCGGCCAGTGCGTTCAATCTTTCCCACATCACCTGGTGGTAGTCGTCGCCCCAAGCGTAGCGGGAAATCCATCCGCGCGGTGAGCCGCCGTCTGGCCCGGCCGTCGCCTCGATCGAGTAAGGATGCGCTGTGTTGTAATTCAGGGCGCAGACGATCGCGCAGCGCACACCCTGCAGGACCAGCGAAGGCTCTACGCGTCGCGGGTCCTCGAGGTACTTCATTTCCCCCGCGTAACCACGCCCGAGCCACTCCCCAAACTTCTCCAATTCCGGAAATTTCTCCGCGCGCACCACACCGCACAGATCAAATCCAAGCTCCTTGGCACGCTCGATAACCCACGTGTGGTCCGCTGCCGTACTCATGCTCCTGATTGTGACGCAGTTGGGGTATTTGTGCGAAGCCCGAGGAAAATTCTAAGCGAGCGGTCTTGCCACTTTTGGGCCCTTTTCGCTTGGGCCAGCTCGAAAAGAAGCTGGATGAGTTCCGTCTAGAGAAAGCTCCGCACGGCGGTGAGTTCGTCGTTGTACACGTCGAATACCGTGAAGAGTTTTGTGATTTGTAGCAGGTCGTGCACTTTCTTGGTCAGGTTCAGCAGCTTTAGCTCGCCGTTGCGGTTACGCACGGCGGTAAACGCGCTCACCAGCTCGCCGATCCCCGAGCTATCGATGTAATTCACGTCCCCTAGATTCAGCAGGATCTTTCCCTGGCCGGCTTCCAACAAGTCCCGGATGGTCTTGCGCAAAAGCGCGCTACCCTCACCGAGCGCAATCCTTCCACTGATATCGACAATGGTGATCGGGCCATCTTCCCGCAGTGTGAGAAATAGTGCTGGCATAATCGTTCCTAAGCTTCCCTCTTTGGCGCCGCATCCGAACTCGTTTGACCGTGATTGCCATTGCCCCAGGATTTTCCTCCGGCCGGGATTTTTTTCGACATGATGATCTCCGCCCCGCCGGTGCGTCCCGCTACAACACTGAATTCATCCATGAATGTCTTCATCAGAAAGATACCCCGGCCTGAAGTACTCAACAGGTTTTCTTCGGCCAGCGGGTCCGGGACATCAGCCAGTTTGAATCCTTTTCCCTCATCCATAACGTGGATGACCATTTTTTCCTGAGTAAGGTCGAGGGCCAGGTAGATCTTCTTGCCCGGTTTTTCCTGATTCCCGTAATGAAAGGCGTTGATTACACCCTCCCGAACCGACATCCCGATCCGGTAGCATTCCTCTTCGCTAAAACCCACGGCTTCGGCGACACGGAGACACATTTCCTCGGCGAGATTGACGCTCTCGACGTGCGTGTCCAGAACTACTTCTAGGTGCTTTGCCTCTGGCGTCATTCCCGCCTATCGCTGCGGCCCAAGATGCAAAAAAAGGCGTACCTACTGGTAACACAGCGGGTAAACCCAAGTCAATGGAGCGTGGCACCCTCCATACATCACTTTTTTCCTGATTGGTCCGTTCCTGGACGCTTGATGTATAGGCTTGCCGGACATTTCTTTACTCAGGGAGATTGCGCACGTATAGTGAAGGTGTTCTCCAGGTGTTCAATCCTCCCGAAAGAGGTTCGCCGATGTTGGGTTGGGTAATCCTTGGCATCCTTGTGCTCCTGGTTATTTTCGGTATTGGGATGTACAACGGCCTGGTTCGTTTGAAAGTGCAATGCGATAACGCCTGGGCCGATATCGATGTTCAGCTCAAACGCCGCTACGACTTGATCCCCAATCTCGTGGAAACCGTGAAAGGCTATGCGGGCCATGAGAAAGGCACCCTCGAAGCGGTCATCAACGCGCGCAATCAGGCCATGGCTGCCACCGGGCCGGCCGACAAGGCGCAAGCGGAGAACATGCTCTCTGGCGCATTGAAGAGCCTTTTTGCTCTGTCCGAGGCCTATCCGCAGCTCCGCGCCATCGAAAGTTTCACTTCGCTTCAGAACTCGCTAGCGCAAATTGAGGACACGGTGCAAAACGCGCGCCGCTACTACAACGCCGTGGTCCGCGACTTCAATACAAAAATTCTGCAATTCCCGACCAACATTTTTGCCGGAATGCTCGGCTTCAAACAGCGTGAATTTTTTGAGGTTTCTACCGCCGCGGAACGCGAAGCCCCCAAGGTCAGCTTCGGCAACCCCGCTGCCCCCACGGCCTGATTCTGGCCCGTCTTATCACCATGTCCTCGCGTCTCAAACCGCCCCTTTGGCTTGTCGCAGCGCTCTCCTGTGTCGTTTTACTTGGCGTCTTCGCCCTTCCTCTTTCCGCCAAGGATCTTCACATTGTTAAGTTCAATTCGGACATCGACGTCCTTGCGAACAGCTCAGTCGACGTCACAGAGAACATCACGTTTCAGTTCCTCGGCGGGCCTTGGCACGGCGTCTACCGAATGATCCCTGTGGAGTATGCGGGGCCTCGTGGCCTGAACTACTCGCTCTTTCTGAACGTCAAACGCATCACCGACGGAGACGGAAACCGGCTCAGATATGAAACGAGCCGCGAACGCCAATATCTCAAACTGAAAATCTACGTTCCTGACGCCGATAACAGCACCCGCACTGTTTCTATCGAATACACTGTCTCTGACGCGCTTCGTTTTTTCGATGACCATGACGAATTCTATTGGAATATCACGGGCGACGAATGGCCCATGCCCATCGCGGAAGCAGGCGCGCACATTACGCTCCCAAGTAGTACGTCCAATATTCGAACCAATGTTTTCACCGGGGCTTATCGGGCGTCGGGCCGCAACGCCACGGCGGAGGTCACCGGAACCGGCGTCGATGTGGCCACCACGGCTCCCTTGGCCATGCACGAAGGCCTCACGATAGCGATCGCGTTTGATAAGGGCGCCGTCCGCGAGCCGACGGCGCTGTCGCAATTCTTCCTCTATTTCCGTAGCAATTGGCCGCTGGGACTTCCCATCATCGCGTTTCCTCTGATGTTCTGGTGGTGGTGGACGCGCGGCCGCGATCCTCGCCTTCGTCCGATCGCTGCTCAATACGAGCCGCCGGACAAGCTCACACCCGGTGAAGTGGGAACGCTCGTCGACAACTCCGTCGATATGCGAGACATCACCGCTTCTATTGTCGATCTCGCTGTTCGCGGCTATATCGTCATTGAAGAGAAGACGAAAGATCACCTGCTTGGACTGACGCATTCCAAGGAATACCTGTTCCATCTGAAAAAATCGCAAGCCGATTGGGCTTCGCTGAAGCCGCACGAACAGGAATTACTCGGCGGACTTTTTACCGGTGGCAATGCCGAAGATACCGTCTCTCTGACCGATCTTCACAATCGCTTCTATCAAAATATTCCAGGCATCAAGAACCAGATCTTCGGCTCACTCGTTGGCCAAGGTTTTTATGCCCGCCGCCCGGACAGTGTCCGCTCCACGTACATTGCCATGGGCGTGGTCGTGGGATGTATCGTGGTCGGCGCTGGGAACTGGTTCGCTCGCGCCTACGGCATGGCTCCCTCTCCGTTCATCATTGCGGGAATTTTAACGGGGTTAATCATTTGTGGCTTCGGATGGTTCATGCCCGCTCACACACCGTCCGGCGCCCGCGAGCTTGAAAAGATCCTGGGTTTCGAGGACTTCCTGAATCACGTGGAAGCGGACCGTTTCAACCGCATGATCAAAACTCCCGATATGTTCGAGAGATATCTGCCATTTGCGATGGCGCTGGGCGTGGAAAAGAACTGGAGCCAGGCGTTTCAGAATATCTACACGCAGCCGCCGCAGTGGTATCAAGGCGGCAGCTATGGCCCCGGTTTCTATCCCTACATGTTTGTAAATAATCTCAACGCCATGTCCCTGCAGGCGGGCACCGCTATGACCTCCGCGCCGCGCAGTTCCGGTGGCTCGGGTTTTTCAGGTGGCGGGGGCTTCTCCGGCGGTGGTTTCGGGGGTGGCGGTGGCGGTGGGTTCTAATCCATCCCCGCTTCGTACGCCACATTTGCCGGATTGGGCTCTTCAAATCATGTCGTGATACGATATATCTAGGTTGGACGGCCGCCCGCCTCGTCAGGCCGACTTTAGAACCCCTACGGGATCATGATGGGAATGGAATGAACCTTCTCAAGTCTGACTTCATCATCCGGGAGCCACTGCTCGTCAGCATTCTCGTTCTGATTACGATTCTCTTTTCGGCTCTCACCCACTCCTATAGCCACGCCTATGACCGGCGCCGCGTCACTCTTGGGGTCGAATGGTTCGAACGAGGCAAACAGGAACTGGGAAATGGCCGCCCGGCTGCCGCTGTGGAGGACTTCCGCACCGCTCTCCTTTACAACCCTCGGAATTGGGACTACAGCATGCACTTGGCCGATGCGCTTAGCCAGGGCCACCATACCGAGCAAGCCCTCAACTACTATCTGGGGCTCTGGCAAAGCCAACCCAATAATGGGCCTGTCAACCTTCAACTGGCCCGCCTCTCCGCCCAGAAGGACGATGTCCCCGGGGCGGAGCGTTATTTCAACGGTGCCATTTTTGGAGATTGGGCCGAGAATGCCAGTGCCAATCGGCTCACAGCTTCGCTCGAAATGATCAACTTTTATCTGGAACGCGGGGATTCGGGACATGCGGAATCTCAACTTATCATTTTGTCCGACAATTTGCCGGAGGATCCTCAATTGCACACCCGCGTTGCCGACCTGTATTCGCGCGTCGGCGACGATCAACGCGCTCTAAAACAGTACCGGCAGGCCGCCCAGCTTGATCCCACCTATCTCCCAGCCGTCTTAGGCGCCGGGGAAGCTGCCTTTCGCATCGGGGATGATCCTGCGGCCCAGACTTACTTGAGCAATTCGCTTCGCCTGGATGAATCGAACGCCGCAGCCAAGAACCTTTTGGCCGTGATCCAGGCCGTATCTCTTCTGAATCCCTATCAGCGCGGTATCTCTGATTCGGAGAAGGCGAAACGCGCCTTGCGAGCTTTTGCTGTCGCCGGCAACCGTCTGCATTCTTGCGCGACTGGTCCCGGATCTTCTGCTGCTGCCTCGATGGAGCCGTTTCTCGAGAGAGGGAAGCAACTGAAGGCCATGGCCAACGCCCGTTTTCTCATTCAGCATCCCGAGGAGATCGATACCCTGCTTGACTTTTCCGCTTCCGCCGAAAAACGAGCTCAATCCAGTTGCGGCGAACCTACTCCCGATGACTCGGCTCTGCTGGCCATCGCCCGGCGGCGGGAAACGGAAGAGCGATGAGCATGCCAGAGGTGACGACAGCGGCCGGCTCTACGCCGAGTGTCCCCGTGCATCCTTCCTGGGGGGCCTTTGCAAACCGTCTCACGGCGCAACTTGCTTTCAATGAAGATCGGTTCTTCCTCATTCTCGCTGTGTTCATCGGGATCTTTGCCGGTCTCGCCGTGGTTTGCTTCCGCATCACCATGGAGTGGACTCGGCTTTACCTTCTCGGCAGCGCGCTCACTCCTTCCCCATGGCGGGCTTTTCTTGCGCCTTCGCTCACCGGACTGGCAATCTCTGCCTTGATATTCACTGTCTTTCGCGGCTCCTCCGGCAGCGGCCTGAATCAAACCAAGGCCGCACTTTACATTTCCAATGGCTACATTCCTGTTCGCACCGTCATCGGGAAATTCATCACCGCGTCCCTGGCCATTGGCTCCGGGCATTCGCTTGGCCCAGAAGACCCCTGCCTACAGATCGGTGCCGGTTTGGCTTCGGCGGTGGGGACGCGCCTCAATCTTTCGCGCAAAAAACTGCGCATTCTCGGCCCTGTAGGTGCTGCGGCAGGATTGGCCGCGGCGTTCAATGCTCCTATTTCGGCGGTTCTATTCGTCATCGAGGAAGTCATCGGCCACTGGAGCGCGGGGATTCTTGCCACCGTGGTTCTCTCCGCCGTCTCGAGCGTAGTCACGATGCGGTTGTTTCTGGGTGCCGAGCCTTTCTTCCGCATCCCCTCGGTTGGAGTGATTCGTTGGCAGGAATTGGTCGCCTATAGCGTGCTGGGAGTCTTGGGTGGCATTGCTTCCGTTGTTTTCTCCACCGCAATTGGCTGGTTGCGCCCCAAGGTCAAAGCAAGCCCGAAATACGTGCAGTTCCTTTGCCCCTCGATCGCGGGCTTGCTCCTCGGCGTGATTGCCCTGGCCGGATTTCCGCAAGTTATGGGCGCTGGTTACGATTTCATGGACCAGGCCATGCACAACCAATACACCTGGGAAGTTCTTGGCATGCTCGCCGGGCTTAAGATTCTTGCCACAACTCTCTCCTTTTCCAGCGGGACTCCCGGGGGAATGTTTGCCCCGACCCTATTCATTGGCGCCATGCTCGGCGGCGCGGTCGGCACGGTGGAGCGCTTGTTCTTTCCGAACTTGACCGGTTCCGTCGGGACCTACGCACTCGTGGGAATGGGCGTTTTGTTTGCGGGTTTTCTTCGCGTTCCAATCACCTCGGTTTTTATGGCCTTGGAAGTAAGCGGCGACTACACCATCATTTTGCCAGTGCTCGTCGCCACCATGTTTTCGTATCTGATTTCGCGAAAGCTCCAGCCAGTCCCTGCTCTCGAACAGATCACCCGGCAGGATGGCCTGTACTTGCCAGCCATGGAAGAGGAGCGCGAACAGGAAGTTCTGACTGTGGAAGACGCCATGCGCCCGCGTCCCGCCAACATTCTCGACAGCCAAAGGCCAGTTGCCGATGCTTGGATGTTCGTTCAAGGAACTGACGAAGAACATTTCCTGGTGAGGCGGCCGAGCAAATCCATTGCTGTGATATCCCGGAGAGATTTGAAGAAGCTTATGGATGCCGGCGATGTCCGCCCACTCGAAGAAACGCAAACTCTGGCGGTAGTCCCCTATCTGCATCCGGACGAAGACCTGCAAGTGGCGCTACGGCAAGCGACGAATTATCCATTGGTTCCAGTTTTAAGTCGGGCGAATGTTTCCCGGATTCTGGGCGTGATTGACCTTGCGGACATTATGGAGGCGTATCGGAAATCGAACCGGCAAGATGCCACCCGCGAGTAGCTTACTTTTCAGCGTATTTAGGATCCGATTTCACTCTGACCGAACGCGCCGGACCGAAATAGGGTAACCACAGGGTTTGCTCGCGGCGCTGTTCCTCCTCGAGATGCCGCGAACGTGCTTTCAATAGATCGTCGAGCGAAATCAGGCCCATGAACCTGCC
>Ga0181526_10004151_pt1 | contig 11434 bp, 8 predicted proteins | sample PEATcosm2014_Bin_35_FD_119750 | JGI IMG/M metagenome (GOLD analysis project Ga0181526, IMG submission 119750) | Peatland microbial communities from MTU Mesocosm Facility, Houghton, MI, USA - PEATcosm2014_Bin06_30_metaG | ecosystem: Environmental > Terrestrial > Soil > Wetlands > Peat | place...
AGTGCACACGGCGTCGAATGGTCGCCGGTGATGACCAGCACGTCCGGCTTTTTGTTCAGCAAAATCGGCAGCGCGGAGTCGAAATCCTGGATCGCCTTCATCTTGGCCACGAAATTGCCGTCCTCGCCCGCCTTGTCGGTGTATTTGTAGTGGATGAAGAAGAAATCGAAGTTGGCGTATTCCTTGAGGTAACGCTCGAATTGTTCCGCAATGGTCGCCGGGCCTTCAATCTTTTTCATGCCGACGAGTTGTGCCAGGCCCTTGTACATCGGATAAACCGCCAGACACGCGGGCTTCAACTTGTAGCGTTCTTCGAACAGCGGAATATGCGGCTGATGCGCGATGCCGCGCATGAGAAACCCGTTCGCCGGTTTTTCCTCCGCGAGGATGGGCAGCGCGGCCATGTAAAAACCCGTGATGAGCGCCGCCATCTTTTTCTGGCCGGCGTTGTTCGCGTCACGCGGATGAACGGTGGGAATGGGAAAACCTTCGCGGTTCGGGTCGGCGTCGGTCAGCGGGCCTTCGAGTCCGCCGCCGCGAAACACGACGACAAACCGGTGTTCCTTGCCGGCCTTGATGAGGATTTCCGTGTCGCCGAGTTTTTTTACTTCTGCCGAAAGCATCGCGCAAAGTTTCTCGCACGTCTCGGTCGGGATGCGGCCGGCACGGCGGTCGGTGACGATGCCCTTCTTGTCGAGCGTGCAAAAGTTCGCGCGCGCGGCCACGTCACCGGGCTTAAGTTCCATGCCCAGACCCAGCGCTTCAATCACGCCGCGGCCGACCAGGAATTCCAGCGGGTCGTAGCCGAACAGTCCGAGATGCCCGGGCCCGCTGCCGGGCGTGATGCCGGGTGCGACGGGTATCATGCGGCCCTGCGCGGAATCCTTGCAGAGCTTGTCAAGGTTCGGCGTGGTGGCAGCTTCAAGCGGCGTCAGGTAATTTTGTTCCAGCGTGGCGATGTCGCCGAGGCCGTCGAGCACGACCAGGGCAAGCTTGGCTTTGGTTTTCAGCGTCAGTTCGGAATAAAGCGCGTCCAAATTCATCCGTCCATTTTGCAACAAGCGCGCCGGAGTGCAATGCGATTCCCAATGGGCGCGAAAAGTTGCGCTTTTCAGCGCTGTTATTTCTGTTAATTTTCCGCCGGTTCAGATTTCACATGAGTCAGGTGCCCGAACAAACCACGCGGCGGGAAAGTCTTCATTCCCTCCGCTGGCTGCCCGTCATCGGGTCGGTGATATTGTTGGTGATGGTCGCGGTCATTTCGACCAGAACGATGTCGGGACTGAAGAGCGCGATCTATTGGCGCCAGCACGCTTCCCGGGAAATCCTCGCCGCGCAAACCTATGAGGACAACCTCATGAACATCCAGAACGGCATGCGCGATTTTGTGACCATGGGCGACACGACCGCGTTTGCCTTGTGCCAGCGCTGCATCAAACTGGAGCCGGAGCTGTATGACCAGCTCGTCAACCTGACGCGTGAGAACCCCGCGCAGCAACATAGACTGAAAGACCTTTCCGTGGCGATGAAGGATGTTTTCGGCTATGACGCGCGCTTGATCGACATCTACAAGCAGCGGGGCGCCGAAGCGGTGCTCCGGACCGAACAGACTGGCGAAGGCAGAACCGTCACCGGCCACGCGCTCGAAATCTTGAAGGCGTTTTACGCCGATGAACAAAAATTATTGGACGCGCGTGACGCCGCGGAACAGGCGGATTATCACAATGCCGAACGCCTGCTCATCGTCGGCAGCGTGCTCGTGGCCGCGTTGATTGTGCTGGCCAACATCATGGCCAGCCGCGAAATGGCCCGCCGCCGGCGGGCGGAAATCGAACACGAAAAACTCATCGCCGAACTTCAACGGACCCTGGCCGAGGTGAAGACCTTGTCCGGTCTCATCCCGATATGCGCCTGGTGCAAAAGCGTCCGCAACGACCACGGCTACTGGCAAACCGTCGAGCAGTACGTCCGTTCGCACTCCGATGCCAGTTTCTCGCACAGCATCTGCCCCAGTTGCCAGGAAAAATTCAAGGACGAAATCGCCAAGGCCCGCGGCCCGGTTGAAAAATCGCCGTCAAAAAATTGAACTTCGCCGACGAGGCTGCCAACCATTCAAAGTGATACCGCTGCAACTTCATGAATTTCACCACCGCCTCGGCGCACAATTTGCCGAATTGAACGGCGCGGAAGTCGTGAACGATTACGGCGACTGGCTGGCCGAACATGCCGCGCTCTGCGAAAACGCCGGGGTGCTCGATTTGAGTTTTCGCGGGCGGATCTGTCTCGTCGGCAAAGACCGCGTCCGGTTCCTGCACGGCCAGGTCACGAATGACGTGAAAAAGTTGCCCGTTGGCTCCGGTTGTTACGCCGCGCTCGTCACTGCCAGGGGCAAAATGGAAAGCGACCTGAATATTTTCTGCCTGCGGGATGAACTGCTCCTGGACTTTGAGCCGGAACTGACCGGGAAAATTTCACAACGGCTCGAAAAATTCATCGTCGCCGACGACGTGCAAATTGTGGACGCCGCGCCGCATTACGGTTTGCTGAGTGTGCAAGGGCTGAAGGCGGAAGCCGTCATCCGGGCGGTGGGATTGGTTGGGTGGGGCGAGCGCCTGTCGGGCCGTAACCAGGCGAAGGCCGATCCTCGCGAGCCGCGTGCGCAAGCAAATCCAGACGGCTCGTCAGTAGTCTCGCCCCACCAATTTCCAGCCAAACCATACGACTCTGTGAAAATTTCCGATGCCACGCTCGGCGAAATTTATTTGATGAACAGTCCTCGCCTCGATTCAAGCTGGTGGGGCGAGACTCCGTCGAGCCTAAACCAGAAATCAGGGCTCGAGAGACTCTCGGCCCACTCGAAAACAAACGGTTTTGATCTGTTTATACCCAATTCTTCGCTCGGTACGGTGGCGGACAAGCTCATCGCCGCGGCTAAACAAATCGGTGGATGCGCAGCCGGCTGGCAGGCGTTCGAGACCGCGTGCATCGAGGCGGGTATTCCGCGCTTCGGTGTGGACATGGACGAAACGAATCTGCCGCTCGAATGCGGCATCGAAAACCGCGCCGTAAGTTACAGCAAGGGCTGCTACATCGGCCAGGAAGTCATCAATCGCGTCCACAGCTTCGGCCACGTCACCAGGGAACTTCGTGGCCTTCGCCTCGCCGACCCCGCAAACGCGGGGCTGCCATTACCGCGACGTGGTGACAAGCTTTTCCATAACAATAAGGAAATCGGTTACGTCACTAGCGCGGTAAAATCGCCGTCACCCAACGCACCTGTCGCGCCGAAGCCTCAAAGCGAAGGTGGAAACATCGCACTCGGGTACGTTCGCCGCGAAGCGAATCAAATCGGTACGGAACTGACGCTGCGAACGGCGGCGGGCGAGAGGTCCGCAAAAATTGTGGAATTGCCATTTGTCCGGTAGGGCGCGTTACTCCGTGCGCGCCGCTGTCCCTGTGGTGGGGTGAGGCTACTGACGAGCCGGCTCGCGGGGACGCTCGCCCCACCGGCGGCGGGCAAAAGGGACTGCCCGCCCTACCCGCTTCAATGCTGAAACTGCGACTGTTTGCTGACCTTGGCCAGACGTTTTTCCCATTCGCCCTTGTGCGCCAGCGGGTCGGCGTCCGTGCCCCAGAGTTTCTTCACCATTTCGCGCTGCGGCACGAACGGACACTTCGCTTTCGGATTTTTGAACGCGTCCTCCAGCGCGCGCAAGGCCAGTTGCGCACCGGTCATCACCGCCGACTGGCCGAACCGCTCGTTGAGCCGGTGCGCCGCGTCGTCGAGCGCGCCCCAGCGTTCCGCGTCGGTCTTGCCCCACAGCGTCGGTTGCGTGTCCAGCCGCGCCAGATTCCAGAACGCGATGCGGATTTGCCGGACCGGTTTCGCCTGGTCGCGCATCAATTTGCGGAAAATATTTTCCAGGACCGCGTTCATGACGGAATTTTGAAATTGCGGTTCATGGAAACGGTGACCGCCGCTGACCTCGCTGAAATCGTTGAACCGGATGGTCAGGCCCAGCTCGCGCGCCTGCATCTGCTCGCGACGCAACTGGCCGACCAGCCGCGTCGCCTCGCTCAACGTGAACGTGAGCGCCCCCTCGTAATCCGGCTCGTCGTAGGGCAGCGTCGTGTTGCTGGAAATCGTGGTGCGGTCCTTGACCTGCAACAGCAACGGCTCGCTCCACAGGCCGTTGGCAAACAGCCAGAGCTGCTGGCCCCAGATGCCGAATTTTTTCCGAAGCAGGGTCGAGGGCAATTTCGCCACGTGACCGAACGTCTGTGCGCCGAGCGCCGCCAGTGCGCGCTGACGGTTTTTGCCGATGCCGGAAAGCTCGCGCACGGAACGGTCCTTCAGAAATTCCTTTTCGTCCCCAGATTTGATTTCGATGAAGCCGGGTTTGGCGGCATCCGTCGCGAGTTTGGCCAGGCGCGACGAATTCGCCAGGCCGGCGGACACCGGCAGTTTCACCTCGCGCGAAATGCGTTCGCGGATTTCGTTCACGTATTTCTCCGGCGACGTGCCACGCCAGACGTAACGGTCCATCGTGGTGAAATCCAGAAAGCCTTCGTCAATCGAGATGGGCACCAGCGTGGGCGAGTATTCTTCGAGGATGCGGAACATCTGCCGCGAAAGTTCCCGGTAATCGTCGTAGTGCGGTTTGCACAGCACGCCGCGCGGACATAGCCGTTGCGCCTCGAAACACGCCATGCCGGTCTTGATGCCGAATTTCTTGGCCACGCGATTCGCGGCGATGACAATGCCGTCGCCACGCCGTCCGCCGCCGACCCAGACCGGGCGGCCCTGCAACTCGGAATGGCGGGCGATCTCGCAACTGGCGAAAAAACTGTCACCGTCCACGTGCAGGATGCGAATGGGTGTGCTCACAATAATCGTTTCCCATTGGAGTTCACGCTTCAGCGTGTCGTTATGCGGTAAGCAACCTAAAGGTTGAACTCCAACTGCGCGTTGTTCAGGGTCGCCCAAAATCATACGCTGTCAATCCTGACTTATGGCCTTGGACAAATGCGGTCCAAGCATTTTAATCTTGGCGCGCTTCGCGTCTTGGCGGTTAATGTCCGCGCGCATGAAACAAAAGGCTTACGCCGCTGCCGGCGTGGACATTGATCTCGGTAACCGGGTCAAATCCACCCTGCCGCAACTGCTCGCCGCGACGCATCGCCGTGAGGTGCTCGGCAAAGTCGGCGGTTTCGGCGGCCTGTTCGCGCTCGACCTGAAGAAATATCGCGAGCCGGTCCTCGTGTCGTCCGTGGACGGCGTCGGCACCAAGCTGAAAATCGCCTTCGCCATGAACAAGCACGACACCATAGGCGCCGACCTCGTGAACCATTGCGTCAACGACATCGCCGTGCTGGGCGCCGAACCGCTGTTCTTCCTCGATTACCTCGGCACCGGCAAACTTGAACCACACGTGTTCACTGAAATCATCAAGGGCTTCGCGCGCGCGTGCGCGGAAAACAACTGCGCGCTCATCGGCGGCGAGACGGCCCAGATGCCGGGGTTTTACCAGAAAGGCGAATACGACGTGAGCGGCACCATCGTCGGCGTCGTGGAGAAATCCAAGATGCTGAACGGCCAGAAAACCGTGAAGCGCGGTGACGCTGTCATCGGCATCGCGTCCAGCGGCCTGCATACAAATGGCTATTCACTCGCCCGCAAAATTTTCTTCGAGCAACTGAAGCTCAAGCCGACCAGCCGCGTGCCTGGATTGAAAAACACCATGGGCGCTGAATTGTTGAAAGTACACATCAGCTACGGCCCGCTGGTGCAGAAGCTGTTGAAGAAGTTCAACATTCAACATTCAACATTCAACACTCAACTCCCAATTAAAGCCTTCGCCCATATCACCGGCGGCGGGTTTGTGGACAATATTCCACGCGTGTTACCGAAAAATCTGGACGTGGTCATCCGCAAAGGTTCGTGGGACATGCTGCCGATTTTCCAGATTATCGCGGCCAAGCGCGGCGTTCCGGACGCCGAGCTTTACCAGGTGTTCAACATGGGTATCGGCATGGTGGCCATCGTGTCGGCAGACAAGGCGGACGCGATTCTGAAATTCATCCGCGCCCAGAAGCACAAGGCGTGGCTCATCGGTGAAGTCGTCAAAGGCAAGGGCAAAGTGCAGGTCGTTTAATCCGCAGATTACGCAGATGCCGCAGATTTAAGGCTCAAAAACAATCTGCGTTAATCTGCGAAATCTGTGGACAGCTTTTCAATAACTCATTTTATCCAGCTTCACCTTGCCGCGGAAGATCCAGTAGATGCAGACGGTGTAGGCAATCACCACCGGCACGCCAATGCACGCGATGACGAGCATGATACCGAGCGTTTTGGATGACGACGCAGCGTTGTAAATCGTCAGGCTGTTGTCCGGATAGGGCAGGCTGTAAATCAGGTCCGGATAAATATTCAAGGCGAACAACGCCATGAGCGTGATCATCGCCGCGCACGACGACAGGAACGCCCGCCAATCGCGGCCGTGATGGAATTCGCGCGGGATGTTGGCGATGGACAGCATGTTCAACAAAGCGATGCTGAACAGCGACGGATTTTCGCGCACCCGGGCGGACAGGTGCGGCACGTAAAGCAACGTGGTCATCGTGAGCGTCACGGCACAGATGACGAAGAAGATGATACAACTCATCGCCCAACGGCGCAGTTTGTCGTGCAACGCGCCCTCGGTTTTCATCGCGCCGTAAATCGCGCCGTGCATCATGAACAACGCCACGGTGGTGACGCCGACCAGCACCGGATACGGCTTGAGCAGGCTCAGAAACGTCCCGGCGAATTCGCCGTTCGCATCAATCGGAATGCCCCACGCAATATTGCCCAGCGCCACGCCCAGAAGCAGGCCCGACAGCAGGCTGCCGACGGAAAACCCAATGTCCCACATCTGCCGCCACCAGCGCATCGGCTGTTTGCTGCGGAATTCAATGGCCACGGCGCGGAAAATCAGGGATGCCAGCAGCAGGACCAGCGCGAGATAAAAGCCGGAGAATACCGTCGCATAGACGTTCGGGAAAGCGGCGAACAACGCGCCGCCGCCGGTGACGAGCCAGACTTCGTTGCCGTCCCAGACCGGCCCGATGGCGTTGAGCAACGTGCGGCGCTCGGTGTCGTCCCTGGTGAACAGGTGCAGCGCGCCGATGCCGAGGTCGAAGCCGTCGAGCATCGCATAGCCGGTGAACAGCACACCGACGAGGATGAACCAGATAGTATTCAAGTCGAAACTCATAACATGCGGCGGAAATTGCGGGTGGCTAAAGACGAATTTCTAAGCCCTAATGACGAGATAATGACGAATGACAAATGACGAATGGAGTTTCGGCGTGTCTTCCGCCATTCGCTGTTCGTCATTGGGAATTGATTAGCCATTATGGTTTAGTCCTTGGTCATTCTTTTGTAGGCAGCGCCAGTTTGCCGGACGGCACAAGGTCCGCGTCATCCGGTCCGTGCTGGATTTTGTCGTTGAGCAGATAAATGAAAACCGTGAACAACAAAAAGTAAATGAACGTGAACAAAATCAGCGACGTGAGCACTACGTTAGCTTTCACGACAGCCGACAAGCCCGCCGGCGTGCGCATCAGCCCGTAAACAATCCACGGTTGCCGGCCAACCTCGGCGGCGAACCAGCCGAGTTGATTGGCGATTTGCGGGCCGAGCACGGAGAACACGAGAATCCACAGCAACCAACGCCGCTCGTGCAGCGAGCCGTGCCGGAAATATAGAAATCCCAACGCAGCAATCGCAATCATCGCAAAGCCAACGCCCACCATGCCGTGGAAAAACAGAAAGGACGCCTCGACCGGCGGCCGGTCTTGTGGCGGAAAAGCATCCAGGCCGGTCACGGTCGCGTGGGTGTCATTGAACGCGAGAAAACTGAGCATTCCCGGTACCTGAATGCCCACGACTTTTCCATCTTTCTCGTCCACCCAGCCAGCGAGTGTGAGCGGCGCGTTCGACGTCGTGTTATAAAGTCCTTCAAACGCCGCGAGTTTGGCGGGCTGATTTGTTGCCACTCCGCGTGCGCTGCTGTGGCCGCTGACGAGCTGGAGCAACGATGCCACCAGTGCAACCGTCAAACCCACCCGCAGCGATGCGCGGGCAAAATCCAGATGCCGTTTCTTGAGCAGATACCATGCGCTCACGCTCACCACGAGAAACGCGCCCGCCTGCCACGCGCCGCACAGCACGTGAAAGAGCCGGTCCATGGACGACGGGTTGAACACCAGTTGCCAGAAATCCGTGATTTCGGCGCGCTCCACACCGTTGTGATTCACGAGGTGGTAACCCGCCGGCGTCTGCATCCATGAATTGGCGACAACAATCCAGACAGCGCTGAAATGCGCGCCCAGACAGACCATGCACGTGGAAAAGAAATGCAACTTGCGACTGACCCTGTCCCAGCCAAAAAGCAAAACGGCGAGAAAACCCGATTCAAGGAAAAAGGCGAAGATGCCTTCCGCCGCGAGCGCACTGCCGAACACATCGCCGACGAAGCGAGAATACGTCGCCCAGTTTGTGCCGAACTCAAATTCCATCACGATGCCCGTCGCCACGCCAATGGCGAAGGTGAGGGCGAAGACCTTCGTCCAGAACCGCGCCATCTGGTGATAAACCGGATTTTTGGTTTTAAGCCACAATCCCTCCATGCAGACGAGCAGGATGCCGAGGCCGATACTCAACGGCGGGTAAAGATAATGAAATGCAACGGTGGCCCCAAACTGGATGCGGGCAAGTGTCAGGACATCCATACACGCTGATTTTGCGAGGGTGAAGTCAAATGGTCAAGACGCCAAAAATGAAATTAAAAAATATTTTCCTGATTTGTTGATTTCCTGATTCAATGCCTTCCTCAATGAGACTCCTCGTCATCGGTTCGGGCGGACGCGAACACGCGCTGGTGTGGAAACTGGCGCAATCGCCGCACGTCGCACAGATGTGGTGTGCGCCGGGCAACGCCGGCATCGCCCAGGAACGGCTTGCGAAAAACGGCGTGCCCGTCGAGTGCGTGAACATTGGCGCGGAGGATTTGCCGAGGCTGCTCACGTTCGTGCAGGAGAAAAAAATCGAACTCACCGTCGTCGGGCCGGACAATCCGCTGGCGCTGGGCATCGTGGATTTGTTTCAGAAAAACAGGCTGCGAATCTGGGGGCCGAACCAAAAGGCGGCGCAATTTGAGGCATCGAAAGTTTTCTCCCAGCGGTTCATGGAGAAATACGGCATCCCGACAGCGCGTGCTGGAGCGTTTTCGGTGGCGGGGCCGGCAAAGGCCTTTGCGGCGTCGCTCGGTGGCAAATGCGCCGTGAAAGCCGACGGCCTCGCGCTCGGCAAAGGCGTTTTGATTTGCGCCAGCGTCGCCGAGGCGAACCAGGCGATTGACGAAATTCTGGTCAGCCAGGCCTTCGGCGCAGCGGGTGCGAACATTGTCATCCAGGAATTTTTGGAGGGCATGGAGATTTCGCTGCACGCGCTCAGCGACGGAAAAACCGCGAAACTTTTCCCCACGTCACAAGATCACAAACGCGTGTTGGATGGGGACCAGGGTTTGAACACCGGCGGCATGGGAACTTATTGTCCAACGCCGTTCCTGAGCGAAGCGGAATTGGCGGAAACCGGCCGCAGGATTCTTGAGCCGTTCATGCACGGCTGCGCGGCGGAAGGGATTGATTTCCGCGGCATTCTTTATCCCGGCCTCATGCTCACCGCAGACGGGCCAAAGGTGCTGGAGTTCAACGCACGCTTCGGCGACCCGGAAACGCAGGTTTATCTGACACGGCTGGAGAATGACCTCGTCGAACTGCTTGACGCCAGCATCAACGGCACGCTGAACAAAATCGAAATGAAGTGGAGTCCGATGGCGTCCGTGTGTGTGGTGATGGCCAGTGGCGGTTATCCCGGCAGTTACGCGAAGGGCAAGCCAATCATTGGCCTGGCCGACGCGGCAAAATTGCCGGACACGAAGGTTTTTCATGCCGGCACGGCCAAAAGCGGTGACGAAATCGTCACGAATGGCGGACGCGTTCTGGGTGTGACGGCCTGGGCGGAGGATTTAAAATCCGCACAGGCAGCGGCCTACACCGCAGTCAGGAAAATTTGTTTTGACGGCGTGCATTGCCGCCGCGACATCGCGACGAAGGCGTTGTTTTGATTCACTGTCCGGCAAAGGGTTTTTATTTTCGATGTCATGTCCGTTCCGAATTTGCGAGAGTCGCCGCCACCCAAACTGCCTCCCACGTCTTCACAGGAAAAGCCAAACGCCCTAATTTCAAAAGCCTGTCGCCGTTGCTGCGTGAAATCCTACAAAAATGCAGCGGTGGGCGCGAGCCCGCTCTGATCCTGGAAAACCCCGTGAGTAATAATGAGCCGACACACGTCGGTTGCTACAACGAAATCGAGTAGCACCTTTACTTTCGTGCTCTGGTCGCGCAAGTTTATCGAACAATGACACGGCATTTTTTCAGTCATTTCGGTCTGGCATTGGCGGGCTTGCTGGCGGCGCCAATTTTGTCGCGCGCGGACACGCCCAACTTGGCGCTGGCGAAATCAGGGATTTTGGAAAGCAACGTGGCGTATCTCCGCGTCAGCCACGTTTCCGCCGGCCTGCCCGACGAAATCGGAGCAGCGAATCGCGCGTTGGCGGCCACGAACAAAATTGCCGGAACCGTTCTGGATCTGCGCTTTGCCGACGGCGACGACGCGGTCGCCGCCACGGCAACGGCCAGTTTGTTGGCCGCAAAAAAGCTGCCGCTGGCGATTCTCGTGAACGACAGAACCGGCGGAGCAGCGGTGGCGCTGGCGACCACGTTGCGCGCCGCGCGGGCGGGACTGATTTTCGGCAGCGCCTCGGCGGCCGTGAAACCGGATATTTCTGTCGCGGAGAACCCGGCTGACGCAAAAAAGTTTTTTGAAAATCCCTACGCGGCGCCCGCAACCAACGAAGTCGCCGCGCTGCCCGGGACAAACGAGTTCGTGTCCTGGGTGGACCACACGAGCGAAGCGGATCTGGTCCGCGCGAAAATCAAGGACGGCGACGAATTTGAAAACCCGCCGCCGCCGCACACGGCCGGGCCGCAAAAGCCTGTGATTCGCGACCCGGTTTTGGCGCGCGCGGTGGACTTGATCAAGGGGATCGCGATCCTGCGCCATCAATCATAATCGTAAAGACATAAACAGATTAAGATTACGATGGTGATGGCGATGACGATTAAGACAAACCTTTCGGGTTGACGATTTGCGGTTCGCCACCCACCTTAAACTTTGCGCGGCATGAAAACCATTCTGTTCATCTGCACCGGCAATATTTGTCGCAGCCCGATGGCCGAGGGGCTTTTTCGCCAGGCGGCTGGCGGGCGCGGGGATTTCCGCGTGCTGTCGGCGGGCATCGGCGCGGCGAACGGCCAGCCGCCGACG
>Ga0181526_10004156_pt1 | contig 11426 bp, 9 predicted proteins | sample PEATcosm2014_Bin_35_FD_119750 | JGI IMG/M metagenome (GOLD analysis project Ga0181526, IMG submission 119750) | Peatland microbial communities from MTU Mesocosm Facility, Houghton, MI, USA - PEATcosm2014_Bin06_30_metaG | ecosystem: Environmental > Terrestrial > Soil > Wetlands > Peat | place...
CAGCGGCGCAACGACCCACGCCCAACTGCCCGTTGCCCACTTGAGCAACCCCGCCACCGCCAGAAAGCTCAATCCGTAAATGTAACCGTCACGAACCATTGTCCCAACGATTATACGGTGATTCGGCTCCTCTGCCGACTCCTGGCCCGGGCGCGAACCGACCACACTGTCGCCAATGGGCTTGTCGCTCACTTCATTTGCCTGCATCCAATCAACTGCTTTGCTGCCCTAGGCCACCGCCGGTGACCGGCGTTCCAAAGCGAAAATCAGGTCTTTGGCGTGCAGCTTCAGCTTTTTCAGTCGCACTTCTTCGAGCTGTTCTTCCTCTGAAAGGTAGGGTTTCTCAAGCAATTCTTCCAGCCGCTGAGCGTAGCGTTTATGTTCCGCGTGCAGGCGATCTATTTCTTCACTCAGCGTTGGATCCTGTATTTCGTCCATCAAGCACCCCCTTGTTACAGAACCATTACATATTCCCCCGCAGGCACGCAATTTACAAGATAGTAACGAGCAAAAATTGAGTGAAAGTCATTAGAAGCCGCGGACTCGCTGGCCGAAAATCGTGCACTCTTGTTGGTGCAGCACAACCTTCCCGCTGGTTTCCGCCCGCGTTTCCAGCGCAGGGAATCACTTGAGTTCGAGCCTCATCAGAACCGCATCCTCAACGGGATCAATATAATAGCGCGGACGCCGCCCGGTTTCGACAAATCCCAAAGATCGGTAAAGTTCGAGCGCCGGTTGGTTCGATTCCCGCACTTCCAGGACAACCTCCGTAATCCCGGCCTGGCCAAGCTGGTAGACCAGCTCATCAAAGAGCTTCCGCGCCAGACCTCGCCGCTGCACTCGAGGGTCGACCGCGATAATCTCCAACTCGGCCTGCGGCTGCAGCAGTCTGGCTACCAGAAAACCGGTCATTCGGTCCTCATCTGGCCCCAGCACTACCAGCGCAATCCGCCGCGGCACTGCATCCGGATTCATCGCGGCCTGATAGTTCTCGCGAGTCCATTGCGGCAGTCCCTTCAGGTTCCCGGCAATCTCCATCACGTCGTTCAGGTGCATCCCGAACATGGGACATACGCACATCACCGGCTCGGGTTTCGCGCTCTCTTTGGCCGCCTCGGCAGCCTCGCCAAAGATCTCCGCATCCGACCGCCGCAGATAGTGCCCGTCCAGCAGCGCCAGATCAACAAACTCCCCGGCATCGACCCACGCCGCGCCGAAGAAAAGCGCATTCGCCGCAGTCGGAGCGGCAATCCGCACTTGTTCCGCAGCCGGCCAGACAGCCGCCAGCAGCGCCTCCGCAGCCTCATCACAGACGGCAACTCGCTTCGGTACTGGATTCACAGCCGCCAGTTCCTCAGCCCCGGCCAGAACTTCCCTCACCGGTGTCCCCGGCTCGTCAATACGCAGAAAAATCTCATTTCGATGAGCATCGAGAGCCGCCGAGGGAATGCCTGCTTTGTGCGCCAGCACCTCAAGCCGCGAAACCGCAACCACCGGAATCTGTGCCGACTCGGCCAGCCCCTTCACGGCAGCCAATCCCACGCGCACCCCGGTAAAGCTGCCCGGCCCGTTGACGACGACAATCGCGCCCAGCTTGGGCAGTGGCACTTCCGCCATGCTCAGAAGCTCACAGACGGACGAAACCAACTCGGCCGAGCTGCGCTGCGAGCCCATCGTTTTTTCGCCCAGGATTTGGAGTTCCCCGAAAAGTTGCTGCCCCAACGCGATCGTGGGGGTCGTCCCGCAGGTGTCGATAGCGAGCAGAAATGCATAGTCTTGCATGGCGAATGATTATACGGCTTCGAGCGCCTGCTCAAGATCAGCGATCAGGTCTTCCTTGTCTTCAATTCCGATCGAGAGCCGCACCCGTCCCTGCGTGATGCCCATCGTCGCGCGCACTTCATCGCTCACCGAGCCGTGCGTAGTGGTAGCCGAGTGCGAAGCCAGCGACTCCACCCCCCCCAGCGACTCCGCGCTCAAAAACAGCTTGATCGCTGCCAGGAACCGTCCCGCAGCCTCCCGCGAATCCAACTCGAAGCTCATCATCGACCCGAATCCCTTTTGCTGCTTCACTGCCAGCTCATATTGCGGATGACTCTTCAGCCCCGGATAGGCCAGCTTCTTCACCTTCGGATGCGTGGAGAGATACTCCGCCACAGCCATTCCGTTCTCCTCGTGCTGCCTAATCCTCAGCGGCAGCGTTCGAATCCCACGCAGCACCAGGAAACATTCAAAGGGCGACATAACTCCGCCTGCCGCCTTCTGCACCAACGAAAACCGCTCCTTGTGTTCCGGCTTCGAGCCGATCAGCGCCCCGCCCAGCCCGTCCGAGTGCCCGTTGAGATATTTAGTGGTAGAGTGCATCACAATATCCGCACCCAGCTCGAGCGGACTCTGCAGCACCGGCGACAGAAAAGTATTGTCCACGCTGACCTCGATACCGTGAGCATGCGCAATCCTGCTCACCTCTGCAATATCGGTTAAAATCATCAGCGGATTGCTGGGCGTCTCAATGTGAATCAGCTTCGTCGTAGGCCGTATCGCCACTTCCACAGCCTTCAGGTCGCTCGAATCCACATACTCAATCTCGATGCCGTAACCCGAAACAATCTGGTCGAAGAGCCGCACCGTTCCGGCATACACATCCTTGCTGCAGATCAGGTGGTCGCCCGCCCGCAACATGGCCACCAGTCCAGAGATAGCCGCCATTCCGCTGGTAAACGCATGTCCGCTCACGCCGCCTTCAAGCGCAGCCAGCGCCTCTTCCAGCCGATCCCGCGTGGGATTTCCTGCGCGCGAGTAGTCCCAGCCCCGGTCCGTGCCGATGCCCGTCAATTGAAAGGTAGAAGAAAGGTAAACAGGCACATTTACAGCGCCCGTCAGCGGGTCCGGCTGCTGCCCGGCATGAACGGCAAGGGTCGAGGGTCCGTAAGGGGAATGAGTCATCTTTCGCGATTAAGCTCCTGTCTTCCAGCTTATCGCAGCAAAATGAGGCGGGAATAGCAGAATACTGACGGGGCGATACTGCGAAATGTTGAGTCCGCACAAACGCGCCGGAGGCGCAGAGTTTGTTAGCCCCGCGCTTCACCGGGGCCCCCAAGAAACGATCTTTGTTTCTTGGGGTGGAAGCGTGGGGGAAATGGACTCCACGAGTTAGTTAGTGAGTCCCGTAGGGACGATGCAACGGCATTATTTCTGCCGGAATCAATAACCAGCAACATTCCGCTATTCCCATTGAGGCTGTCATCCTGAGCGAAGCGCAGCGGAGTCGAAGGACCTGCGGTTGCTTTTGTTCTTTATTTCCACCGATACTGTCGTCCCGTTTTTGGGTTGAATCAAGTTGCAACTTTTATTCGAATCAACAAATTTCGCTTGGCAAAATGCCGCAGCTTCACGGTAATTTGCTCGGGATCGAACCCGTATGCGGACACATAAAGATGATGTGTTGTTCCCATCTTCGTATCTGGAAACACAAAAAGTCCATTGGCATCGGTTGTTGCGGAAGCCAGAGCGTGTTTGGGTTCAAAATGGCAATCAAGAATCATGCTTTTCTCGGAAACGGGCGGTTCAGCGTCGCCTGGTACCCTAATCTGCCTAAATGTCTGAACGCAGTCTTCAATCACGACTCCAGCCACTGGCGATCCCATGGAATCCACAACAACTCCGGCCAAATGATGAGCGCGAAACGGATGCTCGAATTCGATAAGTTCTATCGCTTGCGCAGGAATCGCACAAAAAAGAATCGTCCCGACCAAACCAAGTTGCACCACAATCTCCCGCATAATTTCTAACCTTCACTATCTCTGCGCCGAATCGCCATAGCCGGGTGCCCCAGGTCTGGATTTTCAGACCTGGGACCGAATCCACCATCTTCTACTTCGTACTCACCCTCAGCAGCAGCACCCCATGCGAAGGCACCGTAGCCTCATAAACGCCGCCGGTAAACGTCACGTCCTTGTGCGCCCAAAGATCCCGCACCTTCTTCACTGCGCCGTTCAGTTTCAGATCGCCGGCCTTCACCTTAGCCTGTCCCGCATTCGGCCCCATATTCACCACGCCCACAGCCACGCCCCCATCGGCCAGCGGCTTCGCCCAGATCTCAAAGTCGCCGCTCTTCACCGGTGAAGCCTGCTTGCCCAGCGGGTCCTGATCGATCGCAATCACTTCCTTGTTGAGCAGAATCGACCTGGTCGTATCCGTCATGGTGCGCACATCGTTCCCGGCCAGCAACGGCGCCGCCGTCAGCGCCCACAGGCTCATGTGCGTGCGGTACTCATCGGCCGTCATATGCCCGTTGCCGATCTCCAGCATATCCGGATCGTTCCAGTGCCCTGGCCCCGCATACGGCGCCGTCGGCACCTGCTTTTCAATGTTGGCGATCATGCTCTCCCAGTTATCGGCGATGTCCCCCGTCGTGCGCCACAGATTCGCGCCCACCTGCGCGCCCCACTTCTGCACGTCGCCCAGTCCGTACTCGCAAAGGCTGTAAACGATCGGCCGTCCCGTCGCCTGCAACGCGTCGCCCATCTTCTGATAAACCGGCCGCAACTTGTCGTCCTTGTAAATATTCCCCGCGCTGCACCAGTCGAACTTCAGATAGTCGAAGCCCCATGCTGCAAATGTCTTCGCGTCCTGCTCCTCGTGCCCATAAGTCGCCGGATACTCCCCGCAGGTCCGCGGCCCCGGGGAGGAATAAATTCCAATCTTCAGCCCCTTGGAATGCACGTAGTCAGCCAGCGCCTTCATATCAGGAAATTTCGAATTCGATTGCAGGTTGCCCTGTGCATCGCGGACGCCTTCCCAGGTATCGTCGATGTTCACATACACATAGCCCGCGTCGCGCATCCCACTGCTCACCATCGCATCCGCCATGGTCCGCACAGTCTTGTCGTCAATCTTCTCCGCAAATAGATTCCAACTGTTCCATCCCATCGGCGGAGTCTTCGCCAGCCCGTTATACGGCACCTTGTGCAGCGCCGGCGGCTCAAGGTACGGCAGCTTCGGAAATTCGTCCGCCGCCGTCGCCGGGTGCGCCACAAACGCTCCGCCCCACTGCATATAGTGCAGCTCCCCATTAACCAGGTCGCCCACAATGATCGGCTTCTTGTGTTCCCATGCATAAAGTTCAAAGTGGTTTCCCGAGGCCTTGCCCTCCACGTCCACGCCATACCCCAGCGCCACCAGCTTGCCCTTGATCTCACTGCCGTTTTGCGTGAGGTCAAGAATCGATTTATGCAATTCTCCGTTGTGCAACGGTTGCCCCGTCGCCGCCCATCGCCCCGCAAAACTCTGCCCGTACCCCAACTGTCCGAGCCCTGGACCCGCAAGCAGCGCCAGACAAAAAATCAGCGCCGCTGCATTTGTCGCAACGAGCGCTAATGTTCTCCGCCGATTCCATCTTCTTTGCATCATTCTTTCTCTCCATTCCCAACTAAATTTTAGTCCCGCCAGACACAGGGAATCCGTAGCCGATCCCGCGAAGCGCCTTTCTCTTTGCATACTGAATTGTAAGCCACTACCGGCGCTTCAGCGTAAGCAGGGTCACGCTCTCATGAGGGAATACGTATCGAATGCGATCGTTCTCTGCCCGCGCGGAAGACGCCGCAGAAACCACGTGCAGCGGATCCTCTTCGCTGTTTCCGTCGAAAAGACTCCCCGCCGCAATCGACTGAACAGCCACCAACGGCTGCGGCCGGAATCCCTGCGTGCCGATCTCGGCGTCAAGGTCCCGCGTGAGGTGCCGGTTGATGATGAAAAGAGTAAGCGTATCGCCGCTCTCGTTCAAAGCTGCAAAGGTATCGAGATAGGGAACGTCATCGATATCCGGCAGGCGTGTAATGCCGTCGTGCACGTTGTAAGATCCCGCATCAGTGGTGATTGCCACAGGCCGGCTGGCATCGGCGCCGGCATACATTTGAAAGGCGTAGTAGGACGGAGCCGCAAAGACCTGGCCGCGTTTCTTTGCGATGCCGCCGAAATCCATCAGCCCCGTCATATCCGAAATAAAAACAATGTCAGCGTTCTTCATCAGCATCTGCAGAAATGAGGCCGTGGCCAGCGCGCCTCCCATATTGACGCAACTCGGCGCATCCCTGCGGCCGGACAGAAAGAGCCATTCAGTAAGAGCAATATGAGCCTGCTTTGCAAAAGCAGGAGCAGCGTCGATCTGCTCCTGCGCCTCTCGTAGCTTGCGGCCCAGTCCAACAGAAAGAGCAAAGGTAGCCTGCGCAATAAAATCCGCTGAAGGGTTCTGAATGCGCGTGCGGTCGGTTGTAACAACGAAATGAGCGGATAGATAGTCGAAGCTATGTGCGGGCAGTGTAAGTTGCGCGGCGTTCCAGTCATGAAAACTATCCGGGTCCTGTCCCGTAGCGATCAGCCGTGCGCTCGAGTCCACCTGTCGGACCGCTTGGCTGAACTCCAGTGTGCGCCCCGGAAGTTGTTCCAGGGTGGGCCAGCCAAGATTTCCTTTGCCCCATAACTCGTTGCCGAGCTCCCACAGCAAGCCGGAGTGCCGCCTCTCAAAGCGGTCATCCGCATATTTCACCCACGCGGCAGCTTCTTCCGGCGTTCCGCTGCCCAGGTTCAGCGCGATCTGCGGCTCCGCACCAATAAGATTTGTGAAACGCAAAAATTCATCCGTTCCAAATGTGTTGTATTCCGGAATCCCCCATGCAATGTTCTGCATACTGACCCGCTTTTCCTGCGGGCCAATCCCATCGCGCCAATGGTAGGCCGAGGTGAAGTTTCCTCCGAAGCGCACCAGGGGTGTGTGCATCTCTTTGGCCATCTTCACCGCGTCAGGATCGAGCCCTTCAATTGCGTCCGCGGGAAAGAGAAGAATATTATCCACATCTACGCGCTCATCCCCGCTGACCTCGATCACAAAGTCGGCAGGCTCCAGCGGCTGCAACTTCCCCGCAGGCAGCGTAAGGCTGAACTTCACATTTTCCCAATCGGCTCCGGCGGCTGTAACTTGCGCCTGGGCAAGAATCTCCGTTGAGTTTCTCTTGCGCAACTCGATAGTCATCTCCGCCGGACCGCTTAAATGTTTTGCGTACAGGCTGCCGTTGTAAGTGAGCACCCGCCGCACCGGAAGATAGACCTTTTGGCGAATCCCTGTCGGCTGCCCCGGCACTCCCATAATTTCAAGAGAGCGCCATGAGTTAACGGCGTCGCCCCAGTGCGGTTCATAGCGATTTTCCTGTGCATAGTCCAGAGGCTCCCAGGGCAGCGGCAACGCAAATTGCGAAGCCCTCCGCAACTGGGGTTCTTCCCGCACCATGTTGGCAACATAATCGCTATTCCCGAGATTTTCTTCCAGACTTGGATTCATCAATATCTCTGCCCATAGGCCGTTGTAAGTGGAGTTACCGATGGGCTCAAGAAAGGTTCCAAAGATGGTGCGTGGAATACGATAACTTGCAACCTGGGCTGTGTCCACATGGATATTCACAGTCTGCGGCGGCGCTGCGACTTCAGTAATCTGGGCGCGCGCGGGTAAGTTAGCCAACAATGGCAGGACAATAAGATACAGGCAGTTGAGTTTTCTTTGAGCCATAACCTTCCCTTCACAGACGCAATCAGTTATAAAGCTCTTATAACTATGGCAGTAAAGGCCAGCACACTTAATTCAACGCTGCTCCGGCCGGTTTTTTTGAGCCGGCTGGTAAGGGAAGTAACCGGTGCGCGTACGCACGTTGAGTTTGCCCAAGCCCTTCCCCTTCGCCGTCACCTCCACGTGGCGAAAACCGGGCACCGTGCTCGGCTTCGTGGAATGGTATCCCAGCGTGTATTGGCTTCGTATATCGCGCGCCACCTCGGCGGCAATCTGGTCCACTTGCTCTATGTTCTTGGGAAAAAAAGCCATGCCGCCGGTCTCAGCGGAAAGCGTCTCCAGCGCCCGCCGCGCATGTTTTTCCTCGCTGCGGCTCATCTCGTCGCTCGACAGCAATCCGATAGTGTAGATGACTGGCCCGGAAAGCTGCTGCACCCGGTGGATGATCTGCTCCAGGCTCAGAGTCGAGGCGTTATCGTCCCCATCGGTAATCAGAATGAGAACCTGCTTGGGCCGTTTGGCGGTGGCTGCCAGTTTGTCCGCCGAGGCCACCACCGCATCGTAAAGCGCCGTACCGCCTCTCGACTCAAGATGCGCCAGCCCTTCACGTAGCTTGTTCACGTCAGAGGTGAAATCCTGGTCAATAAAAGCTTCGTCGGAAAAGTTCACCACAAAAGCTTCGTCCTGCGGATTCGACGCTTCAATCAGATCCATCGCGCTCTTGTTCACTGAAGGTCGCTTGCGCGACATCGATCCTGAGTTATCCACCACCAGCGCAATTGAGACCGGAACATCGTTGTGCTGGAAGCTGATCAGGTTCTGCTTGACCCCGTCCTCATAAACCTCGAAGTCGTCTTTCTTCAGGTCGGGAACCAGCCGGTTGCCCTCGAGCACGGTGCAATAGAGCTCCACCTCGTCCACTTCAGTGCGCAGAATCCAGCCCTCGCCCTGCTTGTGCATCTGCGCGGCGGGATTCGCAACTGGATTCGCGACCGGCTCTCCATCCGGCGAGCGCACCGGGTCGCGATCCACCGTCAAAGACTGTCCAGCAGCCGGCGGAGCCTTAGCCGGACCAGGCTGCACGGGAACCTGTTGCGCCACCGGCGTAAGCACCGCCGCGGCAAAAAAAGCCGCGAGAATCGCGTGATGGCAAAGGCGCATGGGAACCGGTGCGAGCATAGATAGTGAGCGAAGGCAATCCTGTGTGAGGATTCTCCCTCATCTTAACTTTACGCCACTTGCCGCCGCGAGTACCGTGCAGAGAGCCTCAATCCGACCGCTGCGATACAATCGAGCCTGAGCGCGCCAGCAGCCCCGGCTAAACAGAATGGCTCTCAGCCGCGCAATCTCAGCACTTTGAACGTGGAGCAAGACCTACCGTATGGCCCGCATCTATCCATTTCGCGCCTGGCGCTACAATCCCTCCATCGTACGGCTAGACGACGTGGTCACCCAGCCCTACGACAAAATCTCCCCATCCATGCAGCAGGCCTATTACCAGCGCAGCCCTTACAATCTGGTGCGCATCATTCTCGGCCTGCCAGAGCTCTTTGATGCTGAAGGCGGCGAGAACGTCTATACCCGCGCCGCCCGCGACTTCCGCTCCTGGCGCGAACAGGAAGTCCTTGTCCAGGAAAAAGACCCCTGCATCTTCGCCTACTCGCAGCGCTTCAAGGTCCCCGGCACTGAAATCGTGAAAGAACGCCGCGGCTTCATCGCTCTCGGCAAGCTCCACGACTACGCCGAACAGGTCGTCTTCCGCCATGAGCAGACCCTTAGCAAGCCCAAGAGCGATCGCCTCAACCTGCTCAAGGCCACTCACGCCCACTTCGGCCAGATCTTCATGCTTTACTCTGATCCAGCCTGCAGCGTGGAGAAGATTCTCTACCAGGACGCAGGCCCCGCCGAAGCCGAAATCACCGACGAGTACGGCGTGCTCCACCGTCTCTGGCGCGTCAGCGATCCGGCGGCCATCAATATGCTCACCACCTCCATGGCTGACAGAAAACTCATCATCGCCGACGGCCACCACCGCTATGAAACCGCCTTGAACTACTCCAGGGAGCACGCGCCCGCCTCGCCCACCAAAGCCGAATCCAGCACCAGCCAGTTGCCCCAGCCTCCCTACCCTGAAGCAGCCGTCATGATGACCTTCGTCAATATGGACTGCGACGGCCTGGTCATTCTGCCCACGCATCGCGTCGTCCACAGCTTGCCCAACTTCTCGCCCGATGCCTTTGCTCGCGCCGCCGCCGAGTTTTTCACAGTCGAAGCGCTGCCCACCGCCGATGCCTCCGACTACATCGCAACCCTCAGCAAGCAGCAAGGCACAGCCTTTGTCGCTGTCGCCCGCACCGGTGCTCTGCTGCTGCGCTACAAGCCGGAGGCGGTAGCCGCCGCTCTGGCCAGCCTGCCCGAACGACAGCGCCGGCTCGACCTCACCCAACTGCACTCCATCCTGCTCGACCGCCTGCTCGGCCTCGACGCCGAAAAAGTCCGCGAGCAAACCAACATCCGCTACCTGCGCGATTCGGGCGATGCGGTGGAACAGGTTCGTCGCGGAGAAGCCGACGTCGTCTTCCTCACCAACCCCGTCACCATGGAGCAACTCAGGGAAGTGGCCTTTGCAGGCGACGTAATGCCGCAAAAGTCCACCGATTTTTACCCCAAGCTGCTCAGCGGCCTGACCATCTATGCGCTGGAATAACCGGGTGCTCAAATGCGCGCTGGCATCTCTCGCGGCAGCAGGATCATTAGTTGCCGCGCAGCCGGCCCCTCCCGCACCCGCTACCCGTTTCGTAGTGGTCATTGACGCCGCTCACGGCGGCGACGATCCCGGCGGCCGCCTCAACGGCACTGACGAAAAAACCCTCACCCTCGCCCTCAGCGTGCGCTTGCGTTCCCTGCTCGCAGCGCGCGGAATTCAGGTCCTCACCACCCGCGAATCCGACGCGACCATCGACCCCAACCGCCGCGCTGAGCTAGCCAATCACGCCAAAGCCGAGGCCTGCCTCAGCCTGCACGCCACTCTCAGCGGCATCGGCGCGCATCTCTTCGTCTCCTCGCTCACCCCCACGCAGCCTGCGCGAATCGCCGCCTGGAAGACCGCCCAATCCGCCTGGGTTACCCGCAGCCTGGCCCTCGCCGGCACTCTCAACTCCGCGCTTCTGCACACCGGCCTCACCGTCAGCTTGACCCGCGCCGCCCTGCCCGCGGTCGACAGCATGACCTGCCCCGCCGTAGCCGTCGAAATCGCCCCTGAAACAGCGCAGGCCCGCGACCCCGGCCAGCAAACTTCAGGCGCCCTCGACGATCCCAACTACCAGGCCAGAATCGCCGAAGCCCTCGCAGCCGCCTTGCTCGAATGGCGCACCGATGCCTTGCGAACCGAGGCCCGCCCATGATCCCCCGTTACCAGGCCGTTCTCTTCGTTATCCTGCTCGTGGCTTCGGCAGTTATGGCCGTGGCCCTGTGGCAGTTGCGGGAGCGCGCACACCAGCGCCTCATTGCCAACCAGGACTCGTCCTCCACCAACGCCCCTGAAGTAGCGCAGGCTGAGCCCGCAACTCTCATGGTCGCCAACGACGCTGACAGCTCCCTTCTCACCCAGGTCCAATCCCTGCCTTTACCCGAGGACCCCAACGCCCGCGCCCGCGTCGTACTCGGCAAGCTGCTCGATCTCTATGCCGCTCCCGATGCCGCCCACCCCGTCCCCGGAGGCGCCAGTTCCATCGCTCAGGTCTTCCTCATGCCGGCTCTGTCTCAGTCCCAGAGTCAGGAAAGTCCCACCACCCCCGCACCCGCCCGCCCGTCCAATAGCTCTCACTCAACGGGCCCCGAACTCGCCGTAGTCAATCTCGCCGGCACC
>Ga0181526_10004159_pt1 | contig 11421 bp, 10 predicted proteins | sample PEATcosm2014_Bin_35_FD_119750 | JGI IMG/M metagenome (GOLD analysis project Ga0181526, IMG submission 119750) | Peatland microbial communities from MTU Mesocosm Facility, Houghton, MI, USA - PEATcosm2014_Bin06_30_metaG | ecosystem: Environmental > Terrestrial > Soil > Wetlands > Peat | place...
ATCGGTCTTGTTGAAGGTGACGGCCCGCCGCGCAATGCGCTCGGCATCGTTTGGCCGCTGCGCCCGGATGTACAGGTCTGCGAGGGACGCGAGCACGCCCAAATTCGTCGGATCGAGATTGGAGGCTTCCTCGAGGTCGGCCAAAGCCCCGGCGCCGTTGCCGAGCTGCTCTTGGGCGAGGGCGTCGTAGTAGAATACCTGTGCGGTTTTATCGCCCAGTTGCAGCAGATGCTGGGTGTACTGAACCGCAACGTCGGGACGGTTCACCTGAAGGTACTCGGCCGCGAGCTGCGCCATCGTAAGCTGATCGGTCGGATTCGCTTTGAGCTTCGCGGTCAAACGCGGAATCGCGATGGACGGCGGCTCGGGGCTTGCCGTCGGTAACGCGGAGGGCGACGGAGACGGGCTCGGCGTTCCGGATTTCCCTCCTCCGAACAGACCGGCTTGCGCCCTCGGCGTCGTCGTAGCGATGCCGAGCCCGAAGGCCAGCGCAATCAGTGCGATCAGTGAGATTCGTTTCAAGAAAGATGTCCTTTAGCGGTTTCGACAAGTTTCGTCAGTTCGGGAACGATGCGGAAAGCGTCGCCGACAACCAGCAAGTCGGAGAATTCGCCAATCGGCGACGCCGCGTCCTTATTGATCGCGACGATCGTTCCGGAGGCACGCATTCCGACTTTGTGTTGTATCGCACCGGAAATTCCGACGGCGATGTAGAGGTTCGGCGTAACCGTCTTTCCGGTCTGTCCGATCTGAAGATTATAGGGCACCCAGCCGGCGTCGGCAGCGGCGCGCGACGCGCCGACGGCGCCGCCCAAAGCCCGTGCCAGTGGCTTCAGCAATGTGTCGAAAGGTTCCGGCCCGCCAAGCCCTCGCCCGCCCGCAACGACGACGGGGGCTTCCTCGAGCGCAAGCTCGCCGGCGCCCTCCTCGACGTCGCGCTCAACGACCGCGCAATAGTTCTTGCCCGCGGGCTTGGCCAACGGCTCGAGGCGCGCGCCGGCGCCCCCGGTCCCGACGGCGAAGGCATTGGGGCGAACGGTGACAACGCCGTAGTCGGCCGGACGCAAGGCACACTCCGTGATCAATGCGCCGCCCAACTTCGGCGACGTGCAGACCACGGCGTCTCCGTCGACCTTCAGCTCGACGACGTCGGCGACCGTACCGGCGTGCAAACGAACCATCAGACGCCCGGCGACGTCGCGACCGGAAAGCGTATTCGGAATCAGGACCAAGGAAGGGCCGGCGATCCGAGCCGCCGCTTCGAGATAATCGACGATCGGATCCAGTAAAAAGGCTTCGACGTCGGCGTCTTCGCTGAGGAATATCGTGTCGAGCGGATAGCTCTTCAGTTGATCGGCCAACTGCTCCGACCCCGGTCCCAACACGACGGCGTGCGCCTTGCCCCCCAGCGCTGCGGCGATCCTGCCGGCCTCGCTGGCTAGCTCGAAGGTAACCTTGCGGGTCTCCCCGTGCCGGTGTTCCGCGTAAGCGATGACGTTTTTCACGCTCAGACCAGCCTCTTGTCAGCGAGGAAATCGAAGATCGCCTGCGCGCCGGAAAGCCCGTCGCTTACCTCGACAATCTTGCCTTTGCCGCGAACAGGGGGCGGCGCGAAACTGCGCAGTTCGGTCTTGGAACCGTTCGTGCCCACCGGACGGTCGAGCGAGAGGTCCTGCAACGAGATCGTAGCGATGCTCTTTTTCTTGGCGCCCATGATGCCCTTGAGCGATGCGTAGCGCGGCTCGCCAAAAGTGAGCGCGGTTGTGAGCAGCGCCGGCAGGGGACCGCGAACCGTCTGATAGCCGGAATCGGTTTCGCGTTCCACTTCGATCGCGTCGCCTTTGATGTCGGCCTTACGCGCGTTGGTGATGCAGGGCAGGCCGAGATGCTCGGCGAGCGCGCCCGGAACGGCACCGGTGCTGCTATCGTCCGTAAGACCGCCGACGACGAGCAGATCGAACTTCAGCGTCCGCAATGCCGCCGCCATGGCATGCGCCGTCGCCGAAACGTCGCTGCCTTCGAGCGCTTCGTCGCTGAGCACGACCGCGTCGTCAGCCCCCATCGCCAGCGCTCTGCGCAGCCCCTCCTTCAACGAATCCGGCGCCATCGAAAAAATCGTGACGGTCGTGTCGCCGCCGGCGCGTTCTTTGAGCTGCAACGCTGCCTCGAGCGCATATTCGTCGTAGGGATTGAGCACGGTTTCAACGCCGGTGCGTACGAGTCGCTTCGTCTGCGGGTCGATTCGCTTTTCAGCGTTCGGATTCGGGACGAGCTTAATCGTCACCACGATCTTCACGTGGTAGAGCGACCTCCGTTCGATAAGGAAGGAAGAAAGAGCGATAGGCTCTTGGTGGTTCTCCATCGGCGGACCTGCACGCGGCCGTCCAGGGGGGGCCGATAATCGGTGCGAAGCGGGCCGAGATGCTACGCCCGTGCGTCCCCCTGATTCTCCTGGCGGTGCTCGCGCCGGCCCTCGCCTCAGCCGCCGAGTTCGTCGCGAAGCCGTCGCTCGCCACCCAGCAAGACCCCGCGACGCTCGTTCTCGACGCCTCGCGTGCCGCCGACGGCATCATAGAGGTCCGCGAACGGATACCGGTGAGCGCCGGAAGCCTTACGGTCGTATATCCAAAGTGGATCCCCGGCGAGCACGGCCCGACTGGCCCGCTCAATGATCTCGCTGCGCTGCGCATCTCCGCCGGCGGTGCGCCGCTGGACTGGCGCCGCGATCCGAACGACCTCTATGCTTTCCACGTCGACGTTCCAGCCGGCGCCGGCGCAATCGACGTCGACTTTTACATGTTGATGAACGCGCCAGGCGACGTGATGTCGTCGCACTCACTAGCAATCGTGAACTGGAATCGAGCCTTACTCTACCAAGAGGGCATCGACTCGCATCACTATTTCGTTAAGCCCGGCATCGTGCTGCCTCCGGGCTGGGACTTCGCGACGGCGCTCCGCGGCGCGACGCAAAGCGGCAACCGCGTGGACTTCGCGTTGACGCCGCTCAACATGCTCGTCGACTCGCCACTGGACATGGGGCGCTACGTGCAGAAGTGGAATTTGTGGCAGGAAGGCTCGGCGTTCGTCCAACTCGACGCATTCGCCGATCGTCCACAGGACCTCGATATTCCGGCAAGCTTGTTGCGCGCGTACCAGCGCGTGCCCGATGAGACCTTCGCCTTGTACGGTTCGCGCCACTTCGCCGACTATCACGCGTTGCTGACGCTCAGCGATGCGGTCGGCTACGAAGGCATCGAGCACCATCAATCCAGCGACGATCGGGCATCCGAAGATTTCCTAACCGACCCGGACGAATCGCTTGAAGGCGGCGATCTCATAACGCACGAGTTTTCGCACTCCTGGAACGGGAAGTACCGCCGGCCCGCGGATCTGACGACGCCGAACTTTCAGGTACCTCAGCTGACGGATCTGCTCTGGGTCTACGAGGGCATGAATCAATATTTGGGCGATCTGCTTTCGTTTCGCGCCGGCATTCGAGAGCCCAAGCAGTACCCCGAGTATCTCGCGACCCTCTACGGCGCGATGGATACCGAGACCGGTCGCGCGACGACGCCCCTCATCGACCTCACCACAGGCGCGCCTTATTACTTTCAAGCACGGGGCGATTACGGGGCGATACGGCGCAACGCGGGAGACTTTTACACCGAGGGCGAGCTGATTTGGTTAGACGTCGATACGATCATCCGCGACCGCTCGCACGGCGCGCGCTCGCTGGATACCTTTTTACATCGGTACACCGAGCCGGCGGTAACCGGACCGATCGTGAAAACCTATACGCGCGCGGAGATCGAGGCACTGCTCGAACAAGTCGAGCCGTACGACTGGCATGCCCTGTTTGAAAAGTACGTCTATCGCACGAGCGTGCACCCGCCATCCGACGAGCTCGCGCGCGCCGGATGGAAGTTCGTCTACAGCGAAAAACCCAATGCCTTCGTCACAGCCGACGAAGCCGACGAGCATGGTATCACGGGATGGTATTCCTACGGTGCCAACCTAAGCGCCAAGGGCGTCGTGCGCGACGTGCGCGAGGGCTCTGCGGCGTGGCGTGCTGGGCTTGCGCCCGGAATGCACGTCCTCGCGGTCAACAACCAAGAGTTTTCCCCCGGCGTCTTGGAGTATGCCGTCAAGAATGCCCAGCACTCGAGCGCCCCGATTTCGCTCATTACCTCTCAGACCGGGTGGTTCCAGACCTTGTCGCTCGACTACCACGACGGAATCCGTTACCCGCATCTCGAGCGCATCGAGGGCACGCCGGACATGCTGGCCGCGATTATGGCGCCGCACGCCAAGTAGATGGGGACCGCTTGCCGAAAAAGGCCCAGAAGGAGGTTCTTAGCATGCTTTCCAGATGTCTACTGACGGCCGCGGCGTTTGCCGCCCTCTGCGCGTCGGCGCCGGCCGCTAGCACCCCGATCGTCGTTAACTCGCAAGCAGTTACCTGGCAAGCGAGCCCCTTGAAGGGGACACAGATGGCGCCGATCGTCGGCAATCCGAGTGGGGCCGGCGGATACTACGCATACCTTTTGAAAGTTCCAGCCGGTACGCGCGTTCCAGCGCACTTTCACGCCATGCGCGAGACCGTTACCGTGATTAGCGGCGTGATGATGTTCGGGATCGGCGATGCGATGGACGCTGCCAAGATGATGACACTGGGTCCGGGCAATATCGTTTCGGTTCCGGCGAGTCTTCACCATTATGCGATGGCCAAAACGGACGCGATTATCGAGATCAGCGGGATCGGTCCGGACACGACTACGTTCATTCATAAAATGTAAGAAGTGACGCTGCGCGGCCGCTTAGCGGCGCTTGTCGCGATACTCGCAGTTGCCGGCTGTACGGCGGCGCAGCCGCCCGCCGTGCCGCCGGAGTCTGTCGGTTCCGCGCAACTGCCCGGTCTCCAAAATCACTCAACCATCGGCTTTAGCGTTGACACGCCGAAGCGAGCGGCGAAAGCCGCGAGCGAAGGCGTCAGCACGACGATTCTCTACGATGGCTCCCCGGCGCCCAAGAGCGCGCTGGAAGCGGCACTGCGGGCCCACTCGATCGACGTCGTGGACGCCGGCATTTCCGGCATCTTGTTTTATTGGGAGTGCCATCGCACTCATACGGTCAAGCCGCCTCCGAGCAGCTATTCGCAAAACTATTATTGCCGCACCGACGAAGACCCCCGCATCAAAAACGAAGCGATCGTCTTGCGCGATGTTACGACCCTGCTAGAGCGCGACGCCGATCGCAAGTACGTCGCCGCCTATTGGGTGCTCGACGACTGGCCGGGGTGGGATCCGGGAAGCGCGCGTGAACTGCTCGCAAAGATTCACGCACTTATTGTTACAAAGACGCCAGGCAGGCCCGCGATCTGCGGCTTTGGTGCCGGAGTGGCCGAACCGGGGAAGGTCGACTGGGATCCGGGCACCGCGGCCAACTACTCCAACGGCGGTTGTGATATCGTCGGATGGTATAACTACTCGCCGTTTGGGCGGCGCCATCCGTCCTTGGGCAAGAAGTTGGACTGGACCATGAAAGCGCTACTCCCGGCCATGGCGCACAGCCTCGAAAGGAAGAGCTGGGACATCGCCAGGACGCCGCTGTACGGAATCGGTCAAGCGTGGTCCGGACCGTACAACAAGCGTCACTTTCAGCCGGGACTCACTCGCGAGGAGATGCTGGAACAAGCCAAAGCCTTCTGCGACTTCGGCGCAGATTACATTGGGTGGTACGCGTGGGACGACAGCCAAGACGAAGCGGGGACGCAAACGCCCAACAACTCCCCGGTGATCGCCGCCGGCATCGCGGCGGGCATCAAAGCCTGCCGCGAGGTTTGGAACTAGCCTTCTTTGCGCTTCCGGCGGCTTTACGCTTGCGCGTGGCCGCAGCTTTCCGCGCCGACTTCTTGCGATCGGCGGCCGTCCTCCCGGTGCTCGGCCGGGTTCCCAGATCTTCCGGCGCCGACTCGGTCATGTCGACCTTATAATGCTTGGCCGCCTTTTGTATGTTTGCAAACGCCAACTCGCGTTCGGCGGCCGTGACGCCCGTAACCTGATCGAAGCGCGCGATGGCATTTCGAACGTGCGATGCATCGGTCATTGGCTCTTTACGCTTCTTTGGATATGCAAACACGCTATCGGGAAGGTCGGCTCGCTTCGTGAGGTCTCCGTGTTTTGTGTGCGGTTTCCAGGTCGCTCGCATGTACATGCCTCCAGCAGATCTTGTCTTCGCCTTTTACCCAACCGCTAAACCTTGCGCCGGCAGGCAAGCCCTACCTCGTGAGTTTTGGCGAGGTCGCGGCCGTTTCAATGAGCGCGGCGACTGCGCCAGGATTCGACACGTAGATCGCGTGACTGCCCGGAACCTCCATGCTCGTTGCGCCGGCGCGCTTGCACATGAATTGCTGCGCGGGTAGAGGGATCATTTTGTCGTCGGTGACGAGCAGATACCAACTCGGCTTGCTCTTCCATGCCGGAGTCGTAATCGTGCCGCCGAGCGCGTTTAAGCCCCACGGAACCTGCGAGGCCGCCATGAAGTTCGCAGTGGCGGCATCCACGTCACCTGCAAACGAAGCCGCGAACTTCTGCCTGTCCAAAAAGAGATAGCCGTCAACCGGCGGGAGGATCGGCGGAACCGGCGCCCCAGGCGGCGGATTCGCGATGAGCGTGTTAACCGACTCACCGGCGTCCGGTGCAAAGGCGGTAATGTAGACGAGACCGGCGACTTTCTTATGCGTGCCCGCTTCGGTAATAACCGCGCCGCCATACGAATGACCGACCAAAATGACGTCTCCGGCCTGCTGGTCGAGCATCATTTTAGTTGCCGCGACGTCACCCTCAAGCGATATCGTTGGATTCTGGACGACGCTCACATTGAATCCGTCCTTCTCGAGGATACCGTAAACGCCCATCCAACCGGAGCCGTCTACAAAGCCTCCGTGGACCAGTACGATGTCGCTAACCCCGCCAGCCATTTTAAGACCTCCTACGATGGTGCTGGAGCGCACCGGATTGGAGTAAAGAGCAGTTAGTGTAGCACCAGCGAGTCCTTCTCACAATGCGCAGTCCCTACCGCTCGGAGCCCCTCGCCGCGAGGTAGGAGCAACGTGACACCGATCACGCTTAGTCGCAAACTCTGAAAAACGACGACACCGCCGCGGCTAGCTCAGGAGAGGATTACGGGGACGGTAAAGCACGGCGACTGGCGATGGTTCGGCGCGCCATACCTCGGTTCCGTGGCCGATCCCGCGAGGGCCGGGCAACGTTCGAACACGCCTATGTCGCTCCGTTAACTTTCATTGAATCGTCAACGCAACTTCGACCTAAAGAGAGCCACAATTGAATCGAAAAGTGGTATGCTGGAAAGGCCGCTTTAGAGCGGCAAACTCATTCCGTTTTCTCTTGCCTCAGCACGCTTACACTCCAAGGGGAAAAGAATGTTTAACACTTTCAGTCCATGATTCGCGATGAAGAAGGCGCTTCGATGGTCGAGTACGGGCTGCTCATCAGTCTCATCGCGGTCGTCGCAATGGTCGGCGTTAAAGCGCTCGGCACGAACGTGGCGACGCTCTACACCACCGTCGCAGGCACAATCTAGAAATGCTTTCTGAGGCAACGCCGCCGAGGCGGTGCACTATCACTTTCCTGCAGACCGGAGAACGCGCCTATGGCGACGCCGGCGAACGGTAGTAAGCCTAGTAAAAACTTTCGTGGAGTTGGAGCTTAGAGTAGTCTATCGAGCTGCTCCCGCGCGAACGATCGACAGTGTAGATCACGCGCCTTGCTCTAAAGGAATCGTTCTTGGTGGCCTCGCGACAGCCGCCGAATTCGAGCACGCCGTGAGATTTCTTCACCTTTCCGGCAAATGTTTGCGTCCCCGACTGTACCTCAAACGTTTCGGAGAACATGAACGTTTTCTCCAAAGCGAAGTCTAGCACGGAGCCGGAAGCGCTGAACGTTCCTTGCACCGGCCCGCTCGCGGACCCCGTCGCCGTGTAGGTGAGTTCGGGTCCCCCAGGCGTCAGGAGACATTTAGTGGATACGTAACTCGATGTGAATTTCTCGCCGGCAAAACTGTTTGCCCCGATCTGCACCATCGGCTGCACGGCCGAGTTCTGCGCCACCGGGCCTTGAAAGGAGCCGCAACCGGCAAGTGCAGCTGCAGCAACGCCGGCGCAGAGACTAAGGCTACCAAAGGTTCTCATCTACGATGCCTCCGAGAACGAGCCTTCGGCACTCGATAACCCTTTCCATCGCTGCGGCTCGAGCCCCGTCCGTTCCCGGCTGAAGACCTCCGCGGGCCTTATAAAGTAGCGATAGGTCGAACGAACCGCACCAGATAGTCGAGGTATTGTCCTGGCTGTTCCAGCATCGCCATGTGTGCCGAGTTCTCAAACGTGACAAACCTTTTGCGCGGCGCTTCCAGGCGGTCGTACCAACGCTTCGCGACTGCATATGAGGTCTCGTAATCGTGCTTTCCTCGGAAAATGAAGAGGGGGCAACCGGCCTGCCTTAACGAGTCAAAGTCCACGCTCTCGACGACGCCGATCAGATGCCCAAGAGAAAACAGACTACGCCTACATCGGCACCGGTCAGATGATCGATACGCAGCGAAGCTAGAAGTAGCTACCGCGGAGGTCGGCCTCCACCTCCGTGGCGCTCGCCGCCGCCCGATGGGCCCGAAGGCGCAGCGTTGCCATGCGAGTACGAAGGGGCAGAACCGTGCGATCCGCGCGAGTACGAGGGATACGATCCGCGAGAGTACGACGGATACGATCCGCGAGAGTACGACGGATACGATCCGCGAGAGTACGGCGATCCATACGAGCCGTGCGAGTACGAGGGCGCTTCATGTCCGTACGACGGACTCGATTCGCGCTCGTCGTACGGGTTGCGCGCGCTTCCGTACGATTTGTCGCGCGAAGCAGAGAAGCGGCTCCATGGATCGGAGGATGCGTGCTCTTCTCGCCCAGCTTCACTCCGCGGCGAGACCTCGCCGTCGCGCGCATCCATTGCCGGCGTTCCGCGCTCGGAACCGGCCGGAAACTGAGCCGACCGTGCCTCACCGCGCGCTTCATTGTAGCGGTCCCACGATGCAGATGGCGCGAACTCCTTGCCGGTGGCTGCGACTCGGTCTGATGCTCCCGACCCTTCGCGCATCGCGCTATTGTCGCGCGTCGTCGCGCTGTTGTCGCGCATTGTCGCGCTGTTGTCGCGCATCGTCGCGCTGTTCTCGCGGCGCATCGCCGGAGCCGCATTCGCATGCACCGCCGGTGCCGTATTCTCATGGGTTACCGGCACGTTCTCACGCTGACTCGCTTCGATCTGACGCGGCGCGGCCGCAGTCCCGCGCGCGACCGGCAGCTTCGCACGAGTTTGGAATGCATTTGCATGCGTTTCTGACACATTCGCATGAGTAATGGCCGCGTTCGTGCGAGTCGCCGGCACATTCGCACGAGCTATTTGGGCATTTGCACGAGTCGCCGTTGCGTGCGCAGTGGCATGTCCGGTGAGGCCGGCGCGAATGGCCTGGGCTACATCCTTCTGCTGCCGCGCGAAGGAGGTCCGTGCGCCAAGTGCCCTATCCGATGCGAAGCGTGGCGAGTTGAAGACCTTCGAGAAGGTCACGGGCGCGTGCAGCCTACCATGCGAGAAGGCCAAGTTATCGCGCGTCGGAGCAATCGGCAGCGCTCCGTGAATAGTTCCGAAACGCCGTCCGAGGTCATGGGTGTTCACCGCAAGCGTGTGTCCGAAAACCGTTCCGTGACGGAAGTTTCGCATCGTGGTCGCGGTCGCGCCGCCGTGGCGGAAGTTATGGTAGATCCTGGGGATGCGTGTGATGTTGGTGATGTGGGTGATGCGGGTTGGCCCCCATCCAAAACCGATCGACCCCCAGCCGGGATACCATGCGTAGAACGGTTCGTAAGGCGCGATCGGGACCCACCCGATATAAGGATAGGCGTAGCCGTATGAAGCTGGATATCCAGAGCCGTAGTCCGGGGTCGCGGGGTAGTCATAGCTACCAGGGCCAGGGCCACTAGGGCCTCCTTCGCCGTACGGGGCGGGTGTGACCGAGCTATATGACGCGGCGGGAAGGGCGTTGCCGGACGGGGCTGCAGGGGCGCTGTAGGTGCCAGGGGCGTAGCCGTAGTTGCCCTGACAGTTATTGTAATCGGGCGCCCCGGTGTTGAATCCAAAGAACCCCACTAGGGCGGGGGACCAAGCCGGTGTGGCGGCAGACCGGGGCGGCAACCATGCCCACCCCGAAGCGCCGCAGCCGCAGTAGTACCAGTTGCCGTAGTGATAGGGCGTCCAGCCCCACGGCTCGGAGCCTACCCATGTCCAACCGTACCCTCCTTCCCAGGACCAGGAACCGTTACGATAGGGCACCCAGCCGGCCGGCTCGTTCGGCACCCAAGATTGTCCGTAGCCGGCGACGGCTTGCCACTGGCCATACGCACCCAGGTCGTCGTAACCGGCGATGCTAGAACTTAAGTGCGGACTTGTGTTCAGCGCGGCAATCATTGTCTTGTCGCGCTCCGCGTTGAAGTCGTCGAACGAATCGAATGCCACTTCGGGACTATATGTAACCGATGGATGGGATGCCGAACCACGCGCAATAAGCGTCGTGCCCGTACCGAGCGTGTAGGTGCGCTGTGGCGTAACGACGTCGGCGCCACCGCGCCGCGTGGTGATCCAGCTCGAGCCATCCGCAACGATCGAAATCCGAACGTCGCCGGCTTGCCGCGTACGAACGCCAACCGAAGGCGTATCGACCTGCATCGCGTGGCCGTCTTGCGCCATTCCAATCTCTATGGTGCCTTCCGCTAGCTGCAGCCTATTCGGGCCGTCGCTGACGATGCGCGCCTGGACATTCCCGCCGAGCCGAACAGCCGTGTAGCCGTCGAACTGCAGCTCGGCGCGCGACGCGTTCGCGGTCGAGATATAGTCGCCCGGAAGCATCGGAGCGTTGGGTACGGCATTCGTCTGCACGTGGCTACCGCCACGCTGGACGACGACCGAACCATCGACCACGCTTACGCGGACTACGCCTGGTCCATTTTCATCCGGCGCCCGCTCGGTCGGAGTCCGAAGCACACTCGAGAGCATCACTCCAACGAATGCAGCCGCGGAAATCGCGCTAACCACGGAAATCACGACGAACGACTTAGTTGTCATTGCTCTATCCCCCAAGTCTCATTGAAGCCGAATCCACCTGGGGAAGCATCGAATCGTGATTAGGGTACCATTAACCTAGGGTGAGAGGACAATGAGTAGAAAAACGGAGTTCGAAAAGCGTAGGAGATTTGGCGGCCATTCCGCAGCGATTATGGGCGTTCGATTGAACGTCAAAGGTGGCCAGACCAGCCGGCGCGAGGGGCGTGTATTCATCGGAGTCGAGGTCCCGGAAGCCCGC
>Ga0181526_10004160_pt1 | contig 11420 bp, 10 predicted proteins | sample PEATcosm2014_Bin_35_FD_119750 | JGI IMG/M metagenome (GOLD analysis project Ga0181526, IMG submission 119750) | Peatland microbial communities from MTU Mesocosm Facility, Houghton, MI, USA - PEATcosm2014_Bin06_30_metaG | ecosystem: Environmental > Terrestrial > Soil > Wetlands > Peat | place...
GACGACGTGGCGCAGGCTACGGTTATGGACCGGCAAAACCCCGAAAGGGCGCTTAGCTCAGCTGGTTAGAGCGCAGCCTTCACACGGCTGAGGTCGTGGGTTCGAGTCCCGCAGCGCCCACTCGTTATACCCAGGTCAGAGTTCCAATCGGAGCGACGCAGCATGTCGGGTTTGCGGATGAGACACGAGAAAGACACGAAATTTTGATTACTCGTGTTGTGATTACCCGTGTTTGAACGCTCGTACTTCGGATCTGAGCGCGCGGCCGGGCATTAGGCGGAGGCCGGCGCCCGGCCACGTCCGCGCTTGCCACAGTTGCATGCGCCCCTACCGAATCCTCTTTGAGTCAAGACCCCAATTTCGGGTCCTTTTGAGCGCGTTCGATTAACCCGTCATGAGACGGCACAACTGCATAGGCTTCTGAGTGGTCCGGGAGTGACTTCGCCAAAGAGTCGGCCTTCAGGATGCAGAGCCGACCACGCAGGCTACGAGTCGTTTCCTAGTGTCCTCCCGGGCCGCTTATCGGGCGTCGAGGACCAGCTGGCGGTAGACGGCGTTGCTCACGTGACGCTTGAGGGAGCGCAGCGCTTCGCGCTTGGTGTTGCCCTCGGCCACCTTGCGATCGAAGTAGGCCCGACCCTCCGAATGGGGCTGGCGGATCTGGGAGATCGCCACCATGTGGATGGCGTTGTTGAGCCGACGATGGCCCCGCAGCGAGAGCCGATGGAACACCCGACCCCCTGAGGAGCGTTCGACCGGAGCGATCCCCGCATAGGCGGCGAAGCTGTCCCGGTTGGCGAAGCGCCCGACGTCGCCGCTGTAGCCGATCAGTGAGCAGGCGAGGACCGGGCCCACACCGAAGAGATCGGTGAGCGAGGTCTTCGACGCCCGCACCGCGGTGCGGATGCGACGGTGTGACTCTTTGATCTGCTCGTCGAGGCGCGCCACGTCATCGACGAGCTCAAGGGCGAGCTGATGGCGCATGTGCTCGATGGGCGTGACCGGCTCGAAGGAGCCGAGGAGCCCATTGGCATCAGAAACGTAGAGTTCCTTGGAAATTCCGCCCGGCGAGAGGTCGGCCAGGGCGTTGTGGAGCCGGCAGACGAGCTTGGCCCGCAGCCGGCCCAGATCGTGATTGCGCTTGGCCAGGAGCCGCATGATCTCGGTGTGGTCGGCCCGCTCGACGGTGCGAAGACCATTCGAGCGTAAGGCGGCGATGGCGACCGAGAACGCGTCGTTGGGGTCGTTCTTCTCCGAACGACCGGTGCTGAGCACCCTGACCCTCGAGGCCAAGGTGGGTGGGACGTCGAGCAGCACTTCGCCGGCATCGACGAGCTGTTGGGCCAGCAGGTAACCGAGACCCCCGGCGGACTCGACGGCCCAGGTGCGCTCGGCGAAACGCTCGGCCCAGGCCAGCAGTTTGGGCGTCTGCTGACAGGTCGTCCGCACCGTGACCTTGGCCACCTCGCGTTCATCGCTACCGACGGCCACCGCCGTGTGGCTCGCCTTGTGGGGATCGACCCCGATGATCACCGACATGAGCACCTCCTCTTGGGTTGATGGGCAACCGCGAGGGCACTCCTGATTTGGATCTGGTGCACACACTCCTCTTTTGAGCCACTTCGCGGTCGAGATCCAGACGAGTGGCATCTCGTAAGAAAGCCAGCCGGTTGGACCGGCGGCAGGCACTTAAGAGAGCCAGCCCGTCGGGACCTCTCAACGCTACGGATCAGCCGCAGGGTCTGCTCAAAGTCTCAATCAGGCACAACGGGGCGACCTTTGGAGCGGGTCAACTCCAAGCCCCGGCCGTCGAATTTTTTGGGGGCACCCGCAGGGCCCGAATGACGGTCCGAAAGGGGATCCCGCTACGGGGAAGGTATTCGTACTGCCCCTTGCCGCGTGGCTTCACAGCTCGATCTCTGAATAGAGGCGGTGGTGGGCGAGCAGCTCGGCGCACCGGCTTCGGCAGGCCTGGGCGACCCGAGGGTCGATCTCGTACTTCGCCTTGGCTGCGGATGTAGCGGGTGTCGTGGCTCGTAGTGCAGTGACTATGACGTCGGCGACTTCGGCGAGCTCGTCTGACCCGAATCCGAGTGTGGTCAGTGCCGGTGTGCCGACTCGGATGCCTGAGGTGTACCAGGCACCGTTGGTGTCACCTGGCACGGAGTTGCGATTGGTGACCACACCCGCATCGAGCAGAGCGGCTTCGGCCTGACGGCCGGTGAGACCGAAGCTGGCGGCCACATCGATGAGAATGAGGTGGTTGTCAGTTCCACCGGTGATGAGATGTGCTCCTCTGCCCAGCAGTCCGTCAGCGAGGGCGCGAGCGTTGTCCACGATCTGGGTCGCGTAGGTGGTGAATGAGGGTTGGCGAGCCTCGGACAGAGCAACGGCCTTGGCCGCCATCACGTGGGGCAGTGGACCGCCGAGGACCATCGGGCAACCTTTGTCTACGTAGGGTGCGTATTCCTCGGTGCAGAGCACCAGCCCACCCCGAGGTCCGCGCAGTGATTTGTGGGTGGTGGAGGTCACGACATCGGCATGGAGCACCGGATCGAGGTCACCGACCAACACTTTCCCGGCCACCAGCCCAGCGAAGTGGGCCATGTCGACCATGAAGGTAGCCCCGACGTCGTGGGCGATCTCGGCCAGGGTCGCGAAATTGGGATTCCGGGGGTGGGCCGAGTACCCCGCCACGAGCACCAGCGGACGGAACTCCTTCACCTGAGCGGCGATGGCGCCGTAGTCGAGGAGTCCGGAGATGACATCGACCCCGTAACTGGCCTGGTCGAAGAGCTTCCCGGAGATGTTGGGCCGGAACCCATGGGTGAGATGCCCACCGGCGTCGAGAGCCATGCCCATCATGCGTTGCGAGTGCAGCTCGTTACGCAGCTGGTCCCAGCTCACGGGATCGAGGTCGTTCACGTGACCCACTCCAGCCTCGTCGAGGAATGGCTGCTCGACTCGGTGGGCAAGAATGGCCCAGTAGGCCACCAGGTTAGCGTCGATGCCTGAATGAGGTTGGACGTAAGCGTGCTCGGCGCCGAAGAGCGCCTTGGCATGGCCGGTAGCCAACGTCTCGATCCGGTCGACCATCTCGCATCCGGCATAGAAACGATGGCCGGGGATGCCCTCGGCGTACTTGTCGGAAAGCCAGTTACCCATGGCGAGCAGCACGGCCGGTGACGCGTAGTTCTCCGAGGCGATGAGCTTCAACTGGCGTCGTTGCGACTCCAGCTCACCAACGATGGCTTTGGCCACATCTGGTTCGGCGGCAGAGATCACCTCCAACGCCGATCGGTAGGCAATCGTTACGACTGGATCGGGCATCACGCGCTCCTTCGGACGACATCGAGTGTTCGCCCAGGCGCACGGCTCTCTCCGGCATGCTGCCGGTGGGTCGATCCCCGGTGGTGCTCCACCCAGACGCCAGTAACGACCCGCTGCAACGATAGCCCCAGCGATCTGCGAAGAGGCAGGTACTCGGTCAAAGGATGACTTGGAGGCGCCCGTGGAACGATGAGCTTCGCTTGCTGCATCTTCCGAATCTCAAAGGTGTCCGTAGCTGAGCCGCCATCGGGACCTCCCGACCGGGCGACGTCGGGTGCCATACGGAGGAACCCGGCGACGATCGGCCCAGGCCTGCCTCTGTCATTCCCTTTGAGCGACTTGGACCGGCGGCGCGAGATGGGTAGTTGATTGCGGATGTCGTGAGGTTGGCTGACTGCGTTGGCTCGCCCAATCCGACCGACCAACCGGGTACCTCGCAACGCCGGCTCCGAGTGATACCGACTAGGTACCTCGTGTGGGCCCAGAGCGCATATCCGCCGGCATTACCGGACAGTGTCAGCCGTCGTAACAGCTGTGGAGTGCGGACGACACCCCGTTGATCCGATGCGACTACGCTCGCGGAATGGCACCGGTGCTGCCGGCGACGCGCCGTCACCAGCACGTTTACGATGACAGCCAACGGTGGGAGCGATTCACTCCGCGGCCGGACGACATCTTCATCACGACTCCGCCGAAGTCGGGGACGACATGGATGCAGGGCATCGTGGCTTCGCTGTTGTGGCCCCACGGCGACGCGCCTGCTCCCGCCTTCGACCTGAGCCCCTGGCTCGACGCCCGGATAGTTCCGTTGGACGACATGATCGCGAGGGTCGACGCGATCCCACACCGACGGTTCATCAAGACGCACAGCCCAGCCGACTGCACGCCGATCTTCACTGAATGCCGCTACCTCGCCGTGTATCGAGACGGACGCGACGCCCTCGTCTCATTGGCAAACCACCGGCGCAAGATGCGGCCGGAAGTGATAGAGGCCCTCAACGCCATCGCAGCCCGGGACGGCGTCGCACCATGGCCACCGGTGTGGGATGGCGACATGGACCAACTGTTCGACGAATGGGTCGACTGGGGGACGCCCATGGAACACCTGGCCTCGTGGTGGCCGAATCGCCACGAGCCGTTCGTGCTGCTCGTCCACTACGCCGACCTCATCCGCGACCTCGGCGGCGAGATGCGACGCATCGCCGACTTTCTCGACGTCGACAGCCCCACTGCGCTCTGGAGCGAGGTCGTAGAGCGGTGCAGGTTTGACGCGATGAAGTCACAACATGAAGCATCGGGGTTCCTGAACCAAGCCTTTCCCGAAGGCGCGACCGCATTCTTCAACCTGGGGACGAACGGGAGGTGGCGCGCCCAGCTCAGTGAGGCGCAACTTCGTCGACACGAGCAACTCACCGCCGAGCGCCTTCCCGAAGATGCCGCCCTGTGGCTCGAGCATGGCTCCCTCGCCCTGGGGCAGCGCCCCTAACTGCTGCGACCGCGCCGCTGACGACTCGGAAACTGCCGATCCCGAGCACCAGGAGTTCAGTCCTCAACCCCGGGGAACCGGTCGGTATCGCTTGTCCCCACACTGTCTCAATATCCCGGGCGGGCTCCGCTTTGTGAGTAGGAACGATCCTCGCTGCCGGGAAAGGGCGCTACCTTGCGGCAGTTCGGAGCTCCCCGAGGGCGCGTCATCCGACGCCGCGTTATCGGCTACCCCAACGGAATGTCCGAAGAAGAAGCCTTGGCGGTCGTCACGCAGCGCAACTGGGTAATCGCCACGATGAGGCCTGACCTCATGGAGGACGCGAGTGCGAGAGAAGTTATGTAGCGGTACGAAAGTCGATGAAATACGACACGCCGAAGAACCTGAGGAACGCGCGCCAAGGCCAGGGCAGGTACTTGCGCTCGGTGTCACGGACGATCATTGGATCAGTGAGTTCGTAGATCCTGCGCCGGGTTGTCAGCCGCACGGCGCCGTGGTTGAGGGCGTTCTGCACCCAGTCGGCGTCACGCCCGTGGGTGAGGGGTACGCCGGCCCACATGGGTGAGACTGCCCAGCTGGGGGAGCCACCGGGCAGGTCGTCGCGTGATCTTGTTGGTGACCGTACGGTTGAAGCGGGCCAGCCGACGCCCGCGATGTGACATCTCCGCATCGGGCCCCGGTTCGGGGACGGAGTGAGGCGGAGCCCGATGCTCGCTCATGGGACGGCGGGGCTCATAGAGGCCCTGGGGACTAGAAGGGCGCTTCTGGGGGCGGCTCATGCACGGCGGACTCCCAGACCTTGCCGGACAGGCGCACGGCCACCACTCGGGAGACGGCGATGCCCACGGCCATGGAGGTGGCCCAGGTGAGGGCGGCGCCCCAGGTAACTCTGCGGTCCGCCGGTCCGCTAGGAGGGGGCTCGTGCCGCACCAGGCGCCAGGCCACGGTGAGTAAGCGCTGGGTCACGATGGCAGCCACGGCCACCGAGGCGGCGTTGACCGCCTTCCAGCCCAGGTTCTTCTGCTCCGGGCTGGCGTTGACGGGCTTATGAGGCCTCCAGGTGTGGTGGTAGCGAGCCTCCATATGTCTCCAATCATGGTCCCTGTACCACCGGGGTACAACTGGGCCCAGGGGTGACCCCTAACCGGGATTGGGCCACCATGCGAATCCACCCTTGGGGCAGTCCCAATCGTCGTTCCTCGACCCTGGAGGGTTAGATCGCCAAACGCTGTCTGGCAGGCGCCATCGCTCGACCTATGAGCTGATGCACACGTCGGTCTGTTGGATGGCTCGGGCAGCGATCGTCATGGCTCGTCGAGCAGTTAGGACGCTGGATCGTGGCGACGAAGCCTCGCCGAGGAACAGATTCAGCCTTGCGCTGGATCGCGGGTCAGACTGCATGTCTCATGAGCCGTCCGGACACCAAGTACGTCGCCGTCGGGGATGCTGACGTTGCCTACCAGGTCATCGGAGAGGGACCCTCCGACCTTCTCTTCTTCAACGGGCTTGGCAGCCACGTCGAGATGGCGTGGGAGAACCCCGACATTGCCGACTTCCTCAAACAGCTGGCGTCGCTGCGCCGCTTGATCTTTCTCGATCGCCGAGGCACAGGGGCATCTGACGGTGTGCCGCGTAGCGCCATCCCAACCTGGGAGGAGTGGACGGAAGATATCGAGAGCGTGCTCAACGAGGTCGGGTCCGAGCAGTCATCCATTCTCGCGACTGTCGATGGCGGCCCGATCGCGGTCCTTTACGCCGCCACACATCCCGAACGGGTCGATTCGCTAGTGCTTTGCAATACCACTGCCCGCTATCTGGTCGCTGACGACTATCCGATCGGTTTCACACCTGAGGCGCTCGATTTCGTCGTCGAATTCATCCGAACCCACTGGGGTACGCCGGAGTTCCTCTCGGTTGCTGGTGCAGCCGGTGCGGAAGACGCCGCTCGTCGCGATGCCCTGGCTCCGCTCTTCCGGGCGTCGGTCACCCCGAGAACCGCGGCGGCACAGTACGACTACCTGCTTCGGAACCTCGATGTTCGACGGGTGCTCCCGCTCATCCGAGCGCCCACGCTTGTCCTGAGCGCCGACAATCCAAGCTTTTTGCCCATCGCCATGGGGCGTTACGTCTCAGAACACATTGAGGGATCCAAGTTCGTCGCGCTGCCGGGCCAGGACATGTTGATCTTCGGCCAACGGAACGTCGTGTTCGACGAAGTGGCCGAATTCTTGACGGGTGCGAGACCGACACCCGATATCGACCGGGTGCTGGTCTCTGTTCTCTTCACCGACATCGTCGGATCAACCGAACATGCAGCCTCGCTGGGTGATCAACGGTGGCGATCCCTGTTGGATCGCCATGATCAAATCGTCCGCGAACAATTGCGGATCTTCCGAGGTCGGGAGCTCAACACGACTGGAGACGGCTTCGTCGCTTCATTCGACGGTCCGGCTCGAGCCATCCGTTGCGGCCAAGCGATCATCGATGCCACCCGAGCTCACGGTATCGAGCTACGCGTGGGTCTCCACACCGGTGAGTGCGAGGTGAGAGGCAACGATCTCGGCGGCCTCGCCGTGCACATCGCCGCTCGACTCGGTTCGCTGGCGGTGCCGGGCGAAGTGCTCGTCTCGAGCACCGTGAAGGATCTCGTGGTTGGCTCGGGCATTGAGTTTCAGGATCGCGGCGAACACGAGCTGAAAGGTGTCCCCGGGAGTTGGCGACTGTTCCGCGCCGACAACTGACTTGATCGCTCTCGCAAGTGACGAAAAATGGAGCCGGGGGGTGCGGGTCGATCCCGACCCTTTGGAAGTTGTTCAGCCCCGATCTGAGGTGCCCCCGTTCCGCCGGCGGCCCTGGGATGACCGTCTTAGCGGCTGCACCCCAGCTGATTTGGCGTGACGGAGCGGCGATGGATCGTTCGGTTGTGCGTTGCAAGGGCTGCCCATTAACGCGCCAGGGGCTACCGTCCATTCATGGCAACCCATGACGTCACCGTCGACCTCCCCACTCGATTCGTGCTCCGTTCGGACGTGACCTTCGTCGTATGGAGTGACGACCTCAAGCTCGGCGAGCTCCAGGTAAGCAAAGGCTCGATCGACTGGCTGCCTGGCAACGGCCGGACCCGCTACCGGATGCGCTGGGAGAAGTTCAACGAGCTCATGAAGAGAGAGGGGCGAGCGAGGCCGCGTTAGGGCATCCCTGTACCGCCGGCCTGGTGCTACACCGGTTCGATGGACCCGTGATCGATCTCGACGGACGTCGTTTCGCGCCCCCGTTGCGGCGGTGCGATATGGAGCAGGCAGGCGGAAGTGGTCGGCCACAACCCCTTCCAACCCGCGATTCGCCGTCTCCGATGGGTCCCAGTGGCTTGAGTCGCCCACATGAATCCAAGCTGGCCTTCGGCTGGTACGGCGCCCCGGCGCCAACGCCTGAGCGGGATGATCGTGTTGTGACGGTGTTGTTGGAGTGCTCCGAGACGCCGGGTCTAGGGTGGAGTTTGACGGGTATGTGAGGCGTCGCTGCGGTCGAGAGGGGGCCGGTATGTCGGAACCTCGGCGTGGAGTGGGCCGTTCTCGGCGCACTTTAGGGCCCGTTACCGCCGCTCTTGTCGTAAGCAGTGGGCTCGTTGTGCTCGGTGCAGTGGGTGCCGCTGGATCTTCGGACCCAAGCGTGGAGACCGCGTGCAGTGGAAGCCTGAGCGGCTCCGCCTTCACCCTCACCGCCGACTGCGACACGACGGTACCGCTCACGATTCCAGACGGGGTCACCCTCAATGGCGCGGGATTCACGATCACCGCCCACGACGTCACCCCTGCATCTTTCGACGGCTCAGTGTTGTCGAACGCTGGTACGTCGATGAACGTCGAGGACCTGACGATCATGGGCACCGGGTTCACAATGCCCCCGGGGGTTTGTTCGAGGACGACGTTGAACGGCATTTTCTTCAACGGTGCGGGCGGCTCGGTGACCAACGTAACTGTCACGGGGATAACGGAGAACAGCAATTGTCAAGTTGGACGGGCGATCGTGGCCACCGGAACTGCGGGTCAAACCCTCACGATCACTGGCACCACCGTCAGCGACTACAACAAGAACGGGATCCAGGCGTCGGGGATGACCATGAACGTCTCGGGTAGCACGATTGGACCACCCGCGTCCCTGGCCCCGAGGACCACCGGCCAGAACGGACTGGTGTACCTAGACGGTGCCACGGGCACGACGTCGGGCAGCGCCATCTACGGCAACGGCTACGGCGGTGTCGCGAGCGCAAACGTGGCTGCGCTCCTGTACGGGGCGACAAACGTCACCTTGACGGGCGACACGATCGCGGGCGACGGAACCGACATCGGCGTGGCCGTGGCCTCCAACAGCACCGGGGCGATCGTCGACCGAAATCAGATCGGCCGGACCGCCCCCGACCTGCCCGACACCTACGGCATCGGAGTGGAGTTGGACCCCGGGTCGACGGCGACGGTGAGCTGCAACACCTTCAGCGGCTGGAAGACCGACTTGTCAGGAGTGCCGCCGCAACCACCCTGCATCACGACCACTGAGTTGCCACCCGCCGAACTGAACACTCCCTATGAGGCCACCTTGGAGGCGGTCGGAGGCACACCGCCCTATACCTGGTCGATCGGGTCTGGTTCGCTGCCGCCTGGCCTGTCGCTCTCTTCGGACGGGACGATCACCGGCACTCCGACGGCGACGGGAACGTTCACTTTCTCGCTCGAGGTTGTCGACTCATTGGGTGCCTCGGCACAGCTGACGCAGACACTCGAAGTGACGGTCGAAACCAACGTACCGGGCTACTGGCTCGGTGCCGCCGACGGGGGTGTTTTTACATTCGGCTCCGCCACGTTCCATGGATCGGCGGTGGGTCTCCACCCTGTTGCTCCCGTCGTTGGGATGGCCGCAAGCCCGACGGGTGGTTACTGGCTCGTGGCGTCCGACGGTGGGGTGTTCTCCTTGGGCGCGCCATTCTTCGGGTCCCTGGCCGGTCAGGCGCTGGCCGCGCCCATCGTGGGCATGTCCCCTACGCCCGAAGGTGATGGGTACTACCTGGTGGGAGCCGACGGCAGTGTGTTCGCATTCGGGGCCGCCGTATTCCGCGGTTCGATGCAGGGCGTTCCCCTCAACGCACCGGTGGTCGGCATCGCCGTCACCGCGGACAACCAGGGCTACTACCTGGTGGCGGCCGACGGCGGCGTGTTCACCTTCGGCGACGCCCGCTTCCAAGGATCGATGGGGGCGCAGAGGATCAACCAGTCCGTTGTTGGCATGTCCGTCGACGCCTCCACCTCGGGCTATTGGCTCGTTGCCCGCGACGGCGGGGTGTTCGCCTTCGACTCCCCATTCTTCGGGTCCACTGGGGGACTACGCCTCAATGCGCCCGTCGTCGGCCTGTCATCGAACGAGAGCGACTCGGGTTACTACCTCGTTGCTTCCGACGGAGGCGTCTTCTCTTACGGATCCGCGCCGTTCCTGGGCTCGATGGGAGGGAAGCACCTCAATGCGGCTGTCGTCGGCTCGGCAGCCATCGGCTAGAAGAACGTCTGCTGTCCGACACACCGCGCCCGCGCATTAGAGGTGGCTGTGACTCTCCTGCGCCACCTATGGGACGGATGCAACCCGCAACCTAAACACAACATCTTGTGAGTCGCGCAGTGAAAGGGACAGCGGGACCCACGAGATCGAGGGCGTCTCGATCCCAAATATCCATTTTTTGAATGCGCCACCGACCTACGAGCTTCTTGGATCCACCACTTCGGCGGCCAGCCATCACGAGTCCTCGTGGCGTGTTCGCTCCCGCAACCAGTTCGCAAACCACACTTCGTCGACGTCGTGCGCCGCCACTGCGAGTACCGCCCCCTCCGCCTCATCGACGTCCGGCGGATCGGGATCCCATACGACACCGTTGAGGTCGAGGAAAAGCAGCAGGCATGCCCAGCTCGCCCTCTTGTTGCCGTCGGGCAGCGGATGGTTCCATGCAATATGACACGCGAGCACGGCCGCCTTGTCGATCAGGTCTGGGTAGAAGTCCTGGCCGCCGAAGCTCGCTTGGGGAGCGTGGAGCGCGGAATCCGCAAGATTGATGCTTCGGGGAGTTTCGAGGACCTCGGCGTCAGTCCCGGCGACTTGTTCGGCCAACCAGAAGAATTCCGGCAGTGAAATGAATCGCGTCGTCACCGAGCGAGACGGTCGAGCAGCTCCTTGTCTCGCTTCAAAAGCCGATCGGCCCGTGAGGTGAAGTCCTTGTCGGCACGCACTCGAGCGATCTCCGCCGAGAGCGACTCGACGATGAGCGCATTCACACTGGTGCCCTTGACGCGAGCGACTGCCTCGGCCTCTTCGGCCAGTTCCTCGGGGAGCCGCACGGTGGTCTGTTTTGCCATGACATCATGATATCAGGATGCGCCTTGAAGAGAGCTCCCGGCCTGCGCGCTACGTGCGCGAACGAACCGAAAACAGGGGATAACAGCGCGTACTAGCGGAACCCTCAAATGCCCTCTGAGCTGGGATTTCCCTGGTATCCCCAGGTGATGGAAACCATCCAGGACGGATTCACACGGCTGAGGTCGTGGGTTCGAGTCCCGCAGCGCCCACC